>Ga0206118_100134_pt1 | contig 88876 bp, 68 predicted proteins | sample 3A20Ametagenome_FD_177999 | JGI IMG/M metagenome (GOLD analysis project Ga0206118, IMG submission 177999) | Enriched microbial communities from leaf-cutter ant dump, University of Wisconsin, Madison, United States - 3A20A | ecosystem: Environmental > Terrestrial > Nest > Insects nest > Nest dump... | reverse complement strand
CCGGGGGCTGTGAGCCAAGGCCAAGAAAGTGCCTCGGAGCGCTTCGATGGGACTGACGCCGAGAGGCCCAGGGCCAAGAAAGTGCCTCGGCGATGCCGGGGGCTGTGAGCCAAGGCCAAGAAAGTGCCTCGGAGCGCTTCGATGGGACTGACGCCGAGAGGCCCAGGGCCAAGAAAGTGCCTCGGCGATGCCGGGGCTGCGGGTCGCCCCACATGCGAAAAGGCGCATCGTCTCCCGCTTAATCAGGAAGAAGATGCGCCCGGGCTCCGCCGCCGAGTTAGAAGGTCGGCAGATTGTCCAGATTGTTGTCCTCTCGGCCGTCGGGATTCGAGCGAAGATGCTCATCCCCGTCGCGCCCCTTGAACACGTTGACGTTGGCGATTTGGTCGTTTTTGGCCATCTGCTGCGCTTCCTTGTACCCGACGACTTGTCCGGATGACAGCTGCAGCTCCACGATGTCTCCGTCACCATTTTTACGGACGGCCTGGACGTGCGGCTTGCCGCCTTGTTGTTCCTGTTCCATGAGAGACCACCTCCGGTAGATAGTCTCCGCGGAACGTGGGAATATTATGCAGACTCGGGCCGGCTTGCAGCCAATCTACTGACGGATTACAGCCAATCTACTGACGAATTACAGCCGATCTACGGACGACTTGCAGCCGGTTTACAGCCGATTACTGGCGAACGAGCCTCCACACATGGCTCTCGTAGTCGCCGTTCGCGCGGGGAATCGGCAGGCCGACGTACATGAGTTGGTCGCCTCCGTAGACGTCATCGCTGCCTTCAACGCGATAGCGAGCTTCCGGGTCGAGCCCCTTGAGTCTGAGCCAGTCCAGAGGAGCGTTCGGCTCGGCCAACACGCCGACGTGCACGGCGAACGCTTCAGATCCGTCTTCCGCCACCGACATCCAAGCGGCGTCGTTGCCCTCGAACGGACTGCGAAGACGATAGAATTCCCCGAATTGGACGACGTGACGGATTTCCTTGTACTGCTTGACCTGTTGCTTGACTTCCGCTTTTTCTTCGTCGGTCATCTGGGTCAAATCCAGCTCGTAGCCGAAGTTGCCCGACATCGCAACGTCACCGCGCGTCTTGAGCGACGTGATCCGTCCGGTCTGATGGTTCGGCACCGCGGACACGTGGGCGCCCATCGCGCTGACCGGATAGACGAGGCTCGTTCCGTACTGAATGCGCAGCCGGTGAACGGCGTCCGTGTTGTCGCTCGTCCACGTCTGCGGCATGTAGTAGAGCATGCCGGGATCGAAGCGTCCGCCGCCGCCCGAGCAGCTCTCGAACAGGATGTCGGGGAACTGCGACGTGATCGTCTCCAGCACCCGGTACAGGCCGAGCATGTAGCGGTGGGCGGTTTCCCGCTGCCGCTGCGGCGGAAGCAGCGCCGAGCCGATCTCCGTCATGTTGCGGTTCATGTCCCATTTGACGTAGGAGATCGGCGCCGAGCGAAGCACCGCTCCGACCGCTTCGATCAAGTAGTCGCACACGTCCTGACGGGACAGGTCGAGGATGAGCTGCTGGCGCGCCTCCGTCCGGCGGCGTCCGGGAACGTGGAGGCACCAATCCGGATGCGCGCGGTACAGATCGCTGTCCGGCGACACCATCTCCGGCTCGAACCAGAGACCGAACTGCATATCCAGCCGGTTGACGCGGGCGGCCAGATCCTCCAGCCCTCCGGGCAGCTTGCGATAGTCGACCTTCCAGTCGCCCAGTGAGCTATTGTCGCTGTCCCGGCGGCCGAACCAGCCGTCGTCCAGCACGAACAGCTCGATGCCGAGCTCTTGGCCGACTTGGGCGATGCTCTCGATTTTGTCGGCGTTGAATTGGAAATACGTCGCTTCCCAGTTGTTCACGAGCACCGGACGCGTCCGGTCGCGATGAACGCCGCGGCAGAGCCGGCTCCGATAGAGCTTGTGATAGATTCTCGACATGCCGCCGAGTCCGTCCGCCGAGTAGACCAGAACCGCTTCAGGAGCTTGGAAGCTTTCGCCCGGCTCCAGGCGCCACTCGAAGTCGAACGGATTGATCCCGATCGATACCCGCGTCGTCTTGAACTGGTCGACCTCCGCCTGAGCGACAAAGCTGCCGCTGTAGACGAGGCTGAACCCGTACGCATCTCCGCGATCTTCCCCGGCGTCCGGCGAGAGCAGCGCGATGAACGGGTTATGCTGATGGCTGCTGGAGCCTCTGCGGCTCTCCACGGACTGGATGCCGGGTACGAGCTCCCTTCCGTACAGATCCCTCTCCCTGGCCCACGACCCGGACAGCTGAAGCATGCGGAACGAATCGCGGTTGAAATCGACGCTGGCGCTCATCGCCCGGAGCAGCCGGAGCGGAGACGTCCCGCCGTTCGTCAGCCTGACGGAGCGCGCGATCGCGTCGTGGTCCGCGAACACGGTGTAGCGGAGCACCGCTTCCAGGCCGGAGCGGTCGTCCTTCAGCGTCAGCTCGAGCGTCTGCGCTTCCTCTTCCCGCTCGGTGTACGTGGACGGCAGTCCTTCGAGTCCAAGCTTGCCCGAAATAATGCGGTGCGACGTACAGGCGAACTCCGTTACGGTCGTGCCGTCGTCCAGTTGAACCTGGTAAGCCGGATGGCGAAAATCGCTGCCTCCGTAAGCGGGATATTCCTGCGGAAGCGTATCGAAAGATACGGTCCGGTCCTCGGGATACGGATTAGGCGAGAACGAAGACCGTTCGGTATAGACGAGTATGCCTTTTAAGTTTTCTTCGCGGATTTTCCGGCCCCAGTATGCGTGCACCGGAACTCCTTTGGGGTTCAACTGGATGATGTAGCTCGTGCCCGGCCCTTGCAGGTGAAAGGCACGCTCTTGTTCGCGATATCGAATTCCCATGGGGCTTGTCTCCTTTACGTCCGGCGGGACGCCGGCCGACATTGTCGGTTATAATGTAACTATATTCGTATTATAAATTCGTTCCATCCCTAATCCTATTTTAATATTTTCACATGACTATCAAAATATGAAAGAAGGACTCACCATGGTTCAGCCCTCGTTTCCGATCGTGACCGAATCCGATTCCCGCCTCCCGCTCTATCTGACGAGTATCGGCCATTGGGAGTATCAAGAACGCACGAGAAGGCCCGGCGGTTTTCCCGACTATCAATGGCTGCAATCCGTCTCGGGGACGGGCGAGCTGGAGGTGGACGGGACGCGCTGGCAGGTCAAGCCCGGCCAAGGCTTCTTCCTCCTTCCGGACGAAGCGCACACGTATTACCCGACTTCGGAGCCGTGGGGTCTCCATTGGATCGCCTTTAACGGCAGTCTGATGCCCTCTTGGATGAACATCTCGGGAATCCGCCGATCCGGCGTGCACGCGCTGTCCGATCCCGACAGCCTGATCGGGCAGATGAAGGCGATCTATGCCATGTCGCTCACCGGCCGCCCTTTTCTCGGATCGGAATGCTCCAAGCTGTTATACGCGCTGCTTCTGGACTTGTCCCGCAACGTGAAGACCGGTTCCGCCGCCGCTCCTCATCATTCCCTGAAGCTGCAGCCCGTTATCCGCTTCATCGAGGACAATTGCCACCGCGTGCTGTCGATCGACGAAATGGCCGGGCAGATCGGCGTCAGCGCCCAATATTTGTGCCATCTGTTCAAGCATGCCTTCCAGTTGCGTCCGATGGAATACGTCAATCGCGAACGGATCAACCGGAGCAAGGAGTTGATGCTGAACGAACCGCAGCTCAAGCTCCGGGAGGTGGCGCTTCGCGTCGGCTTCGACAGTCCGAGCTATTTCAGCTCCGTGTTCAGGAAGATCGAAGGCATGAGTCCCGAGCAATTTCGCCGTTCCCGCTCCGCACCGTAGTCCTTGGAGCCGCCTCGCCCGCCGCTCGGTCCAACGGCTTCGGCAGGAACTGCCCCTAACCTCATCTTCGAATGGAGACGACCGGCAAACCGTGAGGTTTGACATCGGTTTTCGTATGCATTAGGATATAGTCAATAAATTGACTAATGGAGCGTCCGCCTTGAACAAAGACGAACAGCTGCACGGGAAAATTGTCGTCAACCTTTTCCGCTGCTCCAATCTGCTCGAACGCATCGGCCGCAAGCTCGTCGCCGAGGCCGGCTTGACGAGCGTTCACCAGTGGTTTATTTTGTCCGCTCTGTCGGACGGCGACTTGTCGCTGAAGCAGCTGAGGCAGAATGCGCACGTCACGAAGCAGAATATGACCGGCATGATCGAACGGCTGAAGCAGGGCGAGCTTGTCTCTACCTACGAGGACCCGGAGGACCGCCGCGTCACGATGGTCCGCCTGACCGACAGCGGCAGACAAGTGCTGACCCGGCTCGATTCGTTCGACGCCTTCGGCCAGGAAACGAACCTGAAGCATCTGTGCACGGAAGATTTGTCTTCCTTTAACCGCTGCTTGCAGCGGCTGATCGACAATATGAACGACGGTTGACTTCCGTCGGCAAGGAGGCTTTCTCACGATGACCCGACCTAATGCCCCTCTCTTCTCCGTTCTGGATCTCGCATCGATCACACAAGGCAGCTCGGCCGCCGTTTCTTTCCGCAATACGCTCGATCTCGCCCGCCGCTCCGAGCAATGGGGCTACCATCGCTTCTGGCTGGCCGAGCATCACGGCATGCCCGGCATCGCCAGCTCGGCGACCTCCGTGCTCATCGGCCACGTCGCCGGCGGCACGTCCACGATTCGCGTAGGCTCGGGCGGCATCATGCTGCCCAATCACGCCCCGCTCGTCATCGCCGAGCAGTTCGGCACGCTCGAATCGCTCTTTCCGGGCCGGATCGACCTCGGACTGGGCCGCGCGCCGGGCTCCGACCAGGCGGTATCGCGGGTACTGCGCCGAGGACTGGGCGCCGGCGGAGAAGATTTCCCCGAACTGCTCGAGGAGCTGCGCGCCTACTTCCAACCGGATTCCGCTCCGGCCAACGGCATCGTGCGCGCCATTCCGGGCGAAGGGCTGAACGTGCCGATCTGGCTGCTCGGCTCCAGCGGCTTCAGCGCGCAGCTCGCCGCCAAGCTCGGTCTCCCGTTCGCGTTCGCGAGCCATTTCGCGCCGGACTACTTGATGCCCGCGCTCGAACTGTACCGCTCGAACTTCCGGCCGTCCGCGACGCTCGACAAGCCTTACGCGATGGTCGGAGTCGGCGTGACCGCCGCAGATACCGAGCGGGAAGCAAGAAGGCTTGCCACTTCGCAGCAGCAAGCCTTCCTGAATATGATTCGCGGACGTTTCGGCCAGCTTCCTCCTCCGGTCGACAGCATGGACGGCCTCTGGACGCCTCATGAGGAAGCCGCGCTGAACCGGCAGTTCGGCTTCGCCGTCGTCGGCGACAAGGAGCAGGTTCGCGCGCGGCTTAAAGGCGTGATCGAATCCACCGGGGCCGACGAGTTGATCATCGCTTCGCAAATCTTCGATCACGACGCGCGGCTTCGTTCCTACGAGATCGTCGCCGAAGTCAGCCGCGAGCTTTAAAGGTAAGCGGCCAGCCGTTGCACTTGCAGCCGCCGGGCCGTCTCAGACGAGCAAAGCAGCGACCAGCAGCGCCGCGCTGACCGCCAATACGGCCCCATCCGAAGGGCGCACCCGGTACTCCCGTATCGGCGTGCGTCCTTCTTCTCCTCTGCAGCCGCGGGATTCCATCGCGACGGCAATGCGCCTAATGCGATAATCTGAGTTCGTTGATTCATACCGATCCCTCCGGGTTAATTAGGTTATGCAGCAAAAAACCGAAGAACCAGGCGCGGTTGGGCGCTGAATTTCTCCGGTTGTCCTGTATATTTCATAGTTATCCGATTGGATTTATTTAAAAATATCATATCCAAAGCGCTGTCAATGGATTGACAGCATTTGGACCGGGTGATATGATCGATTTTACATTTTGTATCCCGATCTACATAGGAGGTTTTTCATCATTATGAAGCATCGCTCAAAAGCTGTGATCGCGTTATCCCTGGCAGCGGCTCTGGTCTGGACCGCTCCGGCTGTCGTGCTGCCTCAGCATGCCGCTGCAGCTTCCGCGACGGCGGCATTATCCGTTCTGTCGCCTCAGGCGCAAGAGTACGCAGCCTACCTGCAAGAGAAATACGGCGTCGCCGTCAGTGACTCCTGGACGCGGGGACAATTCGCCGACGCTCTGAACGCCATCGCGTCTCCGGCGTCCTCGGAGAAAGCCATCGTTCTGACAGGCGATGCGTCGGAGCCTCTGAAGGCGATCGAAGCCGTAACGCTCGCTCTGAGAGCGGCCGATCTGGAGGAGCTCGCGTATACGTATCCGGCCAGCAAAGCCAAAAACGCCCTGGCATGGGTCAAGCTCGGCTGGACGACCGAACAGTACGCCGCCGACCAGGCGAAAATTCTCGCCGCCGCCGTCAGCACCGGCTTCCTCATCTCCAGCTATTATCCGGAAGTGCGCAGCGACGCAATCGCGTCCCCTTCGTTGGCCGCGGTGCTTCTCGGCAAAACGCTCGAAGCGAAAGGGCTGTACAAGCGCTATATCGGCTACACGACGGACGCCGACATTCTCGTCAAGCTCGGCGACGCTTACCGAACCTCGGACATCATCCAGGCCCCGGAGCTTCGCAAAGTCGTCGACGAAGCGCTGAAGCAAAATCTCGTTACCGGCTACAACCTGAAGGACAGCCGCTACGACGCCAACTTCCTCGACTCGTTGTCGGTCGTGTACGGCCATTCGGACTTCAAGCACGCGCTGCAGCTCGTCGGCTTGCTCCGCAGCGAGAACATCAAAGCGAAAGTCCAGTTCGAGCCGAAGACGTCCGCCTTTATTTATTTGAAGGAATGGGGCGACCCGGGCGAATCCGAGCTGTACGAGGTCGTGCAGATCGAGAACGGCAACTACATCGAGTATGCCAAGGAATACGATCTGGCGCTCGAGTTCGCATCCGAATACGATAAAGACCGCTTCGACCGGATCATCCTGACGTACGCGAAGAAGAACGAAGACAAGCAGCCGGGCCTGATCTACGGTTCGTGGTGGCAGCCGCTCTACTATTCGCTTACCGAGCTGAGCAACTATAAGGAAATTTCCAACAACAAAATTTCCGCCGGCAAGTATTACGCCCAATCGTTCTCGCTCAAGGAGCTGTCCGTAGACGTAACCGAGGGCTTCAAGAAGATCGATCCTTCCGCGGACATCGTCAATTACGACTTCTGGGTCGACGGACCTTTCTACAACTACTTGCAAGGCGAATCGAAATAATCGCAATCGGACAGAGGGCTGTCCCTTCAGTCAAAAAACTGCGGCTGATCAATTCGCCTACATGGACTGATAACATTAAAGTTCTTCGCAAAGCGAGTTGTTTTAAGAAATCGAGTAACGTCTCCCGATTGGCGCTCGAACGGAGGGCGTTGTTCTAAGAAATCGAGTAACGTCTCTCGATTGGCGGTCGAACGGAGGGCGTTGTTCTAAGAAATCGAGTAACGTCTCCCGATTGGCGCTTGAACGGAGGGTGTTGTTCTAAGAAATCGAGTAACGTCTCCCGATTGGCGGTCAAACAGAGGGCGTTGCTCTAAGAAATCGAGTAACGTCTCCCGATTGGCGCTTGAACGGAGGGTGTTGTTCTAAGAAATCGAGTAACGTCTCCTGATTGGCGCTCGAACGAAGGGCATTGTTCTAAAAAAATGCACATCGGTACTCAGACTAGCCTCTGCAGAAGACTGTATGTCAATTGAGCAGTGGTAGAAAAAAAGGCGTACAAGATGGACTGATCATCTTGTACGCCTTTCTTGTCGCCGCAATGTTCCTTATATCAAATCGGACTTTTGGAGCAGTCGCTGTACGATCGCCGCAACCTCCGCCCTCGTCATGTACGCCTGCGGTGCAAGATGGGTTGGTCCTCGGCCCGATACGATGCCCGCCTGGATACAGTCCGCTATGCCGCTTTGCGCCCAAGCGGATGCGTCCGCCGCATCTGCGTACGGCCGAAGTACCGACTCCGTCGTCCGAACGGGAAGCTTGGCTTTCAGTTCCGTAATCTTCATCGCTCTGGCGATGATCGCCATCGCTTCTTCCCGAGTAATGCGGTCATGCGGCCGGACGGCCCCCTCCTTGGAACCATTGATCAATTGGTACGCATAGGCCGTGCTCATCGCGCCGCCGAACCAATCCGACGGCGTCGCATCCGTAAACGGGGCCGCTTCATACACCGGCTCGAGCCCCAGTCCGCGTACGATAATGGCCGCAAATTCGGCGCGGGTAATTTCGCGGTCCGGACTGAACTTGCCGCCTCCCGTCCCCTCGAGAATCAATCGCCTGCCCATATCGTTAACCGCGTCCTCCGCCCAATGGTTCGCCATATCGCGGAACTCAACCTGCTTCCGGACGAGCGAGTACGTGCTGTTGGTCAAGCTGTTGATGACGGCGTAAGTGCCGCCATCCTTCACGACGATCTTCGTCGGCACGTGACGCACCGTTCCGTCCGGGTCGACGATAACGCCCGTCGAAATCCGATTTGGCCCCGCTCCGTCCGGAAGGGCAATCGTACGCTCCACATAAGCGTTGAACCTCGATACTTGAATCGCGGAATACCCGTGCAACGCTCTGATCGTAAAATCAATGGGCGGCGCAGCCAGTTCGAACGCTCCTATGACCGCCGCGTTCTCCGCGACTTTCACCCGATCGGCCGACGACTCCGCAACCTCCATCTGTACCTTGATGTCCTGCAATGCTGTCGCTTGACCGATCTGATCGCGTACGGAATCCAGATTGATTTGTTCCGCCGGAACCGTATACGTGGCCCGATCCTTCTTGATTTCCAGAACCGCTTGCTTGTCTTCCATCTGTTTCACGATTTTGCCGTTCAGCTCGATCACGACGACATCGAACGCGATATTCACCGCAATCGTCACGACCGCATGTCGGCCTTCCGTTGCGAGAATGTCGCCCAGCTTGTTCGGATCAAGAGAGATCGTGATGACGGTTTGACCATTCCGTTTGCTTGTTGTTGCCGTTCCCGCATTTACCGCTTGGCCGTTAACCAGAATAACGCCCTGAGAAAAGCCGGACTCCGATGGAGACGATGGCCCCGTCGGCTGGGATGGCCCCGTCGGCTGAGACGGCGTTGTCGGCTGAGATGGCGTTTCACTGCCGTCGATCGGCGATCTCGGAATGACCGCATCGGACCTCACGGAAGGTGCGCTGCTGCCGACCCGGTTGATCGCCTTCACGGTAAACATATAGCTCGTCCCGTTCGTCAAGCCGATCACGGTAATCGGGCTGGCCGTTCCGGTTACGGTGACGTTTTCCGGCAAAGCCGTTACTTCATACTCGGTAATCGCGCTTCCTCCGTGATCTGCCGGGGCGGTAAAGCTGACGGACGCTTGGCCGTTGCCGGCAACGGCCGTCACATTCTCCGGCGCTCCCGGAACGGTGGCCGGAGTGGCGCCTACCTGCGAGGAAGCTTCGCTGTCCCCCAAGGAGTTGGTCGCCATCACGGTAAAATAGTACGTTGTGCCGTTAGTCAACCCCGTCACGGTATAACGGTAAACCGAGCCGCTCACAGTCGTTATTTCGGTTCCGAGATTGCCGGGAGTCACGCTTTGAAGCACTTTGTAGCCCGCGGCCCCCGCTACAGGGCTCCAGCCCAGCTCGACTTGAGCGTTGCCGGCTACGGGCGGCTGCAATACCGGAGCGCCCGGGACGACGCCATCGGTCGTGACGCCTGCCGTATTCGAGATGCCTGCGTTCGCCCCGCCGGTAACGACCAAACGGAAATCATAGGCGGTTGACGCGTTTAATCCCGTTACCGCAGCGCCAGTCGCATTGGCAGCGATCGTACCTGTCGCCGCCGTCGTCCATACGTCCGTCCCTGCCGGCGACTGCTCGATGAGGATGGCTGTCGCCCCACTTGCTGCCGTCCAGTTGAATGCTGCGGTCGTACTTGTCTTCGCTATGGTTGCAAAGTCGGCAATCGGGGTTGCCGGCACGCTCAGCTTCTGAATGCGATGGTTTTCATTATCCGAGATATACACGTTCCCGCTGCTGTCTACGGCAATTCCAAACGGCTTTTTAAACTCGCCCAGGCCGCCTCCCGGACCTCCGTCAAGCCTTTCCCACTCGCTCCAAGTATTCGTGGACAGCGTAAGCTTCTGTACCCGATGGTTGCCGCTGTCCGCCACATATACGTTTCCGCTGCCGTCTACGGCTACGCCAGTCGGCGCGAAGAACTCTCCCGGGCCGTTTCCCTGACCTCCGCCAAGCTTCCCCCACTCGCTCCAGCTATTCGTGGACAGCGTAAGCTTCTGTATCCGATGGTTGCCGCTGTCCGCCACATACACATTTCCGCTGCCGTCCACCGCCACCCCGCTTGGATCGTTAAACTCGCCCGGACCGTTCCCTGAACCCCCGCCGCTCTTCCCCCACTCGCTCCAAGTATTCGTGGATGCGGTCAGTTTCTGTATCCGCTGGTTGGCTAAATCCGCGACATACACGTTCCCGCTGCCGTCTACGGCTACGCCGGCCGGCATGAAAAACTCGCCCAAACCTCCCCCTGCGCCGCCGTGACCCGTTCCCCACTCGCTCCAAGCGTTCGTCGAACGGGTCAGCTTCTGTATCCGATGATTGCCGAAATCCGCGACATACACGTTCTCGTCGCCGTCTACCGCCACTCCGAGCGGCGCAACAAACTCGCCCAAGTCAGTCCCTGAATCGCCGCCCGCTTTTCCCCACTCATTCCAGGCGTTCGCGGACAGAGCCAGCTTCTGAACGCGATTGTTGCCGCCATCCGCCACATACACATCCCCGTTGCCGCCTACCGCTATGCCAAACGGCGAATGAAACTCGCCCGGCAGACTGCCCGAACCGGAAACCACTGCAGACCACTCGCTCCATGTATGAGAAGCTGCATCCAGCTTCTGAATGCGATGGTTCATACTATCTGCCACATACACGTCTCCGCTGCCGTCTACCGCTATCCCAAACGGCGAATCGAACTCGCCGGGGCCGGTTCCCGCGCCTCCGCCGCTCTTTTTCCACTCACTCCAGGCGTTCGTGGATACAGTCAACTTCTGGACCCGATGGTTGACGCTATCCGTCACATACACATTCCCGCTGCCGTCTACAGCTATGCCGGTTGGCGTAAGAAACTCGCCCAGACCGACTCCCGGGCCTCCGCCGCTCTTTTTCCACTCGCTCCAGGCGTCCCCGGACAGAGTCAGCTTCTGGACCCGATGGTTGCCGCTGTCCGCCACATACACATTCCCGTTGCCGTCTACGGCCACCCCGCTTGGACGATCGAACTCGCCCAGATCGCTTCCTGAGCCTCCGTCGCTCTTTTTCCACTCGCTCCAGGCGTTCGTGGACACGGTCAGCTTCTGGACCCGATGGTTGGAAAAATCCGCGACATACACGTTCCCGTCACGGTCTACCGCCACCCCCATCGGCACATTAAATTCTCCCAAGCCGCTTCCTGCTCCGCCGGTCGCCCCCCACTCATTCCACGTATTCGTGGATACGGTCAGCTTCTGGATTCGATGGTTGCCGAATTCCGCGACATACACGTTTCCGCTGTCGTCTACCGCCACCCCGATCGGCACATTAAATTCTCCCAAGCCGCTTCCTGCTCCGCCGCCGGCTTTTCCCCACTCGCTCCAGGTGTTCGTGGCTCGGGTCAGCTTCTGAATCCGGTGATTGACGTAGTCCGCAACATACACATTCCCGCTGCTATCCACGGCTACGCCAGTCGGCGTATTAAACCCTCCAGGAAGCGAACTGTCGACCGCCGTCAGCCGGCCGTATTGACTCCATACATCCGCTGCATGCGCCGGGACTGCAAACCAACCCGCGCACGCCATACACAACGCGATGCTCAGGAGGCTCAGCTTTCTTATCCATTGTTTAGCTTTTCTTTGACCACTCACGCAGCTCGTCTCCCTTGCTTTCCGAATTTCCTTGGAATAGACTAAGCCCGTTCTCCCGAAATTTCCATACCTAAAAGAGGGTATATTTCTCCGATTTTCACCGCACGGTTATCGACCGCGTCAGACGCACACGGCAAAAAAGCCCCGGACGTTCCCGTAAAGGGAAGCCCGGAGCTCATCTGCGCTTGAGAATTCGTCTAGCCGACCATCAGACTCTTGTGCCTCGTTTCCACGATCGAGCGGCTGAACGCGTTCGCGAGCCCTTCCAAATACATATAGTCGGTGACGCCGATAACTTCCTTCTCTCCGGAGGAAAACACGAGCGTCAGCTTATGGACCGGTTTGACCAAAATGTAAACCAGAACGTTGGCAAGCAGCCCCGCTCCGCCGAGCAGGGACACGAGCTCATGGAAGCGAAAATCCCACAGCAGGCCGGTCGCGATCAGCATCAGCTCGAGGACGAGCAGCGTGTACGGAATCTCCCGGCTAGACTTGACCAGCTTGATCGAGCACAGGTGTTGGATGGCAAACCGGGTATTGCCGCTAATGAACAGCTCTCTCGTGATGGTGAAATTGTTGTCCTTGTAGATTGGTTGGTTTTCCATCGTAGTTCCTCCCTGAGGATAGGTTCACCCTGTTAATTCGACATCCGCATGGAAATACCTACCTAACAACGCTTACATCGTCAAAAAATCGAAAGAGAACCCGATGCGAATTCCAACGTTGCGGTGCAGACAACCTGACTGGACGGGATACCGGCAAAAGATAGGCGCGCTGCGCGGAAAAAGGGGCCGCCGACCGATGTTCTCGAATCGACAGCCCCTTCGGGTCAACTATTTCACGGCGATGTAGATGTCGACTACGGCGTCTTCCGGGTCGGCGCTGCGCTCGTCGTAGAGCTCGAAGTCGCCCGTATACGTTCGCTCCGGTCCCGCGGAGGACGACGCCCATCTCCAGATGCGCTGCCACGCTTCCGGGACGACGGTCCCTATCGGTCCGCGCCTCGTCGTGAAGACGGCGTATTTCGCCGCGGGAACGTCTATCGTCGCCAGCCCTTCCGGGAGCTCCGCGGACGTCCCCGCCGCCTTGCGGCCGATCAGTATCGTGTACTCCCCGGCGGCTCCGTCGACGTAATCCGCGTAGCAGCCGTAGATGCGCGAGTCTCCTTCCAGCGCCGCTCCGGTCAGAGCGCCTTGAACGCCGCCGCTCCAGAAGCGCTCCCATAGCCCGCCAATTTTCCCGTGTCCGCTTAGCTCAGCCAGGTTGGTCGTCCGCTCGCCGATTCCGACCAGCTTGAACGACTCCAGATTCGCGATCGCGAAGACGGGCTCGTCCGCTTCGGACGCCCACCGCTTCAGTCCCGGAAGAGACCCGGCGAGAATTCCTCTGGCCTCCTTCTCCTCCATGCCCTGCTCAACCAGGAAAGGCACGCAAAACTCGACCATATCCTCCACCTTAAACTCCGGCTGAGTAAACGCCCCATTTTCATAACAATAAATGCAGTAGTCCTCCACGTGGCCGCCCGAAGCGTCCGTCCCTTGAATGTCCTTACCCGTCAGCGGCATTCCGCAGCTCTGGCATTGCAGCGTCGTCTGTTGCATCACTCGTTCTCCCCCGTCCGGCCGTCGCCTTTTTTTACAGAAAATCTGAGCACCGTCTTCAGCTTGGCCGACTCGGTCCTTCGAGGATCCGACAAGTAGATTTCCCGATGAAGCTTGCTTGCGCGGATCAGCCCCTGTTCCGTACAGAACGCCTCCATTCGCGCGAAGCTTGCCGGCTCGTCGTCGAAGCTTCCGATATGCATCATCTGACAGCTCAGACCGTCCGCGACTTGTTCGAACCGGGCATGCTCCAGGAACGGATTGGACTTCTTCCTCTTCGTCGCTTCCAGGAAACGCTCAAACCCTTGCACGGTCAGAAAATCGGGTTGGCGGATCATGATCGTGTACTTCAGATTGTTTTTGTCCGTTGCGGGCTTCGACCGATCAAGCAAGTCCCATACGCCTTCAAGCGGGAAAATCGTATACTCGTAGTAGCCCTCCGGCACGTCGCCGCTTCGGTAGGACATTTTCACCGCATAAGTCAGGCTGTACAAAGCTTCCGTCGCCTTGGCGAACGCTTCGCCGTTCGGGTCCCCGGAGCCGTCGACCGCAATGAACGGCATGCTCGGCACTTCCACGACTTCCGGCGTCGTACCCGGTAAGTAGAGCGTCTTAAAATCCTTCTTGTAATCCACTTTCCTGCTCATTGCCAATCTCCCCTCGATCGTGACCTGGTTTCACTATACCGAAGTAAACTGGACAATAGTCTGTCAGGTTTGTATATCGTATTTCCGTAAAATGCCTTCCGCCTGCCGCCGGATCTCTTCGCGGAGCGATTCCGGCTCCAGCACTTCCGCATCGGGACCGAAGCTCAGAATAAAACCGTACAGCCAGCGATCCTCGGGAAATTCGGCCCAGACGACGTACCGTTCTTCCCCGTCCTCGCCCGCCGCCTCCGCGACGATCGCCTCGACGCCGAACCATTCCTCGGCAAGATGCCTCGCCCTGCGGCTGAACCGGAGCTTTAAGCGGATCGTCTTGCCGGGGCCTTGCCATTGTTCGTTCCAGGGCAGACGCTCCGGTTCGATCGGTCTTCGCACGGCAAACCGCTCTCCGACCGCCATCGCTTTCATTCGAAACAGCTTGAACAAGCGGAATTCCTGCCTCGTTCGACAGTAGGCGTACAAGTACCAGGACTGCCGCTTAAGCACGAGCGTATACGGCTCGACGACGCGAGCCGATTCGTTGCCCTGCGCGTCGCAATAAGCGAATTCGACCAACCGCTCCTCTTCCGCCGCCTTCTTCAGCAGCGCCGCCTTTTCCTCCAGACGGCCGCTTCCTCCCCACGGAGACAAATCCACGATAAGCTGCCTCGTCCGCAGCTGGAATTGTTCCGATTGCGACGGCGGAACGACGCTTTTCATTTTCTCCAGCAGCAGCTTGCGGTTTCGGTCCGGGTAGATCGTCGAGACGCTCTGCAGCGCGTTAACGATTTCGACCAGTTCCCCGTCCGTCAGCACGCTGCGGTCCAGCCTGTAACCTTCGGACAAGCCGATTCCGCCACCCGCCCCCTGATAAGAGATTACGGGAATGCCCGCCTGGTTCAGGACGTCGATGTCCCGATAGATCGTCCGAACGGACACTTCGAACAGCTCCGCCAGCTCCTTGGCCTGAACGAATCTTCGATTGACGAGCAAGATTACGATAGATAGAAGGCGGTCCAGCTTCATGGATTTCCAGCTCCGTTTCCGGCCGATTGTATTCTTCTCCTATCTTAACAGGACGGAGCGCCTCAGGCGATCATGTCGCCGCCGCGGCCGTCTTCTCCCGAGCGCCCGACCTTGCGGCCAAAATAAAGCTGATCATCAGCACGACCGCGGCCAGCACGTACGGATAGTTGACGTCCACGTCGAACAGCAGTCCCGCGATGACCGGCCCGGCGATGTTCCCGAGGCTTGTAAACGCCGAGTTAAGGCCCGCGACGTAGCCCTGCCGCTCTTCCGCCATTCTCGACATCTGCGTACCGATCGCCGGACGCAAAATATCGATCGACAGGAAGACGATGAACGTTACCGCGAACACCATCCAGAAGCCGCTGACGAAAATCGTCAGCAAAATAAACAAGCCGCACGCGAGCAGGCAGAACGTAATGACGTTTCTCTCTCCGAACCGGTTCAGAATCCACCCGAAGACGGTCAACTGCACGACGGCTCCCGAGATGGAACCGAACGTCAAAATAAAGGCGATGTCCTTCGGCGTGAACCCGAACTTGTGATCGACGAACAAGCCGAAGATCGTCTCGTAGTTGGCCAGTCCGAACGACATGACGAAGACGAGAATGAGGCTAAGGAAATACGGCTCCCGATAAGAGCGGATCAGCATGCTCCACAGACTCTGCCGCTTTTGCGGAGCTGCCTTCTTGCCGGCTGCCGCGGACGAGAGCGATTCCGGTAAAATGAACGCGGTCAGCACCGCCGCCGCAAGTCCCGCGACGGCCGCCGCATAGAACGGCACGCGAAGGCCGTATTCCGCCAGGTAGCCTCCGATCCCGGGTCCGATAATAAACCCCGTCGTGATCGCCGCGTTAATGAGCCCCATGCCCCGCGCCCGCTCCTCGTTCGTCGTCATGTCCGCCGTATACGCCATGACCGCGGGCATGATCAGCGCCGCGCCCAGTCCGCCGAGAAAACGGGCCGCGAAGAGCAATACGGTCGAGTTCGCGATTCCGAACAACCATTCCGACAAAGCGAATACGAGCATGCCGGCGACGATGATTTTCTTCCGTCCCAGCGAATCGGACAAGCGGCCCGCGAGAGGCGAGAACAGAAGCTGGGTCAGCGAGAAAGCGGCTACCAGCAACCCTACGATGCTGCCGCTGATGTCCAGCAGCGTCATATACTTCGGCATAACCGGAATGACAAGTCCGATTCCCATGAAAATAAGAAACAGGTTTAACATAAGGAGCAGTATCGCCCCTCTTTTCCTAAGAAGCAGTTCCATGATGAAAAATCCTCCAAGATTTATACTGAATATTCATTCTAGATAATGACGTAAAAAAAGGGCGACTTCGCCCGCTTCACCGTTCCCGATCGGCAATCCCGTAGAGAAACGTCTCCATCGCCAAGCGATACAGGGAGAGCGCCTCCTGTTGATTCAATCTTCGCGAATGCTGGCTCAGTCCGTAAATCAGACTATCCAATACGACGGCCAGCCGGTCGGCATCGAACGGCGCGAACTCCCCGCTGTCGATCCCTTCCTGAAGCAATTTGCGGTTAAAACTAACATACCCTGCGATCATCTCCGCCATTCGCTCTTCGACGTCGTTCGCCTTTTCCGAATTGTTGTAGAACTCGTCCGAAGCTTTCGTCAGCGGGTGATTCAAATTTTCAAGCACAAGCTGCTCCGCCATTCCGAAGAGCTTCTCCTTCGTGGTCGAGTAAAGTCGTTCCTTCTCGGCCCAGCGGCTCTCCCACTCGCGGTCCCATTCCTGCAGCAAGTACAGGAAGAGCCCTTCCTTGCTCTTGAAATGATAATAAATGTTGCCCGCGCTGCTGCCGGTCGCGTTCACGATATCCTCGATCGACGTTGCTTTGTACCCTTTCTGAACGAACAACGCTTTCGCCGCGTCGGCTACCTTCTTCTTCGTCTGCTCGCTTTGCAGCTTCTTCTTGTTCATCCCGATCCGATCACCGCCTATAATACTGAACATTTATTCAGTATCTTAACGAAAAAAAGCCGGAATTGCAAGCGGAACTTGCTTCCCGGCTTTCGAATCCCGCTGGACGCCTCGCTCATTCGGCTTCGCCGGACGAGAGCGCCGCCGATGTTTCAACTACTCCGCGATAACGCCCTTCTTGAGGATCAAGTTGGCGTACAACGCACTCTCTCCCGTCGCGACGATCGCATAAGCTTTCTTGGCGCGCTCATAGAAGGCGAACCGTTCGACTTCCTCGAACGGCGCCGCCAGACCGGTCCGGGCCTCGATAATCTCCCCGTACGTGTTCCAGATCGGCGTCTCGACCGTGTCTCCCGGCATGACTTGCATCAGCGCGACGGGTTTGTCTACATATTGGTCCAACGGGAACAGCCGCAGGATCGCATCGAGCAGCTCCGGCGCGCCATGCCCGTCGGCGCGAACGAGACGCTGCGCATGGCTGGCCGCCGGAAAATTGCCGTCCGCCAGCACGATCTCGTCGCTGTGGCCCATCTCCATCAATATTTTCAGCAATTCCGGCGAAATCAGGCTCGATACCCCTTTTAACATCCGAAGCCAACCCCTCTCGACTCAATCATAACAAGATGCTCCCGTACGCTCTCCGGATCATACTCGTCCGAAGCCCAGGAACGTCCCGTAAGCTTCCGCCCATCCGGCATCCGCCTCCGGCTCGTAGACGTCTACCGGGAACGACGCGGCGACGAGCTCGCGCGCCTCCTTCAGGTCCTTGCACTCTCCGAGCGCGACGAGCTGCATCAGCATGTTGCCGATCGCGCTCGCCTCGACCGGGCCCGCCCATACCGGCTTGCCGATCGCGTTAGCGGTAAACCTGCACAGCAGCTCGTTCTGGATGCCGCCGCCGACCATATGAAGGCCGCCGTAGACGCGCCCGGTCAGCTTCTCCGCCTGCTCCAGCGCCTGGCGGTAACGCAGCGCCAGGCTTTCGAGAATGCAGCGGACGATCTCGCCTTCGCTCTGCGGAATCGGCTGATTCGTCTCCGCGCAGAACGAGCGGATTTTGTCGGCCATGCCGCCGGGGGAGAAAAAGCGCGGATCGTCGGGATGAACGAGACTCCGGAACGGCGCGACTTGCCCCGCCAGACGAACCAATTCCGGGAAGCCGATCTCCTTGCCCTGTTCGTCCCATTCCCGCTTGCATTCCTGCAGCAGCCACAGGCCCATGATGTTTTTGAGCAGTTGGTACGTGCCGCCCACGCCGCCTTCGTTGGAGAACTCCAGCTCCATCGTCTCCGGACTGAGCAGCGGTCCGTCCATCTCGGTTCCGAGCAGAGACCACGTTCCGCACACGAGGAACGCGAACGGCTCGTCGCCGGCCGGAACGGCGGCGATCGCCGATTCGGTGTCGTGCGTGCCGACCGACACCGCCCGGATCGCGGGCACGCCAAGCTCCTCCTGCACTTCCGGGGAGAGCGGACCGATAATCGTGCCGGGCTGAACCGGCTCCAGGAACAGATGGGACGGAATGCCGAGCCGCTCCATCAGCTCGACGTTCCAAGCCTGCTTGCCCGGATCGAACAGCTGCGTCGTCGTCGCCATCGTGAATTCGCACGATTTGACCCCGGTCAGCAAATACGCCAGCAGGTCGGGCGTCAGCAGCAGCGTCTTGGCGACTTCCAGCTTCGGAGAAGCGGCTTTCACCATCGCGTAGAGCTGGTACAGCGTGTTGAACGGCATAAACTGCAGGCCGCTCTGCTCGAACAGCGCGCGCTGGCCGATCAGATCGCTCACCTCTTCGATGAGCCCTTCCGTATGCGGATCGCGGTAATGGTAAGGATTGCCGAGCAACTCGCCGTTCGCATCCAGCAGACCGAAGTCGACGCCCCACGTATCGATGCCGAACGTCGCGGGCTCGTAGCCTTTCTGGAAGGCGAAGCGGATGCTCTTCTTCATCTCGTGCAGCAGCCGGAGCGTATCCCAGTGCAGATGCTTGCCGACTTGGATCGCATGATTGGGAAAACGATGGACTTCCGTCACTTCCAGCCTGCTTTTGCCGTTATCCCCTTCGGTCAGCCGCCCGACAAGCGCGCGGCCGCTGCTCGCGCCCATGTCGAACGCCAGCACGGCAGCTCCTTTGGTCATCGCGGTTCACTCCTTCTCTTCTCGCGGCGTCCGCCTTATTTCATTTTCTGCAACAATTGAATCCGGTAAGCCTCGCTCTCCAGGGAGGCGATTTCTTCGAATTCTTCCTTCGTCAACACTTTAGGCTCCTTGATCGCCTTGGCGATCAGGAAAATTTTCGCGCTTTCCTCGACGACTTCCGTCCGGTAATACGCCTCGCGCAGGTTGCGTCCGGTCGTCACGAGGCCGTGATTGCCGAGCAGAATCGACGAGTGCTCGATTTTCTCCACGACCGCGTCGGCAAGCCGATCGGTCGTCGGCAGCACGTAATCGACGTAAACGGTTTTGCCGACAAGCGCGGCCTGGTCCGGGAACATGATCGGCAGATCCTTCTCCACGAGCGTAAAAGCGATGCAATACGGCGGGTGCGTGTGCACCATCGCGCCGATGTTCGGGTTTTGGCGATAGGCGTACAGATGCATCAGCACTTCCGAGGACGGACGCAGTCCGATATCGGTAATATGGCCGGTCTCGATGTCGACTTCCACCCACTGCTCCGGCTGGATTTCGTCGAGCGCGAAGCCGCTTGGGGACAAGTACATTTTGCCTTCGTGGCGCGCGCTAAGGTTGCCGCCCGGTCCGACGACCAGTTTGTTGGCGACCGTCTTCTGCGCGTATTTGCATAACTCTTGGCGAATTTCCTGGCTGCTCATGATCGCGTGGCTCCATTCTATGGACAAACGGCTGCCGCCTGTCCCTGAGGGGAGCAAGCGACAGCGTCGTCGGATTTATTATTTGTACAGCGGTCCGAAGTTGCCGCACGCGCGGTAGTCGGCGCTCTCCGGATTATCGGTTCCGAACAGGCCCCATGCCCGCGGGCGGAAAACTTTCTCATCCGGCACGTTATGCATGCTGACCGGAATGCGCAGCATCGACGCGAGCGTAATCAGGTCGGCGCCGATGTGGCCAAAGCTGATGGAGCCGTGGTTCGCTCCCCAGTTGTCCATGACGTCGTACACGTTCTTGAACGAACCCTTGCCCGTCAAAATCGGGGCGAACCAGGTCGTCGGCCAAGTCGGATCGGTCCGCTTGTCCAGAGCGTCGTGCACTTCCGACGGCAGATCGACGGAATAGCCCTCCGCGATCTGGAGCACCGGTCCGATGCCTTTGACCATGTTCAAGCGCGACATCGTCATCGGCATGCCGCCGCGGGTCAGGAAGTCCGAGGAATAGCCGCCCCCCCGGAAGTATTCGACCGACGCTGGACGCCAAGAGGTGGCGTCGAGACATTTCTGCGCTTCCTCTTCGGTAATTTCCCAGAACGGCTTCATGACCGGCTTGCCGTCCTTCGTCTGCTCGCCCGTGCCGTCCATCGTCGCCGAGCCGGAGTTGATCAAGTGCAGGATGCCGCCCTCGGCCGCTCCGGACAGCTTATGACCCGTTACGCGCTCGACGGAATCGGGGCTCCAGTAGGTGCGGACGTCCGCGAAAATTTGCGCCGTGTTCGTCAACAGGTTGCCGAACAGCATAACCGCGCCGTTCAGGCTGTCGTTCTCGGTCGCTACCATGTATGGAGCGCGAATGCCGTTCCAGTCGAACGAAGAGTTCAGAATCGTCTCCAGGAAGTCGCCGTTCGGGAAGTGGTCGGTCCACTGGCGCTGGCCCTGGAAGCCGCCCACGATCGCGTTGTGGCCCTGCGCCTCTTCGCCGAAGCCAAGCTCGGCCAGACGCGGATTGCCGACCATCAGGTCGCGCGCGATCAGCGTCATTTTGACAACCGTCTCCCAATCCTTGTCCTTCTGTTCGCGGGAAGTTTGCAGGTGAGGCGGATTGTTGTCCGGGCCTTCGATGCAGTTTTCCTTCACCCAGGCAAGCGCTTTCTCGAACTCGACCGGATCGTAGATCTTCTCGTCGAAGCGGCGAACGAATTCGCTCATATCGATGTATTCCGTGCGCAGGCCGAGGTACTCCTGGAAGAAGGCGTCGTTGACGATCGAGCCCGCGATGCCCATCGATACGGAGCCCATCGACAGGTACGATTTGCCCTTCATCAGCGCAACCGCCAATCCGGCTTTCGCAAAGCCGAGCAGCTTGCCCTTCACGTCCTCCGGGATGTCCGTCGAGCCTGCGTCTTGAACGTCGTTGCCGTAGATGCCGAATGCCGGCAGACCTTTCTGCGCATAAGCGGACAATACGGCCGCCAAGTAGACCGCGCCCGGACGTTCCGTGCCGTTAAAGCCCCATACCGCCTTCGGGATGGCCGGGTCCATGTCCATCGTCTCCGTGCCGTAACACCAGCAAGGCGTAACCGTGATCGAGACGCCGACGTTTGCCTTCGCGAACTTGCTTGCCGCGGCAGCGGATTCGGCGACGCCGCCGATTGTCGAGTCGGCGATGACGCACTCGACCGGTGTGCCGTCCGGATAGCGAAGGTGATCGGAGAGAAGCTTGGCGACGCCTTTGGCCATGTTCATCGTCTGCTCTTCCAGAGACTCGCGGACGCCTCTGCGTCGGCCGTCAATCGTTGGACGAATGCCGATCTTCGGGAATTCGCCTTTCCACCTGAACTGTTGGTCTGCCATGTGATTAGCCTCCAATGGAATTAAATAATGTTACCGATAACCTCAAGTTACCAAGGAAAACGCTTGCTGTCAATTCTTTAATTTTGTAAGATAAAAGAACATAATGACGACAAGGAGCTTATCTCCATGGTTACGATCTACGATATCGCCGCCAAAGCCGGAGTTTCCGCGATGACCGTCTCCAGGGTTATCAATAACACTGGCAAAATCAGCGACAAAACCCGGAACAAGGTTCGCCGCGTCATGGAGGAGCTGAACTACGTTCCCAACCATATGGCCCGCAGCCTCGTGCTTCAGCAGAGCAACGTACTGTTCCTGCTCATAACGGACATTACGAACCCCTTCTATACGACGGTCGCGAGAGGCGCGGAGGATGCAGCGAAGAAGCATGGCTACCGCCTGCTGTTCGGCAACTCGGACGAGAGCGTCGAGAAGGAAAAAGATTATATCGACACCATTCTGGCGACGAGAGCGGACGGCGTGCTCGTCGCTCCGACCGGCGATCTGTCACTGCCGCACTTGGAAACGCTGAGAAGGCACCGCGTTCCGTTCGTGCTGCTCGACCGCGAGGTGCCGGGCATGGACAGCGACGTCGTGCTCGGCGACAGCAAGGAAGGCGCGCGCAAGCTGGTCGACCATCTGACGTCGCGCGGGCATCGGCGGATCGCGCTCATCAATGGCTCGCCGCTCATTTCCAGCGCGCGGCTTCGGCTGGAGGGCTACCGCGAAGCGCTCAAACTGAACGATATCCCCTTCGATCAGAACGACGTGCTGGAAACCGCGTTCGAGCCCAGAAGCGACCTGAGCGAGATCGAGAGCTGGCTGGATCGCATGTCTCCGCCTCCGACCGCCATCGTCGCCGGCAACAACGTGCTCGCCGTTGAGGTCATCCGCACCCTGCACGCGCGGGGCCTCCGGGTTCCGGAACAAGTGTCGGTCGTCTGCTTCGACGATCTAGGCCCGTACTCCGAGATCGATCCGTTCCTGACCGTCATCGCCCAACAGGCGTACCAATTCGGCTATCTCGGCACGCAGATGCTCGTCGAACGCATCCAGGAACGCGACGTCACCGGCCTTCCATGGAAAAAAATCGTGCTCCCCGCCGACATGATCGTTCGTCGGTCGGTCAGCACGATTAAGTGAATTTGGTTCTATAAGCTGCCCGAGGGGCGGCGCTGGCTGTGGTGGCGCTGGCTGTGGTGGCGGTGCCGTTGGCGTCCGAGGCCAGAAAAGTGCCTTGGCAGATACGAGGTCGCGTGCTCAAGGCCAAGAAAGTGCCTTGACATTCCGCGACTGAGGAGCGGCAGTGGTGGTCAAGGCCAGAAAAGTGCCTTGGCAGATCCGAGGTCGCGTGGTCAAGGCCAAGAAAGTGCCTCGACGGTCCGCGACTGAGGAGCGGCGGCGGGGTCCGAGGCCAAAAAAGTGCCTCGGCAGATCCCAGGCCGCGCGGTCAAGGCCAAGAAAGTGCCTCGACGGTCCGCGACTGAGGAGCGGCGGCGGGGTCCGAGGCCAAAAAAGTGCCTCGACAGTCCGCGCCCGAGGGGCGATGGTGGTGTCCGAGGCCAGAAAAGTGCCTTGGCAGATACGAGGTCACGTGGTCAAGGCCAAGAAAGTGCCTCGACGGTCCGCGCCCGAGGGTCGGCGGTGCTGGCCAATGCCAAGAAAGTACCTCCACGGCCAACGCTCCGCCTCGAGCGTACATACCGGCGTCCCCGCCCAGTCTATTCCTACCCATCGTCACGGCCGACGTATCGGAAATAGTCGAAATCCGCATGCTTCATCGTCCCCGACAAATCCTGGGCGCACAGGCCGATCAGCGTACCGGTAAATCCGAGCTTGCCCTCGTATTCGTCGGACAGTTGCCCCAAATCGAGCTCGGGGCCGACCGCCTGCCATCGTTCGCCGTCCGGGGAGCAGAAGAACCGGACGCGATCGACCTCGACGCTTACCTTCAAATAACAGCGCGTCCACCCCTCGGCCGACACGACCGCCCCTTCCGGCTCGTCGTATTGGCCTGATCGGGTCGTTACGAGCGCGACATACTTGCCCCTCTCCTCGTCCCGGCTCACCCGCAAATAAAAATGATCCGACTCGTCATAATAGAGCGTTAACCCGGCCATCTGATTAAAATGCTCCGGCTCGAACTCCACGCAGGTTTCGGCCTCGCACCTGAAATCGGTCAGCCTTCTGGCCACCATACTCTGCCGAAACCAGGAGAACAGCGACTCCCGTCCGCGCAGCCGCAAATAACCCGGACGCTCCGACAGGCTGAGCCATTCGTCGTCCGCAGGCACGCGCAGCGTGAAATACTGGCCGCCAAGCTCCGGTTCGTCGAAATCGTCCGTCTCCGGCAGAGCGGGAAACGGATGCGGAGGCAGGTTCGGGCCGTCCGAGACCAGGCCCGGCGCTTTGCCGCCGTCGGCAAGACGAAGCCAACCGTCCTCGGTCCATTCCACGCGGACGAGCCCGGTTTCGCGTCCAAGCGGACATAGGCGTCTTCCCGGCAAGGGACGAGCGCATATAAAGGATAAATACCATTCGCCGTTCTGCGTCTCCACGACAGCGCCGTGTCCGGCCTTCTGCAGCGGATGCTCGGGCCGATCGATCGTCGTGATCAACGGATAGTCCGGATCGTATTCGTACGGACCCTCGAGATGCCTCGACCGCGCCAGCGTCGCCGCGTGATTCCATCCGGTGCCGCCCTCGGCCAGCAGCAAGTAGTACCAGCCGTTCCGCTTGAACATGAACGGCCCTTCCGTAACGCCAATTGGCGTCCCCGTGGCAATCGTTCGCACAGGACCGACAAGCGTTCCTTGCTCGGGCGAAAACTGCTGCATGACCACTCCGCCGAAGCGATTTTTCCCTTTGCGGAAATCCCAGCGCATGTTCAGCAGCCATTTGCTCCCGTCGTCGTCATGGAACAGGAACGGATCGAACCCGCTGCTGTTCAGATGAAGCGGCTCCGACCACGGCCCCGCAATATCGGTCGCCGTCAGCAAATAGTTATGCAAATCTTTGAACACGCCCCGGCGTCCGACGACGTTCGTAATCATTAAATAGAAGGTGCCGTTGTCGTATGTCAGCGCGGGCGCCCAAATGCCTCCGGAGCTTGGAACGCCGCGAAGATCGAGCATCGACGCGCGGTCCAGCGGACGCGACAGCAGCCGCCAGTGGACCAGGTCGCGCGAATGGTGAATCTGCACGCCCGGAAACCATTCGAAGGTGGATGTGGCGATATAATAATCTTCGCCGACGCGAAGCATGGATGCGTCCGGATTAAAGCCCCGCAATACGGGGTTGCGGATTTCCGCCATACGATCATTCCTCCTCCGGCCTCAGCCGGCATTTCTTACCACAGATAAAGATCGTCGCCCTTCAATTTGAAGACGGCTTCCATGAAGTAATAGTCGCCGTAAATGATGGCATGATGATGCGAAGCGGCGTGATAGGCCCCGGAGCCGTGCTGCAGGATGGCGTCGGAGCGCTCCGTCCAATCGCTGCGGAACTCGTCCAGCGTTCGCAGCAGCTTAAGCGCTGCGTTCAGATAGACATCCTTCTCGTAAGGGCCGACGGCTTTGGCGATCTCGATCAAGCCGCAAGCCGCGATCGCGGCGGCCGTATCGTCCTCGCGCCGCGGCTCCGCCGGCTGTCTGAAATCGACCGGAATGACGCCGCTGTCCGGAATGTTGGCGATAAAGTAATGCGCAATTCGCTTCGCCGTATGCAGATAGTCCACTTTGCCCGTATGAATGTAGCTCATCATAAAACCGTACAGCGCCCACGTCTGCCCCCGCGTCCAGGACGAGCCCTCCTCATAGCCCTGTCCGCCGTACGTTTTCACCACGCCGCCGTAATTGGGATCGAACTCGACGATATGGTTGACCGATCCGTCCGGCCGGACGAAAGCTTCCATCGACGTATCGGCATGCTTCATCGCAATTTGCTTAAAGCGCGGATCGCCCGTCTCCTCCGAAGCCCAGTACAGAAGCGGAATGTTGAGCATGCAGTCGATAATCGCCCAGCCCCGCGTATCCTTGTCCTCCAGATCGTTCCAGGCGCGGATGAAGCCCCCGGCCAGATTAAAGCGGCCGGCCAGCAGGTTGGCGGCATGCAGCGCGCGCTTGCGCGATTCCGGATTTTTCGTGACCCGGTAGTTGGCCACGCTTGTCGGCAGCCACATGAAGCCTACATCGTGATGCAGGCCGTAAAATTCCTGAAAGCCTCGATCCAGCTTGGCCTCGGAGATTTGGGCGATTTCCTTGTACTTCTCGCTGCCGGTCTCGTGATGCATCAGCCACATCATGCCGCCCCAGAAGCCGTTCGTCCACCAGCAGATGCCGTCCGCGGCATCGCCGGTCGGGTTGCTGGCGGAGCGGTCGTCGTAAGTTCCGTCTATCGTCGTGTAAGGAATCTTGTGCCGCGATTTTTCGCTGACACCCTCCATTTTTTGCGTGATTTTCCCGATTACGCCGTCAAGCCAAACCCTGTCCTCACCCGTTATCAGCGCCATGAATAAACCCTCTTTCCGTTTTGCTAAACCGGCCTCTCCACTCATTGAAGCAGCCTCTTCGTTTGTTCACCCAGCCTCTTCGCTTATCGAAGCAGTCTCTCCCCTTGTTGAATCAGCCTTTGATCGCGCCCGACGACACGCCTTTGACGAAATACTTTTGCAGCGACAGGAACGCGATCAGCACCGGCACCAGCGACATCGTCGTGCCCGCGAAAATCATGTCCCACCGCGACGAGAATTCGCCGACGTAATAGAACAGCTCGACGATCATCGTCTTCGTCTCCCCCGACGGCAGCACGAGCATCGGCATCAGAAAGTCGTTCCAGATGCCAAGCCCTTGCAGCACGACCATGCTGGCCGTCACAGGACCGAGCAGCGGGAAAACGATCGTCCAGAACATTCTCAATCGTGTGCAGCCGTCGATCTCCGCCGATTCCTCGATCTCGCGCGGCACGCCCTTCAGAAAGCTCGTGTATAGCAGGACGCCGAAGCCTACCGATCCGGCAATGTAAATCATGATCGGTCCGAGCAAATTTCCGAACAAGCCCATCATATTGAGCTGCTTGAACAACGGAATCATATACACCTGGAACGGCACCATCATTCCGAACAGGAAGTAAATGTAGATCGCGTTCGTCCATTTCCGGTTCGTCCGTTCGATTGCGTACGCCGCCATCGGGATAACGACGACCATTGCCGCAATGGACCCGACGGTCAGAATTCCGCTGTTGAGCATCGCTCGCGGATAATCGGTCTTCGTGAGCAAATACTTAAAGCTCTCCGTGTAGAACCCGCTGGGCAGCGCAATCGCATCGCGCAAAATCTCCGAGTTGGACTTGAAGGCGGACATAATGTTGAAGGCGATCGGAAAGACGAATACGAGCGCGATGGCCAGCGTGATCGCGAACAGGACCACGTTGCCGGTAGTAACCGGTTTTTTGGCGGTTTTGCCCATCTTACATCTGCACCTCCCTCTTGCGAAGCAAACGAATCTGAACGAGCGAGATGATCAGGATCAGCGCGAACAGCACCATCGCGAGCGCGGTTCCGAAGCCTTGCCGGCCTTCGCCGAACGCTACCCTGTATATAATGTAAGTCAACGTTTCGGTCGCAAAGCCCGGTCCGCCGTTCGTCATGACGGCGATCTGGTCGAACAGCTTCAAGGAATTGATCATCGACAGCATGACGCATACGGTCGTCGCGCCTGCCAGCAGCGGGAATGTCACGTGACGGAATTGCTTCCATTTGCCCGCTCCGTCGATGCTCGCCGCTTCGAGCAGTTCCTGCGGAATCCCTTGCAGACCAGCCAGATAGATGATCATATAGTAGCCCGACGCCTTCCAAACCGTTGACAATATAATCGATAGCAGCGCGTAATCCGGATTTCCGAGCCAGTCCGTCTTCAGGGAGCTTAAACCGACGGCATCGAGCAATTGATTAACGACCCCGAAGTTGTAGTTCAAAATAATCATCCAAATAAAGCCCATAATGATGCCGCTCATCAGCACCGGAAAATAGAAAATGCTGCGAAACAAGTTGCGGAACCAGCGCACCTGATCGACGAGGATCGCCAGCGCCAGAGCGACGACGTTCTCCAGCAGCACGAGCGCGATCGCTACCAGAATCGTATTTTTCAAAGCGTTATGAACCCGGGGGCTTTCCCCGATTTCTTTGAAATTGTCCCAACCGATGTAGCGGATATTTTCGCTGATGCCGTCCCACGAAGTGAAGCTGAGATAAATGCTGCTCAGGGTGGGCGTCATGACAAACAGGCTGTAAAGCAGGAATGCCGGCAAAATAAACCAAATCGCATAACCGCGCCACCCTGATTTCTTTTTTCTTCCCGTCGCCGTGGCGTTCATGTTCGTACCTCCTGCCTCTGATGCAAGATAACCCCCGCCGATCGGCAGAGGTTATCCCGCTGGTCGTATGCCTGACGGCCTGCCTTACTGCTGGTTCGCCTTCACGTTGTTGTCGTACTCAGTATCGGATTGCTTCATGTAATCGGTCACGTCTCCGTTGCCGACGACAAGCTCTTGCAGAAGCTTGTAGAACCAGTTGCGGAATTGCGGCGGAATCGCGTTGTCGCCGTACCAGTTGTTGATCATCATCGACTTCTGGATCGAGGAATCGGCCATCAGACGGAGCACTTCCTTCATCTGCTCGTTCGTCTCGTAGGTCACTTCGGCTTTGGTCGTCGGAATGCCGTTAACCGTCGCGAGATAAGGGCTGTATTGGGCCGGATCGAAGAAGAACTTCACGAACGCCTTAACCGCTTCCACCTTGTTCGGATCTTTGCCCGCTTCCGCCGACAGAGCCCATCCGGCCAAAGTCGGCAAACCGTTGACGACGATCGAGCCGTCGCGGTTCGGCAGCGCGTAGAAGCCGTATTCGAAGCTCGGATCGGCTTCGGTAATCTGGCCGAACATCCAAGGACCGGAGAAGAGCTGCGCCGCCTTGCCCGTGACGAGCATCGACGCCGTCTGGTTGTCCGCCGTGCTCAGCCAGCCTTTGTCCACGTATTTCGTGAACAGCTCCTTGTAGTCCGTAATCGCCTGCACCATGCCCGCGTCCGTGAAGCTGGCCGTTTGCGCCGTACGCTTGGAGTTCCAATCCGGATCGTCCTTGTACACGTTGTTGATCAGGAAGTAGTTCACCCAGAAGCCCATGTGGAACAAGTCTTTGCCGCCGACCACAATCGGCGAGATGCCGCTTGCGAGCAGCTTCTCCTGGATCGCGATAAATTCGTCGTACGTCTTCGGCAGTTCGGTGACGCCGGCGTCTGCGTAAGCTTTTTTGCTGTACATGATGCCGTTGGGCGCGTTGCCCGTCAGCGGAGCGTTGTAAATTTTCCCCTGATACTCCGGCAGGAAAGTGAACAGGTCGTGCAGCTCCGCCGGGAGCTCAGCCAGCTTGCCCGCGTCCGCGAACACCTTCGTGTCGCGCATCTCCACCAGATCCGGGAACTCGCCGACGGCGTCTTTCGTTTTCAGCCAATCGAGGTAGGAATCGCTTGTCGTTTCGCTGATGTTTTTGATCGTAATGTACGGGTGAGCTTGCGTGAAGGCGTCAATCGTCGTCTCGATCGCCTGCTTCGTCGCCGGGTCCCCGGTCGCGTAAGCGATCGAGATCGTCACCGGATTCGGCTTGTTGTCCGCGGAAGCGGAGCCTGCCGGCGAGCTTGACGGAGCGCTGCTCGACGAACCGGAATTGCCGTTGTTGCCGCCGCAGGCCGTTAAGACCAGCGACGCCGCCAATACGGCGGAGGAGAGCTTGAATAGCGATTTTGGAGTCATCTGTTTGTTAACCTCCCTATTAGGTGTGCTGCGCTTGCGTAAGGATGTTTGTTGTCCTTGATACAAGGTTAACATCGCTCCATCTCGCGATGAATGAAGTTTTTTAAGCGGCATATGCGGTTATTTAAGAGGTTTGTCGACGATCGGAAAGCTCAGCCGGACGGACGTGCCGACATGCTCCATACTGCTGATCTCCAGTCCGTAGCCGTCGCCGCACACCGTTTTGATCCGGTCGTACACGTTTTTCAGGCCTACGTTTTTGGCCGGAGCTTTCGACTCCGCGAGCTGGTCCTTCAACCGCTGAAGTTGAATTTCGCTCATGCCGACACCATCGTCGTATACGGTCGCGGACAACGTATCGCCGGCCCGCTCGATCGTGACGAGCACGCTGCCCTTGCCGCCTTTGGGCCGAATGCCGTGCTGGATCGCGTTCTCTACGATCGGCTGCAGCGACAGCTTCAAGATCGGATAGTCCATGCGCACGTCGTCGGCGACGTTCAGCCGAAGGTCGATCCGATTCTCGTAGCGGACGCGGATAATATGAAAATAATCGTTCAGATGGTCGAGTTCCTCCCGAATGGACACCCAGTCCTCGCCGTAATCGATGACGTACTTCAACTGATTGGATAAGGCAAGAATCATGTCGGCCACTTCGCCGTCGTCGTTGTAGACCGCGTTCATGCGGATCACTTCCAACGTGTTGTACAAATAATGCGGACGGATCTGGCTTTTCAGCGCGTTCAGCTCCGCTTGCTTCTGCTTGATTTCCGCGACATAAGCGTCGTTGATGAAAATTTTGAGCCGTTCCACCATCCGGTTAAAGCCGAACGCCAGACGGCCCAGCTCGTCTTTACCGTAAGATTGGATCTGCGTATCCAGATTGCCCATCTCGACTTTGTTCATATGCTGCAGCACATCCCGGATCGGGGAAGCCAGCCGTCTGGACAGCAGCGTGCCCATCGCCAGCAGCGCAATCGCGCAGACGACGATGGCGATATAGACGGCCGATTGCGTGGAGGTCAGCTGGGCGAACAGATTTCGCTCGGACGCGCGCATGAGCACACGCCCCGACAAATACGGAATCTCGTCGCTGAACACGAGATAACCCTCGTCGTCGTAGCGGTCGAACACGACCTCGGACGGCTCCGCGTGCGCTTTTTCCTCGGTCCGGTTGCTGTAATAAATCCGATTGGCTCCGTCCAGCACGTACAGCTCGTCGTCCTTGTTCAGGTTCATCTCCTGGAAAAAGCTGTCCAGCACCCCTGCGTCGACGTCGATAAACAGGCTGCCCACCACTTTCGGCTCCGCCGTCAGCGTGCCGGAGATGTCGATCAAGTTGCGTCCGAACGTAATGACGTGCCGGTCCGGGGAATTGTAATAGTGTTCGCCGTGGGTCGGATAGATGGACAAATGGTTCGGTTTCTCCGCGAGCGGCTGCAGCCAATCGGCGACAGGCAGCCGCTCCTCCTGCAGCGGCTTGCTCTGCCTCGTCTGGAAATACAGCTTGCCGTCCATCGAGCGGACGAAATAGACGCTGCGGATGTGCTTGTCGCTGTAGAGCACCGTTCTTAAAAAAGCGGCGATCGGAATGCTGTTGATCTGCTCGTACTCGTTGACGTTGGCGGTCTGGTTGACGGAGATCGTATGCGAATAGCCCTCGTATCTTCCCGTATACATCAGGCGGGTGATTTCGTCGTAGTCGGAAAAGAAGTTGTTGACGTTGTAGCTCAAATAAAGCGACATCTGCTTCAAATTGTTGACCGTAAACTGCTGAACGTGACCTGTGAACGCTTGCAAAGAAAAGACGCTCAGCGCGATGAGCGGGATCAGGCCAACGAGCAAAAACGCGGCCGAAAATTTGACGAATACGCTGTTCCACCATTTTCGAACGAAAGACATGGCGTTCCCTCCGGCAATCTGGATGACAAGCAGACGTTCCGCTATCCCTCTCGCTCAGTCCTTGAGAGATTGCTTGAATTCCTGCGGCAGCTTGCCCGTATGTTTCTTGAACATGTCGCTGAAGTGCCGGGCATTGTTGTAGCCGACCTTCTCCGCGATCTCGTACACCATCAGATCGGTCGTCTTCAGCAGCAGAACGGCCTGCTCCATCCGCAATTCGGTGACGTACTGCTTGAAATTGCGCTTCGTATGCTTCTTGAAGAAGCTGCTGAAATAATACGGGTTCATAAAAGCGACCGCGGCGACCGATTCCAGCGAAATGTCCTCCGCATAATGAGCTTCGATATAGCGGACGATACGCGCGACCAACGTTTGCTCCTTGCCGGCCGGCTTGTCCCCGATCCGGTTGTACAGCTCCTGAAGCATGTCGACAATGCCGACGGACATCGCCTCGTACGTCTCGTATTGCCCCAAGCGGCTTTGCAGATGCTGAATGTCGAAGCCCCAATCGGACATCGGCACGTCGGACTTCTTCACTTCCTGCACGATGTACAGAAGCGAGGAGAAGCAGGTGGACACGGCCAGCTGGCGATTGCCGATCGTCGCGGCTTGGATGACCTGCAGCAGCGCCTTCATCGTGGACAGCGCATTATCCCAGCCGCCTTCGGTCAGTCCTCTAATAATTTCGGATTGCAGCGTAAACCATTCGTTCTCGCTGTCTTTGCGCTGTTCGCGAACGCGATAAGCGATTGCCCGATTCAGTCCGGTAAAATAGGTCATCTCCAGCGCCTGCTCCGCTTGTTCGCGCGAGACGCGCAATCCGGACAGGACGTTGACCGGGTCGCCGACTCCGACGGAAACCTTCAGCTTGAGGAAGTTAAGGATGTTGTCCCTGATCGCCGTCGCCAGCTCCAGCGGCATGCCGGGTTCCTCGCAGCTCAATACGAAAACATGTTTTCCCGCCCGTACGAACGAATATCCTCTGCCGAAAGCTTCGACGCTCTCCTGCACGATATTGCGGACGGCGAACTCGACCAGCTTCTGCGTGGGCGCGGGCCAGCGCTCGTTATCGTTGCCTTCCGGATCGATCCGGACGATGCCGACCGCATGGAGCGGACCCTCAAGCCGGTCGACGAGATGCGAATAGCCTTCCGACCGCTCGGACAGCGTCCCTTCCACCAGTTGCTCCAGCCACACGCCCACCTCGCCGTCGCGGTTTTTCCGTTCGAGCTGGTCCAGCTTGCGCCTGCGGCGGTCCTCCTCGTTTTCCTCGCGGATCAGGGACAACGTCTTGGCAATCACCGCTTCGAGCTCCGGCTTCTTGACCGGCTTGACCAAGTAATCGACAGCTCCGAAGGCTACGGCGTCCCTTGCGTAAGAAAATTCCTGATAGGCGCTGATAAACACGGTTTTGATCGGCAGCTCGCGCCGCTTGATTTCTTTAATAATGTCGATGCCGCTGTAGTGGGGCATACTGATATCGCTAATGACGATGTCGGGCTTAAGCGCTTCGATCGTCTCCAGCAGTTCCTTCCCGTCATAGGCGAGGCCGACGATTTCCATCCCATATTCTTCCCATGGAATGAGCTTGCCAAGGCCTTTCAGAATAAGCGGCTCGTCGTCGGCCAGCACTACGGTTACTTTCATGCGGTCGCGCCCCTTTCCCGGATCGTCCGTCCGTAACGCCGAAACAGGGACGCGAATAGTCTCGTGCCCCTGCTCCTGCTCTCGTTATTCAATACTCCGCAATGTCTTGCTTTAAGACGGTACAATTTTCGATGTAATAAGAAGCTCTCGTATCCGGCAGCAGGGCATGGAACCTCAGTCCGTCCAGCGCGAGCCGCTCGACGCTGCGAATATCCATGAAGGTCGCCCGGCTCCAGTCGGGATAATAATTTTCGGACACTTCCGCCGGGTGCTCCTGCCGCATATCCCAAACCTGCGGATACTTCGCGGGAATGTCCTCCTGATCGACGCCGCCGGCGCACGTGTAAGTCACGTTTCTGAGCGTCAGATCGCGAATCGGACTCTCGGCGCAGGCATCGACGCGAATGCCGTTAAAGGAAGGGCTTCCCATGATATCGTCGGCGAAGCGGTAGTGGGTATTGTACATCTCCCCGTCGTCTGTAGAGACGATATCGGAGAGCGAGACCCGCTCCAATACGCCGATCTCCGGCATCCGCTCCAGGCCGATCGAAGATCCGATGACGTCCAGACGATTGTTCAGCAGAACGAAAATCGGCCGCCTGACGTTCCGCATGACGAGGCCTTGGGCGACGATGTCGGTAATGCTGCCGCCTTCCGTGCATTCAATTTTGATCCCTTCGCGCCACACGTTCTCGAACGTGCAGTTGTGGATCGCGACATTCGAGATGTCTCCTACGGATTTAAGTCCGATGCGAATGCCCGCGCATAGGGAAGTAAAGTGACAATTGCTAATATGCACGTTTTTCATCGGATAATCCTTGCTGCTTGCCTGCAGACAAAGATTGTCGTCTGTGCCGCGAATCCTGCAATCGGCAATAAACACGTTGCGGCAGCCGTCGTAATCCAACCCGTCGCCGTTGTACCTTCGGTCGTTGCAGATGTCCAAGTCCCGGCACCAGATATTCTCGCTGTCCAGGAAAGCCGTCGTCCACGCCGCCGAATTGTACAGACGCAAGCCTTGAACGCGAACGTTGCGGCAGCGCAGCAGCCGAATCATCATCGGGCGGCAGCTGCTGCCCTCGTTCGGGAAGCTGTCGGCATTACCGTTAATCTCACCTTGGCCGATGAGGCCCATGTTGACGGCGTCTTCGGCATATATCAGGCATTTATCCATTTCTTGCTCATTGATATACCGATTATAATGCGTCCCGTCCGGATAGTCGACAATATGCGGGCTGGCCAGCAGCGTCGCCGACGGCTTCACCCGCAAATAGACGTTCGACTTCAGCACGATCGTTCCCGTAACGAACGTGCCTCCGGTCAGTTCGACATAACCGCCGCCTGCCTCGAAGCAGTCGTCGATCGCCGCTTGAATGGCTTTCGTATCGACGGTGTTTCCATCGCCCTTGGCCCCGTAATCTTTTACGTCGAATAGATCCCGCATCCTTCATTCCTCCGCAGCGGCAAAGATGGCTAAAAACCGGCAATCCCCCGATAAGGCTGTCGGATCGCACGGTCGTCTGTCCATTCTAGAGTAGGTGATGCGAAAGGGGTATGCGGCTTTTTAAGCGTCTTGTGCTCCTTTTTTAAGAACTTTTAACGGTGTTATCCGGTCCGCCAGTCATTCCGCTGACCCCGACGGGATTTCCCGGGGCAGACGGACCTCGAAAATGGTACGAACGACGTCGCTTTCGGCAGAAATGGAGCCCTGGTGCCGTTCTACGATATTTTGGGCGATGAACAAGCCTAGTCCCGTGCCGCCTTCATGATAGGTGCGGGCCTTGTCGCCGGTGTAGAACATATCGAAGATGTGGGGAAGATCCCCGGGAGGAATGCTGTCTCCGTAGTTGACGATCCGAACAACGGCTTCGTCGCCGTCAGGCAGGCAATGGACGTCGATAAACTCGCCGTCGCTGCCGTAACGCGCCGCGTTGCCGAACAAATTTTCAAACACGCGGGCCAACTGCTCTCCATCGCCTCGTACCGCCACCGACGGGGTTACGTGCATCCGAGAGGTCAGACGCCGCTTTTCCAGCATCGGATACAGCTCTTCGTTCAGCTGCAGCAGCAACTCGCTTAGATCGACCGGCTTGCGATCGATTTTCTGCCTCCCGTAATTCATCCGGGCCACGTCGAACAATTCGTCGATCAGCCCCTCCAGGCGCCGCGACTTCGTATAGGCAATGGTCGTGTAATGCTTGGCCTGCTCTGGAGGCAGAGGATCGTTCTTCAGAATAAAATCCAAATAACCGATGACCGAAGTCAGCGGCGTGCGAAGATCGTGCGCCAGATTCAGCATCAGTTGCTCCTTGCTGTTCTCGGCGAAATCGCCCCTTTCCAGCGCTTGGCGCAGCTTCTCGCCGGCCAGGCGGATATCTCGGGCAATATCGCCGAATTCGTCCCGGGACGATATGTCGATGCTCGTCTCGAAATGGCCGGAGGCAAGCTGGTTGATTCCGTTCGAGATGTCGCGAAAATACCGCGCATATCGCTTTGTAAGCAGGAAAAAGAACCAGATGGCCAGCGGGATAAAGAAGATCAGAAAAAAGTTGATGTCCCCGATCTGTCTGATGAATTGCCGAACCTGCGTCGACGGATCTTCCAGTTTGGTCGTGTAATAATACGTCTGGGCGGCTTTGTACAGGCCGAACGTGACCGCGGCGGCGAGCAGCATGCTGAGACCGAATAGCGCGACCATGTTGAACCTGAAGCTTCGGATTGCGTTAGCCATCGAAGGAATACCCGACTCCCCATACGGTTTTGATCCGCTTATTCTTGTTCAGGTCGTCGCCGAGCTTCTTGCGCAGCGTGCGAATATGCACCATCACTGTATTGTTGCCTGCATAATACGTCTCTCCCCATACGTGCCGGAAAATATGCTCCGTGCTGAACACTTTCTTCGGATGTCCGGCAAGCAGATGCAAAATATCGAATTCCTTGGGGGTCAGGCTCACCGGGTGACCGGCAGCGAGAACCGTCCGCTCCTCGAGACGGATGACGAGACCTCCGGCTTCTATCGTCTGTTTGTCCTCCCCGGCAGGACGGTTGAACTGCAGAGAACGCCTCAGTTGGGCATTCACTCGCGCAACCAATTCCATCGGATTAAAAGGCTTGGTCATATAGTCGTCGGCTCCCTGGATAAGGCCGGTGATTTTATCGAGGTCGGAGCTCTTCGCGCTCAGAAAAATGATCGGCATGCGGTGCTTGTCCCGGATTTGCCGGGTCGCTTCGTACCCGTCCAGCTTCGGCATCATAATATCGAGAATGGCCAGCTCGACCGGGTGTTTCAATAGCGCATCCACTGCCTCCCGGCCATCCCTCGCCTTGATGCAGTTGTAGCCCTGCTTGACCAGATGCAGCTCCACCAGGTCGGCGATTTCCACGTCGTCGTCCGCGATCATTATCGTAATTCGTTTCACCGACTTTATTCCTCCCTGCCTTGGCAAACAGAGCGTACAGCGCATAACCGGCCATTCCGCCCGCCGTATTCAAAATCAGATCGTCCACGTCAAAGTTGCCTATGGAGAAAATCGCCTGAGACAGTTCCAGCGCCAAGCTGAGCAAGAACGAGATCGCCAAGACGTTCGCGGCCCTCGCTCCCTTGCGGGCTCCAAGTGCTGCCAGCAGCAGCCCAAACGGCACGAAAATGATGAAATTGCCATATAAGTTCATCGAGCTGTGTCCCGTACCGGCGTTCAGCGCGCTCGTGATTTCATGCAGCGGAATCAGGTTTCCCTGTTTCATTCTCATCAGAATACGCGCCGGTTCCTGGAAGCTGATCTTCAGTTGCTCCGTCAACAAGGCGACGTCCGCGGAATGACCTTTGAACAGAATAATTTTGATGAGAAAATACAAGTAAACGGCGAGAATCGCTTGCAGCACGATCGTTCTCAGCTTCACGAGGGCCCTGCCTCCTTCGCGCCAGGCGAGTCAGCGCCCCAAGTCGTGACGATAACCCCGCCCATGTTGTCCCCGGAAAGCTCATAGCTGCCTTCGATCGGAATGGAGAGAGGCCGCCGGGTTTTCACCGAATAATAAGACACAACATACGTCGTTCCGTCTACTTCGGCTTGAATTCTTCCTTGTTCCTTTAAGTAGTCCAGGTACTCTTCCAACACCATGTGTTGCTTCTGCATAATCGCGCTGTGGGGCAGCCCGACGTAGCGAAAATGCCATGGCTCGTGCTGAACGCCCGTAATCTCCGTCTTGTCCTCCGGATAACGCAGCACGAAGCCGTGCTTCCAGGCGTTCTTCTCCAGCCACTTGCCCTCCGGCGCATCCTTCATCAGTCCGAGCGAGGAACCGACGTCCAGCGACAGCCCCAGGTTATGCTCGCTGTAGCCCGGCGGATTGGCGTAATCCGCTCCCATCCTCTCGTACAGCTCGGCTTGTTTCTCCTCGTCTCTGTAGCCGCTCGTAATCAGAAACTGATCGACTCCGTCCGCTCTGGCCGCCTCGATCATCGCGGCGAACTTGCGCAGCAGATCCGGCGGCAGCTCGACGCTGTTGTCCAGCACGCCGATTCCTTCCATTAAATCGGGCCGTTCGAACAGATTAACGACGTCGGGCAGCTTCGCTCCCTTCGGCACGGGATGGCGCGAATTAACGAGCAGCAAATCTCCTTGATACGCCTCTTCCGGATCGATATCCAGCATCGCCGTCTCCGCTGACTCCGGCTCCTGCTCCGGCTCTTCCCAGCGCGCAGGCTCCCCTTCCAACACGACGATTTTATTTTCATCCGAGCCCGCCGGCTTCAATGCATTCCACCCGTAGCCAAGCATAAGCGCAATTGCTGCCACGAATAATAGTTTTTTCATGCTGCGAATCCTCCCTTATCTCACTTCAGAATAAAGGAGAGTTTTTAAAATTAAGCCCGGAAAATCCTAAAGAATTTATTAAGAGGGGGGAATAAGCAAAGAGGCCGCCTCCCAGATCCAACGTCGATCTGACGAGACAGCCCCGCGATAACGGATTTATTCCTTTGACGCCGTGCACACCCGTCGGATACGGAGGCCCGAACGCCTGGGCGTGGTGAAACGCAGGCTTACTTGCCTTTGTAGTCCGGCACCGCCTCGAAGAACAACCGGTCGAACAGCTCCGCTTCGTCCGTCGAGGCTTCCAGTATGCCTAATTCCTTCTGGTATTTCACGAAAAACTTAACATTGTCCGCGGAGGCTTGAACCGCCGGATTCCAGAAATAATTGGACAGCAGCTTGGCGTTCGTCTCCACATCGGAAGAAACGTATTTCTTCCCGACTTGAATCTCGGCCGCTTCGTTAGGGTGCTGACCGACCCATTCGCTCGCCTTGAACAAGGCCCGGGTAATGGCGGCAGCCTTGTCCGGATCTTGGCGGGTCAGTTCTCCGTTAATGACGGCGTAGCAGCAATAGCCGGACTTGAACGGCTCGTCGTGTCCGTTGCTGAGCAGCCGCGTATAATTTTTGTCGTCGATCGCCTGTTGCGCGGCAGGATCCCAGACGATAAACGCATCAATCTCGCCCTTGTCGGTCGCCGTCGACAACTGCTGGCTCGGATAAGCCCGCCATTCCACGTCCTTGTCCGGATCGATGCCGTTCTGCTTGAGCGTGATGGAGAGCGTAATATGCGGACCGCCCCCGATGCGTTCGACTCCGATTGTCTTGCCCTTCAATTCCTTGATCGAACGAATGGCCGAGCCGGACGGAACGACCAGTTGGATGCATCCGGAATGCAAACCTCCGGTGAGCTTCACGTCGAAGCCTTGCTCTATCGGCTTGAACCAGGAGAAATTACCGATCGTCCCATCTACCTTCCCGGTCGCGATCCCGGTCTTCAGCGTCTCGAAGTCTTGCTGGATCAGCGTGACGTCCAACCCTTCTTCTTTAAAAAATCCTTTCTCGTAGGCGACGAAAATCGGAGATTCACAGGTACTTCCAGCATAAGCGAACGTCACTTTCTTAATCGCTTCTTTGTCGTCCGAGCTTGGCGTTCCGCTGCTGATGCCGGCTTTATCTTTCGTCGAGCCGCATCCCGATGACATAACGGCCGCCAGGAGCACCGCTGCCGTCGCCAGAACCCATTTGCGGGCGGAATAATCCGTAAGCTTCATTTTTTTCACGGTCCTCTCTTCTCTTAATCTCGTCTTGCTTCTTCTGTCGCTTCAATCCGGATCGGACCGCCGTCGTCCTCGAATTCAAAATGGCAGGAAGGCAAACCCGGTTTCACTTCCGTCTTCGATGCGATCGTCGCGCCTCCCGCCCCGACAAGTACGACGACCGCGATGACGATCAGAGCCGTTAACCGCAGCTTCATCGCTTATCCCCCTTTCCGCGAACTCGCGCCGCATCGGCATCCGCCACCAATAGGCGCGTTTTGGTTAATTCGCGCCCGGCCGTCACCATCTGATCAGCCCCTTCTGCCACAGCAGCACCCGGTTGCGCACCTTGAACAGAAGCGTCGTCACGGTCGAGGACAGGATCGCGATAATCAGCAGCGCGGAGTACACCTTGTAATATTCGGCCCAGCCTTCCGCCCAGATCAGGTAGAAGCCGATCCCCGCCTTGACGCCGAGCATCTCCGCGACAACCAGCGTTACGAAAGAGCTGCCGAGCCCCATGAACAGGCCGATAAAAATAAGGGGCATAGCCGCGGGCAACGCGACGCGGAAGATCAGGTAGCTTTCCTTGGCTCCCAGCGTTTTGGCCACTTCGAACAGGGACCGTCTCACACTGGCGATTCCGGACCAGGTCATAATGGTTACCGGAAACCAGGTTCCGAGCGCAATCAGAAACAGACTGGCGGTGAAAGTGGTCGGAAACACCAGCAGCACGACAGGAATCCAGGCTGTGGCCGGAATAGGCCCGACAAATCGAAGCAACGGATTGACCCAATAACGAAACCGGGTGTACCACCCCATCAGCAAACCCGTCGCCAAGCCGCATGCCAGACCGACGAGATACCCGATCAGCAGCAGTCTGAGGGAATACAATGTGCTGACGAACAGCTTCTGGCCATCGTTGAACAACGCATCCAACATTTTGGCCGGCGACGGAAAGTACGGAAGCGGCAGAGCGTCAAGCTTTAATGTCGCCGTATTCCAGACCGCAAGCAGAACGATGATCGCGGCCGCGATCGGCGCATGTGAGCGCAGCGGACGGAAGGCCTTTCCTGCAAAGAAGGATAGGGCGAGCCAGACCGCATAGACGACAAGGGCAGCAAGCAACGCGTGTCCGAATTCCGCCGAGTACCCGACCTCCTGTCTGTCGGGCAGCAGACGATGGCCGAGCCAGACCGACGCGAGCAGCGGAACGGGCAGGAAGGCGATCCAATCCGATTTCGAGGAAGCTTTGCGGGCATTCCCGACAGCGGGCAGAGTAATGGGATCGGCTGCTTCCGTGCGGTCCGTATTTGCGTATTCAACCATTCCCATCTCTCTCCCTTGCGAGCAATAAAGTTGTCAGCCATCTCCGCGCCAATGCGTGCCCCGCGATTCAGGTGTGGAGTCCGGCGACCGGAGTCGGCGGCGGAGTGCCGTTCAAGGCCCAATCCCCGATATTGCGCAGCTTGTAATCTACCGGATTATGCAGCGTATGAATGCGAACATTGCGCCAGAAACGGTCCAGTCCGCGATCCGTCGTCGCCGAGCGGGTTCCCGTCAGCTCGAAGATCCGATTAGCCGCTTCGAGAGAAGCTTTGCCGGCCAGCACGTTCGCCGCCGTAACGAGAGCGGCGGTCTCCGCCCGCTCCTCGTCGGATACGCGGTATCCGGCGGCGGCGAGCCGATCCAGTTGCTCGGAAGCCCGATCGACCAAACTCTCCGCGCCTTTGAGCGAAGTCCATAATTCGCCGTAGCTCCGCAGAATATACGGATCTTGCGAAGCGGACTCCACGCCGGACAGCGCATAGGGCAGCGAGCGGTTGTGGATGTAGCTGCGGGCGGCTTCCAAGGCGCCCAGCCCGATGCCCAAATAAATGCCGGTCAGGATCGATTGCGTAAGCGGAGGATTGTAGCCGTCTCCGTAACCTTCCTGCGTCTCCAGCACCTCTTCCGGCGCTATCTCCACATCCCGGAACGTAACGGTCCCGCTGCCCGTCTGCCGCTGCCCGAATCCGTTCCAATCATCGTGTACCGTTACGCCTTGGCGTTCCCGATGCAAAACTCCGTGTTTCGTCTCCAACGTTGCTTCGTCTTGAAAATACACAAGCACGCGATCCGAATCGGGAGTTCCCGTCGTGAATTTTTTTGTTCCGTTTAACAGATATCCGCCATCCGTGCTGCGCTTCCCCAGCAGCTTGCTTTCTCCTCTGGCGTTCGCCGTATTGCCCCAGAACCAGTTATGCTCTGCCGTCCCGGACAAATAGCGCTTCTTCTGCTCCGGCGAGCCGACTCTGTTGAAGTTCGCCAGAATCGCCAGATGATACCCGTACAAGTGGGCGACAGCGCTGTCCGTCGCGGCGAATTCGCGAACGATGCGCAAGGCGACCGACCATGGCTGCCCGTCTCCTCCGTACTCCACCGGCAGCGTCAGCTTGAGCAGACCGCTCTCGCGAATCCAGTCCCTTTGCGTTTTGGGGGTTCCTCCTTGCTTATCCCGCTCGGCGGCATCTTCGGCGAATCTGCGGGCCAGCTCCGACGCAATGCCCACATAATCCGCCGCCGATTTGCTTTTATTTTCCGTGACGCTCATCTTCAGCCCTCCCTCGTTCCAACGATGGTTTCTTGCGCTTGACGCGCCCGCGCGGCCAGCTTGCTCCGAACGAGCGGCAACAGCTTTCTCCCCGCGATCTCGGCTTCCTCCAAATGGGGGAAACCCGACAAGATAAACGAGCTTACTCCGGCGTCGACATATTCCGCGATTCGCTCGGACACCTGATCGGGCGTACCGACGATCATAAGCGAGCCTCCCGATCTGACCGTTCCCAGTCCGGCCCACAAGTTGGGACCCAGCAGGTACCGATCGTTTTCCGATCGGCGCAGCAGCTCGTTTTGTCGCCGCTGGTTCGTCGCCTCGCTCTGCCCGAATCTCCGCTTGGCCTGTTCGAGCGCTTCCGGCTCCGTTTTGCTGATAATGCTCCAAGCCTCCTCCCAGGCCGCTTCCTCGTCGTCTCTGACCAGAATCTGCGCCCGGATGCCGTAGCGAAGCTTGCGATCGATTCCTTGTTCTTCCTTCAGCTTCGCGCCGATCGTTGCCATCTCGGCAATCTGTTCCTTGATCCATTCCACGGGCTCCGCCCACATCAGATGGACATCGGCCAATTCTGCCGCCACCTGCTTGCCGGCCGAAGAGCTCCCTCCGAAGTAGAGAGGAGGATGAGGCTTCTGCACGACATGAGGGTACGAGATTCCCGAATCCAGCTCGTAGAAATCCCCCCGATAGCGAAGCGGTTCAATCCCTTCGTAAGGATCCTGGACCGCGAAGTAACCCCCATCCCGAGCTCCTTCCCCGTTTGCCCACAAACTTTTCAGAATTTTCAGAAATTCTTTCGTGCGGTCGTACCTGCGATCGTGCTGCTCGGCTAGCGGATCTCCCATGATTTTGAGATCGTTGGCCGTACTTCCGGTTACGACATTCAACAGCAGTCTGCCTCCGGACAGCACGTCCAGCGTCGATGCCATCCGCGCCGCCAATACGGGAGCAATGAGGCCCGGGCGGACAGCGACGAGCGGTTTGAACCGTTCGGTAGCGCTTATTAGCGCGGAGCCGACCACCCATGCATCGAGGCAAGTGCCTCCCGTCGGAATAAGGGCAAAAGTGAACCCTGCACGTTCGGCGGTTCTGGCCACTTCGATCAGGTACTCCAGCGTAGATTCCCGCTCGGGCTTCACGCCGATGTATCTCCCGTCTCCGTATGTAGGCATATACCAACCGAACTCCACATTTTCGTAAATATTCGTCAATCGCAATCCTCCTTTGCAAATGAAAAAGAGGCCGTTTCCAGTTCGGAAACGAACCTCCAGTTTTCTGGTTGGTTTACACTCCTTTATCTTGAGCCCATAATACTATTCGATCAGTTTTGTGTCAACCATATTTCTGCACGATAAAATTCAAATTGATCTAGTTTACTAGTTATATAGGAAGGTGCATAAACTCCAAAAATCAATCGTCGGCAACCGCCTATTGTTCAATAAGAATAAAGCTGCAACACCCGCATGCAACTGCTTTCCAGCTTCAGCCTTAAAGGCTCCGCCTTTTCCGGAGCCAATCTGCGCACACGCTCGAAAACCGAAGGAGACGCATATACCTTATCCGACGTACGGATCAACGCCCGAATCGCATCGTCGTCGCCCGCTGCCGCAACCTCGCAGATCAGCTCAGACGGCAGCGCGTTATCCGCAATCCAGACCGCATCGGAACGGCTTCCGAAGAGAACGCCGACCTTCTTCCCGGCTCCAAGCCTAGCCATATCGACGATCGCTCCCGGATCGATCGCCGCCGCAATCGCCACGATCCGTCCGGACAACGCCGGAAGCAGCGAGCGGACTTCTTCGGCATACGGCAAAGCAACGGCAATCGCGTCGAAAGCGGCCGCGATCTCGGCGGCCCTGTCGGCGTCTTTCGCCATTTCCTCCAGCAGGTTCAATGCGGGCCGCGCTCCCGTTCTCCGCGCGATTTCGTCTCGGTAAAAGGCGTGCTCCCCCTTCTCGCTGTCGACAAGGAGAATTTTGGACGCCCTGGCCACGTTCTGCAGTTGTATAGCGGCCACGCTCAGCATAGCGAAGCGGTCCGCATCGAAGCCGGGTTCCTTCGCGTCCTGCAGCAGTCCGATCACGAACGGAGCGAACCGTTCGCGGGCCCGGATCAGCTCTCGGGTAGCGTCCGTATCCGCGATCCAGGTTCCCTTGCCCTGCTGGGTTTGAAAAATGCCTTCCTCGCGAAGCTGCATGTAAGCGGCCTGAACCGTGTTGCGATTAATCCCCAGTTCGCCGGCCAGAGAGACGACGGGACTGAGCTTGTCCTCCGGCTTTAACCGGCCCGCTCCTACCAGCCATTTGATTTGCTCCACCAACTGAACCTGAATCGGCAGCGGATGGGAAGGTTGGATCGATAGCCACGCATGAATCGTCACTTCATTACAACTCCTATTCGATTAGGCTAATTCAGGAGATATGTACGATATCGTCTTATCAAACCTATTTTACTATGCTAGAATAGGAACGCAACTATTATATTTCAGAGGGATTGTTTATGAACAGCGATGCGCGCTTGCCCTTGAATATCGATTCTTCGTTCCCGCTCCCCATCCACGTTCAACTTCGGGAACAACTCAAATGCCTGATCGGGTTTGGCACCCTGCGCGCCGGCGACTTCCTGCCTCCCGCGAACGATCTGGCCGGCCAATTGAACCTGAACCGTAATACCGTCATTCTCGTCTACAATCAATTGTCCAAGGAAGGTTACGTGCATGTCCGCAAAGGGACCGGAACGCAGGTGGCAGCCAGTCCCCGAGCGCTTGAAGACCGCGCCATGTTGTCGCGAATCAAGGCCAGACTGCAGGACGTCTGCCTCGAAGCCGAGGAGATGAAAGAGGTTCCCGCCAAATTGCTGACTTTTCTTCAAATCTACCCTCATGTAAAAGACTATGCGAAGCAGGCCAAGCAAGTGCTGTTCGTGGAGCATCGTCAGGACGATTATCAGCTCTATAAGAACGAGATCGAAAGCATTGATAAAGCCGGCGTATCACTGACTTCCCTTCGTCGTCTGAGCGATCTTGCCGATGCCGAATTGACCGAATTGTTGAAGCCTTTCGACTTGATCGTCGTTCCGTACGCGGGACTCAATGAAGTTAGCAAGCTTGCGGCCATGAGCGATAAGCAAATCGTGGCGGTCGGAGATATTCCCTACTGACATTAGCCGGAATGCGAGGAGACGCGCAAATGAAATTTGCCAACAAAACGGTGCTGGTTACCGGATCCACATCCGGAATCGGCAAAGAGATCGCCTTGGCGTTCGCTTCGCAGGGAGCCGATCTGGCGATCGTCGGCCGCAATGCGGCCAACGGCGAGGAAACCGCCGAGGGCATTCGCCGAATGGGTCGGCGGTCCGTCTACATCCGGACCGATCTGACCATCGAGGACTCGGTCGAAGCGATGGCGCATGAAGCGCTCCGTTCGTTCGGAGGCGTCGACGTGGTTGTTAACAACGCGGGGTATCTCGTGTCCGGCACTGTTCCGGAAATCAGCGCGGAGGAATGGCGGCAAACCTGGGAGAGCAATGTTACCTCGGTCTATTTGACTTGCCATCACTTGTTGCCGTCGATGCTGGAGAGAGGATCGGGCTCTATCGTCAACATCGCTTCGGAGACGGCCCTTAAGGGGTACAAGAACAGAGCGGCCTACGGGGCGGCCAAGGCCGCCGTCATCGGATTGACCAAATCGATGGCCGTCGACCATTCGGAATCCGGGATTCGGATCAACTGTCTGTGTCCGGGAACGGTCGAGACGGAGATGTTCAATCATTTGCTCCGATACAATCTCGATCCGAACCGCCACAAACAAGCGATGTTGGACAGACGCCTCACCCCGTTTCTGGGAACCATCGGCGAAGTGGCCAAAGCGGTGCTGTTTCTGGCGGACCCGGAAATGCCGTACATGACCGGTTCCGTGCTTACGCTGGACGGCGGCTCGAGCGTCAAGTGACGCTCGAGCCTAAGGCTCAACTCCCACTCACTTCGCACTCGATTCGTCCGCTAAACACCTTAACCGTACCGTCGGGCAGAACCAGCTCGGCGGGAATATTTTCCGGGCCGCTCACCGAGATGCGGAAGCGCCCGTTGTCGCGGCTCCACTCGACATGCACCGGTCCATGCCGAGTGGCTACCGTCCCCTTCGCCCAAGTTAACGGACCGGGATGCGGCTCCACTCGGATTCGCTCGTATCCGGGCTCCGCCGGTTTGACGCCGAGGATGCCGCAGGCGAACTCGGCCAGAGGAACTGCGCTCCAGGCATGGCAGTCGCTTCGCGGCGTCCGGTGGAACACTTCGGGCAGCGTCGTCATGTTCAAGCCGATTACGCTGCGCCAGCGCTCCCACAGCCCGAAGGAAGCCTCGTACTTGCCGACCGCCTCCAGAGCGCGGAAGAGCTGGTACGTCATCGGAACCGACAGCACCGGCAGGGCGGAATCCCGCATCGTACGATCCAGCAGATCGGCCGCTTCGTCTCCTGCGGCGGCGCCGGACAGCACGGCCCACAGCTGCGGATGCTGGCTGAAGTCCTTCGTCCGCGAATTGTTGGAGAAGTAGCGCTCCTCCCCGTGCCAAGCCGTCCGGACAACCGCCCTGTTCAACTCCTCTGCGCGCGCCCGATATTCGGAAGCCGCTTCCTTCCACCCGTTCCACTCGAATAAGTCTCCCGCCTTGTTCAGAGCTACCGCATACATCAGGCTGTGCAAAATCATTGGCCCTTCGTCCTTGGACGGCGGCGCGCCGCCCGGCCATTCCTGCACCCAGTCGAAATGCGTCCAATATTCGGGAGGCGTCATGCCGACGATCCCTTCCGGCGTCCGATGGCGCTCGAACCAGTCCAGCACGGCGATCGCGCCGTGAAGATACCGTCTGACCAGCGTCAAGTCTCCATAATGCATATAGTGCTCGTGCAGCATATGAATCCAATACAGCGAGAAAGAAGGAATCACCTGCGTATACACGGACGGATATCGGCATTGCAGCATGCCGGAAGGGAGCATCGAGCTGTAGAAATCGTGAATGGCCCGCCTGGCCAGCCGGTCGTCGCGGGATACCTGGTACGTAAACAGCATCTGAAGCCGCGTGTCCATCGTGTACTGGAGCTGCTCGTAATAAGGGCAATCCTCGTACGTCTCGTGCATGCACCGCTGCAGCGTGCGCAAGCTGAGTTGCCACAGCTGCGTCAACTCCGCATCCGAGCAGGCGAACTCTCCTTCCACTTGCAGCGGATATCCCGTATCCCGGAAGCCGACGTCATGAACCTGCAATTCCTCTTCCGCCGCCGTGAACTCGATTCTCACGAAACGGAACGTGCGGAAAGCGAACGGCTCGTAAATTTCGAAATCCCCGTCGCCCTGCCCGACGCCTGCCGCGGAGTACACATCGTACTCCCCGACCAGCTTCTGGCCTTCCGCCCGGTCGCGAACGCCCTTCAGCCGATTGCCGCGCGGATCGGATTCGAGAGGTTCATAACACTCCGCGCCAAGCAGCCGAACCTCCGCTCCGGCTCCTCCGCGTATCTTCACGTTCAAGTAGCCGGTAACGAGCTCGCCCGCATCCAGTTCCAGCGCAACTGTCGAACCCGGCTTGACCTGCAGCGGCGCAGCTTGGCAGAGCATCGCTTCGATCGCCTCGACGCGGACGCCCTCCGACCGCGTCGCCCGAACGAACCGGCTCTCCCTCTCGTACAGCTGAGGAATCGGACGCGACGTCAGCGGCCAAGCGGCCAACTCCCCGTAATCGTTGCCCGTATCGGAGCAGATCGCCGCGTTCTCCCATTCCCCGTCGTCGAACCCGCTCGATTGCCATCCATGAGGCCGCTTCGCTCCGTCGACCTTTTCCGGACCGCCGAGCCACTGGGTGAACGGAGACGCTGTTAACGCATAGCCGTCGTCTCTTCTGCATTTCCATTCGGAGTTCGTATGCAGCGCTTCGATGCAGACGCCGTTCTCATCCTCCAGCTCCCCTTCCAGCAGCAACGCGCCGGTATCGGAGCGCCATACGGAGATCGGGCCGTTCGCGCCCATCTTCCAAGGACGGCTGCCCGCGTAGTGCAGCACCAGGACGGCAAGCGCGTTGACGCCAGGCCTTAGAAGCCCGGTCAGATCCACCGTTTCATAATAATGCGTATGGCTGTCGCCCTTGGCCGGACCCACCGAGACGGATTGCCCGTTCAAGTAAAGCCGATATCGGCTGTCGGCGGTAACCCGAACGGTAAGACGGCAGGCGCGCCCAGTTGGAACGTCGAACGTCCGCCGAAAATAAACCAACTCATGCTCCCGCCGCGAAGCTCCGATACGGTCATCGCTCCAAATCCACTTCGCCTTCCACATCGCTTATTCCCCTTTCGTTCGCCTCGTCGTATCGTACAAACCGAATTTGCCGCTCCCTGCAGAACGAGAGGATTCTGGCGTCCGTCGCCAGCCTCGTATCCCGCTCCCGCTCAAGCGCGACGGCGTCTCCGCTCAACCCGTCATGGCCCAGTTCCCTCATCTCCGGGGTGTCGTATGCCGGATGCGTAACCAGCGTATACGTTCCGGACTCGGCTCTGCCGAGCGCATTCAGCAGCGCCTCGACGCCATCGCTTCCTCCCGGCCGAATCGGCAGCCTGCGCGGATAACGGCGAAAGTTAATCAACCCTTCCTCCTTGCACCATCGATCGAATCGTTCCTCGTACCCGTCAAACACGCGTCCGAATACCATATGCTCGTCGGCATAGCGAATCGGAAAGCCCAGCTCTCTTAATCGATTCAACTGAGCCTGCATTTCGAGAAACGCTTCGTCGAGATCGGCTCCCGCCAGCTTCATCGCTTCCGGCGTACGATGGAACCACCCGTCCCCGTCAACAAGCGACGGTACTCGGGAGCGCGGCATCACCGGCCCCCAGCGGACGCGGTCCCATTCCGCGTTCAGCGTCAGATGGACGCCGAAGCAAAGATCGTCCCGGCCGCGAAAGCGTTCGGCCGCCTCTTCGATCGCGCCGCACGTCGCCATCAAGGAGACGTTGCGAATGATGCCGCCGCTGCACGCCTCGAGGATCGCCCGATTGGCCGTAGCGTTGCTGCCCGCATCGTCCGCCCGGGTGATCAGTTCGATTGCGCCTGTCATCCTTCCACCTCATTCCTTGACGGAGCCCAGCATAATGCCGGAAATAAAGTAACGCTGCAAAAACGGGTATATGATCATAATCGGAACCATGGACGTAAAAATTTTGGCCGCGCTGAGCGTCTTGTCCGATACGCTGGTCAGCCGCTTCACGTCCTCGACCGACTTGAGCAGATTCGGATCGATGCGGACGACGATCTGCTGCATGTATGTCTGCAGCGGCACGTCTTCCGGACTGCGGATGAAGATCATCCCGAGCATGAATTCGTTCCACACCACGACGATCAGGAACAGCGTGGTCGTGGCCAGCACGGGAAGCGCCAGCGGCATGTAAATGCGGAAAACCTTGTACCACGGACCGGCGCCGTCCATCGAGGCGGATTCGTCCAGCTCCTTCGGAATGCTGCGGAAGTAGTTGACGATCAAAATAATGTTGAACACGTTAACGATCATCGGCAGCACGAGCACCCAGAACGAATTCATCAGCCCCATCTGCTTGACGATCAAGTAGAACGGGATAAGACCGCCGTTAAACATCATCACGAACACAAGCAGCCACATATACACGTTGCGAAGCTTGAATTCCTTGGCAGAACGCGACAGCGGATAAGCCATCAGCAGCGAGACGATAAAGCTGAGAACCGTCGTAATGACGACGCGCTGCACCGAGATGCCGAATGTGCGGAAAAAGACGGTATCTTCCATTAGTTTAATATAGGAACTGAACGTAAATTCCTTCGGATAAATCGTAACGAAACCGCCCGTGACCATAGCCGGAGAGCTTAGCGACAAAGCGAGATTATGGACAATGGGAAACAGGGACGTGAGCGAGATCAGCGCGACGAACGCGATCAGGCCGTAGTCGAACATTTTGGCTCCCAGCGTATTGTTGCGTACCACCGGATTCCCTCCTTCTGTCTGCTTGAATGTGCGTTAGAAGATGCGATAGTTGGCGAAGCGGCTGGCCAGCGTATAGGACAGTACAATTAGAAGGAAGCTGATAGCCGATTTCATCAGACCGATGGCGGTCGCCACTTCGAACTTGCCCTCCTGCAGACCGGCGCGGTACACGTACGTGTCGATAATGTCCGAAGAGTCGTATACAAGCGTATTGTACAAGTTGAAAATTTGGTCGAAGCCCGCGTTCAGCACACCTTGCAGGCTCAGCGTCCCGACGAGGACGATCGTCGCCGTTATGCCGGGCAGCGTGATATAGCGAAGCCTCTGCATCCGGGTAGCGCCGTCGATGGCCGCCGCCTCGTACAGGGCGGGGTTGATCGCCGTAAGCGCCGCCAGATAAATAATCGTGCCGAAGCCGAATTCCTTCCATACGTCGGTGCCGATCAGAATCGACCGGAACCAGAAATGCTCTCCGAGAAACATGATCGCTTCCATGCCGAACAGCTTCGTCAAAAATTGATTCACGATACCGTCGAGGCCGAAAATGTCGCGCACGATGCCGGCAATGAGCACCCAGGAGAGAAAATGCGGCAAATACACGATCGTCTGCACCGTCCGCTTGAACCAGTGAATGCGCAGCTCGTTCAGCATCAGGGCGAACAGGATCGGGATCGCAAATCCGGCCGCCATCTTCATAAGCGCGATCACGACCGTATTGAAGAACACCTGCCCCGCAACCGGCGTCATGAAGAGCATCTCGTAGTTTTCGAAGCCGACCCAGCCCGAGCCCCAGATGCCTTTCGTCGGGATGTACGCTTTGAAAGCCAGAATGACGCCGCTCATCGGCCACACGCTGAACAACAACACCAAGAGGATTCCGGGCAGCAGCATCAGGTTAAAATGCAGTTGCTCCGTCCATTTGCGAGCCATACGAAGTCCCTCCGCTTTCCGGATTTATTTACAGCGAAGGAGCGCCGCAAGTTCGCAGAGCGCCCCTTCCCCAGCTTTTAGTTATTGATCTCCTGCGCGACTTCGGCCAAAATCTCGTCGCCGCCCTGAGCTTTCCAGTCCGAGACGAATTTGTCGAACTCGGCGTCGATCTCTTCCGGCTTCGATTTCATGATGATCGTATGGTAGACTTTCATTTGCAGCGCGTCGAGCGCGGTCAAATATTTCTCCATCGCCGGAGTGCGGCCATCGTAAGCGGAGTACGTCAGGTTCACTTCGTACACGGAAGCCCCGCCCATCGCGTCGTACCAGCTCCGCGTATTTTGCCATTGCAGCATGTTCTTGCTCGCGGCTTGCGGTTCGTTCTGCAAGTCTCCCAGGAAGGCCTGGATATGCTTGAAGGCGTCCTGGTTTTTGAACAGCAGCGTGCTCGGATCGATTGCTCCGTCCACAGCCTTGACGATGTCGTTCGCTTGCAGAACGATGCCATCCGTCCGTTCTACGCTCATGCCGAGCCAGATCGGCCGTTTGTCGTTGGATTCCTTGAATACTTCCTGCTCAAGCTTGATGAACTGCTCGGTGTCTTTGTTCTCCTGGTACACGTTCAGCCATTTGATCGGAAGCTCCGGATGTTTGAAGCCTTTTTTGACGACGATCATGCTGCGGGTTGGCGCCGTCGCGCCGTAATTGATTTTGCCGTTCGCTCCGGTAATGACGTACGGCTTCCAATCGGCATCCGGCACGTTCTGGAGCGTCATGAACAGCGGATACCATACCGCCCACCAGGCTTGCCCGACAATGCCCGCGCGTCCGCTGGCCAGCACTTCCTGGAGCTGCCCCGTATCCTTCATCGCGAAGTCTCTCTCCAGCAGTCCTTCTCCGTACATCCGGCTCAGCACCTTCAGCGCTTCCTTCGTTTGCGGCTCAATGCCGCCGTACTTCAGCTCGCCCGACGCGTCCTTGTAGAACATTCTCGGGAACGCCTCGTACTGATCGAACAGGAAGCCCGGCCCGAACAGACCGTTCGTCTCGGATTCCATCTGCATCGCGACCGGCACCGTTTTGCCGCCTCCGTACGGATCTTTCGCCTTGAACGCCGCCGCGATCGCGATGATGTCGTCCATCGTTTTCGGCTCCGGCAGTCCCAGTTGCTTGCGCCAGTCTTCGCGAATCCAGACGAAGTTGAACCCGTCCAGAGCGGTCTGCTCCGGGATGCCGTAGATTTTGCCGTCTATCTTGAACAAGTCGAGAATCCGGTTGTTCTCCGAAGCATAATTTTCTTGGATTGCGGGGGAAGCGTATTGTTCGAACACCGACGTCAAGTCTTCGACCATATCGGCGTCGACCAGCCGCTTCAAAGTCGCTTGAACTTCCTGAACGCTGGAGCCCAGAATTTGAAAGACGTCCGGAATATCGTTGCCCGCGATGGACAAGTCCAGCTTCTGCTTGTACGCGAAGCCGTCCCGCGGCTGCATCCATTGGTAGACCGGCTTAACGTTGAGCTGCTCCTGCATAAAGCGGTTAAAATCGTTGTCCTCGTACGACTGGCCTTCCGGGAATTGCGGATTGTTAACCGTCGCTTTGATCGTCGTGAACTCCACCGTCTCCGGATAACGTCCGAACGGATCGAACGTTTCGGGTTCGGCCGACGGAGCGGCCGATTCGGATGGAGCGGCGGACGGTGAGACGGAAGGCGCGGCGGTGCCGGTATTCTGATTGTTTCCGGTTCCTCCGCTGCAAGCGCTCATGAACGCCAGAAGGCAAGTGGCCGCAATGACGATCCACTTTCTCCCTTTAAACATAGTGCGTGAACCCCTTTCGCATTATGGTGGATTTGCTTACGCTTTCATTTTACCTGCTGCGAAAGATAGGCTTAATGGAGAACGGACCGGCGTTCGCGGACATTTGTCCGCTGTTCATCCGGCTTCCTTACACTTTTCACTCCGTTTCGGACATTTGTCGGCCGTCCGCTCCCAGACAAGCCAGCGCATACTCGCTCCGGTTCGCCTGATCCCGCCATTCCTTGATCGACAGGCCCGTCTCCTCGCGGAACAGCTTGCGGAAATAGGTTTCGTCCGCGAAGCCGCAGCTTTTGGCGATATCCGGCACGTCGAGCTCGGTCGTCGCCAGCAGCCGCTTGGCGGTATCGACGCGCAGGCCGCGCATGTAATCGTTAAACGTCAGGCCGACGATTTTCTTGAAGCTTTCGCTGAAATAGCCTCTGCTTAGATGAATGAGCGAGGACAGCTCCTTCTGCGTCAGATTGTCCTCCAGCCGCTGCAGACTGATGCGCATCGCCCTCAGCATGCATACGGCCAGCTCTTTGCCCGCATCGTCCGTCTCCAGTGCGGCCGCCAGCTTCGCCCGGCATTGCGTCAGCCATTCCTTCCACTGCGACCATGTCCGCAACGAACCGATGCGCCCGATCAAGCCGTCGTCTCTTAACGCGACGCGCCAAACTCTTGCCGTATCGGCCAATTCTCCGCACAACGTTCCGGGCTCAGGGCGCTGCTCACGAATCCGCCGAAGCAGCTCCTCCCAGACGGCGGAGTCGAACACCCATTCGAAGGAAGTCCAGCGGGCGAGCCAATCCGGCTCCGGATTCGCGTCCTCGAACGCCTTCATATCGCGCAGAGAATCGTGCACGACCTTGGCTCCGTTCGTCCAGTCCGCCGCATAGAAGGCATGACGGCGCACATAGCGGCTCGCCGCCTCTTTGAGACCATGACGAATCGATGCATGGTGGAGACGAACGATCAGCCAGCGCGGCTCCCCCTCCAAGCTTCGCAATGCGAGCGCAGCCTCTTCGTCCCACTCTGCCGGGAGAGGCTCAGCCTCGATCATCCAGCATCCGCTTCCGATTGCCGTCACGAAATGCTCCGCCACCTGCGGAACCTTATACAGCTCGTTCGGGACGCAGCCTTCCGCAAGTCCGACGAACAGCACCGCCTCCCTGCCTCCGGGAGCGGGCTTGCCGGTTTCCTCCGCCTTCGGCTCTTTCGACGTCTTCGCCGCTAGCCGGGAAGCCATACGGGCGAACAGCTCGTCCAACTTCTCTTCGTCCAGCTCCGTCTTGACGATATAATCCAGCACGCCTCGGCGCAGCGCTTCCTGAATATACTGAAAATCCTGGTGGCAGGTCAGAATCGCGATGTTAAGTTCCGGGTGCGCCGACTGTGCGTTCTGAATCAGCTCGAAGCCGGACATGCCGGGCATCGACAGATCCGTCACCGGCAAATCCACCTGTTCCCGCTCCAGCACTTGAAGCGCCTGCTCTCCTCCGCCGACGTCGGCGACGACGCGCATGCCGTGACGCTCCCATGGCAGAATATGAAGCAGTCCTTTGCGAACGATCGGCTCGTCGTCCACCAGCAGCGTTCTAATCATCGAAGGTTCCCTCCTTGACGTGATCGGGGACGCGAAGAATCAACGTCGTGCCGCGCCCCGGCTCGCTCTCGATCCGAAGGCCGTACTCCTGTCCGTAATACGATTTGATGAGCTGCTGCACGAACAACAGACCGATGCCCATACCGCTGCGACCGTAAGCTTCCCCGTTATCCGGCAGCAGCGCGGCCGTCTGTTCTCGCGTCATGCCGACTCCGTTGTCCGCGACTTCGATGCGAATATGACCGTCTTCCTCGCGATACGCGCGCACCGTAATGGTGCCCTCGTCGTTTTTAAACCCGTGATACAGGGCGTTCTCGACCAGCGGTTGCAAAATAAAGCGCGGAACCGTGACGCCCTCCGCGTCGGGATCGACGTGCACCTGCATTTGAAAAGCGTGATTGTACCGGATTTGCTGCAGAGAGATGTAATCTTGCAGATTGGCGATTTCCTGCCGCACCTGCACGAAGGCGCCTTCCTTGCCCAGGTTGTAATGCAGAATGCGGGTGAAGTAGGTGATCAGCCGCACGATTTCGTCCTGCTTGTTGATTTTGGCTATGACCTGCACCGTGTTCAGCGTATTATGGATAAAATGCGGATTGATCTGATAGCGCAGCTTCTCGACCTCGAAGCGGCCTCTGGCTTGCTCGCGCCGCTCGATCTCCTCGACCAGATCGAAGACGCGCGAACGCATCGCGTAAAACCGGCCGAGCACGTCGTCGAATTCCGCCAGGCGCAGCAGCTTCTGCTTTCTCGCAATCTGTTGTTCGCCCATCCATTCGATCTCCTTGCGGAACACCTGAAGCGGCTTATAAATGGAACGCCAGGCGACATAGGCGAGCAGCAAGCTGAGCGCCAGCGCGAACAGCAGGATCGTCACGAACTTATAAAACCACGAGTTCATCTCCGCTGCGAAGGCATCCCCTTCCATCAGGACAACCGTCCGCCACATCTGCTCGCTCGTCGCTTCGAAATGCATGTACGGCGGTTTGTCTCCCTCCGCCCCGGGATTCCACAGCCCTCCCGCCGGAAACTTCCCCTCGTCGGAGCTGTATACGATCCGGCCATCCGGGTCCAGGAGCAGGTGAACGACCGGCTCTCCGTAGTGCTGACCGTTGAACAATTGAGGCAGGGACCTGTAATTGCTTTCCAGGTATAACATGTACGAGGTGTTCTTCTGGTAGTCCGTCACCTCGCGGGACAGCGAAAATACGAAAGGCTCCGACTCCTCGCGGTACTTGTTCGCGGACGGATGCGGCGCATGATAGGAGATGCCGTTCGCGTTCACGACCAGCGGATGCAAATCCGGATCGATGACGTCGACGACCGGCAAATTGTGCAGTTCTACCCGCTTGTCCGCCGCGTCCATGATGGCGATAATGCCGACATGCGGGCTCGAGTAATTGATCAGCGCCATTCGCTTCTGCACGTCGAGCCGGATTTGCTTCATCTCCAGAATATCGTCCGACGTCAAATACGTCGTGATTTTATTGGAGATCTCCATGTCCAGCGCGATTTGCTGCGAAGCGAAATTCATATTTTTGAAGATGTTGTCGATGCCGACCAAATCTTTCTTGACGTTCTCCTGAATCGCGCCCTTAAGCGTATTCTGAAGGAAGGAATGGAACGAGGAATACGAGATAATGCCGAGCAGGGCGAGCGGCGCGATGGAGCTGAGCAGCACAATGACGAGCATTCTTCCTTTCAGCGTCCTCCATACGGCAGAGCGGCGTCGGATCGTCGGCATGTCAGCGTTCGCCCCGTTCTTGTCGATCTGTTGGTTTGTCCGCGTTCATCGCGCTTTCACCGGTCCTTCGGCTATTTTTTCAGGAAGCCTCGCTTTATTAAGAAAGACTGCATATGCAGACGCGAAGGGTTCGCCATTCGTTCCGCCATTTGCTCCGACCAGGAACGGTTCGTTCTGCCTTCGGACCGGGCCAGCATATATTCGCGGGTCGTTTCGTCATATTCGGCAATCGCCGCAAGCTCGTTATTTGTATGATAGGTTTCCCGGTGGTAGACGGCCTTCAGAGGCAACCGCGGCCGGGAGACGGGCGCCTGGTCCGGATAGCCGACGCACATTCCGAATACCGGATAGACGAGTTCAGGCAGCTTAAGCAGATCGGCAACCTCAGAGATGCGATTGCGGATTCCGCCGATGTAGACGACGCCAAGACCCAACGATTCGGCGGCTACGGCGGCGTTCTGAGCGGCCAACGCGGCATCGACGGTCGCGATAATAAAATGTTCCGTCGTATCCGTCTGCGCTTCGACTCCATGCAGCGCGGCCGCGGCGCCGAGCCGATGAAGGTCCGCGCACCATACGAGGAACACCGGGCATTGCTCGACGTAAGCCTGATTGCCGCACAGAACGGCAAGCTGCCGCTTGAGCTCGGAATCGGTAACTCCGATAACGCTGTATGCCTGCATATTGCTTGAGGTGGACGCCATTTGTCCAGATTGAAGGATGGCGTTCAGCTTGTCCTGTTCGATGGGGGTCGTCAAAAACTTGCGGATGGAGCGATGGTTCTGAAGCAAACGAATCGTGTCGTTCATCTGGCTGCCTCCTCTGTCAAAATGAATAAAGGGCCGGAGCATGTCCATGCTTCAACCCTTGTCCACAGCGCGTCATCACTCGGTCGGACCGACCAGTTTCCCTGGGATGACGACTTGTCCGATCAGCGCGTTGCCTTTGATCGCTTCGACCAGAAACCGAACGGCCATCTGACCGACCTCCGCGCGCGGAATATGAACGGTGGGGATAAGCCGCGATACTTCCTGATCGCCCGCGATATTGTCGCACCCGATCATTTCCACGTCGGTTTCCAACTCGAGTCCGAGATCCCGCATCGCTTGCAAGGCTCCGAAAGCCGACCGGTCGCTGACCGCGAATACGGCACTCGGCCGCTCCGACAGCTCCATCAGATACTTCATTTCCAAATACCCTTTCACATACTTCCTATCCTTGTTCGGCGCTATCCATTCGGGCGCAAGCGGGAGTCCGTGTTCCATCATCGCCGCGCAATAGCCCGCGTAACGGTCGACAAGCGGCTTGTACTTCGCCGGTCCGCTGAGGAAGCCGATCCGTCGGTGCCCCCGCTCGATCAGATAGGCGGTCGCCAGGTAGCCGGCCCCGTAATGATCGGAATGAACGGACAACGTATCTCCTCGATGCGTATAGTTGTCCACCAGCACGAGCGGAATCCCGCTCTGCTTCAGCTTCTCGATCAGCTCGTCGGTTATCAAGCCCCCGCCGACCAGGATCAATCCCGCCATAGTGTCAAGCCACTCGCTTGTATCGTTATTCTCGCGAACGAACGTGAGCACCACTTCAAAGCCGAGCCTCCGGCACTCGCCTTCAATCGCGCGAACAATCTCGCTGTTATACGGGTCGGCCTCGAACAGCGCCGTATTTTCCTCGATTAGAAGACGAATGAACCGCTTGCCCTCCGCAATCGCCCGATCATGGCTCAGCTCGGCGAACGTCTGACGGATCGCCTGCTTCGTTTCCTCGGAGAATGCGCCTTTATTGTTCAGCACCAACGACACCGTAGCGGGGGAGAACCCCGTCAATTCGGCGATTTCCTTGACGCTTGGTTTTCTGCGTCCGTCCTGCCTGCCGCTCATGGCTCACCCCCCTCGTCTTCGGAACGATTATACCAGATTTATCCGTTCGACCGCGATATGTCCGGATGCGGCCTCCACGAAAGGCCGGCCGCCGCGAATGCCGGCAATGCCATAGCCGCTTGCCGTACACAGGAAACTGCTGAAATCTCCCGCAACTCTGGGCGAAATATGCAGCGTCTTGTCGCAGGCATCGTAACGGATGCCGCTCCACCCCTGGATCAAGGCATATGATGCCATCGCCCTGGCGTACCAGTGGCCGCATTCATACTCGTTAAATGGATTGCGAGTCGCTCCGTCGTAGCGGGAACGGCATACGCTGACGATGTCCAGCCCTTCCTCCACGCAGCCGAGCGACAGCAAATGGGAAGCAACCTGGTATTCGATTCCCGTCCATACTTCGTTGCTGTATACGAACGGTAGGGACAACTTGCCGCCTCTCGGCCACGTACACAGCAGCAGTCCGCCGTCTTCACCGAGCGCGAATCCCGGGCGCTGCGGATTGGCATGACCGGTCAAGTCCCGCTTCAGGTTATACTTGTAAACGCTAAGCAGGTGGCTCTTCACCTTGTCGCGATCCAGAATCTCGCCGATTCCGCACACTTCGGCCATCCAGGCTCCGATTACGCCGTCCGACAAGCAGCCTTGGCCGTATTGGTACTTCGGCCCCTCACGCTGCAGCAGATCGATCGCTTCTTGCGAATAGTCGACATTCCACGCTTGCAGGCCGCTCGTTGGCGAAGGCGTTCTGAGTCCCTCCCAGACGATCCGCTGCTCGAAATATTCGCCGTTGAACAGCTCTTTCTCCATAAAGGCGCGGCCTCTGCGGTACAGCTCGTCGTACTCGGCCGCGTCCTCGCCAAGCGCTTGCGCCATCAGGGAAGCCGCCTTCAACGCGCCCAAATAAATCGAAGAGCACATGCCGTCCGGCCCCCAGAACTCGATATCGTACGTATTGTGATGCGGCTCGACCAATACGCCGGTACGATCCGGATCCCAGACGTCGATGCAGTAATTCAAGCTTTGTTTCGTCTTCGGCCACAGCCTGCGCAGCCACGACGAATCACCGCTTATTTTCCAATCCCGGTACGTCTTCATAATACCGCCGAGCTGACCGTCGCTGGCCGCGTGGAAGTCGTGGTCGGCCGACTGAATGGGCAGCGGAACACGGAAGTTTTGGTGCCCCGCTTCGTCCTGTCCCTCCTCGAATTCCGTCTGCCGAACGCCCCGTTCCAGCTCCGGGAACAGGTGAGGCACGGCCTGCGCATAGTTCCACACGTGCGTGCACGTGCCATGGCAGCTTCCCGCCGTGTCCTGCGAACCTTCCCAGCCCCACAGTCGTCCATCCGTCTGCCGCAGCACCGTCGGCGACTTCAAAATCGACAAATTCGCCGCCACCGCGTCGACGACTGCCTCCGGCATCGTCGTCCCGTAGAAGGCATCGCTGAACTTCGCGCTCTCCTCGCGCAGCCGCGTGTAGTGATCGGCCCAGTAGACGGCAGCCTCATCCATATCACCAAATCTTCCTGCATACCACGGCCGATGATACTGAGGCGTCTTCGGCGCCTCGGCAGGCGTGCCCACCGTTAAATTCGTATCCGGAACGTACCACGACAGCAAGACACGTATCGTTTGGCTTTCCCTCGGCTGCAAAACAATAGGCACATAGAGGCTCGCGCCGGGGCTCGGTTTCCCTTCGGTCAACGGCTCCCGTTCAATGACCGCGCCCTCCTCAACCGACTTCCACACCATCGTCATCGGATCGAACCATCCGCCCCGGAACCACGCGCAATCCACTGTCGCGCCCGGATAATCGATCGTCGCGCTGAACGCCCCTCTCACCCAAGGTTGATGTTCAACGGCAGGCTGATCGAGTACGAATCCAGTCCTCGTTCCGCTCCTGACGACACGATGATTTTCCGTTCCCTGCGCCGCCATAAACTGAGCGGCATGAAAGGAATACACCAGCTCGACCGGCTTGGCCGTCCGGTTCGTTAGCGTATATTCCAGAGCGGCCGCAGGCAAGCTGGAATCGTCCGCGTTCAGCGGAACAAACGGGCTCCAGCCGGTCAACTCCGCATCGACCGGAACGCCCGGATCGCGCAGCTTAACCGTTCCGAACGGGAACCTCGCACTGAATGCGCTTTCCGCAAAGCGCGGCAAACCGTAATGCTTGCCCGAAAGCCCACTCCACGCTCCCTGATACCCTTCAGCACGGTTGCTGAACACCTTCCACCTCGGTACCTGCCCCTCCAGCACCCTGGCGATATTCCCCTCTTCCCCTTTCACGCAGATCGCCGAAAACACGACCGGCTCATTCATCGTATCCGGCGCGTTCCTGAGCGATACGTGGGACAGCGCTCCCGTCCCCTCCAAGCCCATCATCCCCGCTCCGATTCCCCCAAGCGGAAAAACGACTCTTGCATTCCGGTCTCCCTTATACGTTCGGCTGTACGGCTCGCGTGTCGCCATTCGGATTCCCCTCCCTGAATAGAACGAGTACACAGTTGATCGTCTTATTGGAAGCATAACTCATTTATTAAATTTAGTAAATTATTTAAATAATAATTCACTCAATAAATTCACTACTTTAGCGCACTCACAAGTCGCTTGACATTATGCTCCATTCCAATTATATTGAATTTAAATTCAATGAATATATTTTCAATATAATCTCGATCAATGAGCAGGTGTTTGAAAATGACGACCCGTAACGAGCAGAAGGAAATTCGGCGACAGCAGATCTTAAGAGCGGCGCTGGACCTGTTCATCCAGAAGGGCTTCGCTGCCACCAAAATTACCGATATCGCACAGGCGGCTGGCATGAGTACCGGGCTGCTGTTCCACTATTTTGAGACCAAAGAGCATCTATATGAAGCACTCGTGCAGAGAGGAATGTCGAAACCGAAGTCTGTAATGGAAGCTGATCCAAGTCATCCGCTGGCTTTCTTTGAAAACGCGGCCAAGCATATCCTTGACCAGGCTAAACGTGAACCGACAGTCGCCAAGATGTTCGTGCTCATGCACCAAGCGTCAAACAATGACTTCCTTTCGGAGGAAACCCGGATCCGCCTCAAGCGGGACAACATCCACCGTTCTGCAGAAATTATACGAGCTGGACAACTGTCTGGAATCATCCGAGAAGGCGACCCGCTTGCTTTATCCGTAGCATTCTGGGCGGCGATACAAGGCATCTGTCAAGTCGTTGTGCTGGATCCTGGCTTGCCCTTTCCCGATGCAGACTGGATTGTCGATATTCTCAGAAAAAAAATAATAAGGGATAAGTGAGCAAATGAACCTAGAACACAATTCGAATAGAGCGGTCTTTCTGGACAATCTTCGCGCACTAATGGTTATTCTTGTTCTGATCTTCCATTCGGGAGCAAGCTACGGGACAGGAGCCGAATTTTGGCCGTTTCATGACAGCAACTCCAGTGGCATCATAGATATTTTCATGTTCATATGCGATGTGTTCATGATGGCGCTTTTATTTTTCATTGCAGGTTATTTCGCTTGGCCGAGTCTGCGAAAGAACGGTACGCGGAGATTCATAAATAGTAAATTGAAAAGACTCGGCCTGCCCTGGATCATCATATCGGTCTTCGTGCTGCCTGTTCTGGATTATGTGCATTATCTGATTCGAAACAGAGAGCAGGCTTTGCCGACATTAGGTTTACCGGAATACTGGGCGCTCAGCATGAAGAAGATCGCTGGATTTTATACAGGCTGGATGGATATGTCCGCTTACTGGAGCATGACCGAAGCGTTCTATCAGAGGTATATGTGGTTCCTTTCCCTGCTGTTGGTTTTCTTTATCGTATTTGCTCTACTGCATAAACTAAAACCCTACGTATACAAAAAAACCGATCGGCAGAATGTAACCCTGGCAAATTCGAAAAAGGATGTATTCAGGGGATTTCTGATCGTTTCCGTCATTATGGTCATTTTGTTTGGCGTTGCAAGGTTCAATTATCCCGAATTCATGGGAAGCGGATGGTTTTCGTTAGGTAACCTCATCCAATTCCAGTTCGGGAAACTGATCCTATACGCCTGCTGCTTTACACTCGGTATTCTCGCTTTCTCAGGCAAGTGGTTTTCAGGCTTTGGGTTCGGTAAAGCGATCGTATGGGCGCTCGTCTGTTTCTGTCTGTTCGGGCTCAACATGCTGGTACTGAAAAACCTCACCTCAACGGCAACGCCAGCGCTAGGCTTCAAACTCGCCTTTTGCGCATTATATCCGTTGTGGACCCTCTCCTTTATTGGTTTTTTTGTGTCGCTGGCACATAAATATTGGAACCGGTCCACCAAACTCAACAAGAGTGTGTCGAATAATTCTTACAACATGTATCTCGTTCATTACATTGTTCCATTTACACTCCCCTTGATGCTGTCTGACTTAGCCGTTCCGACCTTGCTGAAATTTTTCTTCGTATCCGTTGTTACGCTTGTTTTCAGTTATGCCTTTAGCAGATTTGTTATGACCCCCATGTCAAAGGCTATACGTAAATAGGGTCTATGAAGAGCGATTCCTCTCCAATTTCGACGCAGTCTTCTCCTTGATCCCGTCTACCAAATGCTACGAGGCTGTCTCTCAGATCATTTCCGACCTTTCGAGACAGCCCCGTAGAATATAGATTTAGAATCGTACTCTGACCTTCCTAACTCCTCAACACCGCACATGCTTACGCTTAAACCCAATCTGCCCCTTGGCCGCCGCCTTCTCGATATTCCCCAGGGCGTTCAGGACTTTCTTCTTGACCTCGACTTGGCCGACCGCCTTGGCGGTTTCAACCGCTTCGTCATGGAGCGGCAAGTAGGAAACGCCGACTGTGTAAATAAAATTGCTCATTGAGTATTTGGTTCGTTCAGGGCTATCGTGGATCGCACTTTTTACCTGCTCCAGCATACCTCTAAGCTTGTCCTCGGAAAATTCGTGATCCGGACGGTTGCCCAGCAGCCAGCAGTAGCAGCTCCACCCCGCCGACATTTTCAGCTCTTCCCCGCTGGCGATCCATTTGTCGGATACTGCTTGCGCAATATCCGCCTCCGCGAGCGTAACCGCGACGACGAAGTCAGACAGCATATAGAAATAGGCCGTTTCCATCCACCGGTCGAAATCTGCCTCAGTCATTGCTTTCGGATCGGCGATAACTCCGGCAAAATACATCGCGTCGTAATTGCCCGTAGCGTACAGCTGCTCGGCCAGCGGCTGATCTTTCTTGATGATTTTGGACATCGGCTTCATCTCGCCCGTAGCGACGCCGAACAGCGGCTCATGCGCGCCGTTGGACATGTACATCTTCTTCAACCGTTCCTTGCCGAGTGCTTCCAACTGCTGCATTACCGCTTCGAATTCCATCGTAATCCCGTCCCCTTTCTAATCCGATTATATCGCTAACTTGTCCTGAGTACGAGCCTCCTGCGGGACAGTATCCGAAAAGCCCTATAAATAGTTTTGATCGCTTGAGAAGCAAAATGTATAATCGTTGTGAAATCAATTCATATATTCGTATGGTCAGGTTGAGCGGTTAGAGCCCCGTTTGCGATGAAGGAGACGAAGCAAATGAATGACGCGAGATGGAGTTCCGCCGACATGCCGGGACAGCTTCGGACCGAAAAAACGAGAAGAAGCATCCTATACATTGAAGACAACCGGGAAATCGGCCAGTGGGTCAAAGAGGAGTTGGAGCAGCGCGGCTATGCGGTACAGTGGTTGACATCCGGAGAAGGCGCGGAACGGGAAGTGCTTGAGAAAGACGTCGTCATCCTCGATATTATGCTTCCCGGGCTGGACGGTTTTACGATCGGTCAACGTTTAAAAAGAGCGGCCCCGTCGGTACCGATTTTGCTCCTGTCCGCCCGGTCAGCTGTCGATGATAAGCTGGCGGGGCTTCAATTCGCCGACGATTATGTGACCAAGCCCTTTCATATCGACGAGTTGGCAGCGAGAGTGGAAGTTCTGCTGCGCAGAAGCGGATCGGGAATTCCGAAACGTCTGAAGCTCGGACAGCATATCGTCGTGAACATGGCCGAGAATACGGTGCGGAATGAAAGTACGGGAGAAGAAATTATACTGACAGGTAAGCAGCATCAAATTCTGATGTATTTTCTGAGCCGTCCCAATCAGATTTTGCCTAAAGAACACATTTTTGAAGCGATCTGGGGTGAACCGTACATGGAAGGCGACAAAACGCTGATGGTCCATATTCGCCACCTTCGCAAAAAGCTGGAACGAAACCCGGACGCACCGGAAATCATTGAAACGGTTCGAGGCATCGGATACAGGGTCAGGCTATGAAACGCTTCGGCTCATTTTTCCGCCGGTACTTGCTGTTCAACTTTCTAGTTCTTATCTCTCTTCCGCTTCTGGCGATTTTCATGTTTGCCGGCGTATCTCCTTCCGAAGAGTCGGCGGATACGCTGTATGAATATCGCAGCATCGTGGTCTTGATCGGCCTTATCTTTGCCGTATTGATCAGCATTTCGTGGATTTTCTTCTATCGCCTCCGTCGACGGCTGATCCGTCTGCAGGAAGCGATGGCCGTCCCTGCAGACGGCGATGGGCTTCCCCGCCCTACGTCCGCTCGCCCTGCGCGTTTGGACGAAATCGGCCAGTTGGAAGCGTCCTTTAACCGAATGGTCCGCCAGCTCGAAGATAGTCGCCGCCGGGAACTGGAAGAGGAATCGCTCAGGCGAAGACTGATTGCGAATTTGTCACACGATTTACGAACACCTCTTACCGTTATTCGCGGGCACGCCTCAAGGTTGAGCAAAGAATCGCTCAGCCTGGAAGGACGCGACTCGCTTGGGGCCATCGACCATATGATTACACGCGTCGGAGAACTGATGGACGACCTGCTGGCGTACACGCTGCTCACCTCAGGCAAATACCCGTATCATCCCGTTCCAACGGATATCGTTCGGTTCGCGAGAGCCTCCATCGCCTCCTGGTATCCGGCATTCGAGCAGGCGGGCTTCCGCATCGAAGTCGATTTGCCGATGCAGACGACGTTCTCCTGGGAAGTCGATCCGCAGTGGATGACGCGCGTGCTTGACAATCTGTTTCAGAACATCCTCCGGCACGCGGGGACCGGCCAATATGTCGGTATAGCCGTGAATGCGGAATTGGAGAGACTGACGATCGCAGATCGCGGCCCCGGAATGGACGAGCCCTCCGCGGATCGCGGCGCTGGTATTGGCCTTGCGATTACTACGCATATGTTGAAGGAAATGAAGCTCCAGGCGGATTTTGTATCGGATGAAAACGGCACAAGCGTGACGATCCGCCAAGCGAAAAATTAAACTGGATTTAAACGGAGCCCTCCCCGGCATTTAACCTGAACCGGTTAAAATGAAGAGCATGTTACGAAGGAGGGCTATACATGCTTACCATCCATCAACTCGTCAAACGCCGCGGTTCCCGCACGATTCTCAGCGGCATCAGCTTTCAGGCGCGACCCGGCCGGGTGACCGGCTTCCTTGGGCCGAACGGCGCTGGCAAAAGCTCGACTCTCCGCATTTTGCTAGGGCTCGACAGTGCCACTTCGGGAGAAGCGCTTATTAACGGGGTACCGTATGCGCGTCTTCGCAACCCGCTCGCCACCGTTGGCGCTTTGCTCGACGGCTCCGGCGCTCACCGAGCCAGAACCGGACGTGCGCATCTGAACTGGATCGCCCGTTCGGCAGGCCTGCCTCGCTCCCGGGTCGACGAAGTATTAGGAAGCGTCGGTCTGACCGATGCTGCGTCCAAACGCGTCGGCAGCTACTCCCTTGGCATGGGGCGCCGACTCGGACTGGCCGCCGCGCTGCTTGGCGATCCCGAAATTCTGATTCTGGACGAACCTGTGAACGGTCTCGATCCGGAAGGCATCCGCTGGATCAGAACGTTGGTGCGCGAACGAGCCGCAACCGGCCGTACAGTGCTGCTATCCAGCCATCTGATGGGAGAGTTGGCCGAGACAGTTGACGATGTGATTGTCCTTAACCAGGGGCAGATCGTTGCCGACGGCACGCTCGTTGAAGTTATCGGCGCTCATGGCTCGCTTGAGAATGCATTTTTTGCACTTACGACCCAGAACGGCAGGGCCGCACAATGAGGGCGATTTCTGCTGAGTTGTCCAAGCTGTTCTCCCTTCTGTCGGTCTGGGCCGCGCTAGCCACAGGGCTAATTATCCCAACGGCTATTGCCGCCATCAACTCTGCGTCGATCCGGAAAGAGATTGCCCTGGGTGATCACACAGCCATCGGGATAGACATGGGCTATCAAGAATTGGCGTTCGGCGTCATCGGCGCAATCATTATTGGCGTTATCGCGATCAGCAGCGAGTACTTCACCGAAAGCGGCGAATCCGGCGGCGGACGCCAGGTTACGACCAGCCTGCTCGCGATGCCGTCACGCCTACGCTTCCTGTTGGCGAAGGCAACCGCTGTTGCACTGGTCAGTGCGGTGCTGGCCACATCCGCTGCAATCGCTACGATGGCTGTGATCCGGATCGTCCTTGGGGAGCATGCGCCCGAGCTGGGAAGCGCGGACGTTCCGCGTCTGGCCGGCATCGTCTGCTATTGGGTGCTGACTGCGCTTCTGGCATTCGGGATTACGGTTATTACCCGTCACGGCATCGTTCCGCTTGCTATCCTGATTGTGAATACTTCTGTCGTCACCGTCACTTATCTGCTCACTCGGATTACATCGCTGGCATACTATTTTCCCGATATGGCCGGAATTCGCATGTTTATTCGGAACCTCGCCGACTCGACTGTCGAGATTGCTCCGCTCGTCGGGGGTCTGGTCATGACAGCCTGGGTCGCGGCGCTTCTCATCATTGCCGCCATCGTATTTTGCCGGAGAGACGCATGAGCGCCGAAGTCGCACGGCCTCGCAGCCGGGAATTCGTCCAGACACTCGCCGCAGAACTGTCCAAGCTATGGTCGCTGCCAGCCGTATGGCTCACCCTTGGCGGTTCACTCATCCTCAATCTCGTCCTGTCCGCAGCCTTCGTCAGCGCCGAATTACAAGGCTCAACCGGCACGCGGGACATACTCGATATCGAGTTAGCCTCAATTAGCTACATACAAGCGGGGTTTATCATTCTCGGGATTATTGCTTCCTGCTCCGAGCACTCCGGGTGGCAAATTCGCACAACCCTAACAGCGCTCCCCCGACGAAACCTTCAACTCGCTGCCGCGCATCTTGCTCTGACGATCATAGTCGTCCCTGCCGCGATCATTACCGCTGCATCCGGCGTCCTGCTCGCTGCAATCGCTCTCGGCGACGCTTCTTCAGCGTCTGTGGAGTTGGGCGGCACTATCGGTGTCCTTGCAGGTGTAACCGGGTACCTTGGTCTTACGACCCTGATCAGCGCGTCCTTGGGAGTCCTGCTGCGCCGAACGCTTCCCGCGGCAATCGTCGTACTCGGCTATACCTTTATCGCCGGCCCGATTCTGCGAGAACAAACCGCTCAAGCGAAATACCTCCCCGACACCGCAGGGCTCGCCATGTGGTTCCCGCAACCCGGCGATGCAAGCGCGCTGCCTCCGTCACACGGAGCTATCGTCTTGGTCGCTTGGACTCTTGGGGCGTTTGTAATTGCTTTGGCTGCATATCGTATGCGGGATATGTGATTCCAACAACAATCACGACCGCTAGGCGAGAAGTTCGGTTTTGATGTAAGAGCAATGCCATCTATAGATTTCCCATCTCATAGACTTTTTGCAGGGTATGGATGTGCAGCGCTCTTTCATCATCCGCTCCTTCGAGTTGGTTTTCCTCCGCCGCGTTCATATACCATTCGACAAGCCTGTAGCCGAACATAAGTAGAATTAGCTCATAAACGCAGTTATCCGTGATGTGCGAAACATCCGCATATTCCGAAAAACCCTTATAATACGCCGGGATACATCTGCGATAGTATTCAACCATATGCTCAACATCGGCTTCGTCCGCGATAAGGCTTGCCAAGTCTTCACCTAAATAGCCCCAACCGGCAGTATCCCAATCGATGACTATGGTTTTACCGTCTGAATCGAACAGGTTCTCCACCCAAAAATCCCTATGGCACAGCACGACAGGCAGCTTTTCAATACGGTTGAATATTTCATCTGCGTTTTCATCGATGTCGATGAGCATTTTACAGATATGCTGCGGAATTTCGCAATCATCGGAGCGTATATAATCGTACACTCTGTTCCATGACCGATAACGAAGATAGAAGTTCTTCATGTACTCTACTTTGCTCAAGTTGGTCAGGTCCTGCAAAAAGGTTGCCTGTTCGGCATACAACCTACCTTGGAAGCGACCCAATTCCTCGGCTGCACGCCCATACATATGGCCAGTCAAGTCCAAGCCCGATATGCCGTCGATATATTCCATCCATATACGCGCTTCGTTTTCTTCTTCATTCAACTCAACGTGATAACATTCAGGCCAACGGAATGCTTCGGAAAATAGAGCGCCGAAATTGGATGTATACAAATCATATTCTCTGCGCCATGAATCCGGATCGCCATAGCGTTCCCATTTCTTCTGCGTTTTCGAAACGATGTGATAGGGCAATTCCCTGCCGTCAGCGGTTGTGGCATTGCCCGTTACAAGCTGTACGTCCCCCAATGTACCGCCATGTAATTGCTTGGTTTGGTAATCAACGTGGATTATTTTTGAACCGAGCATGTTGCTCAGAACCTGTGTCAGCGTTTCGTTTTTTATTTCGCTCATTATGAAGCCCTCCTCCAATCGTTTTTTAGCAAAACTGTTTTTGGACATAAAAATGCCGCGAACAAGCAGCCTCCTAGGAAGCTGCTGTTTCGCGGCGGTAAGCCAAACAGTCGGCTTACACTCAAAAAGGATACGTCCTTCATCGCATCCCGCTAACAGCAGTATTCACGAAAGGTTACTGATTACGGCATAGCAAAAACGATAATCAAAGACTAGAATTTACTACACCCGATATTCTGTTAAGTTACAACCACCAATATCGTGCAAACAGTCATTACAAGCATCTCCTTTGTCAGGAAAACGTTGGAGTCCAATTTCACAACTGTAGTGTGGCATAATTCTTTATATGGAATCAATGGAGAGTTTGATTATAAGCAAATATTATGAGAGGGAACGATTCGTTTCCATCAAATCAAATCCCAATCCTTCCCCCTGCTAATCGCTTGCACGCGACTGTTGACGTCCATTTTGCGATACAGATTTTTGAGATGCGTCTTTACAGTACCGACTGAGATCCCTCTTGTGCTCGCGATTTCCTTGTTCGACAATCCGTCTCGAATGTGCAGCAGTATCGTTCTTTCCTGACGCGTGATCGGTGAGCGAACTTGTTCGGTGTTCGCACCGCGGATAACGTCCAGGAGCTTTTTCGCATATCGAACGGATGCTGCGGCATTCGGCTTTCCGGCTCCGAACTCCCGCTCATGAATATACCGCTCCAGCAAATGGGCAATCGGTCTCCCCTCATCTATGACGCCGCGAACGTAATTTTCCGCCTCGGCAAGCTCCAACGCAGAATCTAAAGTCAGATAGGCTTCGCGATACTCGTTCCGCTGTTTGTAAGCAACACTGATCAGGATTAAAGTTTTCAGTTTGTCGCGAAGTCGATTTTCTTCGCTAAGTTTGTGGTACATACGCCATAGAAGCTCAAGCGCCGCCTCCGGCTTTCCGATCGCGGTGACCGCTCTCGCCAGTTGCAGGTATTCCCGAATGCGGTTAAGAGGAACCGAATCTGTCGGATGCAGTCCGCATGTTTCTATCCAGATTTTCACTTCCGCTATATCCTCTTGCCTAAGCGCGATAAATGCTTTCTCCGCTCTTAGCTTGGAGATAAACAGCGGATAATCGGGAGAGCGAACTCCTTTTTCCGCTTCTTCCAACAACTGCAGCGCCTCGGTGGCTCTACCCTCTGCCCAATAAGCCCGGGCAGCGGTTAATGCGCCATGCACCGTAATTCGAGCGTACGGTTTCATCTGCTTCTGCCTGAACGCCATTTCCGCGTATCGAATCGCTTCCCTGGGCTGATTGTCCTCGTGGTGCCATTCGCCATACGCCAAATACAAATAACCGACGAACGGATAATGCTTCTTGCGACTCCATTCCTTAATCCAATGGGTCAAAAACCTTTGAGCCGACTCCCGATTATTCATAAAAGCAAGATAGTTCTCATACTCCATACCGGTTAGCGTATTCGCCCCGATCATGAGCAGCGGGCTGCCCTCCGGCATCTCCTTCTCGAACAACTCCAGATGTTCCCACGTTCGATTCAAATCCATCGAGTACAAAGAGATTTCCGAATAAAACAGATGGTAAACTCCTCGCCATATTTGCCACTCCGGTTGTTGAAAGCTGTCTCCGATGCGCCGCAGCTCGACCTCCGCTTCGCGCAAATTGAAAGCTTGGGCATGCAAGCTGACCCGAAAAAAACGCAGCAGCGGCATATGCTCGAAGCACGACGGAGGCAACGCTCGAAACCAACCGTACACCGCAGAACGCGCCCATTCTTCTCCGCTCTGAAGTACATCAGTTAAAGCTTTCTCGATGATCGTTACCGCTTCCGACGCTCTTCCGGCCGCCAGCCAATGCTCAACCGCTTGCTCATCGCTGCCTTCTGCTTCCCACCATTGAGCAGCGACGGCATTCGCATGCTCCCAGCCCTGCGTGTCGAAACGGCGAAGGCGATGCTGCAAAAAGTCGGCAAACAAATGATGATAACGAAACCATTCCCGGCTGTCGTCGAGCGGGATAAGGAACAGCATCGCACGCTCGGCCGTCTCCAATATCGATTGAGCGTCGTCCATCCCGGTTACAGCAGCGCAAACAGACGCATTCATGCGAGATAGAATGGAAGTGCGCATTAAAAATGCTTGTAGTCTCTCGTCTTGGCGAGCAAACACTTCCTCCAAAAAATAATCCGAAACGCTCCGTTGCCGCCCGGCAAATCGGCTCAACAACGCTTCCGCATCCCCCTTCTCCCTAAGGGAAATCCCTGCAAGCTGAAGACCGGCGATCCAGCCTTCCGTTGAACGAACAAGCGCTTCAATGTCGCTCTCGTGTAAGGGCAACGCCATACAGTCACGATAGAAGAGAAACGCGTCCGCAGCCCTAAACTGCAAATCCGAGGCGGACAACTTTCCATACTCCCCCAAGACAAGCAAGCGAGCAGCCGGAAACGAAGGTTCTGAGCGGCTCGCCAAATACAAATGCACATGCGCAGGCAATCGTTCCACGAATACGGATACGCAATCCAGAATCGAGCGGTCGGAAATATGGTGAAAATCATCCCAGATTAACGTCACCGGTTGTCTGTAGCGATCCAACGCATCGAGCAAGGCATTCATCGAAGGGTCGAATGTATTCAGGCTGTAGTATGTCGACAAGAGCTCGCCCTCACCGTTTAATAAAGGAACGACATTCGCAATCGATGCGACGACATGGCTCCAGAAAACGGAAAAATCGTTAACTTGCTTGTCCAGCGATACCCAAGCGCATTGCAGCTTCCTTTCGTGCGCCCAATCGCTAAGCAGTGTCGATTTCCCGTATCCGGCGGGAGCCGCCACCACCGTCAGCTTGCGCTTCTGTCCCGCATCCAGCTTATCCATCAGCGCATAACGTTTTACAAGACGGTCGCTGCGCAAAGAAGGCATTCGGGTTTTGCTTCCTATCACCATTGTGCCGCTCCTCTCGAACGCACGATCGTTTTTCTTTATCCTACCATTTCTATGAAACTCCGAAAATAAAAATCCCCATCGACAGATGGGGACACGTTAATCGCGATGCTAATGAATATCGTCAATCCTGTTCAGCTTAATGAGCATATTGACAAGGACGGTCGCTGCTTGGGCGCGAGTTGTCTCGGCCTGTGGCAGGAAACGATTCCCTCCGACACCCCTCATGACATTTAACCGAACCATCGTGCGAACCGCTTCCGAATAGACCGGATTTACGCTAGACCTATCTTTGAAATCGTTCGAAGGAGCGTCTGGGTCGACAGAGCCAAGCTGATCGGGCGGAATCGCGACCGCGAGCATTCCGGCCATCTCTTCGCGAGTCAGCGGTCGATCCGACGGAGCGGCTATCTCGGATGACGTACTCGTTCCGAACGCCCGCGCCAACATAGCAGCGAATTCCCCCCGCGTAACCGGGAGATTCGGAGCAAAGTTCCCGCCGCCGACACCTCTCACGATCCCTTTAGCCGCAGCCCATTCCGCTTGCTTCTTCGCCCAGTGACCACGCATGTCATTAAACGAAACGGGATGATCGGCGACAACGAAAATACCGTTTAACGGCGACTCCATTGCGATCGACAACGTACCGTCGGCTTTAACTTGGCGGGCAGGAACGAATTCCAGCGATTTGTTCGTTTCGTTATAATGGAAGGCCCCCCATTGCTCGGGCACCTCGCTGGATAGGGGGACGAGTCTCGTTAACTCTGAAGTTAACGCCTCTGCCGCTTTGAGCGTTTCTCCGGTACGCTCGTTCACGATTTCAATCCGATATTCTGCTATGCTGCTTATCACTTTCCCTTTCGGTAATGCGGCTGCCAGCCGTGTGCGCAGCTCCTTGTCGCTTGACCTGTCTATTAACTTAATCTTAAAAGCAATATCTTTCGCTTTCAGATCGTGCGCTGCAAGCAAGGCGTTTAACCCTGGAATGTCGGATGCGAGACGAACCGGGATGCGGAAGGTCGCATAAGGAGCTTGCAATTCCATAAAGAAAGCAGCATTTTTAATCTCCATGTCGGTTAAAACTGTTGCGGGCAGCCGCAGGTAGACGGTTCCGTCGGCTTGATTAGCCTCAAACGTTACTGACTGTTTGGAGAGATCGATCGTTGCCGGATCAATCTCGATACCGTTGAGGTTGATTTTCGATTTAGATGGAGTTGCCGACTGTCCGCCTCCGCCGCCACTTCCCGTTGAACCGCTAGCCGCTGCCGCCCTCGTGACCGTCATCGTGTACTTCTTCTTTGCGCCATTTTGCGCCGTAACTTCAACTTCAATCGTGTTGTTGCCTACATTCAGCGTAACGGGGCCAAACGCCGCTCCACTTGCCGCCGCAGTTCCGTTCACTTGAATAACCGCTTCGTTGTCCGCCGCCTCCGGCGTAACGGTTACCGCATGAACCGCATTCGCCACACTTGCTGAATAGGCGGTCGTCGCCGAAGAGAAGACCGGGCTTAGCGTGCCGCTTGACAGCGTCAACCCGCTTAGGTCGGCATTGTCCGTCTGCGGAATCGCGCTGGCTTCGTTAGATGCGGCGCTCTCGCGCCCGGGAAACAGCGCCGTCAACCGATAATAATAGGTTATGCCATTTGTTAGCCCCGTCACTGTATGGCCGTATACCGAGCCGCTTACGGATTCCACTTCGGAGCCGGCCGTCGCAGGGATCAAACTCTGATAAATCTTATAGCCCGTTGCGCCATTGACAGGCTCCCACGATAGCGTAGCTTGCCCGTTCCCAGCAACAATAGGGGTTAGCGCCGGAACACTAGACAACCGAATGACCCGATCGGCAGCTCCCGGAACCATCCAGACATTAAGACCGTCGTGTACGAAACTGTACGAGCGATTCGTTGCATCATAGCCATTCGGCCAATCGGAATATTGCTCCATCTCTCCCGTCGTCGTATCGAATCTGATGACGATCGCATCTCGACTAGGCTTCAGCCAAATATACCGACCGTCATATCCGCCACTGGAAAAGGCGTTGACGGATTTGTCGAACCCGCTAGGCCAATCGCTGTAACTTGTCATCTCCTCCGTAACGGTATCAAACTTTACGATTGGATTCGCGCTATAAGGGATCATCCAGATGTTACGGCCATCATATATCCCTTCTGAAAATGAATAGGCAACCGGAGAGTAATCGTCTGGCCAGTTCACATATCCCGTCATCGTACTCGTCGCCGTATCGAACTTTATTAGCCGATCTGCCCGGGACGGAATCATCCAGACGTTGCGACCGTCGTACACCCCTCCGGAAAACGCGTAAGCAACGTGAGTATACCCGCTTGGCCAATTGTCATAACCCGTCATTGCGCCACCCGCGGGATCGAAGCTCACGAGTTGATTGGCATTCGAAGGAATAAGCCATAGATGATGCCCGTCGTACACTCCACCTGTAAATTTAGGACCTGATCCAACCGTAAAGCCTGACGGCCAGCTATTGTACCCGTCCATAGCCCCGGTAATCGGGTTTAATCGAATGAGCCGATCAGCCAAGGACGGGATCATCCAGATCGACGTCCCGTCGTATACGCCATCGCTAAAAGCACCATTTCCATGCGTATATCCCGCAGGCCATTGTAGATAGCCCGTCATCACTCCCGTCGCCGGATCGATTTTCACGACCTGGTCGGCTTCGGCCGGAATCATCCACACGTCTTGGCCGTCAAATACCGCTCTTCTAAATTGTTGGAATATCAACTGATGACCGCTCGGCCAATTCGTGTATTCCGTCATCTCAATGCGCGGACCTAACGGAGCCATTGCATCTGCCCCAGCCGCCGGCTGCAAGCAAACCGCTGACATCCACACGACCAAACAGGCCAATGTCCCTCGTAGCAGCTTCATTCGACTTGTCCTCCCAAGCTTGTACTTTTAACCCTATTCTACTTTTGTCGGAAAACAAAAAAAATCCCCCTTTTGGGAGAGAGGAGTAGAAAAAACCGACAGCCGCATAACTAAACGCGGCTCTAAACGGCTACGGAGAGCGCTGTATTTGGCTGTACAGTGCGGAATTGGCATGTACAAAAAGTATAATAACATTTCGCTCCAACTCCAAGCCGCCAATGCTTGACAAACATTAGCTGGTTTGTCGGCGAGCCGTTTGCTCTGGTCATCGGGTTAGGGTTTATTAAATTTCAAATATTGTTTTTCCGCTATGCCGATTGATATATTTATACTTTCCATCCTGCAGAACAAGTACCACGCTACTGTCCGAGTAGTAAGACTGAATATCTACATAATCGTATTGTTGCATAGGGGCGACAAGGTCACCCTCCTTATCGATAAAACCAGACTTATCACCAATCGAGACAAGGGCAGTTCCGTTTATGAACGGAAGAGCTTCATCATACGATCCCTCTATAACGAGATGACCTTGGGAATCAATATAACCCATTTTCCCGTTATTGACGATTACAGTCGTCAGGCCTTCGGAAAAAGAATCGGGGTTGGATAGACTAAACGCTATAATCAATTGTCCGCTTGTATCGATAAAGCCTGACTTCAGGCTATCGATGTTCCTTACTGCCGCCATCCCCTCTGAGAAGGAATCAGGAATCATATGACCTGGCAGCTCAATAGTTGTAGTCCCAGAGGAATCAATAAAAGAGTAGCGACCCTGATCAGTCTTCACCCATGCAAGTCCATTACTAAACGTCCCGGACTCTACATACTGAGGTGGAATAACAATGTCACCGGAAAAATTAATGTAACCGAATCGTTCTTCATGCTGAATTTTGATCAATTCCCCCAGTGAAACTGCCTGTTCAATCGGTTCGTCTATCTCGTAGTCCTCTGTAATTGCTTTAATCCGGGCGCCACTTGGATCAATTAAGAAATATCCTTCGGAGTTCTTAACGATAGATTGTCCTTTCACAAACGGACCAACAAAGTGATACTCCGGAGTAACGACTACAGAACCTTCCTCGTTAATAAATCCCCAGAAATCAGAGATTCGAACCCCAGCCAGACCTTCGCTAAATGCATTCGCAGCATCGTAAAGGAGTTGGATCTTCACATTGCCTTCTTGATCAAAGTAGCCCCATTTCCCATTCTGCTGAAACGGAATTAGTATGCGTTTAAATCCGATAGGGTAAATACTTTTTGAGTAATTCTCCTGTACTGTTTTCACTTTGTCACCGCCTTTGAGCTATACGTCACCAAGAAAATGCTTCTTTAATTAGGGCTCTTACTACAGCTCCTGCATCCTGAACGACTTTACCCGCAACACTAAACGAGCCGATGCCTCCCGCCTGAGCTAGTCCAGTACATAACTTCTAGCGTCGATAACGATCTTTCTACATAATATCGATTTCTCGGCCGCTCTTTAATGGTACTTCAAGTGCGGGCATCAGTACTCGCCCTCCCGCAAAAGCCTTATAAACTTGTTTTGCTGCGATAATTTGAGCAATGTCATGGAAGACGGTCACATTCTGAATCCCTTTTGAGGATTCTAGTCCACATGCGGTAAAGGATTGTTGCTTACATACGTGTAAAGATTCAAACTCAGAGGATTGTTTATCTACCCCTCTAAAAATGGTACAAAAATCCTTAAAGAAATGCTATTTTAGGGGTAGTGTTCTATTGTCTTAAGAGTTGAGCTTTATAGCGTAGGATACTTACGAAGGGCAGCTCGATAATCCACTGACTTTGAATTTGTATACGTATGTTCATAATAATCCATTAAAATATACTGACCCAAGTGGTCATACGCTTTGGGCTCCTAATCTTAAAGAAATCTGGAATAGCACTGTGGAAGGTATAAATAACGCGTTATCCTGGGCAGAAGAAGAAAAGGCAAAAATGAGTGATTTTTCATGGTACTATAAATTGATGTATGGCGATACGATTGACTCGCTATTCAACCCTTCTTACGAGGATGCATTTGGAATAGGAGGGCTAAGGGCCAGGTAAAAAAGGCATAATTGAAATTCCTATTAAACCAAACAGCATAGCTGAAAATATTAAAGAGCTATCTAAAATTGCAGGGAAATATGGGAACTGCCAATGCGTTGATGCTGCAAAAAATATGAAATCGTTTATTCTAATGAATGGCCTTAAAGGTGAACAAATATCTATAAAATACGATAAATTAGGTTTTATTGTAAGTGACAGCTATAAAGATGGCAGGGAATTTATTAGTTCGAACGGATTCCACACAGGTATTTTGTATGAAGGAAAGGTTTATGATAACATCCACCCTAATGGAATATCATACCAAAAGTGGCTTGATGATTTTCATGGTGCTGGTCAGAGGACTATAACCAAAGAAGTTATCGAATAAAGGGGAATTAATCGAGGAGAGAAAGATATGGATATACTGTACAACAAAATTCAGCAGATGAAGAAAAGGCCCGGAATGTACATTGGAAAACCGTCACTATTCTTACTTCAAGCTTATCTGAATGGTTATGTAGCTTATCACAACGAAGTGAACGTTGAGCAGAATTATTTTTTTCTCCCGCAGTTTCAGGAATATATTCAAAAGCGATTCAAGATAGAGTCTACGCATAGTTGGGCAGAAATCATCACTTTCTATTCAAGTAGTGATGATGCAGCATTTGATTCATTTTATCAATTGCTTGATGATTTTGTTTCCGAAAATCAGAATTAGAGAGACAAAGTCACACTTGATAAATTTCAAGAAGACCACATGCGAGCGTAACAACTCTTATGTGGTGGTTTTTCTTATTTTCGAATTTTTGGTTCCAATGCTAACGCAGTAGCGATTTTAGCCAGATTCTCCAACGAGATATTACGCTCTCCCGCTCTATGCCGCCAATATAAGAATAATGAAACCCGCAAAGCTTGTCCAACTCAATTGATCCTGAGAAGGACCCTTCGCTTTCCGAAAAACTCTAGCCACTACATGCGGTTGTAAACGTCCTGAGGACTACGAGTCAACAGCACGGGTAAGCAGGATGTACGGTTATCGCCGAGCCGACAAAACCTACCGCCAGCCTTGCGGCAGCATAAAAAACCACCCCCTAACCAGATGACCAGAGCAAACGGCTTGCCCACAAGTTGATTCCTCCGCAGGAGTGGCTTGCAGCCTTTCAATTTCGTTAGACAGAATACCTGTCTCCAACACGTTTAGAAAGACGTTTAGAAAGGCTGTAAGCCGCCCTGCGGCTCAGAATCAACAGCGGGCAAGCCGTTTGTTTCCATCCGGCTCGGGTTCAAGGCAATTGGTTGTCACCGTCAGGTACGATCTTAAAACCTTCCGCCTTCGGCGCTAAGTAATTGATTTAAAGACCTTCCCCCTCCCCCCGTTTTTGTCTTGTAATGCTTCGATGTTTCGACGAAATAAAACCAAATTTTTCTTGACCTTTGGTATAATATTTCCATACATAAAACAAATAAAATCTAGGAGCTGACTATATAAATGAATTGTTTTATAAGTTTAAGTACTGAAGTAGGCAATGCTTTCGGAGACAAAATAAGAAAAATCCTTTTGCGTAATAATATAACTCCTATTGATATTTATGATTTTTCAATAGGCGGGAATTTGACAAATTTATTAGAAGATAAAATTAAAAAAACTGATATGTTTTTAGCTATAATAACTAACCTTTCACCTTATGTTTTTTATGAAATTGGTATTGCCAAAGGATTGAATAAACCAATTTTAATTGTGCTATCGAAAAACATAGATACTTATCCTAGTTTCCTCAATGAATTTTTATATGTTAAAGCCAATTCAAATGATGATGAAAATATTGATTTTGCACTTAAACAATTTGTTAAAAATCAACTTAAACAGAAAAAAAGAGAGAAAATCAATCAACATACAGATGAAACGTCTACAAATTTACCCGTAAATTGGAAAAGAGAGTTATTGCAGCTAAGGAAAAATGGAACGGGGAAAGAACTTGAAAATTATATGGTTAATATAATCAATTCATTAAGTGCTACATCTAAGATTGTTGAGGAAGACAAGGGGGTAGACTTTGCATTATGGCTCGATGATGCAGATCCTATTTTAGGAAATCCTATTTTAATAGAAGTTAAATATGGAAACATAAACAATGAAACACTAATCAATGCAGAACTTCAATTACAAAATTATATAATAAAAACAAAAAGCAAAGCTGGATTATTACTTTACTTGGATAAATCGGGAAATAGATTCTCGTTAGGTACATCCCTAAATCCTTTTATAATTCGAATGGATTTAGAAGATTTTCTTTCCGAAATTCAAAATAAGAAGCAATTAGTAAATATTATTTTAAACTATCGGAATTTTATGGCCCATGGGAAGGGGATTGAGTAAATGGCCTCATATTCCAAGCCCAAAATTGATCATTTTCTATTAAAATCTGATAATGCTCAAACAACCGCAGAAAAAGGAAAAGCACTAGAAGATCTAGCATGCTATATATTCGAGGCGGTACCTGGAATTTCAATCGCTAAACGAAACACGATGAATGCATTTGATACTGAAGAAATCGATATTGCATTATGGAATGAAAAACCAAGAAAAGGTTTTTCTTTCCTACCACATATCATTCTACTAGAATGTAAGAATTGGAATTCTGCAGTATCAAGTGCTGAAGTCAGTTGGTTTGCAGACAAACTAGAAAGTAGAGGGCAAGATTTTGGTATTTTGATTGCTGCAAATGGAATAACCGGAAACACAGTTGATATTAATCGGGCGCATAATATTGTTGCCAGGCATTTGAGCAAAGGTAGGAGAATTATTATTGTTAAGAGGTCCGAAATTGAATCTTTTTTGACAACTGAGATGTTAATAAAATCAGTTAAGGAGAAACTATGTGAATTAGCGGTTGCTGGTGTTATATTTCAATAGTACTGCAGGGATGATATTTGTTTCAAGAAAACAGGGATATTCAGTAATATGAACAATGCAATATTGCATTGCCTTCGAAGTTTTACAAATACATGGAGGTGGTTTTATGCCTACATTAAATAGAGCAAAAAAAAGAAAAAAAGCCTTGGAAAAAATTATAAGCATTATTGATAATTCAACTCATGCATTAGCTATTCATTACTCTTGTGAAAGCTTTTATGATACTCCAAATGGCAGAACTCCTCGTATTACTTCTATTGCAGTGAGATACTTAGTAACTGGTCAAACAAAATCTTTTTCTATTCATAAAATCGCTGAACTAAAAGGGGTTCCTTTTGAAATGATTGAGGAAAAGTACAATGAACTAGAAAGCAATATGTTGAGCGATTATTATTCTTTTGTACGTGATCATCGTGCGTTTATTTGGGTTCATTGGAATATGCGAGATATTAATTATGGATTTGAAGCTATTGACCACAGGTATTCCGTGCTTGGAGGCACACCAGAAATTATAAGCGACGATAATAAAATTGATTTATCAAGATATCTAGTGGATATCTTTGGCCTCAGATACATAGCGCATCCAAGATTTCAGAAAATAATTAAAAAAATAATATAACAAACAGAGACATGCTCTCAGGGGCTGCAGAAGCTGAAGCATTCATTAACAAAGAATATGTTAAATTACATCAATCAACATTACGAAAGGTGGATTGCATTCAGACTATATTAGAAAGAACTGCAAGTGGCAATCTCAACACTGAATCTAGAATGCTCGATAGCTATGGATTCAGTTTACAAGGTATAGCAGACATGATTAAAGAAAACTGGTTGTTAGGCTTAGTATGGTCGTTATTAATAATGATTATTGGAGGATATATAGGATCATTGTTCTAAGAGGTTGGTCTTGTCTAATTCAATATCATATGTATTTAAGCAAATGATTCACAGGAGATTCAGAACTTTCATCTAATATATACGAAACCTGCAAGGCTTAAGCTCCACCCGGGCTGCCGCGAGAGGGTCATTAAATGCGCCGGCCCAATGGAGTCTGTCAAGATTTCTGTGTAAACTCATTTATAGAGAGTCTCCCCCATGGGGGAGATCGGCCCTCACGGCAGATGCTGGCCGATACGCTCCGGAAAGAAGACCGAGAGTTGCAGCAGCATTTGGCCCCAGTTTTGGACACGGCCCGTCCATTTGCGCGTGACATCCATGGTGACAAGGTATAGCATTTAAAGCGGCACCTCGTCTGTCGGGAAGATGCTCTTGCCCTTCGTCGCCTTGCGTAGCTGGCGGTGGTAGCTCTCGATTATGTTCGTCGTATAGATCAGCTTGCGAATCTCCGGCGGATACTTAAAAAACGTCGCCAACTCATCCCAGTTGGTGCGCCACGAGCGGATAATAAGCGGGTACTTGGCCCCCCACGTTTCGATCCAACTCTACAAGCGCCATCTCTTCCGTCGCGGCTTTGTAGATTGGCTTCAGGTCAGCCGTTACTTTCTTCAGGTCCTTGTAGGGCACGTAGCGCGTAGCGTTACGGATTTGATGGATGATGCACTTCTGGATCTCCGTTTTGGGGTAGCAGGCCGTAATCGCCTGAGAGAAGCCGGTCAGGTTATCGACGCATGTGATCAGGATATCCTGGACACCACGGTTCTTGAGGTCGCTGAGCACGCTCAGCCAGAACTTCGCCGACTCGTTCTCGCCGATCCACATGCCCAGCACGTCTTTGTTGCCGTCCAGATCAATGCCGATGACCATATAGGCGGCTTTGTTCACGATCGCGCCGTCTTGCTTCACCTTGAAGTGAATCGCATCCAAGAACACAACGGCGTAGACGGCTTGTAGCGGGCGATTCTGCCATTCCTTGATCAGCGGGACGATCTTATTCGTCACGTTCGAGATCATCGTCGGTGAGACTTCGATACCATACAACTGATGTAGGTGATCCTGAATTTCACGTGTACTCACGCCCTTGGCATAGAGCGCGATGATCTGATCTTCAATGCCGGTTACATTCGATTGATGCTTCCGGACGACGACCGGATCGAACTCGCCCTGACGGTCTCTGGGGACAGCAATCTCCTTCTTCCTGCTTTTTCCATTGCGGCTGTTGCTCGTATGCTTGCTCTGTACGTCATGCTTCTCATAACCCAGATGGGTGTCCATCTCGGCTTCGAGCATCTCCTGCAGCGTTTCAGCAAATAAGTCTTTTAGGGCATTCTGTGCGTCCTGCGCGTTAATCAAGTTGTTCTCCTTGATTAACGCTCTGAGCTGCTCCTTTGACCACAATCCCTTTGTGCTCCCAACCTTTCTACTACTTTCATTTTAGTAGGTTTGAGAGTTTACACAATCTATTTTACAGACTCAAGGCGGAAGGTTTTAAGATCGTACCTGACGGTGACAACCAATTGCCTTGAACCCGAACCGGATGGAAACAAACGGCTTGCCCGCTGTTGATTCATGAGCCGCAGGGCGGCTTATAGCCTTTCTAAACGTTGGAGACAGGAATTCTGTCTAACGAAATTGAAAGGCTGCAAGCCACTCCTGCGGGGGAATCAACTGGTAGGCAAGCCGTTTGCTCTGGTCATCAGGTTAGGGTGTGGTTCTTTATGCTGTCGCAAGGCTGGGGTTAGGTTTTGTCGGCTCGGTGATGACTCGTAGTCCTCAGGACGGTTTACAGCCTCATGTAGTGACTAGAGTTTATCAATTATTTTCCCATTCTTCTAGAACAATAATTTGAAAGCAAGATGATTGGTATTAATAAAATATCATGCACTAAATCTAACAATGTAAAATGAGTTGCTAAGCCAATCACGTTAATCAGGAAAATTGGTATTCCAATAGTCAAAGCATTTGTGATTTGTGTCCCAATTTTTTTGGAAATTACTAATCCAATTACAAAAACTGTAACTAGGGAAAGAACTATCGAAAAAAATTCCTCGTTATGAAGAAATACTTCCGATACATCACTATCTAACCCCACCAACAGTGAAGCGACAAAATATGGGACTGTATAGATTGAAAGCAAATAAAAAAATAATCCAATTATTGAATAGGTTATTTTGTTTTGTATTTCAGCTTCATCCTCTCCAATACAACATGCAAAACATAATAAACGCCCTGCATGTTATATGTTTTAATTATTACTTTCCAAAGAATAAGTCTTGATCAATTTTCCCTCATCAAAAAAGAGCAACCTCTCACAATTGGAACATTTCCATACATCAAAATCAGGTTCAGGGGTGTCTTCGTAACTGAGAGCCTTTTCCACACTCTCCCACTGTCTGCTAGTGTAGACGATTAGTTCGATATCATTAGGGAATTGATGATTGGATAATATCTCTCCACAGCGGCACTGAACTTTTGCCATTACATACACCTACTCATATAGAAGTTAAGTCATCCCTGGCCGATCTGAATTTAATCTTATTGGAGCAGAATAGATTCCATCGTGTGTCCAAACCTGAAGTTCATACGTTGTATTGTAGGTCTTTAGTTTGGTGATAGTAAAATAATATAAATCAAATATATTTAAGGCATTAAGTTCTTTCGTAACACCGAATCTTAAGTCAAGAATAACCATATTTGCTCCCTGTACATTAAATCCCTTGGAGGTTTGTTTTGTCGACTGTTTAACCGATAATTCACCACCTTCAGGATATGCTGTCTTTAATTCCACCCTTTGTCCATCAACAAGAAAATCAGGGGTGTGATCCGAAGTTCTTTTAATAGTCTTAACGTCTTTACCCATCCATGAGAGCACAGCAGCTACATTTTTTTCATCAGAATATTCTAGTTTTTGTGTCGAATCGTCATAACTCCTACTACCTGACAAGTCCATGTTTTCCCAAGCTGAAAAAGAAATCCCTACAGTATCAAGAAACTCTTTATCTGATATGTCTCCATCTGCCCAATAATCTACAACAGTTCCCATTGCATAACCGTACCTGAGCGTGTAATAAGCAAAAGAGAAGTCAAGACCTTTGAGTCTGTGTCCGCTTGGGTCAGTATGAATTAATGGATTATTATGCACGTAAGTGTACAGGTTCAGTGATAACGGATTATTTAACTCACCCTCGTAAGTATCCTCATTAATAAACCTACCCACGCTCGGATCATACCATCTGGCTCGCAGATATTGAAGATTCGTTGTCTCATCCCAATATTCCCCGCTATAGCGGAATGGATTGTCAACCGTTTCTTCCACGTCGACCGGATTGCCCCATATATCATACGTGTAGTTGTTTAACAGGTTGCCTGCAGCATCTGTCAGTCCAACCACGTCACCGTGACCGTTGTGCAGATAATAAGCTTTACTGCCGCTAGCATCTACACGAGACACCAACTCATTACCGCGGATGTAGCTGGCCTTATGTGCGACCGTGCTGCCGGATACCGTTCCTTCAGCGATAATATTCGCACCATCATAGTAATAGCGCGTTGCATTTCCGTCCTCGGTGCGTTCGACCAACAAACCATCGCCATTATACCTATAATTGACTTCAGTGCCCTCTTCCAATGTCACCTTCTTGAGTCGGTCCCGTCCATCATATTGATAATTCCTTTCGCTTAAAGCAAGAGGGTGAACGGTAGTCAATGTCTGGCGATTGCCTCGCAGGTCGTAGGTATACTGCTCGGCAAACTGCGTCGAGGTTGCAATTCGGTCCAATTTGTCGTAACTGAACGTATGCGCTGTACCGTTTTCCGTTTTCCCCGTTTGATTCCGATTCAGGTCATATGCATAACTAAACGTATTCAGCGCAGGACTCGACGCTTTTCCTTGAACCAGCGAGGTCAGATTGAATTCATTATATCCCAAAGTGCTGCCCAAACCGTTGCGCAATTGGCGTGTAGCTAACAAACCATTCTTTTTGTAGCCATAGGTGACATCCCAGTTATTGACCGCTGGTCCGACTGCCGACAACTGATTGCGTGCATCGTACGCATAAAACGTTACGATTCCAAACGGATCGGTCATCTGCGTGCGCCTGCCTTGCAAATCGTACTGGTACTGTGTCGTTTTAAGATCCGGATAAGTGACTTTGGTCAACCATCCCGACGCAGGCTCGTACGTGTACTGTGTCTTTCCGGTAGCATCCTGAATCCAAAGCCTTCGCCCAGCCAGATCATAACCGTACGTCACCGTTTCATCTGCTGTCATGCTGGAAACGAGTTGATCCCGATTGTTGTAGTTATTCGTGTGGATCTGGCCTTTGCGGTCGGTCCACTGAGTTACGTTGCTGTTAAGATCGTATACATACGTTTCCACTTGACCTAGGGGATCGATCTCTCGAATCAATCTTCCCATCTGATCGTATACTTTTTGCAACTTGCTTTGATCCGGGTACTGCACTTGCTTCAGGTTGCCTGCCAAACTATACGTATAGGTCGTCGTCAAGTTATTCGGATCAGTGACCGAAACGAGACGTCCCAGCGCATCGTAAGCGAACGTCGTCTTGTTGTTTTTCGCATCGGTATTCGTCAGCACATTATTTGTGTAATCGTAAGTCATCGTTGCCGAGCTCATCAACGCACCTGCAGTATTCAATGCCTCCTGCTTCGTCGTTCTGCCTAGTATATCGTAGGATGTTCTGGTTTTGTTGCCCTCTGCTTCCGTCGATAGAACGATACGTGCGATATCGTCATAACTTACGGTCGAAAATGCGTTATTCGTGCCTGGATAGTTCGTACGAATGATTCGGTCCCAGTTGTCATACTGATACGAGGTGCGATTGCCTGCGCCATCCTCGCTCCAGCTCGTGCGCCCGTAGCTGTCGTAGCCCAGTTTCTCTTCGCCCTTCCCGACAATTCCAGAAGAAACTTTCCAACCGAATGGATTCCACTTGATTCGAGTGGATACACCTGTCGGATCCGTAACGGTGGCCTGATTTGCGGCATCTTGATACACAACCGCGCTGTAGCTCGCATCCGGATTCGTAACTTTAACTAGTCGACCCAGTTTATCGTACTGGTAGGTCGTGGCATAGCCTTTGGGATCGATGAACTTCGTCATTTCTCCTGTCAGCTTGGTGTACTCCATTTGCTGGGTCGCGGTTTCTGTCGCGCCTGCCGCATTCGTGGCCGCAATAGATTGAGTGGTTGGGTAGCCGCCGCTGTACGTTGTACCATACTGCGTGTTAATCACAATATTGCGTTGGTCATCCTTGATCGTCACCGTTGCCGGATTACCGTAAGTGTCATACACAAAGTCAACTTGCGCCTGGATCGCCCCTGCTGCGTTATTTTCCTTCGTTACGATTTGTTTAATTGTATTTTGCGGCGAATAACGCGTGTACTGCGTAAAAGAAGACAAGCCGACCTTTATAGGCTTCGTGACACTGCTCAGCAAATGCGTCGTTGGGTCATACGTATAGGTTGTCGTAATGTTGTTCGGATCGGTCGACGTCAGAACATTACCGTAATCGTCGTATGTTTGCTGGACTACAACCGCCGAAGCGTTCGTCGTTCCCTTGCTGGTGACCGTCGTTGAAGTTAGTGGTACAGGCAGGCGTTTGGCCTCATCGAAAGTTTGCGTCACGGTTTGCTTCTCGATAGGATTTGTCCCGTTGGCCTGTTTGACGATTTGCGTATTATAGTAGACCGATGGCGTATTGTCGTCGATATACTGCTTCTTAAATGTATGCGTCGTCGTTGCTTTGCCATCGTTCATAACGGTTTGAAACGTGGTGCTGTAACCGTAAGTCGTATCTACCCCGCTGAAGGTCACACGATTAAAACGTTCTGCCGTACCGTTGGTGTGATACAGCACATCTTCCCGAGAGGCTACGCGATAAAACTGCTCAAACTCGCCTTGTTTGCCGATGGTACGAGAATGCGCAGAGTATCCGAATTCGGTCTTTGCTCCCGTTGGATGCTCGATACCGTTAATAAGAGCATAGTAGTTGTTGACAGATGAATAAGAACTGGATAGCAAACTGAATGCACCGGCATTTACCGCATACGTATACCGCGTCGTACGATTGGCCGGATCGACGACCGCCGTGAGCAGTTCTTTGTTGGTCGTGTTTGGCGCCATTTGTTTCTGATAACGAACAACGCGATCTCCCATCGTGGCGACCACTTCGGTGCTTGAATACGTGATCGTAATTTGATTGCCAAGCGCATCAATGACTTTGGTAAGGACATATCCATAGGGAGAGACCGATGTATAGTGGAACTGCAGATTGTTCCCATAAGCATCCGACTTTTGAATGAGCTTTCCGTTACTGGAGAAATAGTATTTGGTGCCTTCCAGTGTCGTCAATACTCGGCTGGATTGCATGTTATTAACTGTGACGCTGGTATTGTTCGTTAGCGTGAGGTCCTTCCAGGGATAGCCGACAATTTTGTTGTTGGTATCAATCTGATACGTTGCGCCGCCATCCATTCGTAAATAGGTATTGCCGCGCTTGGTTTGGATTTCCGGCATGTCCCAATCCCAACCGCGACCTAGTGGTGTTTGGGCAATTTCCTGGGTGACATTCCTAACATTGGTCCCTACCAATGTTGCACCTTGCAAATGAACCCGTCCTACTGGGAACATTTTTGCCACAAATCCGACTCTAACTCCCGTTTGATAGGTTGTCAGCCAGAAGTAATAATCGAATAGCGATGAAGCAGTTTCGGGATTACGATATGCATAAGTGCCCGTTTCAAATTTATTTTTTTCAACATCATACATTCCTTGAGTATGAAGGTAATAGAATCTTCCCCACTCAATATCGTCTGGATAGGTCTGGCCGACGACACGCCGATGAACATTCCCATAATAGTTATAATTAAATTCATTAACAACATTAAAGTTTGTTCCAGGGGCTGGTGTGGTTCCATATGGGTGAAAAAACACACGAGCATTAAATTCCGGCAAAAAAACCATATTGTAGATTGGAACAACCTCTACGTTCTTGTCAAAAAAGTGTGATTGAGAACTGTCATATTTTCTTGATAGAGCAAAAGATAATCCGTTGCGTCCCGGAAGAACTAAATCGGTGTACTGTAAAGAAAGATCTCCACTCAGCGTTGATATAGATTCATTGCCATTACTCAAGCTATATGGAGCCTGATCCCCGCGTATTTCGATGCGCTTTATTACTGTTTCATCATAGGTTGAAGAGGCACTGGCTGCCGCCATAGCCCGCTGTTTTGGAAGGCTATCTAAAATTTCTTTCGGCAAATCTTCAATGGAAGGGACACCTAACGCTTCTACATCTGTAACTGTTTGAGACTCAATCGTTTGATTAATTTGTTCTGATAATTGTGCCTGATTCTCTTTAACGACAGGATTGTTTTCTTCCAGAATTTCAATTATAGACTTATCACTACCAGGTGCTTGATTTAACGCAGCCAGTATCTCAGTAATGAGGTAACCTTGATTTAAATAATCTGACAGTTCAGTTGAAGGCACATTATATTGTTGACTAAGCCAGTCGATGTTGAGCGCTTCGCTTTCTTGTTCTCCCGTATATGTTTCGGTAGAACTCGCGCCCTGTACGGAAGGAGTTGGACCGACGAGGATAAAAGTACTGAACATGATCACTAGTGCCAGAAATAAGGACAGACTTTGTTTTACTCGGAATAGTGTCACTTTAATCCACCTTTTAGCAACATATTTTAGTAGTTCTATTTGGGTGCAACGGCGAATGATCTATCGCCCTTACACCCAATAAATATTGTCTCTTAGCACTTGTTCAATTAGTTCTGTGCAATTGTTATAAACTCACTCCACGAATCATTGCCGGAATTGTCCCTTGCTCGTATTCTAACCTCGTACGAAATGCCAGCTTCCAGTCCCGTAATCATTAGGCTTGTGGTGTTTAACGTTTGATACAATACGCCATTCACCCACACTTCATATTCCTTAATACCGCTTGAATCTTCCGAAGCAGTCCAAGTCAGCTCCGCTTCGGTTGAAGATAGACGGATTGCGGTTAAGATCGTGGGCACGGTTGGCGGAATCTTATCGTGGGTATACACTACGCTCTCGCTCTCATCCGATACCTGTCCGTGCTCGTTCACAGAAACAACAGTGAAATTATAGGTGGTACCCTCCACGGCGGTCATCGTCCACTGTGGCTCGTAGACGGAGGCAACGACTGACTGATTAGAACGCACCTGATACGATGCAACCAGCTGAGAAGGATCGGAAACCGTCCAAGAAAGCTTGATTTCATCCCCTCCCAGTCCCAATACTTGTAAAGCCTCCGGTACTGGAATCTCCTCAACTGTCGCTTCGGTCTCTACGACGCCATACTCAAACTTCAGCGAGTCGACATACAACGTGCCTGAACCGTTGCTCTGATTAGCAAGCAAGTGTACTTCAACCTCTGCCACTACCGCTCCCGCTGGTACAATTCCTTTCTTTTCGAGATACACATAACCGCCCGTCGTCTCCTCGAGCTTGACCGCTTGATTTCCTAGATCCGTTCCGTTCTCACCATAAAACCACACTTGCATCTGTCCATATGTCCCGTTTAACTGCTCCGCATGTAATTGCCCACTCAAAGTAAAGGATTCTCCGGCTTTTACATTGACGCGTTGCCGAATATATCCACTGTCCCAACGCGGCAAGCTCGCTAACTCCA
>Ga0206118_100133_pt1 | contig 89198 bp, 82 predicted proteins | sample 3A20Ametagenome_FD_177999 | JGI IMG/M metagenome (GOLD analysis project Ga0206118, IMG submission 177999) | Enriched microbial communities from leaf-cutter ant dump, University of Wisconsin, Madison, United States - 3A20A | ecosystem: Environmental > Terrestrial > Nest > Insects nest > Nest dump... | reverse complement strand
GGAGTTTTTAAAGCTCGGTGTCGATGTCACCGGCATTAAGCCGGAATAACAGGGTCATCTAAATTCTTCAGCAATCTTGGCATCACTATCAACCTCTCGATAAAATTGCTCTCATAGAGAGACCATCGTTGCTGAAAATATATGGCCCGCCAGTTACAGATTCCCGGAGATCATCTGAAGTCTGTTCTGTGCCCCGGCTATCCGGACAATTCCGGTGATCATAATTTCGTTTCTTTTAATTTTTATTGAGTATTGAACCTAAATTAATCCTGAATGATAAATACCATTGTTTTTGACCTGGGTGGGGTCCTGATCGACTGGAATCCTATGTATGTGTATGAAAATTATTTTGAATCAAAAGAAAAAGAGCGGTACTTCTTTGAGAAGGTCGCTACTTTCGATTGGAATGAGGAGCAGGATGCGGGTAAACCTCTGTCGCAGGCTACCGAAGAGAGAATTAAGCTCTTTCCGGAGTGGGAGCAGCCTCTGAGGGATTTTTACGGACGGTGGGAAGAAATGCTGGGAGAGAGGATCCACGGCACTGTTGAGATATTCGACCGGCTGAAGCAGACGCAACGGTTTAACTTCTATGCGCTGAGCAACTGGAGCGCAGAGACCTTTCCTGTCGCCCTCGACCGGTTCGAGTTCCTGCACTGGTTTGATGGAAGGCTGATCAGCGGCGAAGAAAGAATGGCCAAGCCCAATCCCGAATTCTATAAGTTATTGCAAAGCAGATACCAGGTACAGCCTCCCTCCGCCATCTATATCGACGACAATAAACGCAATGTGGAAGCGGCCGGTGAACTGGGCTTCAACACCATTCATTTTTCTTCTCCGGAACAATTAAAAGAAGAGCTCCGGCAATTTTCGATCCATACAGACTGACGCAGGTATTGCCGAATGTGTATCTTAGCTGCCTGTAATCAGAACATCAGGCCATGCGAATACTCTTTTTGATCTTGCTGACCGGCGCCTGCAGCCTTCATGCACAGCAAAAAACTCCATATGACTATGTCGATCCCCTCATAGGCACGCAACGTATGGGACATGTCTTCCCCGGTGCTACCGTACCGTTCGGTATGGTGCAGCTCAGCCCCGACACCGATACGCTTCCTTACGCCGTCGACGGCAGATACAACCCGGATGTATATCGCTACTGTGCCGGTTATCAATACGATGATAAGACGATCGTCGGCTTCAGCCATACCCATTTCAGCGGAACAGGCCATTCCGACCTTGGCGACTTCCTCATTATGCCGACTCAGGGACCGTTGCAGCTCAATCCCGGAACGGCCATGCATCCGGAGTCGGGATACCGTTCGGCTTTCTCTCATGCCAACGAATCAGCCAGCCCGGGTTATTACAGCGTGAAGCTGGATGATCACAATATAACGGCAGAAATGACGGCATCAGCCAGGGTAGGTGTGCATCGCTATACCTTCCACGAGGCCGGGCTTTCACATATCATCCTCGATCTCATGCATGGCATCTATAATTACGAAGGAAAGAACGTATGGTCCTTCGTCCAGGTCAAGGATGAATATACGATCGTCGGATACCGTCAGACCAATGGCTGGGCGCGGACAAGAACGGTCAGCTTTGCCCTGCGCTTCTCCAAGCCGATCAAAAACTACGGCTGTGTCAAATACGATAAGAATGAAGTATATCGGGGATTTTGGGGAAAATTCAACCAGAAGGAGAATTTCCCTGAGCAGGCAGGAAGGCAACTTCGCATGTACTTCGATTTCGACATGGCCCGGGATGAAGCGCTGGAGGTCCAGATGGCGCTCTCTTCCGTCAGCCCGGAAGGCGCTCTTGCCAACCTGGGCGGAGAGACCTCTGGAAAAAGCTTTGACCAGATCCGGAACGAAGCAAAAAAAGTATGGGAATCCGAGCTCGGCAAGATCACAATGACGGGCAGTGAAGAAGACAAGATCAACTTCTACACGGCTGTATACCATGCTTTACTGACCCCCATCATCTACCAGGACCTGGATGGCCGGTACAAGGGTATCGACCAGAATATACACGAGGCAAAAGGATTTAAGAACTATACCATCTTCTCTTTGTGGGATACCTATCGCGCTTTACACCCTTTGTTCAACATCATTCAGCCCCAGCGTAACAATGACATGATCAGGTCCATGATGGCACATTACCAGCAGAGCGCCATGCACATGCTGCCTGTATGGAGCCATTACGCCAATGAGAACTGGTGTATGATCGGTTATCACAGCGTATCCGTCATTGCCGACGCCATTATCAAAGACGTATTCCGCGGTGATGCCAACGCTGCTCTGGATGCCTGCGTTAAGACCGCACGCAACAGGCAGTTCGAGGGATTGAACTACTATATGGATCTCGGCTATATACCTGAAGACAAGTCCGGTTCTTCCGTATCAAAGGTGCTGGAATATGCATATGACGACTGGTGCATCCTCAATATGGCAAAAAAGCTGGGCCGCTTTGATGTGGTCAAGGAGTTCTCAGCCAGGGTCAATAATTTTAAAAATGTATTTGATCCGGAGTCAGGATTTATGAGGCCCAGGTTGTCCGACGGCTCCTTCAAAAAAGAATTTGATCCGCTGGATACGCATGGCCAGGGCTTTATCGAAGGCAATGCATGGAACTACAGCCTGTATGTCCCGCAAGATGTACCCGCGCTGATAGAGCTGCTGGGAGGTAAGACCAGGTTTGAAAAGTATCTTGACAACCTGTTCAACAATGAATTGCCGGATAAGTATTTTGAAAAAACGGAAGACATCACGCGCGATGGTATCATAGGTAATTACGTACACGGCAACGAGCCTTCACATCACGTGGCCTACCTGTACAACTGGACGGACAGTCCGTGGAAGACCCAGGAAAAGGTCAGGATGATCATCAAGAACCAGTACAAGAATGGCCCCGACGGTCTCAGCGGCAACGATGACTGCGGGCAGATGAGCGCGTGGTATTTATTTTCAGCGATGGGATTTTACCCTGTCTGCCCGGGTTCGGACCAGTATCAGCTGGGAAGCCCGCTGGTCGAAAGCGCATCCATCCAGCTGGAAAATGGCAAGACATTTTCCGTAAAGGTCAAAAACCAGGGACCTAAAAACGTATACGTCAAAAATATAACCTGGCAGGGATATCCCTGGAAGGAGCGCTACATCACTCATGCAATGATACAGAACGGAGGTGAGTTGGTATTTGAAATGAGCGCAAAAAAGTAGAGTTTATTTCCACTCACCCTTAAATTAATCAAAAAGAAATGCAGCCGGATTTTCCAATGAATTCTTTTGGCATTTTCGGGGTTTTAAATAGATAGATCAACTGAAATCACAGGTATGAATCTGCCCAGGTTCCTTCCCTATACGCTTCCCTTAATCATTACAACTGTCTTCGTCCTTACCGCAGACACAGCTTATCTCTGGACGGCAGTGCTGATCATATTTCTCGTCGCAGCCTTGCGAAAGCGGATAGGAAAATGGAGACCGGAAGATGTATATAAGGAATACTGCTATTTCCACTTCAGCAAAGAGATCGCCATACTAAAAACTTTCTCCGGTTTCTATTTTGTCATGTTCAATGCCTGGATCCTCTATTTCTTATCCCATAAGGAGCTGGCGAGCTGGCAACTGATCATCTTTATTTATTCGGCAATTATCATCAACAGTAATTTTGCCATCTCACTGGCGCATGACCTGATGCATTCACAGCTATGGTCCGATCGCCTTTTTTCAAGGATCTTACTGCTGCAGAATGGATTTTTCTACCTGGAAAACGATCACCTGTACACCCACCACCGTTACGTAGCCACAAGCCATGATCCTGCAAGCGCATTGAAGGGGGAATCGCTTTACAAATACCTGATCAGGTCTGTCTCCGCAAGGTTCAGGATATGTTTTTTCCCGGGGTCACATTTTCCTTCCGATAAACAAAACAGGCTGATACTATTGAACTATACCTATCTGGTACTTTGTATCCTGTATTTGATCTATGCTTTTTATCTGGGGTGGCAGACGATCCTATATCTAATGTCGGACTTTCTGATGGTAACGCTGATCTACGAGTCGGTTACCTATATCCAGCATTACGGGCTGAAAAGAAATACAACGGAAGATAACCGGTATGAGCCCGTGCGGCTGCATCATTCCTGGAATTGTTATTACAGAACATCCGCCTACATGCATTATATGATGCCGGTCCATTCCATTCACCACCTGAAAGATGATAAGAACCTCCGCTTCCAGGGTGATTACGGGCTGGAAATGCCTTTACCTTTTGCAAGTATGATCATTGCTGCCTGGCAACCCGGCAAATGGTCAAAGCTTATGGATAAATCATCTTATTTTCATGAATAAAAAAACATTCTTCATCTGTTTATTTATTCTGATCCATCCTGTCTTAAAGGCGCAGGGATTCTCCGTACAGGCGGCGCCTCTGTTTGGCACACATCTCAGAAAAGGATATTTCTTTTCGGATAATATTTCCGGACTGACACTGGACCTAAACAGGCGAACAAATGGGAAAGCATACTGGCAGGGAGACCACAGGTTCCCGCAGATGGGACTGCAACTGATGTATAGGGACTTTGACGATGCGCTTTTCAGGAATACGATCTCACTGCTGCCCTATCTGGAATTTAATATAGCCCGTTCACACAGGACCTGCTTACAGGTCAAGCACGGTACAGGTCTGGCGTATGTAGCGGGCCTTACCTTGAGCGGGGATAATTCTGCTTTGGGGAGTAAGCTGAACGCCTCCTCCATCATTGACATCGGGTTAAAAATTTCTGCCACAGAGCGCCTGCATATCAAACCCGGACTTTTCTTTCATCATATTTCCAATGGGAACCTGGTGAATCCCAATGCCGGACTTAATACCTTATTTGTTTATCTGAACTTTATTTATTTTCCAAAAGGCAGCTCCGTCGTATATTTTCCTTTTGAAAAAATCATCCCTGAAAAAAAATGGGGTACGGAATTCAGAATCTCCTGCGGTTTTTTCGATTACAGAAGACCGGAGCATACCATTGGACTGAGGCTCCAGCACACCATTATGCCCACCTTCCAGCATTCGACACGGTTCAGGACGGGATTAGGCCTTGAGATCCTGCACAACCCGGACCTGAGATATCCCTCGGCAGCACTCTATACGGAGGAAAGCGTATGCATCGGGCACCTCGTAACACGGTACGGGCTGGGATATTATTTAAAAAATGATCCTTACAGTAAAAGCAGGATATACGAAAAAATAGGGATCGCGTGGTTCCCGTTCCGGTTAAAAGCACATACAGGACATGGATTTTCAATCGGTTCCAGCATAAAAGCTCATAAATTCAAAGCGGCATTTATAGACCTGAGCGCAGGGTATCTGTTCTGATCATTTCTTTTCCGGCAGCGGATCCAACCAATACCTGGCGCCCACTGCGAAGGTAAAAAACTTGGGGTAGCCGGGAATACAGTTGATGTTGAGGTCGATCTTATCATTCAATTTAAAATCATATTCGATCTCTCCGCCATACCAGACAAAATTATACTGCCATTTTTCCGTATTTTTCAACAGGCTGGTTTCCTGCTCATAACCGGGCAGCCTGTACCACGACTGGCGATATACAAAAGTAGGGCCGAATCCAAACTCCAGGAAATGCCGGCGGCTATTGAGGAGATTGATCCTGAAGCCCAGGTGTGTATGACCTGCAAAAAGGGTCGCACAGTCACTGTACGCACCCTGGGCAAATTTGACCGACCAGCGTCTTTTGTAAAAATAATGCTGATAAGATCCGATAAAGCCCCAATTGAGCACTACATGGGCTTCCTTGTCCAGCTTATGCGGCATCAGGAAAGCATTTTTCTCTCCTACCGGATGTAAAGTTGCAAATACAAATCTCAATCCTACATTGCACTGCGCAGTAGCCAGACCTGCCAGGGTCATCAAAAAACCAACGGCGACAGATCGCCCGAAATCAGGGGATGTACTCATTTAGCGGCAGTATTATAGTGAATGGCCAGCTTATTCATCTTTCTGAACCAAAGGGGAGGTATGAGCGCCATAAGGATCATCAGGAAGTAAAGATAAGGCATCCGCGGCCCGTTTTTCAATTCTGAAGTTTTACACTTATGCGTGGTAAGATGATGGAGTGAATGCAAGGGTAAAAGAAATAAAATATAATTGGTATATTTATAATAACAATTCCAGGCCAGGCCCTGCGTAATGGCTTCATTCCTGCCGGATCTCATCAGGCCGTAATGCTGGATATAATTGATCAGCTCATACAATAAATATGCCGTAAATCCCTGGGCGATGAAAAAAAACAGGGTCTGAGCCGGATGAGCGGCCGTGAACCAGATCAGGAGCCAGACCGACCAAAGCAACAGCAACATTCCGATATTAAAATACAGGATTTTCCGGCGCAAATAGCCCGGCAGATTATATTGAGTGAAATAAATGTTTTTAATATTCGAAAAGGTTATTTTGATAAAATAAGTATAGAAAACTTCATTCAGCCCCGCAGTTGTGGGATCGCTCTTAAGGCCCACGTCCCTGTGGTGTCCGCATAGATGCTCACTCGCGAAATGCGGAATTCCCGCTACGGTAAATAAAAGCGCCGATAAAACCTGCTGAAATCTCTGACCGCTATGCAACAGATCATGTCCCAGGGTGACAATAAAACATCCTGTAAAAATGCCGACCGCAAAACTGAATCCTATCAAATGTCCCGTTCCGGTTATATGATGATCCGCATAACAAACGGCCCAGACAACAAAGGCCAGCAGAACAACAGCATTGACCGACTTAAGGGCAGAGGCCTGCCGGGAGGAATAAAAAAACCGCAAAGTCTCTTTGAGCTCCCTGTGATCGAATTCTCCCCAATACCAGTTGAGCATATTGGCTGCAAGCAGCACCAGAAATATATAATAATAGGCGCTATAACAGGTAATTAATACAAACAACAGCGCAAGAAAAGCCGGGATCAGATATCTCCATTTTTGCATCATAATTCTGAATTTTCAACAAAACAGCTGGGGCAGAACAGGCCATTTATCCGTTAAATGCAAGGAAGATGCTTATTGGGCAATAAAGTGTTCAGGCTGACAAAAGTCAACGTCCCTATTGTAATTTGTAGAAATAATTATTTCTATTTAAAATGTTATTATCACCTGAAATAGTTCCTCGTGATAACCTGGGCATTCGGAGCGGCGCAGATCAGGACATCTGCTCTTCCGGTTTTTTGCCCATTGAAAAGTAAGCGATAAGCGCGCTCAGCAGCATCAGAATTGCGGCCAAAAGAAAAGAAACTCCGGAAAAATGGATCTTGGACCCCGGCCGGGTATAATAGGCAAACAATCCTGTCATCAGCGGTGGGCCGATGATCGACGTGAGGCTCATAAGGCTTGTAAGGCTACCCTGTAATTCTCCCTGCTCATTATTGGGTACGCTTTTGGCGATGATGGACTGGAGCGCAGGTCCCGCAATGCCTCCCAGGCAGTAGGGAACCAGAAACGCAAACATCATCCAGCCTTCGGAAGCGAAAGCAAACAGGAGCAATCCCAGTGAGTAGAATAAAAGCCCGATGAAGATACTGCGCTTCTCACCCAGCAAAGGATTGGTATATCTTATCAGCAGGCCCTGGACAAGCGCAACCAGGAGGCCTACTACGCCGAGCGAGATGCCGATCAGCTTTTCACTCCAATGAAATTTTTCTATTGTAAAGAAGCTCCAGTTGCTTTGTACGGCATGCGCTGCTATATATATCAGGAAAAGGGACAAGACCAGGCCGCTGATGGCCGGGTAGCTCTTCAGCTTTACAAGAGACAGACCGGGGATCGCTGTTTTAATGTTAAAATCTCTTCTCTGGCCGGCAGGCAGAGATTCCGGAAGGACAAAATAGCCGTACATCCAGTTGACAAAGCTCAATCCCGCAGCAAACAGAAAGGGTACGCGGTGACCAAGCTCGCCCAAAAGCCCCCCGATGACAGGCCCTATGATAAATCCCAGGCCAAAGGCCGCTCCGATCATCCCAAAATTCTGCGCCCTGTTTGTATCATCGCTGATATCGGCGATATAGGCTGACGCCGTCGTAAAGCTTGCGCCCGTAATGCCCGCGATCGCCCTTCCGACAAACAGCCATGCAATCGTAGGTGCATATGCCACAAGGATATAATCACATGCAAACCCAAAGAGGGAAATCAATAAAACAGGCCGCCTTCCGTATTTATCGCTCAGACCGCCCAATACAGGAGAAAACAGGAACTGCAAAGCCGCATAAGTAGCCGTCAGCCAGCCGCCGATCGCGCTCGCATCGCTGATGGTGCCTCCACTCAGCTCCTCGATCAGCTTGGGTATCACCGGAATAATGATGCCCAACCCGGTGATATCGATGAGCAGGGTTACAAAAATAAAGCTGATTGCCGCTTTCTTAGCCATAGATCCGATATTGAGGTGTAAAAATGAGCATTTCCTGAAAATTCTCTGTCAAATGCCTGTTATTTTCAAGTGAATATGCGGGATTTTCCCTCTCAGACCCGGTTAACTGCAGCCGGTTAGCAGCTTCAGGAATGTTTCCGTACGGCCTCGGCAACTTTGGTTCCCAGCAGCTCGATCGATCTCATCAGCTGAGCATGGGGCGGAGCGCCGACATCCATATGAGCGACAAACCGGGTCAGCCCAAACATTTCTTTCATTTCGAGGATCTTATCCGCCACCTGATCCGGGTCTCCGAACAGATAGGCTCCCTTGGCCGAACGCCCTGCTTCATACTGAGCCCGGCTGAAAGGCTGCCATCCCCTGCCTGCACCGACACGGTCCATCTGAGCGGCATAATAATTGAAATAGTCGTCGATCACCGCAGGGTCATCATGGACAAAGGTGTGTGCATGGACCCCAAGCTGCAAGCGGTCCATATCATGTCCATTGGCTGCATATTCCTCCTTGTAATAATCCATCAAGGGGATAAATTGTCTCGGGCTGCCACCAATGATAGCCACTATAAGAGGCAGTCCGAGCCTTGCTGCCCGCTTCACCGATTCCGGCGTACCTCCCACAGCGATCCAGACGGGCAGGTCCACAGAGCGGGGATACACGGTCTGCCCGGACATCGGAGCGCGCAACTTGCCGGACCAGGAAACATTGGTCTCATTTCTGATCTTTAAAAGCAGGTCGAGCTTTTCTTCGAACAACTGGTCATAATCACGCAGGTCATATCCGAATAAAGGGAAGGATTCGATGAAGCTGCCCCGGCCGACACCGATCTCAGCCCGGCCGCCGGAGAGAAGATGGATGGTCGAAAAATCCTGGTATACCTTGACCGGCTCAGCGCTGCTCAATACGGTAACCGTGCTCATCAGCCTGATCTTCTTCGTGACGGAAGCCGCGGCAGCCAGAATGATCTCCGGACTTGATACCGCATAGTCAGGGCGATGGTGCTCGCCTATTCCGAATACATCCAAGCCAACTTCGTCGGCCAGTTTGATCTCTTCGATCATTTCTTTCAGCCTTGTCCCCGGGTCCAGCGCCTTGCCCGTTTTGTCAAAGCCAATGTCGCCGAACATTCCGACTCCTAATTCCATAGCTGATAATTTGTTCTTTTAAATAAACCTGAGAGGTAAAAGTTCAGACATGTCCATGAGATGGCATTCAATAGCCGTACTTCGTGACCGTTTACGGAATAAAAACATAAATTTGACCTCAATACAAGGAGAATTCATGGTGCGATATTTATTACTTTTCCTGATCCCGGTATTGAGCCGGCCGGCATCCGCTCAGAATTACACTTCTTATCATACGGGCAATAATGAAGATGTCGTAACCCAGCCTGAAGGCGGCATCTGCATGATGGGTGGCTCCAGCGAAGACGACGAGGCCATGCGCTGGTTTCTGAAAAGAGCTGCAGGAGGTGATGTGCTGGTATTGCGCACCAGCGGTTCCGACGGCTACAATGATTATATGTACAGCGGGCTCGGCGTGACAGTCAACAGCGTGGAAACAATCGTGTGTAACAATGCCGCTTCAGCCGGAGAAGGCTATATACATGACAGGATATCCAGGGCTGAAGCGATCTGGTTCGCGGGGGGCGACCAGGATGATTATGTTCGCTACTGGAGAAACACTAAGATCGACTCACTGATCAATGATGGCATCAGCCGACGGCATATGGTCATCGGCGGTACCAGCGCCGGGATGGCGATCATGGGCAGATACATCTATACCGGAAAGAATGGCTCGGTCACTTCAGCGCAGGCGCTGGCCAATCCGTACCATACGCGGGTCACGATAGATTCAGCAAAGTTTATAGAGAATCCATACCTGCAGGATGTGATCACCGACACCCATTATGACAATCCTGACAGGCGGGGACGGCATATCACCTTCCTGGCAAGGATCATGACCGATTTCGGTATCACAGCAAAAGGTATCGCATGTGACGAATATACGGCAGTATGTATCGACGAGACCGGCGTGGCAAGGGTCTTCGGCGAATATCCATCGAGCAATGACAATGCCTATTTTATCCAGCCCAACTGTGCGCTGGCTGACAACTCGCCGGAAAACTGCACTTCCGGCGACCCTCTGCAATGGTCGAGGGGAAATAAAGCCCTATGGGTCTACAAGGTCAAGGGAACGAAGGATGGGAATAATACTTTTGACCTGAAGGACTGGGTGACAGGATCGGGAGGAGTATGGGAAGACTGGTACGTCAACCAGGGCACCCTGGGACTGAAAGCAAGTACACAGACCGATTGCAGTCCTCTGACTACAGCGGAGGAAGGTTCGCGCCCCCGGATACGGATCGCTCCGAACCCCGTGCTATCGGAGATCGTGATCAAAGACGGCCCGGAAGAAGGCTGCGACATCAATATTGCCGACCTGCAGGGCCGGGTTATCCTAACCCGCCATGTATCAGACAGCGCCAGTTACCGGGTTGATATGAAAGATCTTTTACCGGGAGTATATTTCATAGTGATCAACACCGGAAGCGGAAATTATATCCATAAAATAATAAAGCTGTAAATCATACCGTCCGTCGAATGAAAGGAAAGAAGTCCAGGAGGCTCATCGCTCACATCAATAGCCCGGATGATGGGGATCGCCGGTCATGATAAGCGGGCTGATTTTTCTCCTGCTACTGGTTCTTGTACCATGGATGTTGTACAGGATAATAAGGCCATGGAAGCCGGAGGAGGCACCAGGAACGCTTGCGCTTGAATGTTTTACGGCAATGTTTTACCTATTGAGCATAATTTTATTTGTATCTGGAATGAAATCATACTCACAGGATTATATGCAACCGATCGATCCTATGAATGACGGTTACACGCCATTTTCGCCAAGACACCTGCTGACCGTCGTGGTATATATCATCCTTTTTATCATCTCAGCAACAACGTTATGGCTCAGAGGCACAGAGCTGCCGCCTTTGATTTCAGTGCTGGCGCAGATATTCATACTCGCCTCCATCCCGATCTCCATCGTGACCTTTATACAGATCCGGGTTGACCAATCGGCGATATACCTGTTTACTCCAGCCGTTTTTATGACCATACTGATTGCCGTGTACAATCTGATCAGGATCGCTGCATCCCATGCGGTTTTACATGCGGAAAGACAGTACAGGAGCCGTATTCTGAATTATTTAAATAAAAAAATGTCAGTCGTAAAATATCAGCCGGTGTGGGCTCTCCTGTTACTGATACCTGTCGTGACGGTCGTTACGTGTATCCTTTTACTATTCGGCCAGGACACTGATTCCATGGTCCGGGTATGGACAGATACGACGACATGGGCTTTTTCCCACAAAGAGCATCCTCCCTTTCTCGATGAGCACGGGCACTATCTTTGCACTGTGGCGGCCTGTGGTAGCCCATTGATTGTCAGGCCTCTGTTTGTGGGCCAAAGGCATGGCCGCCCGATCATTGTCAACCGGCAATTGCAGGTAGCGAATGCCTTTGAAGAGATGATCCAGGACTATTTTCCCCGTTTGCATAAAGTCATACGGCATCTGTATGACAGATACGGGCTTGAGCTCTCCCGGCATATCCATACCACATCAAGATCAAATCTAACCTATCTGGCCATGAAGGTGCCGGAATATTTTTTCCTGTTCAGCCTTTATTTACTCTGCAGATCACCGGAAGAAAAAATCAAAAAGCAATACAAAAAATGACAAAACAAATTGATATTGAAAGCAAAAAAGCGGCCTCTGAAACACGGATCTTCAAGGCTGTCTTTCCCAATACGACCAACCATTATGACACCTTATTCGGCGGCACTGCCATGCAGCTGATGGACGAAGTAGCGTTTATTGCAGCTACGAGGTTTAGCCGCAAAAGGATGGTTACCGTCAGCAGCGACAGAATAGATTTCAATAAGCCGATACCCGCAGGCACGATCATCGAGCTGGTCGGCCGGGTTACCTATATCGGCAATACGAGCGTCAAGGTCCGCGTGGACATCTACATTGAGCAGATGTATTCGGAAGAAAAGGAAAAGGCGATAACGGGAGAATTTACGTTTGTTGCGATCGATGAGAACAAGAACCCCGTCACAATACTGGGATGATGACGTATCTCTCCCCTCAACCGGCTATCTGCTGACATAAAAATATTATCATTAAAAACGGATGTCCCAATGAAGGAATATTATGACCTCGAATTAAATCAATCTCATTTCACAACAAATGATATTCAGTCCGCGCTATATGAATCCTGTACCATTGAAGACGTCGACCTGAGCAGCAAAAGCCTGGATCAATTCAGGTTTGAGGACGTCATATTCCGGAACTGTGATCTAAGCAACGCCAGCATCACCGGAACTGCATTCAGGAATACAAAATTTGAAGGGTGCAGGCTCATGGGCCTCTTTTTCAATGAATGCAATCCGGTCGGGCTCCGGTTCGGATTTACGGAATGTCTGCTGGACTTTTCGGTTTTTGAAGGGCTCAGTATGCCGGCAACCTTATTTGACAGGTGCAGGCTGGTTGAAACCGATCTTTCCCGTTGTGTGCTGAAAAACGCCATCCTGCGGCAATGTGATCTTTTAGGAACGATCTTTGCGCAGACCGATCTCGAAGAGGCCGATCTCAGGTCTTCGGTAAATCTTATTCTAGACCCGTCAAGAAACAATGTCACTAAAGCCAAATTCGGACTGACCTCCGTACCCGGCCTGCTGGAAGCTTTTGGTATCCTGATCGACGAAAGCTGTTAAAAATTGAATATTTTACAGGATGAAACCATCGGTATTCAAAAAGAGAGCTTTCTTGCTTTTTCCACTGATCGGGATCCTGGAGCTTACCGCACAGAATAGGATAACCGACTCTGTTCAACTAAGCGAAAGGCATCTGCCGGAAATAATCATTAAAGCTTATCCCGATGAAATATCCCTGCTCAGATCGACCTCGGCGGCAATCTCCATCGACAGCAGTCTCCTCAGGTATCAGGCCGGAACAGATATGGTCCCGGTTTTTAATACCAACCCGGGAGTAAGGATGGAAGAGCGCTCTCCCGGCTCCTACAGGTTCTCACTGCGTGGCAGCCTGCTCCGGTCTCCTTTCGGCGTCAGGAACATAAAAGTATATGCCGATGGAATACCGTGGACTGATGCAGGCGGCAACACTTATTTCAATTTGATCCATTTCGATGATCAATCGACGATAGAAATTTTAAAGGGCCCGGACGGCAGCTTATTTGGAGCCAATACCGGCGGCGTGATCCATATCAGGAACAGGATTGTAGAAAAAGCAGTTGCTCCTGGACTGCAATTGTCAGCCGGAAGCTTCGGGACATTCTCCGAACAGATCTTTGCAAACAAAAAGCTGGGCAACCACCTGGCCGGCATCCGGCAGTCTTATTTACGCTCCGATGGGTACAGGCACCACTCGGCTATGCAGCGTGCCACGGTGTCTCTCTCCGACCTCTGGCAATACCTCCCGGCAGCTGAGCTACGATTAGGGATCAATGCCGCCTGGACAAACTATGAAACACCTGGCGGCCTGACACTCACACAATGGAAAGCTGATCCCCGGCAGGCAAGGCCTGGCACAGGTACACTGCCCGGAGCGGAACAGGCTGACGCCGGCATCAATATGAAGATGATGCTGCTCGGCGCTGTCAATAAGATCGAATTGTCCAAACACTGGCAACATACGCTTTCTTTGTTCGGATCGGGTACAGGGGTTGACAATCCTTTTATCACCAATTACGAAGAGAGGAAAGAGTGGAATATGGGTCTCAGGACCTGGATCAGCTGGAAAAAGGCATTGGACATTCCGGCACGGCCGTTGTTACGTCTCGATCTGGGCACGGAGTGGCAGCAGATGAGCAGCAGGATTAGCAATTCTGAAAACGAACAGGGACAAAAAGGTACGCTTATCTCAACCGCCCATATTATCAGCCGGCAGCATTTTTTATTTGCAAGATTCCAGGGAAGCTTCCGTGACAGATGGATCATGGAAGCAGCGGGCAGCCTGGCATTTGCCTCTTATGACTTTACAGGAAATGTGCAGCAAAGGACGGACTTCGATCCGCAATGGATGCCCAGGATTGCCATAAGTTATCAGCTAAATAAGAACATGGTGGCAAGAGCGTCCCTGAGCAGAGGTTATTCACCGCCGACCATCGCGGAGGTAAGGCCATCCAACAACCTGATCTACACGGATCTGCAGCCGGAAACAGGCTGGAACAGGGAATTGGGCTTCCGTTATTTTAATCCGTATTTCAAGCTGGATATTTCTGCTTATTATTTTTCGATGAGCCGGTCTATCGTCAGGAGGCTGGACACGACCGGGGTCGAATATTTTGTCAATGCCGGCGGTACGGATCAGAAAGGACTGGAATTGCTACTCGAATGGAATGTCTACAGGGAGAGAGATGGCACCAATCTTTTAAGAGGTCTGTCTCTAAATACATCTTATACGCTGCAGCATTATTCCTTTGTCCATTATATGGTTGACAATAATGATTATTCCGGCAATAAAGTAACCGGTGTTCCTTCGCATACCCTGAACGCAGGAGCGGCCCTGGAGTTCGGATACGGATTCGCTTTCCGGCCTCTTTACCAGTTTATTTCTCCCATGCCGCTCAATGACAATAATGATGTGATATCCGGGCCTGTACATCTGTTACAGTGCAATGTGACCAAAACCTTCAGGGATGCCTCGCGCATCAGGGACATCTCTTTGGCCGTAAATAATATGCTGAATGAAAAATACAGCCTGGGCTATGACATCAACGCGGCAGGCGGCAGATACTATAATACAGCCCCGGGCAGGGCATTTTTTCTTAAGATAAATATAAGGATCTGATCAGTGATCTGTGGAACAAGGAAGTAATATCCCGGGATGGTAGGACCTCGATCTCTATAGTGCTACTGAGACTACTTTGCTTTTTTCGACTGATGTTTTTTATTGAATTTTAAATATTGATCCCGGAATTCGATCAGGTATTTGTATACCATTTTTTCAAGAATTCTATCTTCCAGTACATCCAGTTTTTGCCTGGAATGAGGCGACACAGGGTCGGTTCTGGGATGCACCTCAAGAAAATCATATAAAATCCTGCCGGTCTCTATATCGAGAATATATCCCCTGATATACAGCAGCCCCTTGGCGTCCTTATCGAAGACGCCGTTTTTATCCGGCTTTTCTTTTACATGACCTTCTATATTCAGGAAAAACACCTTGTCGGTCTTGTTACGGGCGCCGATGGCGCTGAGTGTATTGATCGTAGACGGAGGAGGGGGTTTTATCCGGCTTTGTTTTTTATAATGACCTGACACCATATATACTCCATATTCGTCAAACAGGCGACCGGATAAAGAATCCAGATCATTCTGAAGTACGGGATCGGCCGTTGTCGGATAATAGATAAAGTCAAACTTAGGCTCACTAAGCACCTTGTTGACTGCAGCCTTAAGCCTTTGCGAGTAATCGGCCGAATAATTCTTAAGCTCTTTCGAAGGATCGGGCATCAGGCGATACCTGTCAAAATCATAAAACCGGATATAAACATTGGGCATGATCAGCTGCTCCTTGTTTTGTGCATAGGATGCAAGCGCACCCAAAACGAGGCAGACAAAAATCACATATCTCATAATTCAAGCAGTTAAAAAGGTGGAACGATCAGGGAAACAATCGGCCGTATCTCCTCGGGAACGGAATGGTCTCACGCATGTGATCCAGCCCGCAGACCCAACGAACGACGCGTTCCAGGCCGAGGCCAAAACCGGAGTGGGGCACCGAGCCGAATCTTCGCAGATCCAGATACCACTCGAAGGCCGAAAGCGGGAGATCGTGCTCTTCGATCTTGCGGAGAAGCACATTGATATCTGTTTCTCTTTCCGATCCTCCGATGATCTCGCCATAGCCGTCCGGCGCCAATAGATCGACCCCCTTGACCAGGTCAGGGTTGCCTTCGACCTCTTTCATATAGAACGATTTGATCTTAGCTGGCCAGTTATATACCATGACCGGTGCATCGAACACACGGGTGAGCACTGTCTCGTCACTATTGCCGAAGTCATTGTCATCGCTGAAGTTACGTGCCGATTCGATCCACTTCGGTATGTTGCGCGTTTTTTCGGTGAGGATCTCCACTTCCTTGCGCAACTGGAGGATCTTACCTTCGTGAAAACGGCGTTCTCCCTTCGTTGCGGTTTTTACCTTCTCCTCTCTTTCGGCGATCTCGTTCTGAACACGTTCCAGATCGGCGACCGCCTGTGCCAGGTCTTCTTCCTGGACCTTCAGCGCATTACGACCGTTGACCTCCAGCTCGCCGCGCAGGATCCTGGCAGCATCGTTATGGGTCACACGCGGAAAAGGCTGAAGTACATTTTTGAGCCTTTCGACATCCCGTTCAAGGACAACAAGCTGATCGGCACATCGCTCAAGGATCCTGGACACGACATGTTTGATAAACGCCTCTATCAGCTGCATATCATCCTCCAGGTCGAAAAATGCCATTTCCGGCTCGATCATCCAGAACTCGGAAAGGTGACGTGGCGTATCAGATTTTTCGGCACGGAACGTAGGGCCGAATGTATAGATCTTACCCATGGCCATGGCCATAGCCTCTCCATAGAGCTGACCGGACTGGGACAGGTAGGCCGGCTGACCGAAAAACTCCGTTTCAAAGAGTGTCGTCGTTCCTTCTACCGCATTTCCTGTAAAGATGGGTGCATCCATCTGCACAAAGCCCTCTTTCTGGAAAAACTCATGAATAGCCATAATGATCTCATTGCGGATCACCATGATGGCCCATTGGCGGCGTGAACGCAGCCAGAGGTGACGGTTATTGGACAGGAAGGTGACACCATGCTCTTTGTTGGAGATCGGGTATTCTTCAGCTATGTGGATCACACCGGCGTCCGTAGCCTGGATCTCATAGCCACCGACCTGCTTTTCGTCCCTGACGACCGTTCCTTCCACCCAGAGAGAGCTCTCCTGCGTAAGAGAGGCAATGGCGTCGAAAGCAGCAGCAGACACGGCATCCTGGCTGACCACAACCTGGCAGAATCCGGATCCGTCACGCAGCAGGATAAAATAAATGCCTTTACCGGAACGGATATTTGATGCCCAGCCTTTGAGCATAACTTTCCGCCCTTCATTTTCTTTCAGTTGCTTGATATACTGATGAGCCATGGTATCGTTCAATTGTTTGAGGGTGCAAAAGTAACTTTTTTCTGAGATAGTTCAGATGTTGCCGCAAGTTTTAGTTAAAGTGACGTTAAGTCCGGCACAGAACACAAGTCACTGATAATTAAACACTAACATTTCCCGTTATGAGATCGTATGCATAAACTGTTCCCGTTGATCCTCATCCCGGTCATACTTTATATGGTCCTGGTACAGGGCTGCGTACCCGGCTTCGGATTAAAAAGCAAGGCTGAGCAGGTGCCTGAGAAAAGCCTGGAAATGTTACCTGAATTGCCCGGCATTAACAGGGATCTGATAGAATATGCCTCCGAATATGGAGATTCGATCGCACCTACCTACGAGACCGCCGTATGCACGCAATACCTCATCAGCGTTCTTGAGCACTTTATCAAGCTTACGCCTAAGGAAAAGAGGGCGATAAGCATTACCGACCACGACACCCTGGAGCTGGCCATCAGGGCGGATGCGTCTCATATCAGGGGTATTCAGACAGCGTTGGCAGAGAGTAAAAAAGGGCAGCCGGTCGAAAACCCGAACGACGTCTTGCCGGGTGACCTGGTTCAGTTCTGGAATACGTGGTGGGGCGTGCCCAAAGGGCATTGCGGCATTGTATTGGACCTTCAGCCCGGTCGTTATATCACGCTGATCTCTTCATCGGCCCGGACCGACGGGCACGGGGTGCAGACTTATTACTGGCCTGAGAAGGCTTATTTTGCAAGGTTATGGCCCGGAAAGGCAAAAAGCGGGCAAAAGAAATAAAAAAGGGAAGCCTGTACTTTTACAGATTTCCCTCTTAAAAATTTATTAAGCATCACCCTTTCCAAAACTATGGCTTCGTTCGGAACGAAGCATCAATCAATTTTGTAAATTCCAATAAAATTAACAATTATATCTGATTGATAATGTAAAGATGAGGCGATTTTTATTTCCAGCCTTCACCATTTCCGGCTAAAAATATTTTTAGTAGTATTTCTGTACTACATGCCGAGGTCGTAGATCTCTTTGATATGCTTCATCTCCGCCTCGATATCGATATTGAGATCGATCAGGCGGCCTGTTCTGAGATCCATGACCCAGCCGTGGATACCGACTCCCCTGCTGTTGTATGCCTCCTGAACGGCAGCGATCTTAATGAGATTGATACACTGCTCCTTGACATTGAGCTCTACCAGGCGGTCATATCTTTCATCGAGATCTTCGATCCCGTTGAGCTCTTTCTCATGAAGTCGATATACGTCGCGGATATTGCGCAGCCATGGATTCAGCAGCCCGAGGTCGGATGGCTGCATCGCCGCTTTGACACCGCCGCAGTTATAATGTCCGCATACCACGATATGACCGACCTGCAGATGGCGGACAGCGTAATTGATCACTGATTGGGCATTGAGATCAATATTGTTGACAAGGTTGGCGATATTCCGGTGCACAAATACCTCGCCCGGCTCAAGACCCATGATCTCTTCGGCAGTAACCCGGCTGTCGGAACAACCAATGTATAACATCTGAGGAGTCTGGCCGGAGGAAAGCTTCTGAAAGTAGTCTTTGTCAGCACTCAATTTGTCTTTGATCCAATTTTCATTGTTGTTAAAAATGGCTTCAAAATTCATTTACCTAAAATTTTTAGAAGTTAAAAAATCCAGTGCTTAACAATAGGTAAAATGGTACATTTAAAAAAATGTTCACAATAATATGTCTTTTCTTCTTTTTAAGCTAAAAAAATTGACAATTTTACATTTATTATAACATATGTATCATATTATTGAATTTTATTTACCAATATTTGACCAACGATCTTTTAACTAAATAATAAGTTGTTATACTAAAACCTTAGTTGTATTTTTGCGTTATTATCCTAAAAGAGTTTCAAGATGAATGAAGTAAGGCAACTGACAAAGGCTGAGGAGGAGATCATGCATTATTTCTGGGAGATGGACCGGTGTACGGTATCGGATATCATAGGGAAGATGGACGAGCCCAGGCCGCCTCATTCCTCTGTTTCTACGATCGTGCGCATCCTGGAGAAAAAAGGCTTTGTCGGCCATAAGGCTTACGGCCGTACCTATGAATATTTTCCCCTGATCACCAAAGAAGACTATTCCGGCCAGTCTCTTAAAAAGCTGGTTAATGACTATTTCGACGGATCGTTTTCCGGCCTCGTTTCGTTTATTGCAAAAGAGCAGGACATCGATCTGAAGGAATTGAACGAGCTGATGGATATCCTGGAGAAAAAATAAACATTCAAAAATGACCATCCTGACCATTGCATTTGTTGCGGTATTCTGCTGGGCAGTTTTCCTGCTGCCTTATATGCTGTGGCTGAGGAAGACCACTTTCTATACGGCACAGCGTATATACCTGCTCACATCGATCCTTGCAGGCCTTGTTACCGGCGTGCTCAAGGCCCTCCATCTGCCGGTCGATCCCGTCCTGCTTTATACCGGGATCGCAAATACGCAAGTCGGCACACCGGCTCAGTGGGCAGGAACTTTTAATGAAATCCTGGTTCCGGGCGGCACTGTCAACCAGGTGTTGAACGGACCGGTCTTTCTTTCGGTCTACTTCGTGGTCAGCATTGCGCTGTTGGGGCTCCTGCTCTACAAGATCATCGAGCTCGTGCTGGTCGTACGGGGCAATCACTCCTCCACGATTGAAGGGATGCGTGTTGTGGAATCACCACAGCTCCATACGCCTTTTTCGTTTTTCCATCTCATATTCCTGAGCAAGGAACGCGCGCTGGACGAACGCTCCCTAAGGACGATCATACGTCATGAAGCCGTGCATACAAGGCAATGGCACAGCCTCGACATCGTCCTGACCGAGCTGCTGCTGACCTTTACATGGTTTTGCCCGGTCATCCTCCTGTATAAAAAATACCTGGTCCTGCTGCATGAATATATGGCCGATGCCAATGTGCTCAAGGAGCTACCGGCTAAAGAATACGGCATGCTGCTGCTGTCCCAGAGAATGGGCGCTGCCACTTCGATGGCCCATCACTTTGCCAAGTCTGAGCTGAAAAACCGGTTCTCAAGAATGGTCCAGAGGCCAAGCAGTCCATGGCAACTGGCCGGCTTTCTCAGCCTCATACCCCTGGCCCTGCTGTCGGCATCACTCATACACCCGCTTGAGCTGGACGCCATCAGTAAAGAGTTTATCCCCAAAGAGGTACTGAAGGATGAGGAAGACCGGGGAAGAGAGATATACGTCACGCCGGACGGACAATGGAAGGTCGTGGAAGAGCCGGCAAATATAAGAGATGCATATACACCGCGCTTTCCCGGAGGGCAACAGGCGCTGACGGATTATCTCGTAGAAAACCTGCACCTGGATCATACGATCAAAAAAGAAAGCAAGAGGATCATTGTCAGGATCAATTTCGACATGCAGGGTAAGGTAGAGCTGATCACTTATATGCGACCCGTCCATCCCGAGATGGAGGCCGAGCTCAATCGTGTATTCCGCAGTATGCCGGCATGGGAGATCCCTGTCGTCAATGGCAAAAAACACAGGGCGGAGATCTATATTCCGATCTCATTTGCGGAATAAAGCCGAAGGATTACTCACAGGAAGAGATCTTATACAACATAATACCCCGGCAATGGCAGTCATTCAGATCTCAGGTCGTGTCGATATATTTATTACAGGCGTAATTGTTTTAAATTTAATGCCACGAAAACAAAAAATATTTAAAACGGATCCATTTAAATAGAATAGAAGGCACTCGATTTTCAGAATGATTTTATATTATGCTAAAAGCGATCATAAGTAAAACGGCGTAACTATTCCCCAAAGCTATTATTGCTCCTCTTCAGGCATTATAAGGCCGGAACAAAAGGATGTCGTACATAGTCTGCATTGCCCGACAAAATGGGTTATGTGCAGAATATTTAAAACAAATTGTCGCTCAATATTATAATCTACCTTTATACAATCTTTGGTTCTGAGTTCAGTGCCATGTTGTTTCTTTAACTTCAATTACATGCCCATTTTCGAACTCTATGATAAGATTGTGAAAGAGGAAGCCGAGAGCGTTACCGCCCTCACCCATTTTATATACCCATTGATCCGACGTATCTGACTTTGATTCAGGATCACCAAGTATAGAAATTATATACGCTGTATCCTTATCAAGCAGCCTGGCACTTTTTATAAGGTCATCCTTCATCAGCCAACGCTCATTTGGCCGGCTTAACCATCTTGAAGGATCAAATGCCACAGGTGATTCTTTTTTGCGTACCAGAAAAAATGAAATAACATTCATAAAAATATATAGCAAAAAAATTATACCAAGCCCATAGGCCAATTTTTTTCTTCCGCTTTTTTCCTTTTGTAAAAAAAGCATCACTAAAACAACTACAAAAACAATAGGTAACAGGTATGATAATAGAATTAGGACAGATTTCATTTTCTATATTTATATTTCAATTTTGATAATTATTATTTTCTTATTGATTAGTAGGAATAAGTTGTGTTTCTCCAGGCTTGATATTTTCATTGGCATCTAAAGGAAATAAATAGCGTAAAACGCCATGACTTATTTTGAATAGGATATCATCCTTTATGCTTTCGTTACTTGTAATCAAAGGATAACAAAACTGGCAACTAGTTATGCCAATTTCATTATTCCATAAATCCATTTCTTTTTCTAAGGCCAAATTTGGGGGTACTTCGCTTTCATGTGCAGTGGAAAATAACCTTACTATCTGTGTAGAAGAAGTGTAGGGAACATTCCTTGGAGGAACATCCCTAGTATTTATTGCATTAAAAAAGGCATGCCTAAAAGCATCCTGTTTGCCATTGTGTGGTTGAGTAAGGCCGGTTGCAGTACTTACTGAAAAAGCAACTCCAACATTTGATTTTATTATATATGCTTGAACTGGGTAAATAGCTACCAAGATTTTTTCTGCTGCTGTTAAATTATCATAAGGGCCTCCTGGATTATTAATATCTAAATTAAAGTTATTCGAATTACTCAACCATGTAGCATTTTCCCACCATCTACCCGTATTATTATAATGATAATTGTACACAAATGCCCTGTAATTATTATTGTTTACAAAATAAGTAAAATTTTCCAGAAGTTTGGCTTGGTCCAAGGGGTCCGTAGAAAAATAATTATTAACTATAATTGTTAAAAGCCCTAGTTTATCACTAAACCATTCAGCTATTGTACTTTTATTGGTTTCATTATATCCCAGTATATTCATAACATAAGTTGCTATAGCCTTATTGTAGCATCGATCATAATGAAAACTGCCGGAAGAATGTATTGATCTGACGCAGTTAAGATCAAGTAGATCCATTATACTATTAAAAGGCAAATTAAATTTGTTTAAATCCAAATATGACTGTAGTCTATTCTTTACCATATCAATATTTAATGGCGTGATTACCGACCCACCGCCGCCGCCAGATCCAGAGCCGCCGCTGCCTCCTGAACCACCGCCAGAGCCCCCACCTGGTCCGTCTATGTCCACACACCAGAAATCTATCAGCGATGCCTGGTTATACTCCGGGCACGGTTCTCTGACTTCTATCGAGTCGCTATTGAAGGTGACTTCTGTACATTTATATACCTCAACACAATATGTCTCCGTAGCCCGTACCTGTATCTCATTGAAATGAATATCTTCAAAATTTCTGCAAAAGATACGGCTGTCATTCATCCTGATCACTGTGATCATGGCATTGATATAATCTGGATCCATGAAGACAGGATTAGCCAACTCACTCTGCAATTCCCTCATATTAAGCAGATGAATAGATGCAATTTCCCCTTGATGTATATAAGCAATTAGGGTTGCTGTGATACTGTCTCCCGCAGCATTGACCATTGGTGTAATCATGGAGGTTGAATCATTTGCACTAGCATTGTATGTAAGCACGCTATATTGCCAAAGTGGAACTCCATAACGTGTCTGGAATATACTGAGGGCACCCACATTATTGGCACCATATGTGTTCAGGTATGTTATGGCTTTTGTGATTATTGGGTGGGAGATGATAGTTTTGGTACAGCTACTATTGTTTAATCCTGAGGTCACTATTCCTTTTGCAAAGTCTTTATTCAGAAAAGGATGACCGGCTATGGTATTAATTGGTGATAACTTCTGGATATTGTCTATATCCTTAGAGCAGCGTATGGTAGATAAGATTAAGGTAAAAAATAAAAAAGCGTAAGAGATGCCCTTCATCGGGCGATTAAAATTAAGTGTTTGCATAATAAATCAGGTTTTATGGTTTGTTACAACATAATTGGAAAACTAATTTTACAGATGAAGATCCATATATCAGTCTGCGGAACTAAAATATATAAATAATTCTACAAAACAAAATATTAGCTTTGCCTTTGCAAAGATGAGACAAACTTTCTGTTTTGTCCATAACCGCAAGGTATAAACTATAACTGTGAGTAATAAATTACAACTATCAAAAATAATGGCTAGAAGTAATATTATAGGAGAAAATATACGGATTTACCGAGAATTGAAAGGGTACTCCCAGGATTATATGGCTATGAAGCTTGAGATGAGCCAACCGGGATATGCCAAGATAGAAAGCGGCCAAAGCTCTTGTTCTGTGGATAAGTTGTCAGCTATAGCCGGCATCTTGGAGATGGATGTTAAAGACCTTTTATATACAGGTGAACGTAATTTCATAGCAAATTATGATACTATTCATGGCGTTAATGGAATTGTCGAAAATCTATATTCTGATAATAAGGAAGTATATAACAAACTTATAGAGCAGCTCAAAAGTGAAATCGCATATCTGAAGAATATCATAGAGCAGATGAAGAAATAACTTTCACGCAAAAAAGAGCGATTGCACCTGCTGATTTTGTTTCTTCGAGAATAAGCATTTTCCGGCGGTTGATCTGATCTGTCCAACCGGACCGTTAAACCTAAGGCATATTTGCCGGTAAGAAGCTGAATAAGCCGACAGGATTTCTACCTTTGCACCCTCATAATCATTATTAACCAGCCTATGTCTGCCAGATCTATCACATATAATGCCTTACTGCTGCTGCTTTTCTCTTTGAGAGCTGATGCACAGGAAAAAGACTTTGTCATAGGCAAAATTGAAACGATACACAGCTCCGTCCTGGGAGAGGACAGAACGGTCAATATCTATCTGCCACAAGGCTATGATACAGGCAAAGGCGGCGAGTACCCGGTGATCTACCTGTTGGACGGCAGCGCGGATGAAGATTTTATACACATCTGCGGGCTGGTGCAGTTCTTCAACCTCCAGATGGGTATGCCGGACGTCATCGTTGTAGGCATAGCCAATATCGACAGGAAGCACGACTTTACCTTTCCCAGTGAGCTCCCGGAACTAAAGGAGAAATACCCGACCACCGGCCATTCGGCGCCATTTATCGACTTTCTTCAGAAAGAATTAAAGCCATTTATTGAAAAAAAATACAGCAATAACCCGCAAAGCATCCTCATCGGCCAATCGCTGGGCGGCCTGCTGGCATCGGAGATCATCCTCAAAAGACCCGGGCTTTTCTCCCGGTATATCATCATCAGCCCCAGCCTCTGGTGGGACGACGAGTCACTGCTCAAAGAGGCGCCTCAGCTCGTGAAGGGTCATACCGACGCAGAAACAAAGGTCAGCATCCTGGTCGGAAAAGAAGGTAAGGTCATGGAAGACGATGCGCTGCAGCTGGCCATGATCCTGAAAAGATCGTCCAACAAAAAACTTAAAGTGGATTTCATCCCGATGCCCCGGGAAGACCACGGAACCATACTTCACAATGCGGTGTACGAGGTGCTGAAACGGGATTATTTTAAGGATGGCAGGTAAGCTCCGGGAATAAGACTAGTTTGCCAAGCCAGGCGATTCACGTATTGGCGATGATGGAGCATTTGAAAAACAACACTTCAACCTTTGCATGGTGAAACGACGGAGCAGCCCTTAGTGCCTGTCCTGGGGAGACTTATGAATCCTCACAATTTGAAGCGATTGAACAGCCAACAAATGCACTTTAATGGCGGCATTGACTTATAATCTGATGAATTTCCTGAAGTTTTTTTACGAAAAAACCATAAAACCATTGCTATAACAATGGTCTTTCTTATACATTTTTCAATGTTTATTCTGATACAAATGTGGTAAATGTTTTGCCGTCATATTTACTCAAGGTCATTTTACTTGTACCAAACCAAACATTCCCCAATTTGTCAATAGCAATGCTGGAAACATTATTGTTGCCAAGCTCTTCCTTAGTTGTAAAGTCCAATATGGTTTTATTTATTGAAGGATTATAGAGCATTATTCCTCCTGAATTATTTTTCCTGTCGAATGTAGAGAACCAAATATTTCCGCTTTTATCTTTTTCCATTTCTGTAATAATTATGTCCGAAAATAATTTTTCAAAAGTTCTTCCATTGTAACGGCTCACACCGTTTCCTCTTTCAACAATCCATATATCTCCGTTTTTGTCTTGTAAAAGCCCATCGTTGTTGAACAAGCCTTCCGCTTTAAAATTGGTGATATATTTGCCGTCAAAACGGCACAGTCCTTCAAACCACGATGTAAACCAAATATTCCCTTCATTATCTTCAATAATGGCAGGAACAGCACGGATACTTGGGATATCCGACTTCAAAGAGCTTTTTAAAGTGCCTAATGTCAAAACATCGGTAAATGATGTTCCGTCGTAGCAATACACACCATTTGTTGTCCCAAGCCAAATCTTTCCTTTTTTGTCTTGCAGCATACTCCAAACTTCCGTATATGGATTGGGTACATTTGTTTCAACTCCAACAGTTGGGTTGCCTGCGATGACAGAAAACGGAAAATTGCTAAAGTCTTTTCCGTTGTACACAGATACCCCATTTGTAGTGCCAAACCATAAATGTCCGTCTTTATCTTCCATTATAGAATAAACATCATTTGTAATCAATCCCTCATTCGTAGTAAAATTGGTGAAGTCTTTTCCGTTGTAACAATAAACGCCTTCTCCCGTAGTCGCCACCCAAATATTCCCTTTCGTATCCTCAATAATAGAACTAATACTGACAAGTGTATCAGTGTGAGTTCCGGTATGTGTCATATGGGAGTAAGCCCCCTGTTTCTTTATCATTTTAGGTGGTTTACTTGTCGTTGGCTTATCAACGTTGTTGGCGGGAGCGCCCGTTTTCACCTGTCCGCTGCAGGAATTAAAAAAGAGAAATACTGAAAGTAATGATGATATTGAATTGAGTAAGAAATTTCCTGTCATTTACCTCTTGGTTTGCTTGTCAGAATTAAACTTCATTTAATTGGGGTTAGTAAGCTGTCCGCAATGGCTGCCACCAACGGTTGGGATCGCTGCTGTGCTGGTTCGGCTTTTATTTATTACTTTTTTTCATTATCTCATAAATTACGCCTTCGTGTCCTTCAAAGTCAAAGTTTTCTTTAAAGGTCATACCTATTTTTTCAAGAACTTTGATTGAGGCAATATTTTCCTTCATAGCCCGTCCAACAATTTTTTCAATTTTACATTCATCAAAACCAAAATCAAGGCATTTTTTTGCAGTTTCCGTTGCTAATCCTTTGTTCCAGTACTTTTTATAAAATCGGAATCCAATGTCGTATTCATTTTTGTCTTCGCTATATTTAAGTCCGCACCAGCCTAAAAACTTTGAAGTCTTTTTATCAATTACCGCGAGTCGTCCAACTCCATACTTTTCATATTGGTCATAGTTAATCAGGAAGTCCATTGCGGTTTGTAAATTTTCGAAAGGCCGGTCACCTGTGAATTTTAATACTTCTTTGTCAAGATTTAAAGTATAGAGATCTTTTGCGTCCTTTTTTGCCAGTTTACGCATGATAGTTCTTTCCGTTTCTATATTTTTAATTCCCTTCATTTCTTTATAATGATGGCCGGTCTTTAAACTGAGCGCTAACTTCGCCCTTTGCTTTCTATTATTTCACGGTAATACGCTTCATATTGGGGCAGTATCAGGTCGATGTCAAATTTCCTGGCCTGGGTAAAGGCATTGTCTCTGAACCTTTGCAATAATTCCGGGTCCCTGAGCAGGTGCAGAGCGTTATCAGCCATGTCACGCACATCACCCACCTTGCTCAGGTAACCGGTCTGTCCGTGAATATTGACTTCGGGGATCCCGCCTGCATCGGAGCTGATAACCGGCACTTCACACGCCATCGCTTCAAGGGCTGCAAGGCCGAAGCTTTCCTTTTCTGAGGGTAAAAGAAAGAGATCGCTGATGGCCAGGATCTCTTCGACGGCGTCCTGCTTTCCCAGGAATCGTATGTTTTCGAAATTGGGTCTGTGGCGGGCCATTTCCTCCAGCTCGCTTCGCATAGGCCCGTCGCCTATCAGGAGGAGCTTGCTGGGCACTTCCTTATTGATCCGGCAGAAGACATCGAGCGCATCACCGACTCTTTTGACCGGTCGGAAGTTGGACGTATGGGTGATGATCTTTTCTCCGTTGGGTGCGATGGCCATGCGAAAATGATCCTTGTTGCTCTTCCTGAACCGCGTAAAATTGATGAAGTTATGGATGACCCGGATATCGTTCTTGACATTGAAATTGGCGAGGGTCTGACGTTTCAGATCTTCCGAAACAGCCGTCACACCGTCGCTCGCATCGATGCTGAATTCAATGATCGGGGCAAAGGTCTTGTTGATGCCCACCAGGGTAATGTCCGTACCATGCAGGGTCGTAATGACCGGGATGTCGATCCCTTCCCTGTGCAGGATCTGTTTGGCCAGAAAGGCCACGGTGGCATGTGGAATGGCATAATGTACGTGGAGGATATCCAGCCCTTCGTAACGGACCACATCGACCATCCGGGACGCAAGCGCCGACTCGTATGGAGCATACTCAAAGAGCGGATAGTCCATCGATTCGACCTCGTGAAAATATATGTTCTGATGAAAGGAATTGAGCCGGACCGGCTTCTGATAGGTGATAAAGTGAACTTCGTGATTATGATTGGCAAGGCCGATGCCCAGCTCCGTAGCCAATACACCGCTTCCTCCATAGGTCGGGTAACATACGATGCCTATCTTCATGCAGGATCTTTTAGATTTTTAGCGAGCTTTATTTCCGTTTTATACTTGCCCGGGATACGGGTCCCATATTTCTGCGAGTAAACAATTTGAAGCGCACAATGTTTCACTCTGCAAAGTTTGTAAGAAAAAATATCTGTGGGACTATATTCGATAAAGGACCTGTCGCAGCTGACCTCCATCAAGACACATACCATACGTATGTGGGAGAAGCGCTATGGCATCCTGAAGCCTAAGCGCACGGAGACCAACAACCGCTATTATTGTCAGTCGGAGGTTACGCTCCTGTCCAATATTGCCTTTCTGACACAGAACGGATTTAAGATCGGCAAAATAGCCGCCCTGACCGAAGAGGAAGTCAACAATCTTGCGGAGAGAACCCGGCGGGACAAACCGGGAGAAGAGCAGATCGATCAGATCACGGGCGCCATTATCAGCTTTGATGCGCTTACCATCGAAGAGACCATCCTCAAATCATTCGAAGACCAGGGCGTGTATGAGACCTTTCTCCAGACCCTGCTGCCTATCGCTGCCCGGCTCAATCTTCTGCTCATGACCGGAAAGATCAGGCAGGTCCATATCGGCCACTATTTCAATCTCGTCAAAAAGATCTATATCTCCGAGGCATCCAGAATTCCCGCAAACAACGAGCCGGATGCCCTGCATTTGGTCATCTATCCCTATAAAAGCAACAAGCAGTTTGTCAGCATCGCTGCCATCAACTGTGGCCTGAGGCTCCACAATATCAAATGCACGGAGCTGGGACAGGACTGCCCGGTAGAAGACCTCACTACCGTATATGCCACGCTGAAGCCCGACGCTTTTGTAACGGTCATACATGACGATATAGGAGCACACCGGTTTTTAAGCGTCGTAGGAAAGATCGTCAGCGCTATCGGCAATACGCCGCTTTACGTGGTCAGCAGTGAAAACCTGGATACAGCATCCCGCTTTCCCATGAGTGTCAGGTTTTTTCCCAACGTCAATACGCTTGTCGAATACACCACCTCCCTGAAGCCGGCTGAAATCTACCAGAATTGATTTTTGTGGTGACTTTGATGACGGAAGATTGAACAAATTATTTATTTTTACTTTACTGATCGAATGTTGCCACCGGCTGATCAGGCTATAAAAACTAAAAGATAATGAAAAACAAGGCTTCTCTCTTAATATTCGCGCTTCTTTCTGTCATTGCCTTTGCCTGTAAGAAAAAAGACACCGCTCCTGTAGCAGATGCCGGCAAGGATTCGATCATTGTCGAACAGACCATCCCGCCCATTGACAGCAATGCCGATAAAGAAGTGGATATGGCGACTGTGTCCGGTATATTTAATATTGAAAGCCCGAGCACGGTCAACTGGACAGCAAACAACCCGACCTCTACCCATGTTGGGACAGTAGATGTCAACAAGGGCAGCGTTGAGATCAAAGATGGAAAAATACAATCGGGCAGCTTTGACATCGATATGAAGACCATTCTTTCTACTGATCTTAAGTCGGAAGACGGTAAGGAGAAGCTGGAAAAGCACCTGAAATCCGCTGATTTCTTCGATGTGGACAAATACCCGGCAGCCAGGTATGTCATCAAAAAGTCTGTTGTCATCAAAGGCAGCGATAAGACCCGTCATCACATCAGCGGCGATCTGACGATCAAGGATGTGACCAAGCCTGTAGAGTTTGACGCTTATATCATTGTATCCAACAATGGCACCTTCCTGACGGCCACGACACCTTCCTTTGAGATCAACCGCGTCGACTACGGGATCAAGTACAACAGCGGCGTGCTGAATACGGTCAAGGACAAAATTATTTCTGACAAGATAGGCCTGGTGATCAATATCAGGGCGAAGAAATAAACCCTGTCCGGCAGGATTTATCTCCGGCAGGAGGATACCCTGCACCCGATGCAGGCATTCACTATATAATCCATGGTTGAGCCCCTATTATTTTCATTTACCTTATCTATCTTTGGCCGGTCTAATCTCCGCTATGTACAAAAACCGCATATTTCCTGCAGAGTGGGCTCCCCAGAGTGCCGTAGCATTTACATTTCCGCATGCTGACAGTGACTGGGCAGAATACCTGAATAGGGTCATCCCGACGTTTGTTGAGATCATCACCATCGTCACCAGGCACGAAAAGGCGTTGGTAGTATGCCGGGATACCGGGCAGGTGCGGACGCTGCTTAGCGATGCCGACCCCGATAACCTTATCCTCGTCCAGCTGCCGTCCAACGATACCTGGGCACGTGATCACAGCGCCATTACCATACTGGAAGATGAGGAATTTGTATTGCTGGATTTTATCTTCAACGGTTGGGGACTGAAGTTTCCCGCCTGGAAGGATAATCTCATCACCAAAGGCCTGCAAAAGCTGGGTGTATTTCACGATATCCCCGTGCATTCCATCGGGCTCGCCATAGAAGGCGGTGCCCTGGAAAGCGACGGACAGGGAACCCTGCTCACTACTAGCGAATGCCTCCTGAGTCCCAACCGCAATCCGCACCTCAGCAAGGAAGAAACGGAAGAAGCCCTGAAAGAAATGCTCGGCCTGACGCGGGTCCTCTGGCTCGATCACGGATACCTAGCGGGTGATGATACGGACTCCCATATCGATACGCTGGCCAGATTCTGCTCACCGGATACGATAGCCTATGTACGTTGCCAGGACACGTCCGACGAGCATTATGAAGCGCTTCAGGCCATGGAGACCCAGCTCCGGACCTTTACCCGGACCGACGGTACGCCGTACAACCTCGTACCGCTGCCGATGGCGCCGGCACGTTATCACGAAGATGGTTACAGGCTGCCTGCCACTTATGCCAACTTCCTCATCATCAACGGGGCCGTCCTGCTACCGGTATATGCCGATGAAGAGAAAGACCGGCTGGCTGTCGAAGCGATGAAGATCTGCTTCCCAGATCGTAAGATATATGCCATTGACTGTAATTCCCTAATTTTGCAGCATGGGTCGCTGCATTGCATCAGCATGCAGTTTCCACGCGGCGTCATTTATTGAATAATTAAAACATAGATCATGTCTCTACTCAGGGTTGGCCTCGTGCAGCAGTCATGCGACCGCAACCGCGACAACAATATTGAAAAAAGCATACACGGTATCCGTGAATGCGCTGCGCAGGGAGCCCGGCTCGTTGTATTACAGGAGCTACATACGGGCATCTATTTCTGCCAGGCTGAAGAGACCGGGATGTTCGATCTGGCAGAGACCATACCCGGGCCCTCTACGGATGTATTTGGCAGGATCGCCCGGGAATGTGGTGTCGTGCTTGTGACGTCATTGTTTGAGCGCAGGGCGGCGGGCATCTATCATAATACGGCCGTGGTCTTCGAAAAAGACGGCACCCTGCTCGGCAAATACCGCAAAATGCACATCCCGGATGATCCCGCTTACTACGAAAAATTCTACTTTACTCCGGGTGATCTCGGCTTTGAGCCGGTCAGGACGAGCGTGGGTATCCTCGGCGTGCTCGTATGCTGGGACCAATGGTATCCGGAGGCCGCCCGGCTGATGGCCCTCGCCGGCGCCGAGGTCCTGATATACCCTACTGCTATTGGCTGGGAGAGCACAGACGATGATGTGGAAAAAAAACGCCAGCACGACGCATGGCAGACCGTACAGCGCGGACACGCCGTCGCCAACGGATTGCCCGTGATCACAGTCAACCGTGTCGGCCACGAACCCGACTGGAGCGGTGCGACCAATGGCATTCAATTCTGGGGACAAAGCTTTGTCACAGGTCCTCAGGGAGAGCTGCTCCATGTGTCATCTTCCGGCCATGAAGAGAATGTCGTTGTCGACATCGATATGGCGCGCAGCGAAAATGTCCGCCGCATCTGGCCTTTTCTGCGGGACAGGAGGATAGAGGCCTATGGAGATCTTTTGAAGCGATTCAGGGACTAGCTGGCCTTCGCAATATCTGTAAGAGCCAGTGATCGCAGAGATCATCCTGTTAAATAAATTTAATCTTTACACTTCCGGCGGAAGAATGATCACAGCTTATCCTGTTCAGGCAAGGAAAGGTCTGAATGACTGCACCGCTTCCGGAAAAAAGTTGTTGAAAATACTGTGATAAATTGTTTAATTTAGCCTACCACAATCAATTTTTCACACTTCCAAAAAGACCAGCCATGAAAAGGACCATTCAGACAATTCTTTGTGTCATTGTGGGATTGATGTTTATCAATTCCGGACTCAACAAGATCTTCAACTACCTCCCCATACCTTCCGACCTTCCTGAAGCCGTCACCAGGGACAATGCCGCCATGGCTGAAATTGCGTGGCTGCTGCCATTGATAGCCGTCGCTGAAATATTGGGAGGGATCCTCCTGATCGTTCCGAAAACACGGGCGCTCGGTGCTGTTGTTCTGTTCCCGGTGATGATCGGCATTATATTATCCCACCTTACGACCATGCCTGAAACACTGGCGCTGCCTGCAGCATTCTTTGCCGTGATCCTGTGGGTCATCTACGACAACAGGGAAAAGTACATGCCGATGATCAGGTAATCGGCTGAGCCAATGCTTCTATAATGACCTTTATATTAAAACAAAGAATCAGGAAAAATAAAGAAGAATCAATTTTATAAAGAGATCTTCCGGTTTGAACGAAAAAATATGCCCGGCAGATATTATTTATCTAAAAAAAGCAGTTAGATTAAGAAATAAATGAATTGCTATGAAAAAACGGATGTATTTTTCTCTGTTAGGCATGCTTCTGCTTGTCGCGTGTGGTAAGGATAACGGCGGTGATCCTTCTGATTGCTCTTCCACCAGCTATACCTATACCAATGATATAAAAGCGATCTTTAACAGCAACTGCTCGATCATCGGTTGTCACAGCACTTCAGCGCAAGCCGGCGGGCATGACCTGAGTACCTACCAGGGTATCATCACTACCGGGACATCAAAGATCATCGCCGCCATAGAGCACACAGGCGGTGTGCCTATGCCCTATAACCTCCCCAAGCTGCCTGATGCAACGATCCAGAAGATCAAATGCTGGGTGGAGCAGGGAGCCGTGCAATGATCCTAAAGAAAAACTCAGGAGCCGTTCCTGAGTTTTTTTATTTAAAAACGGCCCTGATGAGTATCCTGCGAAACGGATAAAAAACCGGCGTACCAGGAAAATATACCGACAGTAAGCTCCTGTATTCTTTTTCAAACGACGATCTCATATGCCCATCCAGGCGATCCGTATACCGCAATAAAGCAGTCCCCGAAACCCAGTCGAAGACCTCGCCAGCATTTTTTAATGCAAGCGGGTATATTTTTTCCAGGACAACCATATCTATTCCTCCTGCCTGGAAAATCAGCCGCGCATACTCCTCAGCCGTCAGCACAGGAGAGCTGCCGATCAGGTCATCCAGGTAAGGCCTGAAGAGAGGCGAAGCCGCCGCCTCATTCAATAGCTGATTGGTCAGGTTCTGATGCTGGCAAGGCATCTGTATGGCCAACTGGCCGCCAGGATTGAGCTTCTCTACCAGATCTTTCAAAAGACCTTTATGATCAGGAACCCACTGAAGAGCTGCGTTGGAAAAGATCAGATCATACCTGGACGGGCTGCGGCATTCGCTTTCGATCGATCTTAGCCTAAAAGAGAGGTTGGTATTTGGATAAAGATCAGCTTTGGCCAGCATCTGAGAAGAGTTATCAATTCCCGTAACCCGCGCCCCCGGGAACTTATCCGCAAGAACTGCGGTCAGCTGCCCCGTTCCGCAGCCGAGATCAATGATATCTGACGGGTCAGGATGATCCGCCAGATGCAGAAGGTCAAAAAAAGGTCGGGAACGTTCTTCTCTGAACTTTTCGTAAATATCCGGCTGCCACATAATAATTCCAATATTGATCAAAAATAAAAATACAGAATATTTATCTGGATATGAACGAATTGTGTAATTTCACACAGCATTAATCATTTGCCCTCTCACTTTCAGTTTTCCCATCGACTATCCCTTTCCGGTTATACATAAGTACGAATTGTCATGTTTAAATAAGCCTGATGTAACAACTTATAAGTTTGGAACAGAAATTGTATGTATATAGATGATTTATAATATGAATGTTTGAAATTTAATATTTAAATATATAATTCATTATTAAACAAATATTTATATAAAACAATATCCCATTTAACCAATACAAAAATCTACGTATGAAAGAATTCTACGTTTACCAAAGGGTCATTAAAAGTGTATTTTTCTTAGCCTTGCTTTGTTTTTTTTCAAGCAACGTAATAGCCGGTGACCCGGTCAAACCCCAAAAAAAGCACCGTGAAGATCTCTCGATAACAGTCGACTGGAGCGATATCAGCTGCTACGGCGAATTGGACGGGAAAGCATGGGTAACTGCAACAGGAGGAGCAGAACCCTATATATACACATGGAGCAACGGCGCGACAACAGACACAATATCCAATCTCGGCGAAGGCACCTATACCATCCAGGTACAGGACAGCGAGGGCAACTCATTGTCAGCGGAGGTATATATCGCACAACCCGCCCTGCTGTTTGCCACTATACTGCTTTCAGATTCAATCCTCAACTGTGAGACAACAGAGCTGACGGCCACCATTCAGCCTGTAGGGGGTACAGAGCCGTTTACTTATGAGTGGAGCTTTCCGCAGGGAGTGACCGAAACCGGCCAGACAGTCAATATCTTCCAGCCTGCCAATTACCCTTATATTGTTACCGACTCGCGCGGATGTACATTTTCGTCCGATACGAGCGTCGGCTCGGAAAATATTCCGGTAATTACCCTTTCCCTCATTGATACGGTAAGCTGTAACGGCCTGTCAGACGGAAGCGCATCATCATTCGTGACAGGTGGCACCGAGCCATATTTCTACCAGTGGTCCAACGGAAGCACCAATGATTCATTGCTCAATGTCTCCGCCGGTTCTTACTCGCTCACGGTGACCGATGCCGCAGGCTGCTCAGGACAGGCTTTTGTGTTTATACCCCAGCCCAATACACTTACACTGACAGTCACGGGCAACGACGTAACCTGTTATGGACAGAGCACCGGAGCTATATTCACCTCCGTAATAGGCGGAACACCCAACTATCAATACGAATGGAGCAACGGAAGTACTACGCCACAGCTGACTAACCTGGAAGCAGGCATCTACAATGTAACTGTCACAGACGACCACGGATGTACGGTACAGGGAGGTGTAACCATCACCCAGGGCAATCAGATAAATGTCTATACAAACTCTTTTCCTGTCACCTGCCACGGCGGGAATAACGGCTATGCAACCGTCTTTGCTACAGGCGGAGCCGGGGTTTTTCAATATACCTGGTCCCATGGCGCTACAGGTGCACAGGCTATTAACCTTGTAGCAGGTACCTATATCGTATATGCAACGGATATACAGAATTGCGTCGAGTCAACCACCGTGGTCATCACGGAGCCGGATGAGCTGATCGTAGCGATGAACAGCACACCGGAAGTTCTTGGCGGCAGCGACGGTACGGCATCAGCAACAGTCAGCGGAGGTACACCTCCATACCAGTACCTGTGGGAGAATGGGGTGACCTTACCCTATCTGGATAGCCTGGAGGCAGGCGTATATACCGTCACGGTTACCGACAATAAAGGGTGCAGCAAGGTCGACTCTGTCGAAGTATGGGAAAGCAATTGCGCTTTTTCCGCCTCCCTGCTGACGATCAATCCGAGCTGTGCAGGAGGCAATGATGGAGCGATCTTTCCTCAGATCGATGTACCCGGTCTCGAGCCTTACTTCTATCAGTGGTCCAACAATACCAACGATGTCATTCTTGAGAATCTGCAATCGGGAACCTATTTCGTAACGATATACGACAATGCCAATTGTATGGTTATGCTGTCCGGTACACTGGTCGATCCGAGTCCTCTGGATGTACAGTATACTGTCCAGCAACCGACCGGCCCGGACAATCCGACCGGATCCATTACACTTTATATGAATGGAGGAACACCGCCCTATAAAGCCAATTACAACGGAACAGATTATCCCGGAGGCGCCCAGATAGCTATAACGGATATTCCTTCAGGCCCACAATCGATCGAGGTCAAGGACTCAAAAGGATGCAGCTTCCCTGTCAATTTCCTGATCAACCAGTTCGATTGCCAGCTGACAGCAAGCGTGGTCGTCATTTCTCAGCCTGATTGTAACGGCGAAAAAACCGGCGAACTGTGCGTTATGTACGACAACAATTTCGGAAATGTAACCATTGAATGGTCCAATGATGCTACGACAGGCTGTATCAGCGGTCTCGGAGCAGGCAGCTATGAGGTCGCCGTAAAAGATACGTTGGGATGTGTCGTGGTAAAACAAGGTACAATTACCGAGCCCAATGTGATCATCCTCGACAATGTAGTGATCGTGCCCGGCTCTAATAACTTTGACGGATCGATCTCACTTTTTGTCCTGGGAGGAACTCCGCCGTTCGAATATACCTGGACCAAAAACGGCGAATATTTTTCCAATAACAGGAATATCAACCAGCTGAATGCCGGGGTATATCAGCTTAAGGTAGTGGATTCCAAAGGTTGTGAAGTGATATTTGAGCCGTTCAGCATCGTACCTTCAGCCAGCGGATCGATCGGGGCAGATAATATAAAGGTCTATCCTAACCCGGTAAGCTCTATTGTCAATATACAATCACCCGACAACATCAGGATCGAAACGATCTCCGTCATCGGGATCAGCGGTCAGCGGATCGATCTGCCATTCGAAACACTTGAAAAAAGCGTCAGGCTCAATCTGAGCAGGATAGCAAACGGACCTCTTATTCTGAGTGTAGTTACCGCCAACGGGACTACCTATCTCAAACTATTGAAGGTAGAATAATTCTATGCTTGAACAATATGAGGAGGCAGCGACCGTCTGGTCACTGCCTTTTTTCATTTTACAGATCAGCCTTTGAGTATCTTATTATAGCGGGCGGGATCATTGAGCAGATCGATCGCGTCCCTGACCTCCCGGTCATTGTGAATACTATTGATGATCTTGCCTTTCTGGTTATACAACCTGGTCACAATGTCCCTCGCAATAAACTTTGATATCTGCTCTTTGTGATTCAGTAATACAGTTCTCTTCTCTTTGATGATCTTGGCTTTTAAAGCCGTAAGATCTGACTGCAGGACATTATAGAATTCGTCCTTTTTACTGAACTTCTCCAGCTCTTTCAGCTGCTTCTCGGAATTGGTCTCAAAGGGATAATTACCGGACTCCACAAAACGCATAAAGTCGTCAAATTCAGTAAATTTAAATTGATCGGCAGGCGCAATATCGGGATGCGAAAGCATATATTTCGTCACGTAGTTAAACACGACATAGTTGTCCAGCAGGGCCTTGATAGGCGCATCACCCGAATCGGGCGCTATATATATGTCCGGCGTCACACCTCCACCGTCCAGGACCTTGCGACCGCCTTTGGTGCGGAACACATGGCGCTCGGAATCGGGAATGTCCAACGGTTCGCCATTTTTGTAAGATACGCTCTGAATACAGCGTCCGCTTGGGATATAATACTTGGATGTGGTCAGCTTAAGTTTGCTGTTGAAGCCTATGTCCTTGGTGTTCTGCACCAGGCCTTTGCCGTAGGAACGCTGGCCGATCAGCACACCGCGGTCGAGATCCTGGAGCGCTCCGCTCACAATCTCCGAAGCCGATGCGCTGTGCTTATTGATCAGAACCACGACCGGCAATTTCTCATCCAACGCCGGACCTCGTGTTGTGAAGGTCTTGTCCCAGTCACGTACCTTACCACGGGTGCTGACGACCTCGACATTATTACCGACAAATAGATTGACAATATTGACGGCTTCCATAAGGAGCCCGCCGCCGTTGTCACGCAGGTCCAGGATGATGCCCTTTAGGCCCGGATCATTTTTTTTCATTTCCCTGATAGCGTCACCGATATGCTTTCCGGCATCCTGGGTAAAGGTCGTCAACGAAACGTACCCCACATGGTCGCTTACGACACCGGAATACGGGACATTGCTCATCTTTATTTCTCCCCGGTTGAGCCTGAAGGTCTTTATTTCCTTGCTGCCCGGACGCCGGATATCGAGCGCAACAGCCGAGCCGGGCACACCGCGGAGCAGCACACCCAAATCATTGCTGTTCTTACCTTTGGTCGATTGTCCGTCGATAGCGACAATGACATCTCCGGCCTTAAGCCCCGCTTCATGTGCCGGACAGCCTTCATAAGGCTCAATGATGGTGATCTCGTCACCAACTGTCTGCACATTGGCTCCGATTCCTTCGTATTTACCTTCTGACAGATAACGCCAGGTCTCGATCTGTGTCTCGCTGAAATAATTGGTATAAGGATCGAGCGTCTCAACCATGGCATCAATGCCGACCTTCATAAGCTTACCGGGGTCAATATCGTCGACATAATATGTATTGAGCTCCTTATACAGGTTGGAAAAGATCTCGATGTTTTTGCTGATCTCAAAGAGCTTGTCATTGTTGTATATAGCAGCACCCATGCCCAGAAAGCCGGTGACAATGACAGCGCATGCAATGATAAATTTTTTCATCGGTAAGGATTTAGAAAATTAAATGTAGAAAAATTGAAACGGATGAAGAAGCAATTTCGGTATAAGGAACAGGGATTTTAGCCAAAAGTTTGAATTTATCCGTCGAACGATTGGAGTGCCTCCCGGCTTTCAATCCCTTAACTACCTGGATGATTTGTGAAATATGATCATAAACTACAGTGTGCACGGAGCTATCCGCAGAGTGACACGGAGTTATTATCGCTTAAAAATTTCCGGGCTTTTCCTTAAAATTCAAAAGTCAAGCCTTTGTCGGGATAGGTGATCTTATTGGTGATCCGCCGGCCATTGATGATGACATGGACGATACCCACCTGGTCATCATAGGCTTCATATACAAGGGTATTTTGCACCTCAACGCGTTTCGGGGCGGCTGGGAGCGCATGCTCCAGATAGACATTGACGGCTTCTTTTTCGACCTCATAGCCGATATACCGGGGTGACAGGCGCTTGCTATCTGCGGTTATTGCCAGGTGCGTCTTCATATAGTCCCTGACCATCTGGTCCATCCGGGACTCCAGCTTAGGATCGGTGAAATCGGCTTTTTGCTTCAGATACAGACCGAGCGCCTTTTCAAAATCATCGGTAAACATCCTGCAAATGATCTCGAGATTCTTATCCGGGGCATTGTAGCTGATCTCCGTATTGCTGACATGAAAAGGATGTAAGGCTGCTTCATTGTCCCGGGACATGAATAAGAACAAAAACAAAGATCCAACCAGTACCTTCATCATAACGAAGCATTAAGATCTCCCGAGTGATCATATTTGTTGATCGCTTCATAGGTTATGGCATGGGCCTTCATGCGATAATTGCGGCGCTCGAGCAGATTATTGTCCATCGTAGGATAAGTACGGTTGGAAAGAAAAACAAAGATCAACCTTTCCTGAGGGTCAGCCCACACAGCTGTCCCCGTAAATCCGATATGCCCGAAGGTCGAACGGCTTGCCTTGGCAGTCACATTCTGTGTCAGGCTCCAGTCTGTCTGCGGCATGTCGAAGCCGAGGCCTCGTCTCGTCCCTCCGGGATGTCTTGTCGTAAAGGTGCGTATGGTCTCGGGCTTAAGATACCGGATGCCGCCATAAGTGCCGCCATTGAGCAGCATCTGCATCAGCGTGCCCAGATGCACCGAATTACTGAACAGGCCCGCATGGCCGGAGACACCGCCCAACATTGCCGCAGCCATATCATGCACATCTCCCTGCAGGATCTGCTGGCGGAAATACCTGTCATCCTCCGTAGGAGCTATGATGCTCCGGGGGAATTTTTCCAGCGGCTTAAAGGTCATGCTGTAAAGGCCCATGGGGCGATAATAGCTTTCATCGAGGAACCGGTCCATGGGAGTATGGGTCACTTCCTCAATGGCCTTGCGCAGCAGGATGAAGCCGAGGTCCGAATAACGGTAGTCATTGCTCTGGAGGTTCTGGCCCTGGATGATCTGGTTCCATATTGTGTTGACATAATCGTTTCTCATATAAAGCCGGTTGGCGACACGGACACTGAATTCGTCCGACTTTTTGGAGCTGTACACCAGCGCCGAGGTCCTCGTCCGGTTGCCGTCATTGACCAGGGTTTCCTTATAAAAAGGCAGCCAGGGGAAAAGCCCCGCACGATGAGCCATCACATCGCGGATCGTCATAAACTCCTTGTTGGAGCCCCTTAATTCGGGAAGATAAGTGCCCATGAACTTATAGATATCCATCCGGCCTTCCTCATAGAGCTTCATAATGCCCATGGTGGTCGCAGCGACCTTGGTCACGGATGCCAGGTCGTAGATCGTATTGGCATCAACGGGATTGGAAGAAGAGCTATACGTAAAACGTCCGAACTGCCTGTTATAGACAACTTTTCCGTCTTTGATCACGAGAATTTCACAGCCCGGTGAAGCCTGCTTTTTGATCAGATCGGTGGCAAGCTCATCGAGCCTGGCAAGCGTCTCTGAATCCATACCCACGCTCTCAGGTTCGCCAAAGCTCAGCCGTGTTGTAGCCAGAATGTCGAGTCCGCTTTCAAAGGGATAAGGCAAGGCGGTGACCGGCAGCTTTCCCGTTACGGGTAGTCCGCCGAAGATAGCCTGGATGCCCAATGACTGCGACAGGTCATCGTCATTGTAGGCGCACAGAACAGCGGAAGGCTTGACAAAGTTGCTCAGGCAATACGGATTGCCATAAGCCACGAGGATCACCCTGGTCTTGTCGCTGAGCTGGTTGATGAGCTGAATGGCGTTTTGGTCGATCTTAAAATTGTCCTTATTGGAATTGTTCATCCCGGTAACGCCCACTATGACCAGGTCCATGGCGCTCAGCTTATCCAGTAAGGCGGCATTGGCCTCCTTGCCGAAGAAGAAGTGCTGCGCCTTACAATAGGCATCGACCTGGCTCTGAAACGGCGTCTTAGTGATCGATCCGACCGAAAGTGTCGCTATTTTTCTTTCAATATTACCGATAGGGACGAGACCATCGGCATTTTTGACCAACGTAAGGGCCTGCTCTATGATCTTCTGCTTAATAGTCCTGGCTTCACCGTTGACCAGGTCGGCAGTAACGTTTTTGGGAGAAATCGACACCGGCCCGGTGAGGCCAAACCGGTATTTTGCTTCCAGTATTTTCCGGACGCTTTCATCGATACGGGCTTCGGTCAGCTGGCCGCTCTTAAGCGCTTTTTTGATAGCAGCTACCGAAACCGGCACGTTTTCAGACAGAAGCAACACATCGACACCTGCCTGTAATGCCTTCACTTCGATCTGGCCTTTCTCGAAGTTTTTTGTTACCCCCTTCATGTCGAGAGCATCGGTAAAGACAAGGCCTTCAAAGCCCAGGCGCTCTTTAAGCCAGCCGGTAATGATGGGTCCGGAAAGGGATGCCGGTGTATTTTTGGCCGTATCAAGGGCAGGAACGACCAGGTGGCCGATCATCACGCTCTGTACACCCTGATTGATCATTACCTTAAAGGGATACATCTCGAGTGATTCCAGCCGCCGGCTGTCAAAAGGCAGTACCGGGACGTCATAATGAGAGTCGATATTGGTGTCGCCATGTCCCGGGAAGTGTTTGGCACAGGCCATGACCCCGGCCGACTGCATACCCAGCATGTACATATACGCCTTCTGTGCGACGAGATACTTGTTCTCACTGAAAGACCGGGTGCCGATGACAGGGTTGTTGACATTATTGTTGACGTCCACTGTAGGTGCAAAATTGATATGAACGCCCAGGCGAAGCAGCTCGCGTGCGACCTCCCGTCCAAACTGGTAGATGAGCCTGTTGTCCTGGATAGCGCCCATGGTCATCTGCCTTGGGAAATTGACCACGCCTGTTTTAAAGCGCATGGCCGGGCCCCACTCGGCGTCCATTGAGATCATAAGCGGCACAGGAGAGGCGATCTTCTGGTATTCGTTGGTAAGCTCGATCTGTTTTTCGGCAGTACCCTGGAAGAAGCAGAGACCGCCTATCTTATAGGTTGAGATCAGGCTTCTGATCGAACGGACATGGTCCGCTCCCTTGTCCGAATGGGCACGTACCATAAAGAGCTGACCGATCTTCTCGTCGATGGTCATAACCCTCAGCATAGAGTCGACCCATTGAAGCTGGGTCTGGACAACAGGCTTTGCTTTTTTGACATCGGATTTATTGGGTAAGCCGCTTACACCGATGCTTATCAGGAAAATAAAGCCAAGGGATATGATTCTTATAAATTGTCTTTTCTTCACTTATTCAGTCTTTTCTGCAAAGAAGGGTCCTTGCGGATCGCTTCAGCATGATAATAATTAGCCTTTTGCATATCACCGGTATTGGCATAAGCGCTTCCCAGGTCAAACATATAGAACGCATTGCCGGGATCAGCATCCAAGGCAGCTTTAAAATAGATAAGCGCTGTTTTTGAGTCACCGGATATACCTGTGGCCACGCCCATCAGGCGATTGGTCTCAGGGTCTTTGGGATTTAATTCTAACGATTTACGAAGCAGGTTAAGTGCGCCGGACAGGTTACCCTTCTTTTCTCCTGTTATTTTGCCCACTTCCCTGTAAGCAATGGCAAGATTTATTTTTGCATCCCTGAAATCGGGATTGTATTGCAATGCCTTCTCATAATTGACCATGGCAGGCTCAAATTCATTTTGATAGGCAAAGGCATTACCTAGCAAAAGATAGGCGTTACTATATGAAGGGTGCAGCTCGATAGCCTTCTTCAGATAGTCCTGCGCTTCATCCAGGATCTGCTTTCTTACAACGGGATCCTGTACCTTTGCGGCGCTGTCCACCATAACACCGCCGGCGCTGTTGAGCATTTTTGCACTTCGCGACGACACCTTAACGTCGGTCGTAAATAAGGTATAATTGTCGCTCCAATCTTTATTGCGAGCTATTGTTTTAACGCCCAAAATTAATATTATGGCCGTTAAAACCAGATTAATGCCGGTTTTTAAACTTCCTTTAACAATATAGCCGTTTATCAACCAGCTGACAATCAGGCAGAAACCGATAGAGGGAATAAATAAAAAACGCTCCGACATCAGTGTCCCGACAGGAAACAGGATATTGGACACAGGAAAGAGCGCCACCAGGTAAAAAAGGATACCATACACAGGCAGCTTTTTTTTGGGAAGGCGAACGATACAGGTTATTACTGCGCCGGCATATACCAGTAAGCCCAGGATGGCCTCCCAGTCACTCCATGAAACCAGCGCGATCTGCTGCGGATAATAATCGCTTGTCAGCGGATGTGGGAAAATAAGCAAGACTGCATACCTAAGCAGGGTAACGGCAATCGTGGCCAACTTCACAGCAAGCGAGACAGGCAGGTAGCCATTGACCTTCCAATGAAGGAAGGGATTGTTCATGAGCTCCATGACCGGACCGGACCGGGGAGACGGCCCCAGGACACTGTATCTTATGATCAGGTAGGCCGATACTGCGATGATGCCGGGAATAAGAGCTTTCAGTATCCGGACATATGAAGCGTCCTTAAAGAACCATACCGCCATGGGCGCCAGCACAATAAAGACGATCCCGTTTTCTTTGGAAAGCAGGGCCAGAAACCAAAGAGCAGAAGCAAATATCGCCCCTGCATACTTACCTGTTTCAAACGAGCGGATAAAATACCACATGCCGGCAAGGCCGAGCAGGCAGGTCAGAATCTCATCCCTCCCCTTGATATTGGCTACTACTTCCGTATGTATCGGGTGCACAGCAAAGATCAGCGCAGCAAAAAAAGCCATCAATGCCGGAGACGAACCGGCAAATCTGCCGTCCAGCAGCTTCCTGACTGTATGATATAACAGGAAGCAGGTAAAGGCAAAATAAAACAGGTTGAAAAGATGAAAGACCACAGGCCTGAAACCGAAGATCTGACCTTCGAGCGCAAAAAGCGCAAGTGATAATGGTCTGTAACGCCCGCCGGAGACCAGGTGATCCTTGCCGCTTTCCTTAAAAAAGCCGAAAAACGTATCGTGCCCAAAGATACCTTTCCAGCCATTGATACCCTGTACGGTAAACTGATTTTCCGAGATGACGATGGCATCATCCATCACATAGGTGCCACCGACGCTGTTGATGTAAAACAGGACGGCCACAAGAAAGACCAGGACGGGCAGAAAGCGGACAGGAATAAGATTTCCCAGCTTTTCCTCTTTTACAGCCCGGGCAACTTCAGCAGGTCCATTACCTGCGAACGCTGTCTTTTGTTTTTTAACATTTGCCATTCAAATTGAGGAAATAGAAGGATTTTTCTTAAATAATACTTAAATATTAAAAAATTTACACCATCGCAAAAATAATTAAATCACCTGAATCGATTTAAAAAAGAATGATGCGCAGAACAGTGTGACAGGCCACTGCAATTCACATTTATTAACCTGATAAAGCAAAGATCATGAACAGATTCATTCTTTTGTGTTTCGTATTAAGCATTCCTTTCCTTAGCAAAGCACAGTTTACCGTAAGTCCGAAGGTCGGAGTCAATTACCTCTGGGTCGGGGACAGACCGCAGGGTCTGGATCGAAGCAGCGCTGATAAAGGCTGGCAGGCAGGGGTCGATCTGCGCCTCGGCAAAAGGTTCTATTTCCAGCCGGGCATCTATTATGTCAATACCGGAACAAGCATCCGTTCACTGGAAGATATCAAAGACATCAGGACCGGCAAGGCTTCCTTTATGAAGATCCCGGCCAATGTAGGCTTTAAGTTGATCGATACCTGGCTCTTCAAAATGCGCATCCATGGAGGTGGCACTGCCAACAAGCTGATCGCTGTAAAGGACAATGGTGACCTGCAGGCTTCCGATTTCAATACCTGGCATTATGGCGCCAATGTAGGCGCCGGTATCGACGTCCTGATCTTTTCGCTCGACGCCAACTATGAATGGGGGCTGACCGACCTGTATACCCGGCAAGCCGGCAGCACGCCGACAATGTTTTCGGTTTCATTAGGATTAAAATTTTAAAGTTATGACAGCCGCTCTGTCCCTAAAAATTCGGAACAGAGCGGCTTTTTAAAAAACTTTATCCGGGAAAAGTATGTTTTTGCTTTATTATCTTAAAAATATCAGATCATGAAGTATATGCATCTTATTACTCTGGCTCTCTTTCTTATCCCCGGGATCTCAAGAGCCCAGTTCAGGGCCATAACCTACGAAGACAAAGGCCAAAAGCTCACCAGCCTATACAGCGACCCTGTGCATAAAAACGGCCTCCATGCGGGTGTGCTGATCCTCCCCGCCTGGATGGGCATACAAAGCCATGAGAAGGAAGTTGCACAGCAGCTCAACGGGCTTGGCTACCATACCCTGATCGCCGACATCTACGGCGAGGGAAAGTATCCCAAAGATTCCAAAGAGGCAGGAGACCTCTCCGGCTATTACAAAAAAAATATTGAGTCCTACCAGGACCGGATCCGTCTGGCACTGGACCAACTGATCAAAGCCGGTGCTAATAAGGACCACATCGTAGTCATCGGTTATTGTTTTGGTGGAACAGGCGCCATTGAGGCTGCCCGCACCAATATGCCCGTGGCCGGTATTGTCTCCTTCCACGGAGGCCTCAGCCGGGATCCTTCCAGGACGATCGTCCCCATCAGGCCACGCCTGCTGATCCTCCATGGCGCTGATGACTTCTTCATATCCCGGGAGGAGATCGCCGCCTTCCAGGATGAGATGCGCAAGGCGCAGGCCGACTGGCAGATGAACTATTATGCCAATGCAGTACATTCATTTACCGATCGGTCGGCCGGAGATGACAATTCAAAGGGGGTTGCATATAATGCCAGGGCTGATCAAAGATCGTGGAAAGCTCTTTTAGCGTTTCTGGATGAAGTTTTCATGGATAAATAATATGCTTCTTCCCTGCCCGAAAATCATATACCTTTCCGGCTACAGCCGTAAACCCTGAAGGTAAAGATTGTAATATCAAAGGGGTTATACTGTTCTGAAACGGACATGGGCCAGTTTCCTGCAAAGACCGCTTACCTGATCACCTGCTCGGCAGAATAGATCCCTGTCGATGTTTTGAGCTGGACAATATAGGTTCCTTTGCCCCGGTCCGACATGCTGAAAAGCTTCCCGTTCAGTGCGCCGGCATCCATGCTTTCCTTAAAGATCAACTTGGCCGACATATCGTAGATAGCTACTTCCACTTTCCCGCTGATGTGCTCAGGCGGCTGGATCCGGAATGCACCGGATGCAGGATTGGGATAGGATCTAAGCTTCAGGTCAGCAGTTACTTTTCCAGAAGTATTGGTCTCCTCATAATAAGCTTTTTTAGCGTCGAGCACATACAGGCCATTGGAGATATCGACAGTGATGAGATTGCCGCTAGGCAGTTGGGTGTATGCGCTCCAGGCGCCGTCGTATCCCCCGTTGGTATTTGAAGGACCGGACTGCCAGTGTGTATCAAAAAATCCTCTCAGCCGGATGTTTTTAGGATCGGCATAGTCATAAACCTGCACACCATCGAGATAGCTGGCCATGACAAAGGTGTTGTTGGGCGCCAGGAACGGGTTATGCAGCGTCGCCTTGCCGGATTGAGAATAAAAGGTATCCAGCAGGACAGGATTGGCAGGATCGCTGACATCCAGGGACTTGGCAGGCAGATTGCCAGGCACTTCATCGGTGAAGATCAGTGTCTTGCCGTCAGGAGTAAGAATGCTGCTATGGTTGTACCCGACGAAAGGATAATTGGTATACGATCCGATCTGGTTTAGCTTATTGTCTTTCAGCTCATAGATAAACAGGCCGTTGTCGCCCTGCGAGGCATAGATAGTGTCGTTACGTACAAACATATCATGTACATAACCGACGGTATTATCGACCAACAGCTCTGGTTTGACAGGATCTTTTGAGATATCGTATATCTTCATATTGCCTCCCCTGTACAGCCTTGTCCCATCGATCCAGATAGTGTGCGCTCTCCTGAAGATATCATCGCCCGAATATGCCACATGAACACTATCGGGCAGGTAGGAAAGGTCGACGATATCAAAATGGTTGGGACCACCATCATCGCTGACCTGGTAGGCATAATGGCTGTAGGTCTTGTACTCCCTCCAGATCGCATTCCTGATATTGCTTGCAACGAAATCGACCAGCACCGGATTGGCCGGATCAGTTACATCGACATACGCGGTGCCGTTGCCGCAACCGACGATGGCATATTCGCGTCCATCGGCCGCATAACCCCAACAGCTGCTGTAACGGTCTCCGTAGACCGGCTCTTTGTCAGGCGGAACAGCCCACGTGCCCAGAAGGTCGATATTGTAAGAAGAATACTCCTGTGCGGAAATATTGAAACTGATAAGCAAAAAAGCTATTGCAGCAATGTTTTTCATCGGTCTTTGTTAATTGAACTTGATCCTAAAGCAGGAAATTACCGTACAACCTGTTCGGCGGTATAGGTCTTATCGCCCTGGGCCAGTTGAACGACATATGTCCCCGAGGCAAACGACGTCGTATGGAAACGATGCCGGGCCATATGGCTTGCTTCCATGATATTCTGGTAAACCAGCCGGCCGGTCATATCGAATATCTTTACCTCCAGCGTTCCTGTCAGGCCTTCCGGAATCCGGATCATAAACTCTGAAGCCGAAGGGTTGGGATAGGTCGTGAGCTTAAGCGCTTTTTTAACAGGTGCGGTGGAGCTGCTGCCCGGATTATAGGCTTTGCTGGCATCCAGGATATACAGACCATTGGTCATATCGACGGCGACGACATTTTTGCTCGGGAGCAAAGCATAGGCGCTCCATACGCCGTTGTAGCTTCCGTCGGTGTTCCCCGGAGAGGTTTGCCAATGGGTATCAAAATATCCGCGCAGCTTGATGTCAGTCGGATCACTATAGTCAAATACCTGGATACCGTCCAGGTAGCTGGCCATGACAAAGGTGTTGTTATGCGCCTGGAACGGGTTGTGCAGCGTTGCCTTACCGGATTGGGAATAAAATGTATCCAGCAGGACAGGATTGGAAGGGTCCGTGACATCCAGCGACTTGGCAGGAAGGTTGCCTGGCACTTCATCAGTGAATATCAACGTCTTTCCATCAGGAGTAAGCCAGCTGCTGTGGTTGTACCCGACAAACGGATAATTGGAAAAATTACCTATCTCGGTAAATTTATTGTTACGGAAGGTCAGGATCTGCAAGGCCCCGTCCCAGCCTTTGGATGCATAGACGGTATCATTTCTCACAAACATATCGTGCACATCACCCGGATAGTCTTGTCTCAAAAAGCGAAGAAATTCGGGCTTGGTCGGATCATCGGCAAGACTGAATACCGACATGGAGGTATGATTGTGCAGGCCGATGTACATCTTATCCCCATCGATAAAGATGGTATGTCCCGTACGGAAAAACTCCTCACTGCCGGAATAGACAATGTGCACACTGTCAGGCAGGTACGACAGGTCGACGATATCAAAATGGTTCGGACCGCCATCATCGCTCACCTGGTAGGCATAATGGCTGTAGGTCTTGTATTCGCGCCATACTGCATTATGGATGTTGCTGGGAGTAAAATCCACAAATACCGGCTCTGCCGGATCGGTAATATCGATATAGGCCGTACCGTTGCCACAACCTACGATGGCATATTCACGTCCATCGGCTGCATAAGCCCAGCAGGAGCTGTAACTGTTGCCATATTCGGCATGTTTGTCGGAGGGTATCGCCCAATGGCCAAGCAGGTCTATATTGAGGTGATCATAGTTTTGTGCAGGAAGATAAAGGCCCGAAATAAGGGTCAATAACAGTGTAAAATATCTCATCAGATAAATAATGGTTTAAAGGCTCTAAAGTAAACTATTTATTATTCCTCTATGTAAAAGAAGTTGTTAATGTTGCATCAGTATCCGCAATAGCGTATATTCTTCTGCCCAGCTGCATAATGATCGACAATTTATCCTTCTTCGCTTTCATGAAAAGCATCATACCATGCTTTCCATCCTTTGCGGTTTTTGACAATAGATTCCAGGTATTCGCTCCAGGCAGCCTGATCCTGGCCGGCATCCTTGACGATCGTACTGTGGATCGAGGAAGCGACATCCGAAGGCTGCATCTGTCCCGTCCCGAAATGGATAGCGTGCTGGATACCTGTCTGCAGTACTGACAGCACTTCCGCTGTTGACAATGAACTTCCCGGAGACTTGATCTTATTTTTCCTGTCCTCGGTCTGTCCGTTGCGCAGCTCCCGGAATATGGTGATGAGGTCGGACAAATGCTGCAAGGGGATCTTGTATTTATCCAACCCAAGATCCTTCTGTATTTGGGCCAGCCTGAAATGGATGATGTCGATCTCCTCCTGCAGTGTTGCCGGCATCGTGAGATAGACGATATTGAAACGGCGTCTCAACGCTGCCGACAAATCATGCACACCCTTGTCCCGGTCATTGGCCGTGGCTATCACATTGAAGCCTTTCTGGGCATATACTTCCTTATTCAGCTCGGGAATGGTCATCATTTTTTCAGAAAGGACGGTGATCAGGATATCCTGTACCTCCGTAGGCATCCGCGTCAGCTCTTCGATCCTGGTTATAAATCCGCCTTCCATCGCTCTCAGGACCGGGCTTTTGACCAGGGCTTGTTCCGAAGGACCGTTCTGCAGAAGCTCCGCGTAGTTCCAGTGATACTTCAGCTGATTTTCATCCATGCCGACCGTCCCCTGTATCATAGACGTGCTGACACCGGAAATTGCCGCCGCAAGGTGCTCGGAAAGCCAGGATTTTGCAGTGCCGGGCAGGCCCATCAACAGCAGACCTCTATCGGTCAATAAAGTCGCCACACACAATTCCAGCAATTTTTTGCTGCCGAGATACTTTGGCTCGATCGAGATCTTACCGGTCAGAGGACCACCTGTCAGATAGTGGATCACGGCCTTGGGCGAGAGCTGCCAGCCCTGCGGCTTTTCATACTTATCATGATCAGCCAGCGCTTTCAGCTCTCCGGCATAGCGGGATTCCGCGCTGGGTCTTATATTATCTTGATGCTTCATGGAAGTCGGATTCTAATTTATTTCTAAATGTAATCAATTCGTGTATCCTTGCCGTCAGCCGCTTGTAATTTAAGCTCCGGTCATTAAAAATTACCGTCTCACAAAGATCCGACCAGTCGCCCAGAAAGTCAGGATGGAGGATAAAGCAGAAGCGTTTCATAATGGCTTCCGGCAGTGCCTTATTACCGGCCGCCTCACTATTTTCCCTGGCCAGTGATACCAACGCACCCGATGACTTTTTGTCCATCACGATCAGGCAGTTTGTCAAGACATGGCATAAAAAATCCCATACTGCCCTGCCTGGCGACGTATGTATCAGGTGAAGGATCAGTTCATTTTTAACGGATTCAGGCAGGTTATTGAAATAGATGATCCAGGAGCTACCCAGGCGATATGAGGGCTGCTCCTCCCATACTTTGCTCACCAGGCCGCATAGCTGATCCCTATCATTCTTATACAAAGCCCCAAACAGCAGGTCATCGATCCTGGCCTTGTTTTTACCGGGCTTATCCAGCCATTTGTTCAGGGGCGGAGAAAATAACTGCGACGGATCGAGGAAAAACAACCATTCGACCGGCCATTCCTTCATACCGGTATTGGCATACAGATCTCTCACAAACGGCAGATCGGCGGCATGATCCTTCCAGCTTACAAAATCTTTTACAATATCCGGTAGCCTGGCAATGAAGCTTTGAACTTCCGGATGCGCTCCTGCCAGGAAGATGAGCTTCCTGATCTCTTCTTTAAGCAGCAGCGCTTCCTCCGCCCACAATTCCGTCAGAAGAGGAGTATCAACTGCGTGGAGATTTTCCCGGATCAGGGTAAGTAATACTTTTTTTGACTCAGGCGCTTCTTCCTGCCACATACTACGCAATAGGCGGGCAGCCTCTTCCTTCCTGTAATGGCGTATCAGTCTGAAATACAGATATCTCTCCGCGTTGCCTTTCTCCTGCCATGTATTGCTGTCGAGGGCAGTCTTCCACCAGCTCCATTCCGCCTTTGCGCTGCTCAGCCATCTTCCGCGCTCACGGATGACCCTCACCAGGTAGGGTAGATACTCTTCCCACAAGGTCCGGTGATCGAAGACGTGTATGATCAATGCAGGCCTGAATAAAACCTTGTGCCTGATATGCAGCTGCAGCAGGAGCGGGATCGCCGCTTCAAAGTCATCGTGACCCAGGCGCTCCGGTAGCCCGGATGTAGCCGCAGGCGCCCACGCAAACTTTTCATCCCCGGCAGCATATAGCTCATACGGGTAACGAGCCGTTTCCGTTGCATAAGTCAGTAAAGTATCGTTGACCAGGAACTTGTCGACACTGCTAAGCCTGTCAAAGGATGCCTCATCCAGGCCGGCAAGGTTATCGAGCGGCAACTCGGCGGTTCCCTTCAGCAGTGACCTGTTAAAATTGTCCTGCATAACAGATAAGATAAGTTTAGACGGATGAAAGAAGCAAAGCAGAATCAGATAGCCATAATGTCCTTCTCCTTGGCCTCGGCCAGACGGGCTGCCTGTTCCGTGTGGCTGTCGGTGAGCTTCTGGATTTCATCTTCCTTTTTCTTGCCCATATCTTCGGGGAAGCCATCTTTGACCAGCTTTTTGATATGCTCCATACTGTCACGACGGACATTGCGCACACTTACCTTGGCATCCTCCGCAAGATGTTTTGCCTGTTTGACAAGGCCGAGACGGCGATCTTCGGTAAGCGGCGGTATGGTCAGGCGTATAACTTCTCCGTCATTCTGGGGTGTGATGCCCAGATTGGCTTCAAACAAGGCATTTTCAATGGTTCGCAGCATGGATTTTTCCCAGGGTTGGATGACAATGGTTTTGGCATCGGATATACTGACATTGGCTACCTGGTTGAGCAGTGTCGGGCTGCCGTAGTATTCAACCTTGATCTCGGAAACAAGAGAAGGGGAAGCCTTGCCGGTTCTGACCTTTGCCAGCTCGTGGTTCAGGTGTTCGATAGCGTGTTCCATCATGGTCTTCGCCTTATCGATGATTTTGTTTGCCTCTTCTATGGTCATCGTCAATTCATTTTTGCGAGTGTAAAAGTATATTTTCTATCTGAAAAAATAAAATCCCGGCCTGCACTAACTTCTCCTTCGTCCTTTAACGTCATATAAAGATAAAAAGGCTGATCGGCTGCTTCTTTTCTACAGAAAAACCATTAAAAAATATTTTGGCAGAATCCGGTGAAGGACAGCAGGATTTTATATCTCATCTTTACATCATCAATCAGCGCATATAATATCTGATCGCTGATGACCATGCTCCCGGACGTTGGGAGCCCCAGATCAGGAAAGGGTGATGCTTAATAAATTTTTAAGAGGGAAATCTGTAAAAGTACGGAATTCCCTTTTTTTATTTGCAGCAGCCAGGAATAGCTACCTTTACTATTTGCTTAATGTATCCGGACAAAAAGGCTGATCATACTCCAACAATTTATTATTATTTTAGCCTTCTATCAGCCTGATCCCATACAGGATTATTTTATTTCACTACTCCGGAGCGCGGGCCAATACCTCATTTTTGGTTTCTTATATAATTTCAGAATGGTACAAATAAAAAGATATCCTGAGTATTAGAATGCCCGGAGAAACAGGGAGCACAGAATTAACCCGTGATTCTTTCAATAATTAATAGCTTTCCCTCCTATCTTTGCCTCATGACGGTTCCAGACAATTTTCTCCTTCCGGATATTGAGGTCGTAAGATATATCACGCCATTGCGTGAAGGCGGCTCACTGCCCGCGCTCATCGAAGGCAACGATGGGAGAAAGTATGTCCTAAAGTTTCGCGGGGCTGGTCAGGGGACCAAGGCCCTCATAGCAGATCTCATCGGAACCGGGCTGGCCCGGACAGCGGGATTACGTGTGCCCTATCTTGCCTTTGCCAGGCTGGACGAGGGCTTCGGGCGTACTGAGCCTGACGAAGAGATCCAGGACCTGCTCAGGTTCAGCACCGGACGCAATCTGGCGGTGTATTACCTGTCGGGGGCGCTGACCTTCGACCCGCTTGTATACGAAATGGACGGACTGCTTGCTTCCAGGATCGTGTGGCTCGACGCTTATATATTAAATATCGACCGGACGGTCAAAAATACCAATCTACTGTATTGGAATCGGGATTTCTGGCTGATCGACCATGGTGCCGCCCTTTATTTCCATCATAATATCGACCATTGGGCCTCATATGTGCAAAGGCCGTTTGAGCTGATCAGGGATCATGTCCTGCTACCGCTGGCCGACCAGCTGGAGGAGGCGCACGAACTCATGATGCAGGCCATCACCGATGAAGCCATCGATCATATCACCGGCCTCATCCCTGATGACTGGATCAACACACACCTGGAAACAACCGACATCGATGTCCGGAAAAAGATATACAGTGACTTTCTCAAAGAAAGAAAACAGCACGCCGACTTATTTCTAAAAGAAGCCATCCATGCCAGGTCCTTACTTGTTTGAATATTGTATCCTCAGATATGTGCCCCGTGTAGAACGTGGCGAGCAGATCAATATCGGCGTCGTCCTGTATTGCAAGGAAGCCGGCTTCCTCGATATGAGGTACAGGCTTGATGAAGGTCGTGTTAGGGCTTTTTACGCAGCGGCAGATACAGATCTGCTGTGTCTGCACCTCCGGTCGATAGCGCTGATATGCAAGGGCGATCCTGAGGCTATCGGCATAGCGTCAATGGACCAGTCGTTCCGGTTCCGCTGGGTGGCTGCCAATCGCAGCACCATCATCCAGACCTCGCCGATACACCCCGGCTTGTGTGACGATCCTGCCGAAAAACTGGATCAGCTATATGAAGACCTGGTAAGGTGATCATTCTTTCCGGGTATAGATACTGAGCGGAAGATCCATGCTCTATCCTAAAGAAACACTTCCCGATCTGAAAATAAAAGCCAGATCGACTACTGCCCGCTTTTCACCACATCGACGATCATTCAAATTTGGATTAAACGGCTATACCATGGTTAAAGACGCGGGGTGCATAGGAGGAGACAGTCAGTCTTTGTCCACCGGCAAAACAGAACAGGTCTAAAAATGTCTCCCAATCCTACTGCTGAACAGCAATAATACCACTTAAAAAAATCAACTTGCTGAATAACGCCCAACTGTTGAATATAAACGGCAAAGTTTTGTTGAAAAAAACAGTTATCAATATGGACAAAGTAGACATACTGACCGTTCTTTATGAGCTGGTCTGTATTTTATATCGATCTCTAACGGAAAAGCAAAAAGCACTTACAAATTGCAAATCATAAAATAAATGCTAAAGTTTAAGAGGGATATCTCGCTTATTTAAAAACTAAATAATATGAAAAAATTTACATCGCAATCATTACCCAGATTAAGATTGCACTACGCTCTAACTCTCTTTTTACTTTTCTTTGTCCTTCCTTCCTGTCAAAAAGATGATCGGATAGTTACTCCCGTTGACAAGGAACCAATCCCTGAAAAAGGCATTCCTATCTATGTCCCCGCAGGTAGATGGTCATGGTATTATGGCTATGGGACAGGTTCCGGCTACAAAAATGGCAATAAGTTTGCATTCACTCCTTCCACTTGGGAATTACCAGAGAAAGAGGATGTTTATAGTCTTCTTATCAATACATTCTCCTCTCCCGATTCTATTTACCTAAGAGAAGTTATAAGCATTCTCTTACCCGAAAAACCAGGGCTTTATACTGCTGACCGCGATCCTGGCTATATAGGTTTGATAGATGGTGGAGATATTACCAATTTTGACAGATACAAGCTCGACAGGTCGAAACCATATTGGATCGATGTGGAGATAGCGGACAAAGAGAAGAACATGATAAAAGGGACAATGGAAGCCCATTTTTATCTCATTGACACTGTCAATAAGTATTATGCCAATAGTCCCAATCATTTGCATTTTACCAATTTAAAATTTGAAACGAAGTATAAAATGTGAGGACTTTATTTTGGGATGATATAAGGTATTCATAATCTATGAGCCGCGGACTTTTTGTTATGCGGCTTTTTTATTTTCAGTTGGCAGATTTCAGGGAATAAAAAAAGCCCCGAAGCCGGAGCTAAACACCTTAAAACAATTAAGTAATATCTTTTTCAAATCGAGTTGTAACGGAATTTAAGTCATTTGCGGAGGAGAAACAGCATCCTATTGAGCTGCTGCTCCCTGCCAAGGATGCTCAGCTACCGGATCGGTCTGATATTAATTCAAACGGCAGTTTCTCACTTTCTTTTCCATTATATACAACAGAGAGATAATGAGTCCCGGGATAATAAGTTCTTGTGGTGATCGGCCTGAATGACTGGCGTCTTACGACTTGCGACCGCTCCGAAGGCGAATAATGACGTTCGCTTATCTTAAACACTTTTTTGCTGTGGGTGCCGTTATTCCGCAAGAAATAGACCGCGTATTCCAGGCGGATGTACTGTTCCCTGTTTTTCAGGTTTTCAACAGTAAATTCAAACGGCAGGTAGCTCCCGGCGGCGACGGTCGATTGGGGCAAGAGGAAGCCGGTAATCCGTACGTCATCCGCATCTAAGCCGTAAAAAGCCATGATCTCCGAATGGCCCTGCTTCAGCAGATTGCGCACAGCATGTTTGATGATACCATCCGTGTGCCGGCCTATTCCCTTCCATCTCTGCGCTACCGATATCAGAACCTGCGGATGATCTTTGCCGATATCGTTAAGATTATTGGCTACCGATCTCCGCACATATTCCGAAGGATCTTTCTTCAGTTGCTCAAGGATAGGGAGGACCGGCGACGGATCTTTTTTCAGATGGCTCAGCGCCATGCCCCACGGCAATCTTGGCCGGCTACCCTCACTGGCCAGCCGGCGCACATGGTGGTCGCTGTCGCCTGCCCAACGCACCATATACCGCATGGCCTCGTCACCATACCGGTGAAGAAACGGTCGGACGGCAAATTCGCAGGAGATAAATGAGGTGATGCCATGTATCGACTCCATGGCTGGTTCCAAATGCTCCTTACCGTACTGCTCGACATAGTCGGCAAGAAATAAATACGGGAAGGAGGAAGTAAATCCCCGGGCGGCTTTGATACGTGGTATCATTTCCAGGATAAGGCCGGCAGCCTGCGGGAACGATTCCGGCATAAACCCGTGCAAGGCCGAGGTCGTGAGCTGCATGCGCTGTTTCCACTCCAGGTCATCAAAACCCCGGCTGAGTATCTCAGCGATAAATTCCCTTGTTTTAAAACCGGGAACCACTTCTTCAGCTACCCGGCCGAACGATTTGTAAAAGTCCCGGGAATATACGTCTTTGATCAATGCCATCAGAGTTGTTATTTACTTATGGGGGACTTTCCATTCGTTCATTCCAGTTTTTTAACACTTTTATGAAAAAAAGGATTTAAAAATAATAATGAGCCGGACATACATCCCGGCTGGCATACATCAGCTTTTTTGCACAGGGGAAATAAAAAATTTATCTGCCGATTCTCCTGAAGAAAATTCCCTAAACCTTTATCGGTCTTATTTTACAGCACCAGATCATAGGTCACAAATCAACGGAAATACTAACTTCGGACAAATTTAACAGCAGCCCGGCCAACGAAACACGAGCCGGCCAACGTTCATTTCAATGATCAAAAATATCTGAAGCATGCACCATTTCTATTCAAATCAGCTAACGACACTGCTGTTCCTTGCCTTTATGATGTTTTGGCAGCAGAGCTCACCCGCACAGAACCAAGATAACCGGTCTTACTATTTTTCGAGAAATGAGATCGGCGTCAATGTCACCAGCGTCCTGGCCAACGTCCTCAGCTTCAATGCCAACAATGCGGTCTCACCCTACGGAATCTTTTACCGCCGGAGATTTGACCGGACCTTCCTCCGCATCGGCCTGGACATCGGCACTGAGGGCTCCGCAGAAACAGTGATAGACCCCAATCTGGGCACCATCGAGGAAAGAGAGCTCCGTAACGATCTGTACAACCTCCGGGTCGGCCTGGAAAGAAATGTGCAGATAGGGAAAAACTTCCAGTTCTTCGGCGGGATCGACCTTTCCGGAAACTTCGCAAAAGAGCACAGCACACGTAACCGGAGCTTTGTTTCCGATGATATCCAATACCTGGGCGGCATCGGGCCTGCGATCAGGCTTGAATACCGGCTGGGAAAGAGGCTCTACCTGTCTACCGAGTCCACGCTGTATTTCGGCTACGGTCAGCAGCTTAACGATGTGTATATCAATGGCGCCATCTTTTCCTCCTCGACCGATCATATATATCGGTTGAAGCTGACACTTCCCATGGTCCTGTTCATCTCCGTCCAACTCTAATTTAACACCCAAAAAAGAAAGAAATACGATGCGCATCATTACACTCATCATGGCAGGACTTCTGACCCTGTTTATCCAGCGAGCCCATGCCCAGGACACGATTCGTGTCATTATGGCCGAGGAAGAGCCGCCTGCAGCCGTTTATCATGCCGGGGAAGATTATTTTTTCAGCAGGAAAAAAGAGATCGGTCTGGATGTCACCTCGCTGCTGGCGCAACTGACGCCGTTCAATACGGTCAAGGCGCCCAATAGCCTGATCGGGCTCAAGACAAAGTTTTACGGCAGGAAATATGCTTTCAGGATGACCTTCGGATTCGATATCAGGGATGAGGAGGATCTCGATCCTTTTCTTTATTTTTCTATAGGATACGAAAGAAGGAGGATCCTGTGGCAAAATTTCAGCTATACCAACGGCTGGGAAGGCGTACTGAAGGTAGAGGGGCAGGACGCTATCCCATTTATCGGTGCAGCCAACTTCTACGGGCTGGAATACAACATCAGTCCGGCGGTCTTCATCGGTATAGAGGCGCAGATACGGCTGGGAGTGCAGATCGACAACGGACCTGAGTTCAGGGTGCTAGTACCGACTGCCGTTTTTTTTAACGTAAGATTTTAGAAAAAAAGCCAACGTTTGGCAAATGCCCTTCGTTTAATAACATAATCCGGACAGAGAAGACTTTAAAGGAAGCACAAGATCTGCCGTACATCATTAAAAATTAAATTATCCTTTTATAACATCCTGAATATGATACGTAAATTACTTTTATTCAGCCTTGCGGGCTCCATGCTGCTGACATCCTGCCGTGATGAGATCACCCTGCCTGAGACCGCTTCCCGGCCTACGCTTCCTTCTACTCCATACGATTATCAGAACATCGTCCTTCCGCCCAATGTCTTTACGGCACAGAACAGCTTTTTTATCGATGACATCGGCTTTGGCAATGAAATTTTTGTCGACCCTGCCAATTTTGTCAATGTGACGAATGAAGTCGCTACACTCGGCCGTGTCTTATTCTATGACAAACAACTCTCTCTCAACAATACCATCTCCTGCGGATCTTGTCATCACCAGGAAAAAGCCTTTGCCGACGGCAAACAGTTCAGTACCGGTTTCGAAGGCAAGCTCACGACGCGTAACAGCATGGGATTCCAGAACCTGATCTCTCAACGCAACCTGTTCTGGGATTCCAGGTCATTCTCACTGGCGGACCTCTCCCTGAAGCCCGTTCAGAATCACGTAGAAATGGGCATGGAAGACCTCGGCAAGCTTGCCGAAAAACTATCCAGGCTCGACTATTATCCCGCCCTGTTTGAAAAGGCCTTCCAGGACCCCGAGATCACGCCTGACCGTATCTCACAGGGCATTACCCAGTTTATAAGCAGCATTACTACCGCCAATTCCAGATTCGACAGAAGCACTATCGCAGGTGGTGATACCCAGCTGTCTTCCCTTGAGATAATGGGGCGCAATATCTTTAACTCACAGAAAGCGATGTGTTCCAGCTGCCATGCCGGGAACAACTTTGCCGCTGCTGACGGGCCTAATGACCCCTATGGCGGAGGCGGGGAGATCTTCGGTACCGATCTGAAAGGCACTACCAACATAGGCCTCGACCTGACAGACAGAGACGCGGGAAGAAAAGAAGGCAGCTTCAAGATACCAAGCCTGAGAAACATAGCCCTGACCGGACCCTACATGCACGACGGCCGGTTCAAGACGCTGGAGGAGGTCATCGACCATTATTCACACGGTATTAAGAACAATCCGAACCTGGACAAAAAATTCAGGGATAGCCATGGTGAGGTCGTACAGCTCAACTTTACCGATCTTGAGAAAAAAGCGCTTGTCGCCTTCCTCAACACCCTTACTGACGATGTAATGACCAGGGATCCGAAATACAGTGATCCTTTCAAGAATTAGAAATAGCATAGAATTTTAAACTTTGAAGCCGCCGGTCTGATGAGATTGGCGGCTTTTTTATTTCCAGGCCTCTGTTTTAAACCTCTAAAATGAATTGCCTATCTTTATCCCGTCAAAAAGACCGCAACCATCGAGCTCAATTTTAAACAATACGGACCATCCGGCCAGGACATCATCATCCTGCATGGCCTCTTCGGCACGTTGGACAACTGGCAGACCATAGCACGGCAGCTGAGCGGGAGATTCCGGGTCACAGCCTTTGACCTGCGCAATCATGGCCGGTCCGGGCATACCGATACTTTTTCCATAGCGGATATGGCTGCCGATGTGTACGAGATGATGCAGCTGCTGCATATCGGATCGGCTGTCATAGCAGGGCATTCGATGGGAGCCAAGGTGGCTATGTTTTTCGCCCTGGCCTATCCTGCGGCTACGGACGGGCTGATATCGATGGATATGGCGCCGCGACGATACGAAAGGGGACATGACGACATCATTGCCGCTCTTGAAAGCGTTGATCTCAACACCACCAGCAGGAAAGACGTGGAAGCAGTGCTTGCTCAGTCGATCCGGGAGGCCGGCACCCTTCAGTTCCTGATGAAGAATCTCAGCCGGCGTGAAGACGGTGGCGGCTTCGAATGGAAGATGAACCTGCCCGTCATCAAAGCCAACTATGACAATATCATCGAGCCCATCCGGGCCGACGTAACCTATGAAGGTCCCGCCTTGTTTGTGCGGGGCGGAGAGAGCCGTTATATCAGGGACGAAGATCTGGCCGGCATCCGGCACTTATTCCCCTATGCTGAGCTGATAACCATCGATGGTGCAGGACACTGGATCCACGCAGACAGACCTGCGGAGACGTATGAGCTGATCACACGGTTTATAGAAAGCCTGTAAGTAAAAAGACTGGAGGCCAGTACAGCAATCTCTAATACAGGCAGAAATCCGGCACATCAGCATATAGGCCTGCCGGAGATCAGTTTGTAACTACACCTGTACGGTCTTCCATTTTCCACGCTTAAAGATGAGATATGCCGCAATAGCGATCAGGGTCTCTGACACCGGTATGGAGATAAACACGCCCAAGGGACCGAGATCGATGACCTTTGCCAGGAAATAAGCAAAGGGGATCTGGAAAAGCCAGAATCCGACAAAATTAATCCAGGTCGGCGTAAGCGTATCGCCCGCACCATTGAAGGCATTCATCATGACCATTCCTATCGCATAGAAGATATAGCCGAGGCACACCACATTGAGCGCCTGACGGGCAACGGCCACCACACCGGGATCTTCCGTAAAAAACGAGATGAAGAACTGCCCGCATGTCAGGAACAGGACCGTTACAAAAGCCATAAAGATGATGTTGTAGCGTATCGTGATAGCGACCGAACGCTCAGCACGACCTATCTCACGGGCGCCGAGGTTCTGACCCACGAGGGTCGAAGCGGCATTGCTCAGGCCCCACGCCGGCAGCATGAAGAACATCATGAGCCTCAGCGCCGTCTGGTAGCCGGCGCTGCCGAAGTCTCCACCTGTCTCCGCGACCAGCCTCGCGAGGAAGATCCAGCTGCATGAGGCAATGACGTACTGAAGAATACCGGGCGCCGCTATCCTGATCAGAGATCCGATCTGCGGCCAGTCCGGCAGCCAGTGACGCAGCTTTACGAAAAGTGTGTTCCTGCCATTGAACAGGTGATAAAGCTGGTAGATCACACCGGCCGACCTGCCGACCGTAGTGGCTACGGCAGCGCCGGTGAGCCCCAGGGCAGGAAAGATGCCCAGGCCGTTGATCAGTATGGGACAGAGAATAATATTGAGGATATTGGCGATCCAAAGGCTTTTCATGGCAATGGCGGCATTACCAGCGCCCCTGAAGATGCCGTTGATGAGAAATAACAGCATGATGACGATGCTTCCGCCCATCATGATCCGGACAAAGGCTGTTCCTTTGACAGCTGCTTCCGGTGATGCCCCAAGCAACAGCAACAGCTCCCGGGCCTTCCATACGCCCCCGATGCTCAGCACTATCGTAATGGCAATAGCGATGATCATGGCCTGGACGCCGGCATGAGCAGCCGCTTCAGGATCCTTCTCCCCGATACGCCGTGCCACCACTGCCGTGGCAGCCATACTCATGCCAATAGCAAGCGAATAAACAATGGTCAGGAAAGACTCTGTCAGGCCTACGATCTGCAAGGCGTGGCTGCTGTCTTCCAGGTGGCCTACAAAGTAAAGATCGACTAAGGCAAACACCGATTCCATGATCATTTCGAGCATCATGGGGATGGCAAGCAGGATGACGGACCTGCGGATGCTGCCCGTGGTATAGTCCATTTCTTCGCCCCGGAGCGATTGTACCGTTACGTCAAAAAGAGTGCGCAGGGATGACTTGATGGTTGATACAGACATGTTATGGATTTTTTAAACTATGAAATAACCTGACCGGCGGGAGCCGATCAAAATTCTGAAAAATAATGGATCACAGACAATCTTAGAATTGTACGGTGATCGCCGATACTATTTTCATAGTTCAGGGATTTTGCGTAAAGGTAAGAGAATATTTGAATAAGGAAAGGTCTGCGACCTTATTCTTATACTCAGTAAATTACCGGAGCACCGTCAGCTTCTCGACGGCATGCATCTCATTGGTCCTGAGCCAGACAAAATAAGAGCCGTCCGGGATAGCGGATACATCAAAGCTCAGCTGATGCAGTCCGGGGGTCATGCTTTCTTTCTTAAGCGTACTGACGATCCGGCCCTGCAGGTCCACGATATCGAGACGTACAGCCGTTGATGTGATCAGATTGAGATCGATCTTAAGCCGGCTTTGTACCGGGTTAGGGCTGATCTTCAGACTGTGGCGCTCAGAACGGGGTTTAGGTATTTCTGTGGATGAGGTAAGGTCGTCATAGATATAGACCGACTTGCCTGTAGCGATGGCTTTTCCATTGGCAAGTCCGCGTATTTTATTGACGGACTGGCCGACATCGATGGGATACCAGGACTGACCGCCGTTTTTTGTCTCCCAGATACCATCTCCCCATTGGATGCCTAACCAACCAATGTCGTCATTGAGAAAATAAGCTCCTCCGAAGTTTTGATTTTCAGAAGTGGCCGCATTGACTACGATCTCTTCCCAGCTTTCTCCATAATCGTAGGTGATAAATGAAGTCCTTGAAAACTCAATGGAGCCGATACCAAAGCCGTTTTCCCTCATGGACAGCTTCCAGCAGTAACTCATGGTCGTACCGGAAACAGCCACTTCTTTCCAGCTTTCTCCCCCGTCGGTGCTTCTTAGGATCTGCCCCCGCCGGCCTGATGCGCTATTACCTGATATGAGAAATGTATTTTCATCCAGTATCAGACAATCCACCAGGGCTGCCGTGCCGGCTATCATTCTGCCTTTCCACGTCTTACCTCCATCCCGTGATATATAGAAACGGCCGGGCTCGGAATAGATTCCTACACCTATGATGGTCTCACCCCTGTGGTCCAGGCCACAGATGCCGAACATACCTCCTTCGACCGTATTATTGATCTTCGACCAGTTCACACCACCGTCGACCGTTTTATAAAGCCCGACGCCCCCGGTCACGTCAAAGATCGTACCTATAAACCCCACGCTATCGCTGATAAATTCTATGCTTCTAACATAAGCATCATTGGGCAGCTCTCCTATCTTCTGCCAGTTGTCTCCGCCATCCGTCGAGCGGTAGACGAGTCCATCCTGGCCGAGGTAAGCTGTCGAATCATTGGTAAAGCTGATATCATCAATCCTGTTGAAGGACGGAGCGGAAGATGCCGGACGCCATGCAGGCTGGGCGGGTGACCGATCAGGTGAGCATATCGCAACTAAAAAAATAAAGCAAAAGAAGTACAGGTTTTTCATGGTTGTAAATTTATGGAAAAGATGGCTGTATGGCTATTTAAAAATTTATTCTTAAGAGCTAACGTTTCTAAGATGAGATAAGCGGCCAGGACAGCTATCAATGCTTCCAAATTTATCCTCACGTATTCTGAAAACAGATATATTCTCTATATTTAACATCCAAAAAAAAATAATGATCCATGAATAAATTACGTGGCCTGGTCATCTCCTGTCTGCTTCTGTCTGTGACCTTTGTCTCGGCGCAGAAAGGCAAGCCCGGCCGTATGCAGGTATTTATCGACGAGCTGATGAGTAAGATGACACTGACGGAAAAGCTCGGCCAGCTCAATCTGCCGAGTGCCGGCGACATCACGACCGGTCAGGCCAACAGCTCCGACATAGCCGAAAAGATCAGGAAAGGTAAGGTAGGCGGTCTGTTCAATATTAAATCGGTCGAAAAGATACGCGACGTACAGAAAGTTGCCGTCGAAGAAAGCCGCCTTAAGATACCGTTACTTTTCGGTATGGACGTCATTCACGGTTATGAAACGGTATTTCCCATCCCACTCGGGCTATCCTGCTCCTGGGATATGGCCGCCATAGAGCAAAGCGCCCGCATCGCCGCCATAGAGGCAAGCGCTTCGGGTATCAACTGGACCTTCTCCCCGATGGTCGACCTGTGTCGTGACCCGCGTTGGGGAAGGATATCGGAAGGCAATGGCGAGGATCCGTACCTCGGCAGCGCCATCGCCAGGGCCATGGTCAGGGGATACCAGGGCAATCTCACCCGGAACGATCATATCCTCGCATGTGTCAAGCACTTTGCGCTCTATGGAGCTGCAGAAGCCGGACGTGATTACAACACGACCGACATGAGCAGGATCCGTATGTACAACGAGTATTTTCCGCCGTATAAGGCAGCCGTCGATGCCGGTGTCGGAAGCGTCATGGCATCGTTCAACGAGGTGGACGGCATTCCGGCAACGGGAAACAAGTGGCTTCTGACGGATGTATTGCGCACGCAATGGGGCTTCAGGGGCTTTATCGTCACTGATTATACCGGTATCAACGAAATGACAGATCATGGCATGGGCGATCTCCAGACCGTGAGCGCGCTATCGCTCAATGCTGGCATCGACATGGATATGGTCGGCGAAGGGCTGCTTACCACACTCGAAAAGTCGCTCAAAGAGGGTAAGGTTACCCAGGCCCGGATCGATGCGGCATGCCGCGCCGTACTTGTCGCCAAATACAAGCTAGGCCTATTTGACGATCCCTATAAGTTCTGTGACGTCAACCGGGCAAAAAACGAAGTTTTCACTCCGCAACACCGTGACATAGCACGCAGGATAGCCGCCGGAAGCTTCGTCCTGCTCAAAAACGAAGGCAATGTCCTTCCGCTTCGCAGATCGGGCCATATAGCGCTGGTGGGGCCGCTGGCCGACGCTCAGCTCAATATGACCGGGACATGGTCCGTAGCAGCGGTCAATGACCAGTCCGTAACCGTACGTAAGGGCGTCGAAGCAGCGGTTGCAGGCATGGCCACTGTCCATTATGCCAAGGGGTCTAACCTCACAGGCGACAAGGCCCTGGAAGACCGCGCCACTATGTTCGGCAAATCGCTCGGCAGGGATGACCGTACGGACGAAGAGCTGCTCAATGAGGCCCTTGAGATAGCCAAAGCTTCCGATGTCATCATCGCCGCCCTCGGCGAAGCTGCGGAATTCAGTGGTGAGAGTAGCAGCAGGACCGACCTCGACATCCCCGATGTACAGAAAAAGCTGCTCATGGAGCTGGTCAGGCTGGGTAAGCCGGTCGTTCTCGTGTTGTTCAACGGGCGGCCGCTGACGCTGACCTGGGAGCAATCCAATGTACCCGCCATCCTAGATGTGTGGTTTGGCGGTTCGGAAGCTGGCAATGCCATTGCCGATGTGCTCTTCGGCGCAGTCAACCCGAGCGGCAAGCTGACTGCCACCTTTCCCCAGAATGTCGGCCAGATACCGATCTATTACAACCACAAGAATACGGGGAGACCGCTCCCCGAAGGCAGGTGGTTTGAAAAATTCCGCTCCAACTATCTCGACGTGTCCAATGAACCGCTCTACCCGTTTGGCTATGGCCTGAGCTACAGCAAGTTCAATTACGGCAACATCCGGGTATCTTCACAAAACCTGAAAGGGGATCAGAAACTGGTCGCCTCCGTCGATATTTCCAACGATAGCGGCTTCGACGGCAAAGAGGTCGTGCAGCTCTATATCCGCGATGTCGTAGGAAGCGTAACCAGACCTGTCAAAGAGCTGAAAGGATTCCAGAAAGTGGAGATCAAGGCGCAGCAGACCCAAACCGTATCTTTTGAGATCACTCCTGAAGATCTGAAGTTCTATAATTCGGAACTGAAATACGACTGGGAAGCAGGTGAGTTTGACATCATGATCGGTACCAATAGCAACGATGTGCGAAAAATCCGTATCAATTGGCAAAAATAAACCGGAAATCCGTTCTGCAGGCCGCACAACCGCACCGGCTGATGCATCCGTTTGCCATCCATGGCCCGGAAGAAGCCGGCGTCGATGAGGTGGGGCGCGGCTGCGGTGCCGGTCCCGTGGTCGCGGCTGCGGTCATCTTACCGGAACAGGTCGATCTTCCGGAGCTGCGTGACTCCAAGAAGCTCAATGCTGCCAAACGCGCCACTCTGAGCTCCCTTATCAAAGAAGTGGCGATCGACTATTCCATCGGCCTCGCCACTGTCGAGGAGATCGACCGGATCAACATCCTAGAGGCGACCTATCTCGCCATGACACGCGCCATACACGGCCTCCGGGCCAGGCCTGCGCTGCTGGTGATCGACGGCAACCGGTTCAAGAACAGCACGGGCATTCCACACCAGACCGTAATAGGAGGCGATGACAAGGTACTGAGCATCGCCGCAGCTTCTGTTATAGCTAAGACGTGGCGTGACGAACACATGGCCGGGCTGCACCAGGATTTCCCGCATTATGACTGGCTGAGCAACAAAGGCTATCTCTCCGTCAGGCACAGGGAGGCATGCTTCCGGTATGGCCTCACCATCCATCACCGCAGGTCCTTCAAAGGCATGGTCCGGGAGGTAACCACCGGACCGTGAGACGGCAGGAGGCCGTATCCGTAGCCTGGCTGAGACGGGACCTGCGCCTCGATGACAACAGGGCATTGTCTGAGGCCGCAGCAGGTGGGCACGCTGTCCTTGTGCTCTTTATCTTCGATACCGATATCCTGGATGAGTTGGACCGCGACGACCATCGCCTGACATTCATTCATGACACGCTCAGCGCGCTGCACCGGGAGTTCAGCGCCCATGGCGGAGGGATCCGTTTCGGCTATGGCAAGCCCACGGATGTATTTAAAGCGTTGACAGAGCAATACGACATAAAGTCAGTGCATGCCGCCAGCGATTATGAGCCCTATGCCAGGCAGCGCGATAAAGCCGTCGCGGAGTACCTGAAGACACAACATATCCCGTATCAGGGCCACAAAGACCAGGTCATCTTTGAGAAGAACGAGATCGTCAAACAGGACGGCAACCCCTATACTGTCTTCACTCCTTACAAAAAACAATGGCTCCAACGATTCAGGTCCGGAACGCTCAAAGACCACTCCATCGATCCGGGTAAGATAAAATGGATCAGGCCCGAAAATGCCATTCCGACGTTTACGGAGCTGGGATTCAGGCGAAGCGCAAAAAAGGTCCTGCCCTTCGATCTCAGCCACCTGGATAAATACGAACAACAACGCAACTACCCCGCCATTGGGTGCACGAGCCACCTGGGTCCGCACCTGCGTTTCGGCACCGTCAGCATCCGGAGGATAGTGAGCAGGATGGCCGGTAACGCGAGCTTCCTGAGCGAGCTGATCTGGCGGGAATTTTTTATGCAGATCCTCTATCATTATCCCCGCGCCGTATACTCCAATTTCAAGGAAAAATACAACGGCATCGCGTGGCGCAACGATGAGGAAGAATTTATGCGGTGGTGCCGGGGCAGGACCGGTTACCCGGTGGTCGACGCGGGCATGCGGCAGCTCAATACAACCGGCTATATGCACAACAGGGTAAGGATGATCACGGCGGGTTTTCTATGTAAGCATCTGCTGATCGACTGGCGATGGGGCGAAGCCTATTTTGCAAGGCGGCTATCCGATTACGAGCTATCTTCCAACAACGGCAACTGGCAGTGGGCTGCAGGCACGGGCTGTGATGCGGCGCCCTATTTCAGGATATTCAACCCGGAGGAGCAGCTCCGCAGGTTTGATCCTGAAATGGAATACGTCAGGCGATGGATCCCAGAGTACGGAACGGATGCATATCCGGAGCCGGTAGTAGATCACCGTTGGGCACGGGAACGGGCGTTAGGGGTTTATAAAAAAGCATTAAACGAAAAATAAAGTTCCGGCTTAAGGCTGCCGGTTCGGGTATTGCCCAATGCAGGGAATTTCAACACTATGCTCAATAGCATTGCAGCTTTTTTCTGTTCATTGTCAACGAATGGGCTTATAAAATCCATTGCGTATTTCCCTGTACAAATTATTTTTGACAGAATTCCGCTTTTGATCACTGTCTTAAGATCTTTTCCATCTTTCTGCCTTTCGCCAATTCGTCCACCAGCTTGTCCAGGTACCTTGCTTTTTTTGTCAGTGGATTTTCAATTTCTTCTATGCGGTAGCCACAAATTACTCCTGTTATCAGCTGTGCATTAGGGTTCAGGTTCGCTCTCTCAAAAAACGTTTCAAAGGTCACTTTCCCGTCAATGAGCTCCTGCAGCTTTTTATCATCAAATCCTGTCAGCCATTCTATTACCTGGTGCAACTCCTCTTTTGTCCTGCCTTTGCTCTCAACCTTGGTGATATAGTGCGGATACACTGATGCAAATGTCATTTTTGCGATCCGTTCATTATGCTTTTCAGTTTCTTTCATACGGTATGTTTTAATGTTGTCTGCGAAATGTTGTGGTGGCGACATTTTAGCACGGTCGCTGATACGAAGCACATGACTCAAATGTAGCAAGAATGTTCATAAGAAAAACTTTATACGCCATTACGCCGCGCAAATCAGAACCGCAGGTAAGCTCTTGTTTATGTGCAACTTTTATTTTTTCAGCTGATCCATAACGACTTTCGCTATTTCTTTTGAGCTGAAAGGATTTTGGCCTGTAATCAGGTTTCCGTCCACCACAACTTTTGAGGTCATTGGAATAAATGCTTTCTTATAATTTGAAGTTCTTTTCCTCAATTCTGCTTCAAGGTTGAACGGTACTTCCTTCTTGCGCCTGGCAAGACTTTCTTCGAACCAGTTAAAACCTGTGATCGTCTTGTCTTTGATTAAATATTCTCCGCTTGATAACTTTACGTTCAATAGTCCGCCAACTCCGTGACATACGGCGGCAACAATTTTATTGCTTTCATATTGTTCTCTGATGATGTCCTGTAAAACGGTGTCATCCGGAAAGTCATACATAGTGCCGTGCCCGCCTGCCAGGTATACAACGTCAAAGGACCGTCCTGCAACTTCGTTCAGGCTTTTTGTGTTTTGCAGCAGCTTCATAAAGTCTTCGTTTGCCTGATATTCTTTTGACAGCTTATCGATCAGCATGGGTTTCAGGCTTTCAGGGTCAAGCGGGATGTTTCCACCTTTCGGGCTTGCGATCGTTACTTCGTAACCCCGCTCTTTCGCACTGTCATACATATGTGTCAGCTCACTCAGCCATAGACCGGTCGGCAGATTGCCACTTTCATACAGGGCGACATTGGTAACTATGATCAGGATCTTCATTAGTGTTATTTTTGTTTGTTTGAAATGTAGTAACGGAGTGTGTATTGGCGGATTTTAGTACTGAAGCTCAATAGAATTCTCAAAATTGAGCCTTCCACTTCCAGCAAATCATCGTAGGTCGTCCAGTTTTTCATAACAGTTTCTCTAGTTCGTACAGCTTTATATTTTCTATTTGCAGGATATCACTCAATCACACAGCCAAACCACCTGATGCAAAAGTGTTTCTCGTTTTATTTTCCTTTTGTAAGTTTATACATATTTATGATGAATGAGCCAAGCCCCCATAACCATCCTGAAGCGCTTAAAAGCCCAATAATGTATTTCCATAAAGTATCAATACTTTCACGAAAGAGTATAGTTAAAATAAATGCAATTAAAAATAATAAACCAATAAAGAATCTAACTATGTATTTTTTTACTAGTTTATTTTGTCGATTAATCGCATCGGCAAGTATTTCAATCTGCGTTTTTGACGTTTCAGACTGATTTTTCGCTTCACTTTGAGTTTGACTTAAATCTTGTTCTATTCTCGTGAGTCGCTCTTGAAGCTCTTTGTTTATCGAAACAACATCCTTATGTGCTGTTTGCGCATCTTTTATTTCTTTTTGGTTTCTAGCACTACGGCTTCTTTCTTTTTCTACAATTTTTTGTGCAATTACTTTTGCTTGTTCTTTGTCTTGTTCAGCTATTTCGTTAAACTGCTCTATTTTCTTTGCGGATTCATGTGCTACCGACTCTAATAATATTCTATAATCGTCTTGCGAAATACCGTCCAAACTTTTTATTGTTGCTTCAAATTCGTTAATCAATTCTTTAGTAGCTATTTCTTCGTTCAAGGTTATTGCCATCAGCTCACTTAATCCAACTGATTTTACTCTTTCAATGAGTCTTGCCGGATTTTTTAACCACAATAAAGCAGTTAAAGCATCAGGCATTACAATTTCGGTAATACCTCCATTAGGGTTTATTTCCCTGTTGAATTTCAACAATTCTGTGTTGTTGGAAAGAAACCAAACTTTTGCTTTTTGAAATAAAGAAATTGAACTACCACGTAATTGCCGAACATATAAATAACTCAAAACATCATGCAAGGCATTGCCTTTTTTAAATCGTCTTCCTTCAAGTGCTTTTACGTCTGGCGTTGATTGATTTTTTTCAATGAAAGTATCTTGAATAACTTCTTTTTCAATTTTTAATGTATCAAGAATCTTTTCTTCAAGATTTCCATTGTAATTAATCAACCAAACTTTATTTTTATCAAGTCTCAAACAAGCTTCGTTTATAGTAGAAGTTGGAATAGAGTTGTTGTAATTAACTATAGCATTGGCAATTACATTGCTAATTTCGCTAATGGTTATAGATAAGATTTTTACTCTTCCTCCTGAGCTCTTGATTATATCAAGCAATTCCCGAATTGGTTGAGTTTCTTCCTCTTTTTGAAGATCAAGTGCCCTTAAAACTATTGGTGTGTCTAAAAAATAAATTTCATTAGATTCAAATTTTGGCTCTAAGTCAATACCAGATTCCAAAAAACTTGCGACAATAGAACCGATGAACAGTCCTTTCGCAATTTCAAATAAGTTATGATTATTAATTTCTATGTGTTCTAAGAATGTTATGTGTTGAATGTAACTTATCTCGACATTTTCTCCGTTAATGTTTCCCGTATTTTTGAAAAAAGCAGCAAGATGTTTTTTGTTTTTGTCTAAAAAAGCAGCAAAGGTAGGTAATCCAGTAGTGTCAATGTCTTTGGATTTCAAGTATATTTCAAACGCATCTTGTAAAGCTTTAGCATCTCTCTGTCCTTTTTTATACTGAATTTCTAAGTCACTAAACGTGTACTTTTGTATCTCAAAATTTTCACCGTTTTGAAATACATTAAAATTATATTTCTTTTTTGCCCTGTTTGATAATGACTTGAAAGTCGCATTGATAAGTTTTTTGACAATTAAAACGGGAACATCAATTCCATATTCCTCTACAATTATAGATTTGATGTCTGTTGCATTTCCGTATGTTTTGAGCCTAAGGCTATATAAACTCAACGCTCTTTTGCAAATAGGAATATATACCTGATTATAAAGGTCACTTTGGTTTTCGGTAAGAGCTGCTAAAAAGCAATATCCTGTTAAGATGTTCTCGTTTTTATTCACAGTAGTTTCTGTTAGCTTATCATTTTTATTCTGTTGTCCTATGCTTTTGTACATAACGTCCAGTGGCTTTGCGACTGTTATAGAAATCGAAGCCGAGTCTACTCAGCGAGACTGAGCGAAGTTAGGAAATCTGGACATAAATTCATAACTTAAAACAGTAATAGTGCACAACTGTTATTAGCAGCAGCTATTACCGTCTATCAATTGTAATAATATTCTCAGTTTCTAAAATTATAAAAAAAAGCTCAAAAAATTTAGACAATAGAATTACTTCAATGTGTGCAGAGTTATCATATTTATATTGAATAACGTAATCAAGAGTTTTAGGTACTATATTCGCCATTAGTATGATATTGAAAATTACATTTTTATTAGTATGATGTTTAAGTTTGTTATTAAATTCCCTCAGAATTTTTAATTCAGGATAAGAAGACTCTAAGCCAATTTTATCAAAATTTCCTTTTTTAGTTACAAATATTCCCTCAATTATTGAGTAAATATCCTTGATAATACTCTTTACTGCAGGTATTTTTTCATTAAATATTTGTATTACTTCATCTGAAATCCAAAATGCATTTTCAGGATATTTGATTTTTGAAACAAATTGAATTTTATCTTTGAAAAAATTAACTTCAAAAAGATCACCAATCTTATCAACCATATGTTCAACATCTTCATACAAGTAGTACGAATTATTTAAGTCATAGATATTGCGTTTTTTTGTCATTGCGGTTTAGTTGCTGCTAATTTACACCAATATCTCATAATTGGCCGGCTAGGTGCAATTTTACTACTATCGCGTCCCGGCAATTCCTGAATCCGGTGCAGATCCGTTCCGCCCTGTGTCTAATGTTGTTTGCTCAACTCCATATCGTATTGCCTCTTCAAGGATGTCGATGTTTATATCTTTCAGCCTTCTGAATTTAATGCAATAGCCTGTGACACTTGCCTTGCCTATTGTCGCTCCGAAGGTCCGGGGTAAGTACTTTTTGTCTTCAAGCCCCATGATATAGACTGAAATACCGGTTGTATTGCCACTTATGCCGATTTGATAAAAATCCCTGGCGGAGCCGTCTTTATAGCGTTTGGTAAATTGTCCATAGCCGATATTGGGGTTTGTAACCACTTTGCCTGTCTCGTCCTTGCCGTCTAAAAACCATAATCTGCCTTTGGGCAGCAATTGGACAATGCGCTGGTGCAGGGCTTGCATATCAGCACGTTTCGGCTCATTCTGGCTGTTAATGTATGCATTGATCTGTTCCTGTATGCTCATATAAAACTTAATATAAAGAGATATTCCAGGATCAGCAAAGCTTTCATACGAAACAGGCGCTTATTGAAAGATTTCTTTAAGCCGGTCATTGTTCCTGTTCATTTAAAATATGAGCAACGCCTTCCCGGTAGCTTGTGATCCTAAAATCAGGAAATCTTTTTTTGAATTTGCCGGAAATAAAAATGTTGTCATACTTATAGCGTGGCAGCAATTCCTGCAATTCCTTTGCCTGTTTGCTAAACAAACTACCCAGTTTAAACATCCACATTTTTATAACAGCGTAGCTGAGCTCTTTTTTATAAATTTCTGAAGCGAGGCTTATGAGCTCTTTGTATGTAAGCCTGTTGTCATCGCAGGGTAAATGCCAGGTTTGATCGTAGGTGTCCGGCGTATTTCCGATCAACGCCATGGCACGGCTTGCATCGGGTGTCCAGATCAGGGTGCGTAATGTGCTGTCATTAATCGGCACCTTCAGCTTTTTGCCTTGCTTGATGTTGTCAAAGATCAGTGAGTTCGTAATGCTCTGCGTTTTCCCCGGTCCGTAAAATTCAGGGGCCCGGCAAATAACAGCTTTGATATTTTTGTTGCGGATCTCGTCTAAAAGCATTGCCGCTATTTGTGCCCTTACGGTCGATTTTTGTCCGACAGGGGCAAACGGGCTTTCTTCTGTCTGCGGTTCGCCGGTTTTGGCATACATATAGGTATTGTCAAAGAATACCAACCTGCACTGATGTTTTTTACAGGCTTCAATGACATTCATCATCATCACAGGAAACTGTTCCGTCCACATCTGGGCGTTCATGGGCAAACCTACGGTCAGATAAACAATATCGCTACCTTCTACCGCGTTGTCCGTTGCCTGTGCGTCCAATAAGTTTGCAGGAAACAACTGGTCAGTGTCGTTTATCTTTTTAGGGTTTCTGCTTACCAGCCTGACGTCGGTTGTGTAATTTCTATGCAGCTCCCTTGCCAATTCTTCCGCTATCTGTCCGTTTGCTCCAAGTATTGTCTGCATATCTATCCGTGATTCTGTAGTTGTGTATAACGGTTTGCGGCTTTGCACAGGCGGGGACCTTTACGCTTCCCTTCCACACAAAGCTGATAAGTTCAAATTTACTAAAAAACTGTCAAACGGAGAAAATCTGCATGACGCCAAAGCCCTTGTCAGCGGTCCGTTGTTCTTTTTTCGTCACTTACGTATTCCAAAAGGTCACCAGGTTGGCAGTCCAGGGCTTTACAAATTGATTCTAATGTGCTGAAACGAATTGCTTTCGCCTTCCCCGTCTTTAAGATAGAAAGATTGGATAATGTCAGATCAACTCTTTCAGAAAGCTCATTCAGAGAGATCTTTCGCTTTGCCATCATCACGTCTAAGTTTACAATGATCGCCATGGCTTAAACAGTTAGATCGTTTTCGTTTTGAATTTCCACTCCTTTTTTGAAAATAGTAGCAATCACATAGATAACCGCCGCCATCAGGATAAATGCCTCGCTGTCTGCCCAGAACCGGCTTAAGTCATCGGCGACAAAGCCACGACGCTGCAAATTTTCAGCCGACTGCCGGGCTATGTAGCTTAAAAGCCCGATTGAAAGGGTGATGTAGCTAATCTGCGAGATCTGCCCCGAAACAAAGCTGTTGAACGGTTTTGACAGATCAATCTTGCTCATTAGCCTGATAACGACATAAAACAGGACAGCTTTCAGGATCGCTATAACAAGTATAAAGCTATACATGCTGAAAAAAGCCCACCTGCTTCGTTCATACATCTCACTTAAATCCAGCTTCTGATAAAGATTCCGGATAACTTCAGGTTTGTAGAGACTGAAAACAAAATTGACTATCAGCCCTCCGGCCTCAATACACAAGCCAACAAAGATGATCCACGCAATGATGTGCAAGCCTTTAAATACGAAGTTATTTCCTTTTGACATAATTCTTAAAGTTTAATCATGGCACAAAAATAATATATTTTTATTGATATTCGATAAAAATATGATCTTATTCAAAAAATATTATCCAATTGATCTACATCGATTGTACAATGATGCGCTAAATAAATATACTTCAGGATTTACGGCTGACAGGTGATCCTGCTGAGTTCCCGGCTTTGTAACGCGCTATGAAGCCTACATAAAGGCCTAAAAAAGCAATAAAATACGTGTAATGTGAAAAACTCCTGTTATTTCATTTCTGCATATCTGAGATCCGGGTCAGCAATAATTCAACAGAGAGACGGCAATCATTTTTTATCACATTAAGAATAGGATAGACAGCAATAGAAGGCATATCTTTAAAACAATAATGCTCCCAAAGCACTCCATCTTTTTCCATCCAGAGAAAGAGTTTGAGGGGAAGCTCTTCTGAATCAACATCCAAGCCATACCTTATGCTCAGCCGGATTAAAGCATCGATCGTATTAAGAATCTGTGACTTTATCCTTGCGACATTGCCTTTTTCAATAAAGATCTCATTGACGGTAGCCTTCCCGTCGCTTTTATAACCTGTATCGCCCGGCGTAGCTTCAATTGTTTTCGACAATAGGTGTACCACAGTTTCAAGAGTCAGGGTCAGGCGTTGGAAGACAAATATTATTGAATCTACCGCCGGGACCAATTCACTGCTACCCCGGGCATATAGTTGTTGCTTCAGTGTATTTATCCCGCTGCTATCAGCAATTTCAGAAAGCTGCCCCAAAGCATCGGAGCCCGCAAATAATAGCAAGATTTTTATAGTTACTGCTATCCGAAAAGCATTCCTGTGGTGATTAATCAAATGACGCATAAACATCCTGATTTCAACAGAAAATCTTCTCTTTGTTCTTCTCCTGTCTATGCTTTCTTCACAAACTCCGACTTGAGCGCCATCGCACCAAAGCCATCGATCTTGCAGTCGATGTTGTGATCTCCGTCCGTAAGGCGGATATTACGCACCTTGGTTCCTGCCTTGATCGATTGAGAAGCGCCTTTGACGGGAAGGTTCTTAACGACAACAACCGAGTCGCCATCCTGCAGCCGGTTGCCATTGGCATCAAGCACAATCAGACCTGTCTCCTCTTCCTGCCGGTCTTCCGGATTCCATTCATAGCCGCAGTCAGGGCAGCTGACCAACATATCGATCGTATAGGTGTATTCGCAGTTACATTTCGGGCAGGGAGGCGCTACGGACATTTCAACTTATTTGATAATAAGGCACAAAGGTAAGGAAATTCCCCCTGCTTATCAAATGGAGATAAAAACCGCTTTCCCGGTCTGATAAGGACAGGCAAGCGGGCCGCCACCCGCTCTGACAAAAATTTTAACATCATTTTTTATGCATTTAAAGCATTCATTATAAGAAAACTAAAAAATAATAGTATTATATTCGCGTAAATCGTTTCGATCCAGAATTTAAGCAATTTTGTTCAGGCAATTTCAGTACACATGAAAAAAGTCTGCCTCATATTACTCTCTTTATGCGGATTATCCCTCAGGGCGCAGCATTGGGCCTATTCCAGCCTGAGCACCAACGGCCTGAAAGCTACCGCCAGCAATATCGGCGCGCTCATCGATGTCGATAACGGACAGGGAGGCCTTGAGGTCAATCCCAGCCAGGAGGACGGTAACTATGTCAGGTCGATATTCAGTGTATATTTTAATGTAGCCGGCTACCAGAACGGCAACCTGGCCGGTGTCTTCTCCAACCTGCATAGCCCGCTTGAAAGCTTTACCGGCTACCAGAATGTTCCCGGGCCTTATGAAACGAAAAACAAATATTACGCCGAATACAACAGGTTCTGGAAGGTCAAAAAGTGGGAGGTTCTCGCCCTGATCGAAGATTACAACGACAACGGCATCATAGACCGGACGCCCTCCGTCAGCATCCTGACGTGGCCGGGACGGGGCAATCCCTATTCAAAGGCTATTGACGGCATCAGCTGGCCGCTCCGCTCGCTGGCGCCCTTCTATGACCGCAACAGTGATGGTATCTATGATCCATGGAAGGGAGACTATCCGCTGATCGACCACAATTGCCCCAATAATCTTCCAGACGAGATGATGTGGTCCCTGTACCACGCATCGGCAAGCAATATTGAAGTACAATCGTTAAGCTATGCTTTTCACTCGTCCAGCAACCCGATCATCGACAATACCGTATTCTCCAGGATCAAGGTGGTCAATGCCACGCCATATCTTGCCGAAGTCAGAGCCGGGCTGTTCTTCGACTTTGACCTGGGCTGCCTCAAAGATGACTACATCGGCAGCGCTCCCTCTAAGAATACCGTGTATGCGTATAACCAGAGCGAGTTTGACCAGTATCCCTGCGAGACAGAGTTCGGAAGCGTATATTCCTTCAGCGGCTATAGCCCGACCCAATCGATCACCTGCCTGAATAAGACCGCCTCAGGATCCATCATCTATGACCGCCAAAGCGAAGAAGCCAATGCCAGCGACCCGACCTCGCCTATCAAGTTTTACCGCTATATGTGCAACCAATGGAGCAACGGCACAGACCTGACCTTTGGCGGCGACGGCTACAATACGACTTCCTCTCAAAAGACCAACTTCATATTTCCATCCCCTCCCGATGACGAAAACGGCTGGTCGATGGTAACCGCGGGCGTGGAGCCGGGCGACCAGCGTGGCTTCTTCAATTTCAAGCTGCCCAATATGTATTACAACAAGGAGGAGATCTTTGACTTTGCTATGGCCCTGCATCCGCCTGATCTGAATGTAAGCCACTTCAGGCGGGTCGATAAGATGTTGGAAAATGTCGATAAGATCAGGGCATTCTACCTCAACTGCTATGCGTCGCCCGATATTGATCCGGTATGTACAGGCACCTGTGTATGGCCGGGTGATACCGATCGCAACGGCATCGTCAATAACCTGGACATCTTACCGCTGGGTTCTGCCATGTCCAGGTCCGGCAAGGCCAGGGACAGGCTTTCTTCTGCATGGGCGCCTGTAGCTTCGGAAGACTGGGGTGTGCTCAATGACCAGGCAACGGACCTGAAGCACCTGGACTGCAACGGCAACGGAACGATCAACCGGAAGGACTTCCAGGTCATTGTCGACAATATGCTGGATCACAATTACACTTATACAAGCTGGGGAGGATTTCACAATGAGGGTAATGCGCTGCGATTCATTTCCGGTTCCGATACCCTGTCGAGAGGTGATAAGTTCAGCGTGGATGTGATGCTTGCCCCTGACGACAGCCTGGCCATGTATGGCATGGGCTTTACAATCTGTTATGACCCGGCTGTGCTCGAGCTGATCAATGCCGCCTTCGAAAAAAAATGGCCGGACAACAATGTCGAGCCGCTTTACGTCACCCGTCTGGAAAATGGTAAGATCCATCACGCACAGGTGCGCCAAAGCGGTGAGGCCAATAGTGTTGTGCATCAGGTGAAGATCGGCACGCTGAAATTCAAAGTGCTGGAAGAAGCCGAGGGAGGTGTCGATACCCGCATTACCCTGGATAATCATGCTGCCATCAATGTCAAGAGCATAATGGGGCCACTGCCCGGCAAGCCGCTCAACTTACATATAGCCAGTCCTTTTAAGCCCGAAAACCTGCCTTACTTCGACGGTAGCCTGTTCTTTCCCAACCCTGCTGCCGGCCATGTCTATATCAAAAGCAATACGGGCTATACCCGGGCCGAGCTGTTCGATGAGGGGGGCAAGGTCACTGTGCTAAAGGTCGGTAATAACCAACTCAATATCAGCAAGATCGTACAAGGAGCTTATATCGTACGCCTCAGCGATGACGATGGCAAGACGGATTACTGCCGGCTTGTGGTCAAATAGGATCGCCATTTTATCTACCATGATCAGATATGCCGACCCTTGTTCCTGTATAGCCAGATGCTGATCACAAGGAAGATAGGGAATATAACCGAAGAGACGATGGCTCCCACCCCAAAGAGGAGCATTTCATTACGCAGGTACAGCTCGAGCGATATCTGCTGGTGATCGTGCAGGTAACCGAAAAACGGCATGGTCCCGTTGTTGTCCAGGTAGGTCTGAAAATTATTGAACCGGTCGATGAGCATAAAGGTGACCGGCACCGCCGTGGCAAGGAAAAACAGCTTGACGCCGATGTGCAGGCTCAGCATCGACGATGAGACGAAAAACATCATCCTTACATAGGTAAAAAAGGCAAATACAGAGATAAAGTTATCGGCAAAAAACGGGAACGCTTCGGCCTTGAAATAGAGCGGGACCAGCACGATGACGGCAAATATGGCCGCGCTGATGATCCACATCACCTCGAGTAATAATATTCTGCGTGTTCTGTTCTCCAGGGAGCTTTGCCTTTGGTCGCTACAAATGTATCTTTATTTTGCCATACCGCCAATACAGGCTGAAAAAATGAAAAAACCGGCCGACACGCTTAATTTTTGTTGGCGAGCTGGCCACAGGCCGCATCGATATCTTTACCACGGCTTTTGCGTACGGTCACATTGACCTCGTGTCTCGTCAGGGTACGGGCAAAAAGATCGAGCTGCTCCTCTCCTGTCTTATGGAAGTCGATACCATCTACCTTATTGTATTCGATGACATTGACACGCACCGGGAAGTGCCGGGTAAGGCCGGCGAGCTGCTTCGCGTCCTCCACTCCGTCGTTGAATCCCTCCAGCGCCAGGTATTCGTAAGTGATACGGTTCCTGGTCTTATGATAGAAATACCTCAGGGCATCCATAAGGACGTCGATGCCATTCTGGTCGTTGATCGGCATGATCTCGTTGCGCTTGGTATCATTGGCAGCATGGAGGCTCAGGGCGAGGTTAACCCGCGTGCCGTCGTCCGCCAGCCTCCTGATCATCTTCGCGATACCGGCCGTGCTGACCGTGATACGCGAAGGTGACATGCCCAGGCCTTTGGGCGATGTGATAACGTCGATGCTCCTGATCGTATTGGAATAGTTGAGCAGGGGTTCGCCCATGCCCATATACACGATATTGGTCAGCGGGTGCCCGAAATGTTCGAGACACTGGCGATTGACCAGCACGACCTGGTCGTATATCTCCGGGAAATCAAGGTTGCGTAACCTGCCCATGCGGCCTGTGGCGCAAAACCCGCAGGTAAGGCTGCAACCTACCTGGGTCGATACGCACACGGTAAACCGCCTGTCCTCTGGCACCGGGATCAGCACCGACTCGATGAGGTTGCCGTCGTGCAGGCGAAAGCGGGACTTGATCGTTCCGTCGTTGCTGTGCTGTATCGCATCGGTCACCAGGGGCCGGAAGACAAACTCGGCTCCCAGCTTTTCGCGCAAGCTCAACGATAGATTGCTCATCTCATCGAAGCTGGTGGCCTGCTTCTGCCAGATCCATTCGTTGATCTGGCCAAGCCTAAACCGCGGCTCTCCGTGAGCTTTGAGCCATTCTTCGAGCTGCTGGGGAGACAGCAGCCTGATATCCGACATCATATGTTTGAATGATTAAACAGCAAAGTTACGACAATTTAACAGCACAATAGTGATCCGGTGATCTCATGCGAAAATAACAAGCATTCCAGTGAGCGCAGGTGTATATGTAGATTTCTGATCCGCGCTTTATATAACATTGCAAACTAAAAGTTTGCTCATACGGACGTAGGTGAAACCTACGCCCAACAGGGTACGACCTGCGCTCAACTGCCGTACCGTACTTATTGATTCCTATCCGGAAAGATATTTTCGTTATTTGTTCGGCATAGGCTGTGCCTATGTCGGTGTGTCCGCAAATTTTTAATTTGCTCCATATAGCTGAAAGTTTGCTGTCGTGAAACCTACGTCCAACGAGACAATTACACTAATCCTAAGCGATGACGCCTTATTTTTTGACGCTCAGGCGGTAATCGTCGAGCACCATGTCTAGGATGTAGTCCTCGCCACGCACATAGCCATGGCGCAGGTGGTAGCCGTAGAAACGGCCTGTGGTATTGTAATAAAAGGCCGACCAGGAGCCCTTGATCTCCTTGATGACGTCGTAGAAAGGCTCATTGAGCTCCTTCTCGATCATCTTGGTCAGGATCAGGCCCTGGGTCCGGGTAAGCTTTTTGAGCGGCTCTTCAAACTGATCTTCCAGCTCCTTTTCGAGCGTCTTCATGTATTTTTTTCTTTCCCTGTTGGTCATGCCCCGGGTGGTCTCCTTCGACTCATGATAGATGCGCATGGCCTCGAGCGCGTAGGGATATACGATGGCGGCATAGCGGCGGTAGCGCATATAGCGGTCGTACTCTTCCTTGCTCGAAAACTGCTGCTTGGAGGAGATGGACACCTCGTCGAGCTGATCGAGGTAGGCCGTGTCACCTTTTTCCGTGATGACACGCAGCATCTTCTTGCCACCGAAGTACACGGTATCGACCTGCCTGTTCTGCGCCGGTGCCGCCGATACGGCCAGTACGATCATACACAATAGGAATGTGATATTTCTCATGGTTTCTTTATTATTCACAAGAACGCAAATTTGGTGCATTTGATTTGAAAAGCGGTGATAATAATTCGCTCTCACACCCGGGTATATGCCGGTGCCGCACACTTCCGCGGCAGAAATGCAGGTGGAACGCCGGTTGCAGCAGCCCCATACCCGTGCCATACGGTCATTGCGTATTATCCGCCAAAGCGACTATATTTACACAGCTTATCAGGCAGCTATGACGGAACAAAAATTGCTGAGGCGGCTCGGCTTAAGACAGGCCACGGCCATCAACATGATCGACATGGTCGGCATCGGCCCGTTTATCACCCTGCCCATGGTCATCGGGCTCATGAACGGACCATGGTTTCTGTATGCATGGATAGCCGGCGCCGTCCTTTCCGTGGTCGACGCCATGGTGTGGAGCGAGCTCGGCGCAGCCTTTCCTCGGGCGGGCGGCAGCTATAATTTTCTCCGGGAGGCCTACGGCCAGGACAAGGCGGGACGCCTGATGAGCTTCCTCTTCGTATGGCAGACCATGATCCAGGCGCCGCTGGTTATAGCCTCGGCGGCCATCGGCTTTGCCGCTTACTTCCAGTACCTGGTGCCGCTGACACTGGTAGGAAGCAAGCTCGTAAGCGGCGGGGTCGTGCTTCTGATCGTACTGCTGCTGTACAGGCGCATCGACGCCATAGGCCGTATCAGCGTGCTGCTGTGGGTGGGCGTCATCATCGCCCTGGTTTGGATCATCGCCGCCGGAATCGGTCACGGCAGCTTCCTGCAGCCTGTCCGGGAGATCAACCAGGGGCTGGAGCTCAGCACGGGCTTTGCTGCCGCGCTGGGATACGCCTGCATCAAGTCAGTGTACAGCTACCTGGGATATTATAACGTATGCCACCTCGGGGCAGAGATCGTGGACCCGGAAAAGAACATACCACGCAGCATGTATATCTCCATAGCCGGTATCGCCGTGTTGTATCTGCTGATGAATATCAGCGTCGTCAGCATCATACCCTGGCAGGAAGCCAGGCATGAGGAGGCCGTGCTGAGCGTGTTCATGCAGCGGCTCATGGGTGATACCGCTGCGCAGGTGCTGACGGTGCTCATCCTGTGGGTCGCGTTTGCATCGGTGTTCTCGGCGACGCTCGGCTACAGCAGGATCCCATATGCCGCGGCGCAGGACGGCAATTTTTTCCGGGTATTTGCCAGGCTGCATCCTACCAAACACTTCCCGCATATCTCGCTCCTGTTCCTGGGCGGCGTGGCCCTGGTGTTCAGCCTGCTGTTCAGGCTGAGCCATGTCATCAGCGCCATCCTGGCCATGCGTATCCTGGTGCAGTTTGTCGGGCAGGCGTGGGGGCTGGTGTTGCTGCGCAGGCGTCGGGGCAGCGCGGTACTTCCCTATAGGATGCCCCTGTACCCCATCCCTGTGGTTCTGGCCATCCTGCTATGGCTGGCCCTCTTCGCAGCTACAGGGCCGGTGATGATGGCTGCGGGTACATCGGTCATAGCGTTGGGATGCCTGGTATACCTGGTCAAGGCCAGGCTGCGGAGGGAGTGGCCGTTCGGCTGAGGGCAGGTGGCGTGTCACCCCTTGTCTTAGCTATCGCGCGTCAGCACTTCGAGCAGCGTAAGATTTGTTATTATCATGGCCTGTATAAGCCGCTCAAGGCGGAAATTGTAACGGATACAGGCGATGTGACAGAGCTTTATACGCAGAACTGGATATACAAGTAGGTGTAGGGGACACAGGATGGTAGACCCTTAAAAAAAGGAGATGTATAGGAATGCAGCCGACATTTAGGCATAAAACTGGCTGTACCGCATATAAATCCACCGCTCTCCCAACGCCCCGGCGGCAGGATGCGTCATTACTTATAAAAGCAGCTCCCTATGAGATACAGCCTGACACTCCTGACCCTGATCCTCCTTGCGGCCGGCATGCCGGCCCAACCGCATCATCTCCCTTACGCCACCGACTTCGACTCCGAAGAAGCAAGGATCGGATGGAAGGAATATCGGACCGGATACCTCAGCCTCTCACACTGGAACAATACCGGGCCCGGCTATACCGGCCGGGGCATCTCTCACGACTATAATGTGGGCGGAAAGCCGGACCAGGTCGTGCAGGACTGGTACGTATCGCCCCTCCTGGTATTCGGTGCAGAAGCCAGGATGACGCTCAAGATATACAGCTCAGGCTTCAGCGTCCCGTTCGACGACAACCTGGTGATATACTTCATCGAGGGAAAGCAGAATCCCGCTTTGGGCGATACGATACCCATCGGCAATCTCTCGACCCTGGATCACGGCGTGTGGCTCGACACCAGCGTAACGATACCCGCGCTCGCCGATAGCGGCTATATTGCCTTCAAGTACCAGACCGTCGGCGCGGCCTGGACCACCTACGTCATTGACAACATCGAGATATCCGCCAAGACAGCCTCCACCGGCCAGGCCCCTGACCTGCAGAGCCTCGCGAGGCTCTATCCCACAATCACCACCGGGAGCGCCCGGCTCGAGCTGAACCCAAAGACCCTGGATGGTACCCTCCTCATAGCGATGTACAATTCCGCCGGCCGCCTCGTACGGCGATGGCCCACCCCGGACCGCCCTCTCCTCACCATCGACAGGGACGGCTTACCTGCGGGAACGTATTACATCCGGGTCACTCATGAGAGGCTGGGGAGGAGCGTGGTGAAGGTGGTGTTTGGTGAGGGATGATCGCTGGAACGGGGAGGTGGTAGAACTGGGTCATCGTCCCTTATCCACTCTATTTACTTTTTCAATGTTCGTTTTTCTATCTTGGATATTGTCAGTGTAATGGTTGGCTGCAACGGTTGAATTATATACAGCCTGCACCGGCTCAAATATCTACACGTTATCATAAACAACTAAAGCAATACTTTAAAAAAAACGGATAAGCTTAAAATTCTTCCCAGTCTTTTTGCACCATCATTTGGCTTTTTATCTCTTTAAAAGTGTCTGTAATGCTTTTTATAAGGTCTTCAATCTCAGCCTCAGCATACTCTTTATACTGTTTTTCGTCAATTATTTTCTGTATGATAGCTTTATAGGTATCGTATATCGGTTTGCGTTCGGGATAAGTCATAGTAAATATTTTTATTAAAATTAGACTAATTCGGGCACAACAGCTATTTCGTTGAAGGCACGTTCATATATATTTTCCCAAAAAATGTTCTGCTCTATTTCCTTCGAGTTTAAAAGCTTTTGCTCATCACTAGTTAGCTTTGGTATGCCAAAGTTTTTTAAATAATTACGACTTAAAGAAATATAACCAGAGGAATAATCTTTCGTAGTACTTTTGATGTACTCAAAGAATATGTCTGATTCCAATAAGCTTTTCAGCTCTACAAGCTCTTGTAGAGAATCGCTTACGACGGCAATTCCGTTGTAAAATAGCAACTCCGTATCTTTAGAGATGATGAATGTTGGCCGCTCGCAAATGTGAGGGAAAAAAAGCTTGTAAGTATAAACATCCATAGATTGTCTTCTACCATAAGCATACCAAACCTCATATTCTCTTTTACCTTTATCCCTTCCGCTAAGTACTGCTTTTTGTGTCTTTAAATAATGGTATGCATTAGGGTATATTTGGCTTAGTGTTTTTTCTGGTAGTATTGTTACTTTTCCATTTGTTTGCAGGTAAGGAAAGATGAGCTTTTCTTCCTTCTGTGTCAGGTCATCTTCTGTTTTAATTTTATTTGCATTGATTATTTTTCGGCATATTGCTTTCTCTATGGGGTATTCTACACCATCTTTGATCATATAGTAATAGTCAGCATCTTCTTTTTGTGGTTTAAATTTGTAAACATTGTTCTTTAATGTAGCAATACCGTTTCGCGTAGAAAATAAATCTTTAAAGGGCTTTCCTACAGATTCTATTTTATTGATAAATTCATTTTTATCATAAGAGTCAACCAGGTTCCACCCATCATAGTGGTTAAGGCTAATATAATCATATTCAAGAAACGAATCGGGTGTCAAATATTCAAGTATTGTGCTCTGTGTCCGTTTATATAAAATAGACCCTTCATTCCTCTGAAGAAAACAAAGACATGTATAGGTGTTCTTATCTTTAAATACCTGTTCCCCTCCAAAGTTTATAATCTTTAAGGCGACTTGATTTTCGGCAAAATAGCTTCTTAATGCTCTCCCATTAATACTTTTAATAAATGTATTGACTGTGATAAATCCTAAAATTCCACTCTCAGCCAAACACTCATACCCTATTTGAAAAAATGGAATGTACAAATCCGGGTGACCGCTTTTGGTAACGCTCCAGTTTTCGAGCAATTTTAGTGTATCATTGTCCATATTACGGGAACATACATAAGGCGGATTACCCACAATTACCTTAAAGCCTTGAAACTTATGAATATGGTTGGCCCAATTAAAGCTTAATGCATTACCATGATATAAATTGAATTCAAAGTTCTCCTGGTCTTCACCTTCGCTTAATGCAAATAAAGTGAGTAATAGTTTTGACCTGGTTACAGAATATTCCTGTATATCCAGACCGAACAGATTTTCTCTGAAAATTTCTGCATAAGTTTTATTGGTACATTCTTTAATAAATTGAGCCGTTGTATATAAGAAACCCGAACACCCGCATGCCGGATCACAGATCGTCACATTATTTAAATCCTCAATTTCTGACAGACATTGCTCGATAATATATTTACGGATATTCACAGGAGTGTATATCGCACCAGTTACAACTTTATCTTCGGGAGATACAACAAATTCGAAAAGTTCGATGAGTTTTTCAATATCAAATACGTCAATTTCCTTCTTTATAATGGCAATAAACTTTAATAGATTTTCCCAATCCCGTTCAGCATTTTTTAGAATTAAATAGGAAGTTAACCATCTATTATTTATAAATTGCAATTTATTTATATCTAGAAAAGCAGAAACGATGAGCTTGTCCACATATGCCGGAGTATCTGAAAAAGATTTTAGATAGTTAAAAATGAGTTTCATTAATTACATTGTCTTATAGTACTCATCTAATTCGTTTCTATAGAGGAAATAATCTAAAGCGAATTCACCAGTCTTGCCTTTGATAGACTTTCATCTGATTCGGGTTTATATTTAGTTATTTCTTTTGTCAATCTTTCAATTACCTTCCTTAAGTTATTCAATTCCCATAAGAGCTTAACTGCATAATCTCTTTCGTCAAATTTAAAACCAACCTCAACCATCCACTTTCCTAAATCGGTCAACCATCTAATACTTCCATCATTCGTTCTATATAAATGGGAGTCAAAATCAGCTTCACAAGGATCAACAAATCCCTTATTGTTAATATGTGGGATGGTTTCATCATTTGAAGGCCATTTACTAAGCTTTACATTATTGCAAAATTTACAAGAGTATACAAGATTGTCATATTGGCAAAGTCCGATTTTGCCTGTTTTTTTAAATTGGCTCTTCGGCACAAAGTGATCAACTTCAAACCAAGTATGACTAAACCCATCATATGAGCCACAATAACCACAATGTTTATTAAAATCCTCTCTTAAATCAGTTTTATGTTCTGACCAATTCTCTCCGGTAGGATTCTTTGTTGGGGTTTTTCTCCTTGCCGGTAGTTTATCCCTCACCATTATCACTGTTTTCTTGTAATAATGAATTTATATACTCTTCAGCATCTTTACGCGCTTTAGAAAGCTTTTCCAAAGTGTCTATTGAAGTTAAGATTTCCGGAACGTCAGACATTCTCATTTGATCAAGGCCAAGTAACTCTCGCTGAGTTGACAATAATAACTTTTTCTCCTCTACACTTAATTCTGTGTTCTGCTCTTTCTCCAGCAATTCAGAAATAGTATCTTTTCTTTTAGAAATATGTTTTTTATATTGTTCAATGCTTTTTGTCAGTACATCAATAAAATATTTTGTGCTTGGGTTATCTTTTCCATCATCCCCAGGAAAAACCACTTCCTTATCAAAAATGATTTTTAAATCATCTACATCTGGTTCTGCCTGATCAGCCTTATTTGTAAATATGATGTGCGGGAAAAGAGGTTTCTTCTCATATATCTCACGTTCTACGGCATCTCCATTGAAAGGAACAATATTACTCTCGTTCAAACGGAAATCGATCATCAACAAATCGATTTCTGAACTATATACTTGCTCCATTAATTCAGTTAATGTTATACCTTTATGAAACTCATAACCTACAACTTCAAAGCCGAAGTCACGAAGTTTTCTTCTATATAATTTAACCTGATTAGGGTCTTCGTCTATATAACCTATTTTATATTGCGTATCCATTTTTTATTTGTTTAGAAGCGAAAAAATAATCTTCACAGCAAACCCTTTTTCGGGTTCTAATACTTCAATGTTTCCATTATTATCATCAATAACAGATTTTACAAGATACATCCCCAACCCAGTACCAATTTCCTTGCCTTTTCTATCTCTCTTAGATGTTGTAAATGGAAGAAAAATATCTTCCTTGTTTTCAAATGACTTATCTAACCCTTTTCCATTATCTGAAAATGTTATTTCAATTTTATTATTTACAATTTCTAAAGCAATTGTGATATTCCTATCACCAACAGATAAACGTTGTTCAAACGAGTCAATTGAATTATTAATTAAATTTGAAAAAATGGTTATCATATCCATTTCAAATGCCCTGAACTCATATAGAGTATCCTTAATATTGTCATTAATAACAAGATTAACGTCTTTTCTCTTGAAGATTCTCTTCCAGGAATTTTTTAATTGGACAAAGAATGCACTAAAATCTAATTTGGTTCTTGTTCTTTTATCTTTTCTTACGGCTGTAAGTGTGTAGTCTACCCAATGCTTAATCTTTTCCTTATCATCTTTTAACAATTCAAATATATCAACTATATCAACATATTGCGTTGTCTCCCTCTTGTTTTCTGGTATTAATGCCAAAACGCTCCTTTCTAGGTCTTCAATTTCCGAAGCATTATTGCTTACTTCCTTCAATTCGTGCGAAAAAGAGGAAACGATTAAGCCCAAACTTGCCAAGGATCTGACTTGAACTATTTCCTGGTTTTCATCATCTTTTCTATCTTCTATAATAGTCCTTACCGACTCCTTAAATAACTCTTCAACACGCTCTTGTTCTTCGTTATCATTAGGTGCAGGATTATTTTTTTGTTCTTCAATAATTCTTTTAGCTAATATCTCTGCCTGTCTTTGGATTTCTTGTGCCTGTCTTCTCTCCTCTTCCTGTTTATTAAAAATATAAATTGGGTTAAAAACGCGAGATCTATCAACTTCAAACTCGTGTATTATTCCAATTATTATATTTTTGAAGGTTTCAAATACTTCGTTCTCTTGTATACCACCACGGTCAGATTTATCTTCCAATAATGGATTGTCCTTTCTCGAAATTGTAATGATGCCAGCAACATTTTCATTATTAACTCTCCAGTCTCCAATTCTTTGACCGGGCCCTGCCGGGCTTTTAGCTGCTCTAAATCCTAAGCCTAACCAATCATTTTTGGGATCGCCATAAGGCCGAACCCGAAAAGAATCCCTATATATTTTTATGCCTCCAAATTTTTCTAATGTTACCTTTCTTTCTTTTGCTATTATATTTTTTAATGGATAGCCCTCCTTTTTTGAATTCACAATTCTCATGAAATTAAATGAACGAGTTGAGGGGTTAAATTAAGCAGCAAATGCATGCTTAGTATGATTAATAGGTTTTTCATTGATGAAATTGTAAAGTTGTTTTATAGTTTTAGCACATACTTTTGTATTTATCCTAATATCGAA
>Ga0206118_100132_pt1 | contig 91633 bp, 90 predicted proteins | sample 3A20Ametagenome_FD_177999 | JGI IMG/M metagenome (GOLD analysis project Ga0206118, IMG submission 177999) | Enriched microbial communities from leaf-cutter ant dump, University of Wisconsin, Madison, United States - 3A20A | ecosystem: Environmental > Terrestrial > Nest > Insects nest > Nest dump... | reverse complement strand
CTTTCCGTAAAGATTATGCCGCCGATGGCTCGATGGAAATTACCACCAACCAGCAAACAGGAGCCTCTACTTTTGTGTTTTTTGTAGGTGGTGATGCTTATAGTGCTCCGGTCGTTTTTAAAGACAATGGAACCACAAGCGAGTACCTTTACCTGCATCGGGATTACCAGGGAACCATCGTGGCCATCTCCGATCAAAGCGGAAATTTTGTCGAAAAACGCCTTTTTGATCCTTGGGGAAAACTACTCAAAGTTCAGGATGGACAGGGGAATGAACTAGCCGGGTTAACGGTTTTAGACCGAGGCTATACCGGACACGAGCATATACAAAGTGTCGGGATTATCAATATGAACGGACGCATATACGACCCGAAATTACGCCGATTCCTGTCACCCGATAATTATGTGCAGGATCCCTATAATACCCAAAACTATAACCGCTATGGTTATGTACTGAACAACCCGACCAAATACACCGATCCAACAGGAGAATTCTGGTGGCAAGCCATAGGTTATATTTTTTCGGCCTATATACATGGCGCTCAGGCAACCGGTGAGGCAAATCCGTATAACTGGGGTAAAACCGAAACCTATAATGCGATTTTAGGGCCAACATCATCGGCAATTTCCTATGCCGCTACAGAATATGCGAATTCTTATATTGATAACTACAATAACCATCCAACCATAAACTATTATGGTGGGGTAATAAACCAGAACGAGCATCCATACGTACCGGTAACTGTAATTCAGATGCCCACACAACATCATTTTCTGGGGGTAAACATGACGGCACTTTCGGACGGTAATTTCTTCGATCGGTTTGTATATGGTACGTTTAATACCTTTAGTATCCCGGTACAATATTTGATGGGAAGAAGCGTTCAGGATGGTAGTATGCGTAACCTAAACGGTACGCCTACCGCCACAGAAGAGGGAGTTTTAGCGTTTGGTTCGTTACCTTTATGGTTTATAGGAGGTAATGCGGGGGCATCGCAAGCAGAGGCGAGTACCAAGTTGTTGGAGCAAACCGGGCAAGTTGCGAAAACGAGTAGTAAAATATTGAGTTGGGGAAATAATGCAAAAGGGCATTTAGTAAAACACGCTGATGTACTAGGATTTGGAGGACACACTCCTCAACAACTTCAAAAAATGTTACCCCAATTAAGGGGTGCTGCAAATCAACTGTATAACAATGTTAATCCTGCATTGACTCGACTAGGTCGTTGGGGTGGACAAACCGATGATGTATTAATGCACATTACAAATAATGGAAAAATGATGATTACAAAACAAAATGGCGAGTTCATTACTGTGATAAACAAGACATCAAATAATTGGTATCAACTTGCTAAGCCAATAAAATAATTTTGTATGACAGAGTTTAAAAAATTAATTAAGAAAAAGGTCTCTAGGTTGTTTCTTGTTATATGGGCTCCATGGGGAGAAGAAAAAGAATCTGATATTGATATATCTTTTGGTTTCGTTTTTAAAGATGAATCCGATAAACTGTGTGTTATAAGTGTAAATAAGGATGACTTATGGTCGCCCTATATTTCTTATGAACCGCTTCCTATAAGTAATTATACTTGGGAAGATTTTTATCCTAGAATAAAAATGTGGATGAAAGCTAAAGATGATAATTTAATTATTGATAAAGAGTATTATGAAGTAACCAAAAGTGATAGATTTAAATCAATTACTGGTGCCGAAATTGAAGGAATAGAATTCATAAGCATAGAAGGCAATACAGAACCATTAGGTGTTAAAATATTTTTTAAAGATGATTGTATTATTTCTATACCTAATTCTGACGGTAATACAGTAGAAACAAAAGCATTCAATAAGAATAATAGTATTGAAAATTTTAAACACTTGGGAAACATAATATATTCAAGAGTATAATGTCTCATCCTAAAATTTGTCTTATCCTAAAATAGGTTGCCAGATTTTAAGACAAGTCTTCTTTACTAAAAAGAAGCGTTCAGGATGGTAGTAGGCGTAACCTCAACGGTACGCCTACCGCCACAGAAGAGGGCGCTTTAGCTTTTGGTTCATTACCTTTATGGTTTATAGGAGGTAATGCGGGGGCATCGCAAGCAGAGACAAGTACCAAGTTGTTGGAGCAAACCGGGCAAGTTGCTAAGAGTGGAAGAGGATTAGTTAATCTTACAGAAGAAACTTTTTCACAAGCATTATTTAAAGGTGTCGAAAATGTGGGAGGATATTCCATTTATGGAACAAAAGGATTAGTAGGAAATACGCTTAATAGAAACATTTTTTTGATTGAAGCTTCAGGAGGAAAGAGTCTTTCAGGATTCAGGTCTTTTGTCGGAAGTTTAGAGCGCGAAGCTTTAGGAGCCGGTGCAAATAAAATATCTATTTACGGTTCATCGATCATCAATAAAGGCTTTCTTAATCCTAATATAGCTAGACGCTTTGGTTACTCTTTTAAGCAATCAGGCAGCGGAGTATTTTTACAAAAAACTTTAAGATAAATTTACTATGTATACTACTGATAAATCATCAATATATATATCCATTTTTAAAAGAAAAGGCGGAGAGGGGTTAAGCACTAAGATTATAATGGACATAGATAATGAGAGGTATAATAGTTTGTTCGCTCAGCTAGAAGTAAATGAAAAGCCGTTGCTTATCTACTTTCAAAGCATGTTGAATTGGTTTTTGCTTACCAATAGTAGAATTTTGATGTCTAATGAGGGACAATTTACATTTTTATATCTTGCCGACATAATTGAGGTACATCCAGCATTACAGGAAGAAATGAATGATAAAATTAACGATAAACAAAAGTTTACTAGGTTAAAAATAAAAATGAAAAATGGGAAGTATTTTGTTTGTAAATTGGAAAAAGGACAACCTTATGAAGGAATTTATCAGGTGTTGCATTATATAGCAACCAACAACTCTTAGATTATTGTGTTTTACTTGATGCAACTAGATGCTCGTATTATGGAACAAACTTTAATCAACCAATACGGTTTAAATAATTTATTGAATATAGGAGAGTAGGATTTTGTATATCCTGAATTTGAATGAAACAGAAGTTCAGTAAGTCCGAGTTTTTTACATTGCATATCTCCTCTAGAAAAAGTTGACGAACTAATAGTCGACCTATTTTAGGACAAGTCTTCTTTACTAAAAAGAAACGTTCAGAATGGTAGTATGCGTAACCTTAACGGTACGCCTACCGCCACAGAAGAGGGAGTTTTAGCGTTTGGTTCGTTACCTTTATGGTTTATAGGAGGTAATGCGGGGACATCGCAAGCTGAGGCAAGTACCAAATTGTTGGAGCAAACAGGAGGAGCCGCTAAGACTGGAAGTAGAGTGTTTGAAGTGGGTTCATATAAAACTCTTAGAGGTGTTGAAGTAGGGTTGGATGCCCACCACGTTGGACAAAAAGCTTTGATGAGTAAGTTTGTTCCGGGCTACAATCCAAGTACAGCTCCGTCAATTTTAGTACCCAAGTTAGGGCATACTAAAGGTGCAGGAGTTTTATTAAGAGGAACGTCAGGTTTTTCAAGCGCACGTCAAGTATTAGCACGAGATATTTTTGAATTGAGACGTGTATATCCAAATATTCCTAATAGTCCTTTGCAGCAATTAATTCAAATGAATAAAACAATGTACCCAGAAGTCTTTGTAAAATAACAATTATGAGTTATACAAAATTAATAGAAGAAAAATATGCCGAAGCAGTTAAAGGTATTAAAGAAAAAGAAGAGTGGTCTAATGAACCAAATACAAAATGGTATAAATATATAATTGGGCTTCCCGTTCAGTTACAGATTTGCTATTTAATAGTTGTGTTTCATAATCAGATTTTTAATGGAGGTTTTCATCAGTATTTTGTAAATGGATATGGACAATTTGCAAAGGAGACTATTGATGCACTTAAAACAATAGGTGCATTAAAAAAAGCTGAGTTATTAGAAGAAGCTTTGAAAATTGTAAACTCTGAGAGTTATTCAGATGAAACTTTTAGAAAGAAGTTATTGGGAAAACAAATTTCTCAACTATTTTCTAAAGATGATTTATTCGAATCTTTGGATAATTTAGATAATATTTATTATACTGACGAAAATGAGGATATAGAGCGATTATTAGGGAACTATTTGAGAGGCTACGAAGAAGGTAGATAGGTGAGGGATTAGCCTTTAAAAGAGCAATGTCTCGTCCTGAAAAAAATTGACGAACTAAAAGGCGATCTATTTTAGGACAAGTCTTCTTTACTAAAAAGAAGCGTTCAGGATGGTAGTATGCGTAACCTAAACGGTACGCCTACCGCCACAGAAGAGGGCGCTTTAGCGTTTGGTTCGTTACCTTTATGGTTTATAGGAGGTAATGCGGGTGCGACGCAAGCAGAGGTAAGTACCAAGTTGTTGGAGCAAACCGGACAAGTTGCTAGGACGGGAAGTCTCGGAGAAAAACTTTTTTTAAGTGAAAAATTCGGAATTACATCAGAAAAGTTTGGAAGTTCTCTTGTAAAAGCTCAAGGGGCATTTAATAAACCAGGAGGTTTCTTTAAAATGGGTTGGTCAAATGTTGCTAAAAATGGTGGTGGGATGCAAATGCGAATTGGTATAGGAAGTAAAGCTGTAAATCCAAATCAAGCGTTGTTCCATATGTATGTTCCTAAAACTTTTGTTCCTAATAGTTTTGCTAATCCATCGATGCAGGTAAAACTCTCACTTTACAAACTTGGGCTATGAATATAAAATACGAAAATGAAGTTTATAGTAAAATAGAATTGATTAATTCTGTTTTAAAGGACATAGGCATTCCTTCTTTAAAAACAAATAAAGACTTTACAATAGATGAACAATTTCACCAAGAGCATTATGTGAAGTTTTCATTACAAAAAACTAATTGTATCAATTTAGAATTAATTTTTATAAATAATGCTTTGCAGATAAATATAGATAGAACGAATGAATCTTTTGAGTGGTCAAATAAACAAATAAAAGAGAATGTTGAGGAAATAAAAAGCTTTGTAAAAGTGCTTTTTACAAGTAGGATTAAAGTAAAGTATTGTGGCTCTAACTACACCAAAATCTCCTTTTTTGATGGTAATGGATGCAATGTTAAAACTTTAAAATATGTGAGCGGGCTGTATTTGAAAATAAGTTGTCAATCAAAAGAATACTCGCCAATTTATATTAAATGAAGCTATTTCTGAAAATGTCTCATCCTAAAATAGGCTGACAGATTTTAGAACGAGTCTTCTTTACTAAAAAGAAACGTTCAGGATGGTAGTATTAACTTTAACGGTACGCCTACCGCCACAGAAGAGGCTGCTTTTGGGTCGTTACCTTTATGATTTATAGGAGGTAATGTTGGCGCGACACAAGCAGAGGCAAGTACCAAATTGTTGGAGCAAACCGGGCAAGTTGCTAAGGGAGGGATTACGGATTTGCAGCTTGTGACAAGAGCAGCGCAGAAAGCTGAAGTAGCGATTGGAGATACAGGAGGTGTTGCAGGAACATTAAAACATACTTATGCTAAAAATCTTTTAAGTCGTTATCAAAGTAGGTTTGGAGGAAATCTTAGTTTAGGGAGCAATTATTTTAGAGGCCCAGCAGGTAAAGGATTTTTAGATGTAGTCAATCATAAAACCATGACTATATATGATTTTAAGTTTGGTAATGGAGTGATGAGTAAGAGCCAATCCCTAAAATATTCAAATAGCTTTCCATGATATTTAATACAAATAATCAGACCTTAATTTAAGAATGGCAATAGATAAAGAAATAAAAAAGAAAGTAATTGGGGATTGGCAAAATGCCTTTCCTCAACTATCTTTTTATGCTCAGAATAAACTATATAAGATAGTAGGTCCGATAATCATCGGATTAGAGTTCATTAAATCGCCTTTTACAGATACCTATAGTCCATATTTTGTAATATACCCACTTTGGGAAGAAGATATAAAAGCTAGTCTTGATTATCCCATCCTTTTAAAGGATTTCAAAAATAAAAAAGACATTCAGTATGATATACCTTATGAAAAGCACAGTATATTTTTTGATGATGTGTTGGAAAGTATAAAGAGGCATAGTCCATTGTCATTTGATGGGAATATTTCTTTTAAAAAATTAATAGCTATATTGGATGAATATTCCAAAACGCCACCATTGAGCGCAGCCCCTAGCTCATATCTACAAGCAGTCCTTCATGCAACAAAATTTAAAATAGCGTTATTCATTGGAGTTGTAGAAGCCCAAAGCGTATTAGAACAAATTAACAAAAGAGATTGGGATTTGAACCACTTTAAAGCATGTGGGGTAGATGTAAATGAATGGCTTCAAAATTTGGAAACAATGTTATCGAATAGGGATGATTTTTTGAAGCAGATAGAGGCGAATAAGCAGGATAAGAAGATAGCAAAGTTACAGAGTTCGGAACTTGTCTCATCCTAAAATAGGTTGAAAGATTTTAGGGCAAGTCTCTTTTAACAGGAAGAAGCGTTCAGAATGGTAGTATGCGTAACCTTAACGGTACGCCTACGGCCACAGAAGAAGGCACTTTAGCTTTTGGTTCATTACCTTTATGGTTTATAGGAGGTAATGTGGGGGCATCGCAAGCAGAGGCGAGTACCAAATTGTTGGAGCAAACCGGGCAAGTTGCTAAGACGGGACTTACAAATCCACAGTTAGTTCAGAAATCTGCAACATTAGCAGAAAGGACAATTGGAAGACAAGGACCAGTTGCAGGAATAGCAAAACATAAGTATGCAACTAATTTATTAGATAGGTATCAAAGCATTTACGGACATAAGGGATTATTTTCCAACCATTCATTTAATAATGGTGTTGGTAATCGTGTATGAGCCCAGCGCAATACAATAAATATTATAACAATTTTGGATTACCTATTCAAGTAATAAAACCTTAGAAATGGCAGAAGATATTAAGGAAATAAAGAAATTGGTTAAGGATAATTGGGTTGATGCTTTCCCTGAATTATCTGCATTTGCTCACAATAAATTTTACAAAGTAGTAGGTTGTTTTGTTGTTGGAATTGAAGCCGTAAATATTCCTAATATTGAAGGGTATAAACCTCACTTTGTAGCCTATCCATTATGGAAAGAGGACATAAAAAAGTGTTTAGATACTCCTTCGCTTTACATATGTGTAGAAGATCAAAAAAAGTTTCAATTTTCTATACCTTATCTGAAGCATGGTGCTTTGATTAGTGAAGCTGTCGAATGTTTTAAAAAGCAAATTCCAATTTCCTTAAATGGCAATATCAATTTGAAATCCTTGTTTGATTTAGTAGATAGTCGTTTTAATGATATTTTGGTTAAATCAAATTCTGCACAACAAGCGAAATTATTTGAGTTGAAATTTTATTCAGCTCTGTATGTAGGAAGTCAAAGCCAAGTACAAAATGTATTAAATCAAATTGAGCAGTCAGGCAAAAGTTGGAATATGAATATGTTTGAAATGTGGTATGGTAAATTTGATGTGTGGTTGCAAGGGCTACGACAAAAAGTAAGTAACCGAGAAGATTTTTTAAAACAGATAGAAGAGAATAAACAGGATAAAAAAATATCACAGTTGAAAAGTTCTGAACTTACAACATATGACTAATCCTAAAATAGGTTGAAAGATTTTTGGACAAGTCTTCTATAATGGATAGTTAGAAGCGTTCAGGATGGTAGTATGCGTAACCTAAACGGGACGCCTACCGCCACAGAAGAGGGCGCTTTAGCTTTTGGTTCGTTACCTTTATGGTTTATAGGAGGTAATGCTGGGGCGGCGCAAGCAGAGGCAAGTACCAAGTTGTTGGAGCAAACCGGGCAAGTTGCTAAGGAAGGGACGAACTTAGTATATCAAGGATTTGACAAAGCAGGTATTGTTAGATATGTTGGTGTTACTAAAAGAGAGGCAGCTGTCAGGTTTGGAGAGCATCTCAGTTCAGCTACGGCAAAATCACTTTTACGGTATGAAGTTGTGCCAAATGCAACAAATTTATCAAGAACCGGAGGCAGAGTTTGGGAACAGAATCTAATCAATCAATACGGCTTACAAAAGAACGGTGGTTTGTTGCTAAACGAAATAAATTCAATCGCACCTAAAAACTGGTGGCAATACGGTATTAAATAATGACAAGAGCAAACACAAAAATAGGGGATGTATTTTCGGTTAAGATAGATGACAGTAGCAATAAGTATTTTCAGTATATTGTTAGCGACTTAACCCAATTGAACAGTGATGTAATCAGGGGATTTAAAAAAGTATATCCTATCAATACGAATCCTGATTTATCAGAAATTGTAAACGGAGAAGTGGAGTTTTATGCCCATTGTGTTACAAAATTAGGGATAAAAATGGGCTATTGGGAAAAGGTTGGGAATATTAGCGATATTGGAAATTTTGACAATGTGCTTTTCAGGAGTAGTGCAGATAATCCGCAAACAGGGGTATCGCAAAACTGGTGGGTATGGAAAATCAACGAAGAGCAAAAATCTGTAGGGAAATTAACAGAAGAAAATCGAAAGGCAGAAATAGGAAGTGTTATTCCGCCTGATAGCATAGTCCACCGAATGCAAACAGGGGAGTACGATTTTGTATATCCTGAATTTGAATGAAACAGAAGTTCAGTAAGTCTGAGTTTTTTACATTGTATATCTCGTCTTGAAAAAAGTTGATGAACTAATAGCTTACCTATTTTAGAACGAATTATTGAAACGTTCAGAATGGTAGCATGCGTAACCTTAACGGGACGCCTACCGCCACAGAAGTGGGCGCTTTAGCTTTTGGGTCGTTACCTTTATGATTTATAGGAGGTAATGTTGGCGCGACACAAGCAGAGGCAAGTACCAAATTGTTGGAGCAAACCGAGCAAGTTACGAAGATGAGTCAATCTTTAGGAACAGGAAGAACCACAGTAAAACAATGGCTTCAAAATGCAGAAAACTTAGAAAGAACACAATTAATCAAGGATATAGAAGGAGCGGGATTAAGAAAGTATTTAGCAGGAAAAGTATGATGATTCTAAGCGTGGTGGTATGAAAATGCGATTAGATCTACCACAATCTGGTACTCCCTTCAATCATATGTACTTGTACTATGGGAAATAAAAATACGTATGATATTTTTCTTAACCCAGTAAGTTATAAAAGTCCTTCGGCACATATTCCAATCAGATAAATAAAGGCTAATATGAAAAAAAAAAAAGGATATTCGTTTGATGATGAAATAGCAAGCAAATTTTGCTACGATATGGAGAATAAAAAAATTGAAGTATATTTTACAGGATACAGTGATGAAAAAGAAAGGTTTTTAGATAAACAGTGTGTCTTTACGATCTCAAATTGGACAGAAGCAAAAAGTAAGTTAGGCGATGAAGATAAACTTTATCATTTGGACAAGCATATGGGGATTTTTAGCATGATATTATATATTAAGTATCATGGTAATGATCTGGAAATGCATGTAAATACTGTTGATGATAGATATATTACATTGTTTTTTAAAGATCCCCAATTGACATTGAAAATAGAACAAGATATAGATACCTCATCCTATAAATAAGTTGACAGATTTTAAGACAAGTCTTCTTTACTAAAAAGAAGCGTTCAGGATGGTAGTATGCGTAACCTAAACGATACGCCTACCGCCACAGAAGAGGGCGAGTGCGATTTAATTCCAATTATTCTTTTGCATGATCTCGGTTAAATAGTGCAATTCGTTTTCCCATAAATCATCCGATTGCGTTTGCTCCCGGAATTGCAGAATGCTATTTTGGGCATTCACAACCGCATCCCGATACCATGGGAACTCCTGAGCTGTGGCGAGTAATTTAACAACACCTTTTAGACTTTCTCCACTTCGGATATACCAAAAGGCATGCTGACTCCTAAAATACGGAGAGTAATAAAACTCTTCGGCAACAGCATTCCAAATGGTTTCATCGGCCTCCGGGACAGATAGTAATGCAACGGCATAAACCGATGAATTGATAATATCATTTTTAAAATCAACCAATTGTAGCACGTTTATTTCGTCGCTTTTCCACTCGTTCAGTAAACTGTTTTTTAAAAGCGTCTCGTATATCTCATGTGCCTCCTGATGTTTGCCGGTGAAATGCAACGAATCGGCCAAAGCAATTTTGGCTTTTTTGTTGTTTTCATCCAGTGCTAAGGCTTTTTGAGCCAGTGCGATGCTTTCGTCAAAATGTAACAATATAAAATGACACTTCGCTAAGGATGCTAATACTTCCGGATCGGTATAATCGGTTTCGTTTAAATTGGACGCAGCAAATTGTAATGCTTTTTCCGGATAGCGGTCAATTACAAAGCGTTCGATGACCTGCGCTTTTGGAATCCGGTTGAAATAAATCGAATCGAGTGCCGCAAAAATAACTCCGCGTTTATCCCAAGTCGATTGTATGCCTTTCCATTGGTTATAAGCACCTTCAAATGCATGGGAGGGAGGAATGATATTCCCGTTTTTATCTTTAAATTCATAGACGAGATCGCCACCCGTGACGCCGATATAGCGTTTTAGAGCGTCTTCAAAATCAACGGTAAAGGCTTTGTCTTCGACTATAGGAGTGCTTTTCCCGAATAACCCTTTAAAAAATGACATATGTGTTTTGTTTTTTAGATGATCAAATAATGTTGTTGCTGGAGCAGCAGTTGGAAGTGCCGTTCCAGACAAATATATTGAAACTAATACGTTGTTTTTTGGGTATAAATGGTTTTTTAAAAAAGAGATCTGATTTTGTGATGTCAAATCTGAAATTGTTTTAGATATAACATTTTGCGTTGTGGTAAAAGGTGACGGAAGTCCATAAAAAAAGGGACTGTTTAACAGTTCCCGGGATTATTTTTTGATTACTTTTTGTGTATGCCGATTACCATCGGTGTCGGTGGTTTGTAGGAGATAAACGCCTTTTGACAAGGAGCTGATATCGATTTTGTCGGAATTAGTGGTTTGAACAAGATTTCCATTCAGGTTATACAGCTGATTTTGGGCAATGGAAAGACCACTAATTTGGATATAGTCCTTTGCCGGATTGGGATATACCGATACAGTTTCCTTTTTCAGATCACGGATGGATAACGTACTCTTGGCAACCAGTTGAATGTCGTCCAAACCGAGTATTGCGTATTGTTTTTCGGCTGTCATCTCAAAGTTTAGCCGTATAGTCTGACCGGCATAAGCCGATAAGTCGACTTCCTTTTCAAATTTAGCGGTAGGATTGCCACCAGTAAATTCGGAATCGCGAAGTAGAATGTCATCAAAATCGATCGTCGCAATTACGATCGTCTGCGAACCTTTGAATATTTTGATTTGAAATTTTCCCGGTTGGGTTTTATGGGTAACGGCCAGTTTAAGTTTAAGAACCGTGTTGTCCTTAATAAGAAACTCCGGCATTCCAACTCCAAAGATTTCATTGGGCGCAAAGTTGTAGAATACCAGATATTGATTTTGTGTTCCTGAAAATCGAGCGACTTTTAAGCTGTTATAATTTTGCCATCCTTGCGGAAGAATGTTCGTGACTTGTTGGTTTTGGGGGATGATCACATTTTCAAAATTTTCGCTATAATAGATGTCTTGTGCAATAGCATTGGTGAAGGCGAATAATAGGGTTACATACAGATACTTCATATATAATTATTTAAAATTGAATACTTGATGAGACACAAAATTAATAATTATGACACAAATTACTGTACTTTTGTTTTGTTTATAACAATTTGAATAGGTTTAAAATGTGCTCCGTTCTTCTTTTTGGAAGAAAAAGAAGAATCAAAAACTAATGATAGTAATGTTTTAGAGTGTTGGTTGTGATTGGGTTATAGCGGAAAAACGGCTTCGATCTGTGTCCCTTTTCCAATATTGGATTTAATATGTAATTCCCCTTTTAAAGCCGTGATTCGTTCGGTCATGTTTTTAATGCCAATCCCTTTTTTGGCAATTTTAAGGTCAAAACCGGAACCATCGTCGCTAATGATTAATTGTAGTTTACCGGTTTCGGTAAGGGTAAGGGTCACAAAGGCGTTCTTGGCGTTTGCATATTTGTTGATATTCAGGATGCCTTCCTGTATGATGCGATAGATGTTAATCTTGGTGGTGTTCGCAACGGTGTTCCAGTCGATGTCTTCGTCGATTTCATAGTGGAAATCTGTAGTGTTAATGTTTTCCTGGTTTTTGATCAGGAAGCTTAATAACTCGGTAAAGTTGCGCTCTTCAAAATAGGAGTTCTTGGTTAGGTCGTGCGAAATTGTACGGATTTCTTTTTCAATATTCTGAAGTTCCAGAATATATTCTTTTCGCTTTTCGGTTGCTTTTTCATCCGCTTTATTATTAAAAAAACCAAGGTTCATCCGAACACCATAGATTTTGTTCATAATATTATCGTGCAATTCCATTGCAATCCGGGTCTTTTCCTCCTCTTTAGCGGTATTGACTTTTTCCTGTTGTTCCACTAGCAGGTGATAGATTTCTTCATTAGCTTCCTGTTGCTGCTGGATTAACTGAAGTTCTTTGTTTTTGGCTTTTAAGTGGCGGATAATTCCCAAAGCGGTTACCACAAAAATAAAAAAGGCGGCACCAAGTAGGATATACAGATTTCGTTTGGTTAAAACTTCGTTTTCTTCTTCCAGTCGTTCTGTTTCGTAAGCAATACGGGCATACTTGTTACGGGTAGCGCGTTCTTTTTTCTGTAAACTATCGCTAACGGCAATATACTCATCGGAATACTGCTGACTTCTACTGGTGTCAATTTTCGACAAGAGTTTTAAACAACGCAATAGTTCGTAATAACTCTTGGTATCATTAGCAAGTTGATAGCTCTCCTTTAACGTTACGATCGATTGTAGGGTGTCTTTTTGGATGAGGTAAAACTCACCCAACTGTACTTTGCTATAGGCAACACCCGCCTGGTTTCCGAGGCTGTCCCGAAGATGGATCGATTCGTAAAACATCTCTTTCAGATCTTTGAAATCGCCGGCTTTCATTTTGGAATACGCCAGATTACTTAGTGTAGCAGCATAATATTCCGGGAAAAGTTTGCGGAGATCTTTAATCGCGATAATCTTTTCGAATTGTTTGATCGCTTTTTGATGTTCTCCGATTTTGTCGTACATATAACCGATATTGTTCAGCGTCGGGATATAATATCCAAGTATCACTTTCGGATCGGTTTCTTTGAGTTTCAGTTTGTCGTATTCCTTTAATGCCAGTTCGTGGTATTTCAAGGCGCCATTAAAATCGTTTAAACCCTGAAGGGAATTGGCCAAGATGTTATAAGCGCTATAGGTAAGCTTATAATTGCCGGATTTATTGAGTAATTGTAGCGATTTACTGGCTTCAATTTCACTTTCAATGTAGTTGCCCTCGCTATAGAGAATCCCGCCTTTATATAATAGCATGCGGCCTACGTTTTCCGAGTCTTTGATACGGCGGTATATTTTTTCGGCCTGAAGATAGTAATAGAAGGCGCTGTCTTTTTTTATCGGTTCGTAGCAATCGCCAATATAATACAATGCTTTTGCGGTTGCGATACTGTCTTTGGCGTCATTGGCCAGGTTAAAAGCTTCTTCGCTAATGATTCGGGAGGTCTGAAAATCATTGAGACGGTAAAATTCGTCTGCCAGCTGGAAATGAAAATTCCGGGTTATGGAGTCGTTTTTGCGAAGCGAAATCTCATGAAAAATAGAGTCCAACAGGACTTTCTTTTTTGATAGGGATTTCTGATTGTTATTCGCGTCTTTGAACAGCGCATTTATTTTTTTATCCGAAACAGCAATGTCACTTTTTTTGTTCATCTCACAGGAGAACATCAGAAAACAGAGGATAAGACAAAATATAAATTTCGAGGCTGGGGCGTTCAAAATGGTTGCGAATTAGGGATTGTTCAAAAATAATATAAAAAACCTAGGCAATATAAGTTAATATCGCAACTTATATTGCCTAGGCCGAAAAAATGTTTCGTTTTGTATTATCTTTTTGGAGGGTTAAGTGTTCCACCTCCGTTATCGTCAAGATTCGGGCTGATTGGTTCCGTAGTTGTATTTGGAGTATAGCTCGGAAGCATACTTGTTGAGTCGGCAGCAGTACCACGCATCATATCGTCATTAGTATTGAATTTTCGGGCACTGGTTTCTTGCGTTACATCATACTCATCCGTTGAACATGAAAATGTTAATCCGCCAACAATGATAAGTGTCAAAATAAAAAGAGCTTTTTTCATAAAAAAATATTTTAATGTTAAGAAATGGGGTTGCTACAACATTTTTGTGGTGCAGTGGTATTTGATTTGTTTTTTTGCTGAAAGTTGGGATTACTTACCAGTATTACTAAAGATGTCATGTGTAAAGCATGTTCCCGCATCTTAGTAATCGTTTAAAGCCTTAAATTGTTCCGTCATTATTACAGTTACAAAATTATAGTAGGAAGGCATAGTTTTGGTAATCATTAATCTTGTATTTAGTGGTTGTAAGGCGTTTGCTAGTGGATGTATCATTTGTACGTGTAAACAATAGGTTTTTACTAAGATGAAATTCGCCTTATAATGGTATCGATGTTGTCTTTATACGATTTGGAGAAAGGTATGGAAATTTCATTATTATTTAAATAACATTTCAATTTTCCCAAATGTATACGGGAAACATAATTAATATTTACAATCGAACTGTTGTGTACCCTTAAAAAGTAGAAAGGAAGCAAACTTTCAAAATGTTTTAATGTTTTGTAAGCACTCACTTTCTGACCGGAGCTAAGGTAAATATCAGTGGTGTTATTGTCGGCTTTTAAATGGGTGATGTCTTTTAAATGCACAAACTGATAATCACCGTATGATTTTACACAAATCGTTTCAGGTTCTTTAACCGGATTTTTTTTCTGAAAGCGAAGCAGGCACTTTCGTAACTCGCTCTGACTTAAAGGTTTTAAAAGGTAATCCGAAACCCCTTTTTTAATAGCTTCAAACGCATGACTCTCGTCCGAAGTAAGTACCACAAAATAGGGTAATTCTTCCAGAAATTCGTTTAGTTCGGATAAAATAGCGAACGATAAATCCGAATCCGGTTTTTTAGAAGCAATTTCAATGAACACCAGTTTTGGCTTTAACTCCAATATCCGGTTAATGGCTTCTTCTTTCGTCTTAATCACACCAAGACACAGAAAGTCTTCAAAATCTTCAAAAACTTCCAGAATGTTCTTGGCTACCTTCTCATCGTCATCGATTAGCAAAAACGGATAATGCACAACTTTAATTTTAGTGCAAGCTATTACTTTCTGCAGAAATTGTTTTACGGATATTCCGTACTTTTTCGTTAGATTTGTAATAGAAAAAAAATCGTATGGGCAAAGAAAAAAATATTCTGTTAGTAGATGATCATCCAATGACACTGGACGGTTATATCAACCTGCTTTCCGAATTTAACACCGATGAGTTGACACTTAATTTTACAACCGCTCATAATTGTACCGCGGCCTATACGACCATTATGAACTTTTCCCGGTTAAAAAAGGATATCGACTTTGCCTATCTGGATATTAGTTTGCCGCCTTATAAAGAAATGAATATCGAATCCGGAGTTGATCTGGCATTGTTGATTCGCGAGAAGTTCCCAAAGTGTAAAATCGCACTTTTGACAATGCACAACGAACCGGTACTGATCGATAAAATTATGAATAAGGTCAATCCGGAAGCGTTTATCTCGAAATGTGATATCAACTTTGAAATGTTTCCGAACGTATTCGAAAAAATCTACGGTGGTGAAACCTTTGCCAGTCATACAATTTCCAATGCACTGAAAGAACTGATGATGAAAAACATCAAATGGGATTCGATCGACAGTCAGATTTTATTGTTGATTTCTCAGGGTGTTAAAACAGCTGATCTTCCAAATTATATTCCGTTGTCGATGAGTGCGCTGGAAAAACGAAAAGCCAATATTAAAAGTCAGTTGCTGCGCTCCAAAGGCGGCGACAAAGAGTTGATCGAAGAAGCGAAAAAGATTGGACTGATTTAAACAACTAAAAGATTCCGGACAATACATAAAAGTAAAGCTAGTTTTTACTACTTTAGTACAGAAATAAGTACCGTATGATTAAAGTTGGCCTGCTATATCTCTTATTAATCCTTCCCGTTGGTCTTTGGGCGCAAACCGAAGAAATAGCAAAAAAAGAAGAAGAAAAGAAAGTTGTCGTAGTAGACTCGCTATACCGGGAGGATCAGTTTTATATCAGCATTGCTTATAACTTAGTGCGAAACAGCCCGCGTGGCTTTTCGCAAAACTCCTTTTCACTCGGTCTTAGTGCCGGGATTCTCCGCGATATTCCGCTTAATGATAAACGTACCTTTGCGATAGCACCGGGTATTGGTTATTCGTTTAACAGTCTTCGTCAGAATATGAAAATTGAAGAAATAGACGGTATCGCCAATTATTCCATCAGTTCCGATTTCGAAAAAAATAAACTGGAAATGCATTATCTGGATATTCCAATCGAAGTGCGCTGGCGTACATCAACACCGGAAAGTCATAAATTCTGGAGAATCTACTCCGGATTTAAGTTCAGTTACCTGATGTATAGTAAATCGGTTTATACGGGAAGCACCGAAAAAATCAAAGTCTTTAATAATTCCGATCTGAATAAATTCCAATACGGACCCTATGTCGGAATTGGGTATAATACCTTTAATGCCTATGCCTATTATGGATTAAACCCGTTGTTTAAATCGGGTGAGATCGATGGCGAAAGGATTAAAATGAATGTTTTTAGCTTTCTGGTGATCTTCTACATTTTATAACCAGAAATACCACAATCCGATTTGCGGTAACGCACCAACCAATATGCCGATGACAATCTCTTTCATCGAGTGGGCATTCATATACAAACGGGACGACGCCACAATTCCGATACTACAGATCGAAAAAGCAATCAGGTTTACAAACCGGATATGATAGTGCATGGAAATCCCAATGATAAAAAGGGTGATGCCCACAATGCCCACCATATGTAAGCTGGCTTTAAAATGAAAGAGTAGCAGGAGTAGAGCAATTACCGAACTGATCAACGCGCCTAAAAAGAAAAAATACAACTCCGGAATCGGGAGCATTGTTAACGAATGTTCGATCAATACTAAGAAAAACATCGCCTGGAAAGCCAATGGCAATCGCCGTTCTTTTTTCTCCGACAACATAATCCCCGAACGAATCAGTCCGAGTGATTTTAATAAAAAATATGTCGACACCGGTAAAAATAACGTCAGAATAACTACTTGAAACAGGATCAGGTAGATTTCATGCGGATAAAAATAATTCCGGGTTACGAAAAAATAAAACAGCGTGGCATAAACCGAAATGAACAGCGGATGGAACAAATAAGAAAATAACGGGAAGATCTTTTTGAAATCCATTGAAATGATGGGTTTAAGTCGGGCAATTATATTTTTTTTCGCATACGTGCCACCGGAATATCCAGCTGTTCACGGTATTTGGCGATCGTTCTTCGGGCAATCGGATAGCCTTTTTCTTTTAAGATATCGGCTAGTTTATCGTCGGGAAGCGGCTTACTTTTGTCTTCCTCTTCGATTACATTCTGTAAAATCTTTTTAATCTCGATGGTCGAAACATCTTCCCCCTGATCGTTTTTCATGGCTTCCGAAAAGAATTCCTTGATCAGTTTTGTGCCGTAGGGGGTTTCTACATATTTACTGTTGGCTACTCGGGAAACCGTCGAAATATCCAAACCAACCATATCGGCGATGTCTTTCAGGATCATCGGTTTTAGCTTGGTTTCATCGCCGTCAAGGAAATATTCCTGCTGGTAATGCATAATCGCGTTCATCGTTACAAATAAAGTCTCGTTACGCTGTTTGATTGCATCGATAAACCATTTGGCGGAATCCAGTTTTTGCTTGATAAACTGCACCGCATCTTTCTGGGAGTTCGATTTCTCGCGCGATTCCTTATAGGTTTGCAGCATTTCCTGATAATCTTTGGAAACGTGTAATTCTGGTGCATTTCTCCCGTTTAGGGAAAGCTCCAGTTCGCCGTCGATCAGACGGATCGAAAAATCCGGAACGACATGCTCTACCGTGCGGGAATTGGTGTCGAACGAACCACCCGGTTTTGGGTTTAGTTTTTCGATTTCGTCAATCGCCTTGCGAAGTTGTTCCTGCGAGATGTCGTATTTCTGAAGTAATTTGTCGTAATGTTTTTTGGTAAATGCATCAAACTGGTTTTCGAGTATGTCGATCGCAAGTTCGATGGCTTCGGTTGGCGTTTTATGACGAAGTTGTAACAACAAACACTCCTGTAGGTCGCGTGCGCCAACACCCGACGGTTCCAATTCGTGGATGATATTTAGAATGCGCTCCACATTTTGTTCGTCGGTATAAATGCCCTGTGTAAAAGCCATATCGTCTACAATATCCTGAATGTCACGACGGATATAACCCATATCGTCAATACTTCCAACTAAAAATTCGGCGATTTCGCGCTCACTGTCGGAAAGGATAAACGTATTTAATTGATTAATCAAATCCTGATGAAAACTTACCGGAGCGGCAAACGGTAGACTGCGATCTTCGTCGTCGTCACTGTAATTATTGGCTTGTAACTTATAATCGGGCGTTTCATCGTTACTCAAATACTCGTCGATATTGATTTCGTCGGCATCAATGCGTTCGTTGTCAAAATCGTCGTATTCATCATAGCTATCGTCTTCATAATCATCATGTTCCATAGCGTCCTCTTTTCCGGTTTCCAAAGCCGGATTTTCCACTAGTTCTTCTTTAAGCCGTTGTTCGAAAGCCTGCGTAGGCAATTGAATCAACTTCATTAGTTGAATTTGCTGAGGGGATAACTTTTGCGATAATTTGAGCTGTAAATGTTGTTTAAGCATTTTTGTATTGTGTATTCGGTTTTTGGGTTAATCCAGCGCTGTAGGATACAGCCATAATAAAGTAACCTTTGCCAAATTATTATTTTCAAAAATAAAAAAAATTCGGCAAAGGTTAGTATAACTTTAGCAGGTACTGTGATGCGAAACCGAAATTAACACATTTTCAGACTGACCTGACTTGTAAATAATTCAGAATTAGAACTCGGCGTTTTGCGGTGTTCTTGGGAAAGGAATTACGTCACGGATGTTTGACATTCCGGTTACGAATAATACCAATCGTTCAAAACCAAGTCCGAAACCACTGTGAACGGCTGTTCCGAAGCGACGGGTATCCAAATACCACCACAATTCTTTTTCGTCAATTCCCAATTCGGCGATCTTTTGTAATAATACATCCAAACGCTCTTCCCGTTGCGAACCACCTACGATTTCTCCAATTCCAGGGAACAGGATATCCATAGCGCGAACCGTTTTTCCGTCTTCGTTCAAACGCATATAGAACGCTTTGATCTTAGCCGGATAATCGAATAAAATTACCGGACATTTAAAGTGTTTCTCTACAAGGTAACGCTCGTGCTCACTTTGTAAATCGGCACCCCATTCGTCGATGATATAGTTGAATTTTTTGTTCTTATTTGGTTTGGAGCTTTTTAGAATGTCAATCGCTTCGGTATAGCTTACGCGTTTGAAGTTGTTGTCCATTACAAAGCTTAATTTTTCCAATAACGACATTTCGCTTCTTTCGGCTTGCGGTTTTGATTTTTCCTCGTCCAACAAACGTTGTTCCAGGAATTTTAAATCGTCACCACATTTATCCACCGTGTATTTGATCACATATTTAATGAAATCTTCGGCCAAATCCATGTTGTCTGCCAGGTTGTTAAACGCTACTTCCGGTTCGATCATCCAGAACTCAGCCAAGTGGCGTGATGTATTCGAGTTTTCCGCTCTGAATGTTGGTCCGAAAGTATAAATCTGACCCAATGCCATGGCGTAGGTTTCGCCTTCCAACTGACCGGATACGGTTAGGTTGGTCTCTTTTCCGAAGAAATCTTCTTTAAAGTTCACCTGTCCGTCTTCTGTTCGTGGCGTACCATCAAAAGGTAACGCAGTAACGCGGAACATTTCTCCGGCACCTTCAGCATCCGATCCGGTGATGATAGGCGTGTTTACATAGAAAAAACCTTTTTCCTGAAAATATTGATGAACGGCAAACGATAAAGTCGAACGTACGCGCATAATCGCCCCGAAAGCATTGGTTCGGATTCGTAAATGTGCATTTTCACGTAAAAACTCCAACGAGTGTTTTTTAGGTTGCATCGGATATTTTTCCGGATCGGAATCACCCAGGATTTCCAGTTTGGTTACCTGAATTTCTACCGACTGTCCAGCGCCCTGACTTTCAACCAAGGTACCGGTAAGGCTCACCGCTGCACCAGTAGTGATTCGTTTTAGGATTTCATCCGGAGTATTTTCAAAATCAACAACACACTGAATATTATTTATCGTAGAACCGTCATTCAACGCGATAAACTGATTATTTCTAAATGTTCTTACCCAACCTTTTGCTTTTACTTCATGCAATGTCTTCGTACCGTTTAGCAGGTCCTTAACTTTAGTGTGCTTCATTGTAATGATTTTTATATTGATTTTTAAGTGAAAAAAAATTTGCAATGCCCGCAAAGGTAATAAAAAGCCTGTCAAAAAGATAGCTTCTTATTTTAATTTAAAATGAAAATAGGTTTGCAAATCTGTTCTAATAAAAAATCCGCTGTGTAGCGGATCTTTTACTTATACTTTCATGATTTCGGCTTCTTTTGCAACCAAAGCCTCGTCAATTTTTTTAATGTAAATGTCCGTTAATTTCTGAACGTCTTCCTCGGCACTTTTACAGATATCCTCGGATGTTCCGTCTTTTTCTAATTTTTTGATATCGGTATTCGCCTCTTTACGGGAATTTCGGATACTGATTTTGGCATCTTCTGCTTCCGCTTTGGCTTGTTTTACCAGGTCACGACGACGCTCTTCGGTTAATGCCGGAACACTGATGATGATATTATCACCATTATTCATCGGGTTAAAACCAAGATTGGCAATCATAATCGCTTTTTCGATAGGCTGTAACATGTTTTTCTCCCATGGCGTAACGGTAATCGTACGCGCATCCGGTGTATTTACATTGGCAACCTGAGAAAGTGGCGTTTGAGATCCGTAATAATCCACAAAAACACCACCCAACATCTGAGGGGTTGCTTTTCCGGCACGGATGTTCAGAAATGCTTTTTCAAGGTGATCCATAGAACCGTTCATCGATTCTTTGGTGCTATCTAAAATAAAATTAATTTCTTCAGTCATGATACTAATTTTTATAATTCAAAATTAAATATTTACTGTTGTTCCAACAGTTTCTCCTTCACAAACTTTTAATAAATTGCCTTCTTTGTTCATGTCGAAAACGATAATTGGTAATTCGTTTTCCTGACTCAACGTAAAGGCAGTGGTGTCCATTACATTCAATCCTTTTTTCAATACATCGTCAAAAGTGATGTGATCGAATTTTACAGCATTGGCATCTTTTTCCGGATCGGCAGTGTACACACCGTCAACACGGGTACCTTTTAAGATCACATCGGCATTGATTTCCACACCTCTTAAAACAGCTGCGGTATCGGTTGTAAAATACGGGTTACCGGTTCCGGCACCGAAGATTACGATTCTTCCTTTTTCCAGATGACGTACGGCTCTTCTTTTGATATACGGTTCGGCAATAGCCTCAATTTTCAAAGCAGTTTGTAAACGGGTTTGCATTCCGGCTTCTTCCAAAGCACCCTGCAAGGCCATTCCGTTGATCACGGTAGCCAACATTCCCATATAATCCCCCTGAACTCTGTCCATTCCGTTACTGGCTCCGGCTACACCTCTGAAAATATTTCCACCTCCGATTACAATAGCGATTTCGACACCTTTGTCATGGATTTGTTTGATTTCAGCAGCATATTCGGCCAGCCTTTTCGGATCAATACCATATTGGCGTTCTCCCATTAAAGCTTCACCACTTAGTTTCAAAAGAATTCTTTTGTATTTCATTGCAAGTTTTGTTTAGTGGTGCAAATATAGTTATTATCTGTTTTTTTAAAACGATGTCCGTAAATATTTCTTAAACAAGCCGGGAGCGCCGAAAAAACAGGAACGGATCTTATAGTTTTAATTCGAGGTACGATTTTTTTGCCGCTTCATATCCAATGTTAAAAATTGCTTCCATCCGCATTTTATTGGTTTCGAAAGTGCTGAAAATAGAGAGTTCCTCCGGTTCGATCACCCAATCGCAGTTGTTGAATTTCTGCATATTCGAATTGGCCGAAAGCAGATCGAAGGCACGGGTAGTTACCGCTTTTATCGACGACAGGTCTTTGGCTTCGATTTTCTGAATCGGACTCACATAAACACCAATAAGAGTGTCGCAACGACCTTGCAGTACATCGGTTGGGAAATGATTCAGAATACCGCCGTCGCTGTAAATACTGCCTTTGATTTCGTAGGGCGACATCACACCGGGAAACGAGGAGGAGGCAAGAATCGCATCGACAATTTTGGTATCGGGGCTAAAAATTTTTAGTTTCCCCTTTACCATATCGGTGGCCGTAATATGGGTTTGGATTTTTAAATCGCCTAAAGTAGCGTCCTCAAAAATGGAGCTAAAATATTTTTTAAACGATTCCGAATCGATTAGTCCGGCTTTTTTTAAGGTAAAGTGTTTCCAGTGGAAAAAATAAATCGACTTAAAAAATTCCAAAATCTCCTCGGGCGACTTGCCCCAGGCGTATAAAGTTCCGATAATCGAACCGGCACTGGTTCCGGCAATATGAATGGGACGTATGTTTTTTTCTTCTAAAAATTTTATAACACCGGCATGAGCGAGTCCTTTGGTTCCACCGCCGGAAAGGATCAGTCCGATTGACTTCGTTTGTAAATCCATCTTTGTTGTAAAAAGATAAAGTTACACTTTTTGTCCATTGGATTGTTACTTTTGTTACTTTTTAATGTGGCTATTTGCGCTAACTTTGTACCGCATAATAAACAAATGAGATGGAAGCATATATTGAAGAGAGCCTGAAAAGAAGTTATTCGTATCAGGAATATAGAGATTTGGTAACGAAATTGCTAAAAGAAGGAAAGTCGACCGGAGCGGAACAATCGGATGATTTATGGCATTATAGTGAATTAAATGAAGCCCGAATGAACCGTTTGGAGAAAACGATATCGGTTCCGAATGTGATAGGTGAAGGACTAAAAAATATCGAAAAAAAATACATCTGGCTGGTACTTTCGGAAGGTTGGTGTGGTGATGCGGCGCAGATTGTGCCGGTATTGCATAAAATGGAATTGCTGGCGCCGAATATTGAAATGAAATTGGTATTCCGCGATGAAAACGACGAATTGATGCAGAAATTCCTAACCAACGGTGGAAAAGCGATTCCGAAATTAATCGTTCTGGATGCGGAAACATTTGAAGTGAAAGCCGATTGGGGCCCGCGTCCGCAGGGCGCGAAACAGTTGATACTGGATTATAAAGCGCAGCACGGTGTGGTGGATGAAACGGCCAAAACCGATTTGCAAAAATGGTATTTAAAAGACAAAGGATTGTCGACACAAAAAGAATTACTCGACCTGATGCAAGGTTTGTAATAACAAAAAAGGTACTCCGCGGAGTACCTTTTTTTATTGTGGTGTAACCGACTCTTCAAAATCGGTCACGATCATAGCGTTTTCAACGGAGTAATCTCCAATTTTGGTACGTCGTAACGCGGTTAAGTGCGCTCCGGATTCTAAAGCGATTCCATAGTCGTACGCCAGCGAACGGATATAAGTTCCTTTGCTGCAAACCACTCGGAAATCCACTTCGGGAAGTGCAATACGGGTAATTTCAAATTCATGGATTACCGTTTTTCGAGCGGCAATTTCAACTTCTTCGCCTTTCCGGGCGTGTTCGTACAACCGCTTCCCATCTTTTTTAATGGCTGAAAAGACCGGTGGTTTCTGGTCGATTTCGCCTAAAAACTGATCGATGGTTTTATACAATAATTCCTCCGTGATATGCTCGGTAGGGAAGGTCGCGTCGATTTCGGTTTCCAAATCATAAGATGGCGTGGTAGCGCCAATATGAAAAGTCCCGGTGTATTCTTTGATCATTCCTTGTAATTCCGGAATGCGTTTGGTGAATTTACCGGTACATACAATGAGTAATCCCGTGGCTAACGGATCGAGTGTTCCGGCATGACCTACCTTGATTTTTTTTAAACCCAAGTGTTTTTTTAGCGACCATTTAATCTTGTTTACAGCCTGAAAAGACGACCATTGTAATGGTTTGTCAATCAGGAGAACCTGGCCTTCCTGGTATTGTTCTGCGGTTAAAGGTGCCATTATTTAGTGGAATAAAAATAAATTAATAAGCCAATTCCAACTACAATTCGGTACCAGCCCCAAAATTTAAAACCGTATTTGGTAAGTACATTGATAAACGTTTTTACAGCAACCAAAGCGACAATAAAAGCCACTACATTTCCGATAATAAAAAAAGTAATGTGGTCCTGATCCTGTAAGATCATTTCGTAGCCTTTCATTTCGGTGGCGGTTCCTTTTCCCCAGGTTTTTACAAAAATGGAGTAAACCGTCACGGCCAACATGGTTGGAACAGCCAAAAAGAACGAAAACTCAGCGGCAGCTTTTCGGCTTAAACCTTGTGCCATTCCGCCAATGATTGAGGCGGCCGAACGCGAGGTTCCGGGCATCATGGCTAAACATTGCCAAAAACCAATCGCAATACCATTTTTAATGGTGATCTCTTTTTCGTCGAGTATGGTTGGGTTTTTAAACCATTTGTCGGCAAACAATAATACGATTCCACCAACGACCAAAACAGACGATATGGCGATCTGATTGCCTAAAACGGCTTCGATTTTATCATCAAAAAAATACCCCAAAACCAGCGCCGGAATTACGGCAAAGCCTAGTTTAAAATAGAAATTAAGATTGGTAAAATCGAAAAACTTCTTCCAGTATAAAACCACAATGGAAAGAATGGCGCCAAACTGAATGGACACCTGAAACATCTTTAAAAATTCCGATTCTTCCATCCCTAATAACGCGGCTGTAAAGCCCATATGTGCGGTAGATGAAATCGGGAGGTATTCGGTTAGTCCTTCGACTATGGCAATGATAAGTGCTTGTAATAAATCCATTAATTTTCCGGACGATCCTTTTTAGGGTTTTTTAAAATGGCGTAAATCGTAATTCCGAAACCAATCAATACAACGGTTGGAGCCAGTTTGATACGTCTGAAGTCGAAAATATCAGTACTGAATACATTCGGGTCGTTACTGCCACCACCGGACATTAGTATAAAGCCCAAAGCGATTACGGCTAGTCCGATAAATAGGATTTTATAGTTGCTGCTTTCAAAAAGAAAGTCGTGTTTGTGCTTGTTTTCGTTTTCCATTAGGTATTGAATTGATGATTCTTAATATAAATCGTCGGTTCTTAAATTTAAAAAGCGTTGAGTGGCAAAAAACGTACTGATCCAGGTAATGATAATTCCAACTAGTAGCACGCCGGCTAAAACAATACCGGTCGAAAGGTAATCGGTCGCGATACCTAGGCTTGGGAACATTCCGTCGACATAATAAACCAATCCGATTAAAGCAATAATAGCCAGTCCCGAACCGATTAATCCCAGTTTGATACTTCTCCAGATAAACGGTTTGCGGATAAACGATTTTGTCGCACCCACCATTTGCATGGTTTTGATAATAAAACGATTGGAATGAATGGATAGGCGTAATGAACTATTGATCAATAGCATGGCTACAAAAGCCAGTACGCCACTAACGATCAAAATCCAAAACGTAATTTTCTTTACGTTCTCGTTTACCAGATCCACCAATTGTTTGTCGTAGATCACCTCGGTTACCATTGGGTTTTTACGGATATTGCTTTCAATTTCCTTAATACTGTCGGAAACCACATAATTTCCTTTTAGGTGGATATCGTAGGAATTTTGAAGCGGGTTAAAACCCAAAAACTCCATAAAATCCTCACCGATAATATCTTTGTGTTTTTTAGCAGCGTCGTCTTTAGAAACAAACGATTGGTCTTTTACATAATTCGAAGCGGTTAATTGTGTGCCGAATGCTTTTAGAATGCTGTCGTTTGCCTGATCGTTAAAATAAACCGACATCGGAATATTCTCTTTAAAATCGTTGGAAATCTTTTCAGAATTGATAACAAAAAGCCCCAACGCGCCCAAAAGGAACAACACCAGGAAAATACTTAAAATAACCGAAAAATAGGAAGAAATAAGTCTGCGTTTTTGATACTTTTCAAAAGATGTAGCCATAGAATCTGTTTTAAGCCGTAAAAATAAGAAAGAAAATTGTTTTTAAGGTTTATAACGCTCAAAGTTTTAACTTTCTTATAATATAGTGTAAATTTGCCTGCCCGAAAAAGAGAGTATATCCTTCGGAAAACAAAAAAGAAGAACCAAAACAGGAATGATTATCCGGTAATTATAGCAATTCAGAGCAATGAAGTACAATCCAAATCAAATTGAAGCCAAATGGCAAAAGTACTGGTCCGAAAACCAGACCTTTAAAGCAGCGAACGATTCCGCGAAGCCAAAGTATTTTGTGTTAGATATGTTTCCATATCCATCAGGAGCGGGACTGCATGTTGGGCATCCGCTTGGCTATATCGCCTCCGATATCTATGCGCGCTACAAACGCCACAAAGGATTCAATGTGTTGCATCCGCAGGGATATGACAGTTTCGGATTGCCAGCCGAGCAATATGCGATTCAAACCGGGCAACATCCTGAGAAAACTACAAAAGAAAACATCGCCCGTTACCGCGAGCAATTGGATAAAATCGGATTTTCATTTGATTGGAGTCGCGAAGTGCGTACATCCAATCCGGACTATTACAAATGGACACAGTGGATTTTTATCCAATTATTCAATTCGTGGTATAATATCGACAGCGATAAAGCCGAAGATATTAGTACGCTAACCGCTATTTTCGAAAAGGAAGGAAATGCGACGGTAAATGCCGTATGCGATGAGGCCATCGTACCGTTTACCGCGGCGCAATGGAATGCTTTTTCAAAAGAAGAACAGGAAAAAATCTTGCTGCAATACCGATTGACGTATTTGGCGGAAACCGAAGTAAACTGGTGTCCGGCTTTGGGAACGGTATTGGCAAATGATGAAATTATAAACGGTGTTTCTGAACGTGGCGGTCACCCGGTGATCCGTAAAAAGATGACTCAGTGGAGTATGCGTATTTCGGCTTATGCGGAGCGTTTGCTACAAGGATTGGAAACGATCGATTGGAGCGAAAGCATCAAGGAAAGTCAGCGGAACTGGATAGGGAAATCGGTTGGAGCTGCGGTGACGTTCAATCTAAAAGAGTATAACGAAAAAGTGGACGTTTTTACAACGCGTCCTGATACTATTTTTGGGGTGACATTTATGACCTTGGCGCCGGAACACGAACTGGTGGCGAAAATCACAACACCGGAACAAAAACAAGCGGTGGAAGCCTATATCGAAGCTACGGCAAAACGTAGTGAAAGAGATCGTATGGCCGATGTGAAAACCATTTCGGGCGTATTTACCGGAGCGTATGCCGAGCATCCGTTTACCAAAGAACCGATTCCGGTTTGGATTGGGGATTATGTTTTGGCAGGTTACGGAACCGGAGCTGTAATGGCCGTGCCATGTGGTGACGAACGGGATTACGCGTTTGCGAAACATTTCGGTATTCCGATTAAAAATATCTTCGAAGGTGTGGATATTTCGGAAACAGCCTACTCCGACAAAGAAAATACAGTTATAGCCGATTCGGATTTTCTGAACGGTTTAAATTATAAAAAAGCAACCCAAAAAGCAATCGAAGCTTTGGAACAATTGGGACAAGGAAAAGGCAAAACCAACTATCGTTTGCGTGATGCGGTTTTCTCCAGACAGCGTTATTGGGGTGAACCGTTCCCGGTTTATTATGTAAACGATTTGCCGCAGATGATCGACACCAAACATTTGCCAATCGTATTACCGGAAGTAGAAAAATATTTGCCAACCGAAGACGGGCAACCGCCATTAGGAAATGCAACGGTTTGGGCTTGGGATAATGTAAACCATAAGGTAGTCAACAATGATTTGATTGATCATGTAACGGTATTCCCATTGGAATTAAACACCATGCCAGGTTGGGCGGGAAGCTCGTGGTATTGGATGCGTTATATGGATGCGCATAATAACGAGGCGTTTGCTTCGGAAGAGGCCTTACAATATTGGGAGAATGTCGACTTGTATATCGGTGGAAGCGAACACGCAACCGGTCACTTGTTGTATTCCCGTTTTTGGAATAAATTCTTAAAAGACAAAGGATTTGCACCAACGGAAGAGCCGTTTAAAAAACTGATCAACCAAGGGATGATTTTGGGAACCAGTGCGTTTGTATATCGTTTTACGATTGGAACGGGCGTGTTGTTTGCTTCCAAAAATTTTATTGTTGAAAAAGAAGGACAATCGGGTGTTTATGTAGCATTCGACAGTGCTCAAAATAAATATGTAATCACAGAGCAGGAATCGGATTTTGTTCCGGTATTAAAAATCCATGCGGATGTGAATCTGGTCAATGCATCAGATGAATTGGACATCGATGGGTTTAAAAACCACGCGTTGTATCAGGATTATAAAAATTCCCAGTTTATTACGAACGAAAATGGCAAATACATGGTAGGTCGTGAAGTGGAAAAAATGTCCAAATCGAAATACAATGTGGTAAACCCGGATGATATTTGCGAACAATACGGAGCGGATACCTTGCGTTTGTACGAAATGTTCTTAGGACCATTGGAACAGGCAAAACCGTGGAATACAGCCGGAATTACCGGAGTATCCGGATTTTTGAAAAAACTATGGCGTTTGTATTTCGACGATAACGGACTAATTGTAACCGATAAGGAGCCGAGCAAAGAAGCATTAAAAACCCTGCATAAAACGATTAAAAAGGTACAGGAAGATATCGAAAACTTCTCGTTTAATACGTCTGTATCCGGATTTATGATCGCGGTAAACGAATTGTCGGCGGCGAAATGTAACGAACGTGCCATTTTGGAACCGCTAGCGATTTTGATTTCGCCCTATGCACCACATATTGCAGAAGAATTATGGGAAGCATTAGGGAACGAAGGTTCGATTTCGCAGGAGCCATTCCCGGTATTCGATGCGAAACATTTAGTGGAAAGCAGTAAGGAATATCCGGTGTCGTTTAATGGTAAAATGCGTTTTAAAATCGAATTGCCAATGGATCTGACCGCGGCCGAAATCGAAAAAATCATTTTGGAAGACGAGCGTACGATCGCACAGCTTAACGGAAACGCACCGAAAAAAGTGGTAATCGTACCGGGTAAGATCATCAATTTAGTAGGATAATTCACCTGACAAAATTGCATATTTTGTTAACGGAACGCTAATTGGCGCACAGTTTGCTATTCTTTTTGGTATATTAGAAAACTAAAAAGAGAGAACATGTTAGGATATTATGTTTTATTAGGAGCGATTGCTTTAGTAAGCTGGATTGTAAGTAACAGGCTAAAGAGTAAATTCGAGGAATATTCGAAAATACATTTGCGTAACGGGATGTCCGGAGCGGAAATAGCCGAAAAAATGTTGGCTGATAACGGCATTTACGATGTAAAAGTGATTTCAACTCCGGGACGTTTAACCGATCACTATAATCCGGTGGACAAAACGGTAAACCTGAGTGAAGCGGTATACAACCAACGTAATGCAGCGGCAGCGGCAGTAGCGGCTCACGAATGTGGACATGCGGTACAACACGCCACAGCCTATAGTATGTTGCAAATGCGTTCCCGAATGGTGCCAATTGTAAACGTAGCCTCTGGAATGTCACAATGGTTGATCATTGGTGGTTTGATTCTGGGTGCGGCGGCAAAAGTGGGATTCGGATTTTACATCGCGATTTTGGGATTAATCCTAATGGGCGTTGCAACGGCCTTTAGTTTTATCACCTTACCGGTGGAATACGACGCGAGTAACCGTGCATTAGCTTGGTTGAAAAACAAAAACATGTTAAGTCAGCAGGAGTATGCCGGAGCCGAAGATGCCTTAAAATGGGCGGCCAGAACCTATGTGGTAGCGGCTATCGGTGCATTGGCATCCTTGTTATATTGGGCGTTTCAGGTTTTTGGAAGAAGAGATTAAAACAAAATTGAAAACGATAAAAAAATCCGGTGCTCTCACACCGGATTTTTTGTTTTATAACTGTATTTGACGTTCAATTTGCTGATCCAGCGAGATAAAGGTCTCCGTTCGGGAAACGCCTTCAATAGCCTGGATTTTTTTGTTGAGCAATTGCATCAGGTGTTCGTTATCATGGCAGATCAATTTGATCAAAATACTCCAGTTTCCGGTGGTGTAATGACATTCCAATACTTCCGGTATCTTTTTCAATTCCCGGACAGCTTCCGGATTTCGGGATGCTTTGTCCAGATAAATACCCACAAAGGCCATAGTGCTGTAGCCTAATATTTTGTGACTTACGGTAAAACGAGAACCGGTTATCACGCCGGCCTGTTCCAGTTTTCGCAACCGCTGGTGAATGGCCGCACCGGAAATTCCGATTTTACTGGCAATTTGCAATATCGGTTTTCGGGCATCTTCCATCAGATAACGGAGAATCTCCTTGTCGATACCGTCCATTTCAACTTGTAAGGAATTAAGCTTCATTTTGAATAAATTTATAGCTAAAGTTACAAAATGAAATAGAAATTGAAATAAAAAAAGCCTGATTTTCGAAAATCAGGCTCTTGCTATTATTTGTATCCTTTGTAGGGAACGTCTTTTTCTTTAAAAATAACCCCGTATTCCTCCAGCTCTTTTAAAATCGGAAGGTAAACTTCTTTATTTAACGGAAGTTGTACACCAGGTGTCGTAATATTTCCGTTTAGGATTTGTAACGTAGCCATCGCCACCGGTAATCCAACGGTTTTTGCCATCGAAGTATAGGTCTGATCATCGCCAATACATACCATTGTCGCGTCAATTTGTTTCTTCTCGCCGTTTACTTCGTAACCGAATTTGTGATACATCACAATCATATCTTTATCGTCCGGTTCTAAAGTCCAACTATCGGTGAGGATTTTTTCGAGAATCTGAGCCGGTGTGGCATTTTTCAATCCGATGATTTTGTTGGCATTGAATAAATCCAATTCCAGTAATTTATCCCAAACCACATCATCCTGATCGATTTTCAGAATATGGCGTAATTTGATTTCAACGGAATCCGTAGGGTGGTAGGGTAAAAAGAGATTCACAAACTCGCGGTAATTCATCGTTTCCGAATTGTCGATCGCATACGAATCGTCGGTCATTCCCAATTGTACAAACATATCCCAGGCTCTGGAATAGCCTACGCGTCGGATGGTCCCGCGGAAAACGGTAAGCGCATTATCCAGTCCGTAAACACTGCGGTATTTTAAGGAATCGCGGTTGGCGTAACCTTCAAAACGACCGTATCCTTCCACTTCCAAAAATTCGGTTCTTCTAAAAAGCTTGTGGTACGGAATGTATTTATAAGTGCCTTCCTGAATGAATTTTGCGGCACCGCCTTGACCTGCCAAAACGACGTTACGCGGATTCCAGGTAAATTTATAATTCCATAAGTTGGTATCCGATTCCGGAGCGACTAATCCGCCGCAAAACGATTCAAAAAGGATTACATTTCCGTTCTTTTCGCGGATCTCATCCAATACTTTCATCGCGCTCATATGGTCGATTCCCGGATCCAGTCCGATTTCGTTCATAAAAACAAGATTATTGGCGATAGCCGCTTCGTTTAATTCCTGCATGGCATCCGAAATGTAGGATGCTGTTACCATGTGTTTTTTGTAAGTGATACAGTCTTTGGCGACTTCAATATGTAAAAAGGCCGGAAGCATCGAAATTACGATATCGGCTTTCTGAATTTCCGCTTTGCGTTGAGTTTCGTTGTGAATATCGAAAGCAATAGCGGTAGCTCTCGGGTGATTGTTGGTTTTCTTTTGTGCTAATTCTAAAGATAAATCGCCGATGGTTAGATGTAAATTCTCCTGCTCCGATTTATCCAGTAAATATTTTATGAGCGACGAAGCCGAGCGACCGGCTCCGATGATTAAAATATGTCTCATGGTGGTTGTTTGTTTTAAAAAGTCTACGAAAATAAGAATTTGTTATTTTCTTTTAAAACTTAAAAGATGATTAATGTCATTATTTAACTTTTTAAAATAATGCTACCTTTGATAGGAAATAAATACAAGATGGATAGAAAAACAATTGCAGCGGCTGCTTTAATGGGAGCTGTCGCTATTATATTAGGTGCTTTTGGCGCGCATGGACTAAAAAAAGTACTCGACGAAACCCAACTGGCTACTTTCGAAACGGGCGTGAAGTATCAGATGTACCATGCCTTATTCTTATTGTTTGTGGGGATGACAACATTGGTCACCGAAAAGGCTAAAAAGACCATTTGTTACCTTACCGTTATCGGAGTGTTGTTTTTTTCCGGGTCGATTTATCTGTTGGCGACGAGTGCGGCAACCGGGGTAAATTTTAAGTTTTTAGGGCCTATAACACCGATTGGAGGGCTTTTGATGATTCTGGCCTGGTTGATCCTATTTGTACAGGTAATCAGGAAAAAAGCATAATATTTATTAAAAAAAAATTATTCTAAAATTAAATTTTTACTTTTGCGTTCTTAAATAACAAAACAACACATTTTTAAGTTATGAATGTTACGAATATAATTTCATTAGAAAAATACGGGATCCAGGACACGGTTGAGATTGTTTATAATCCGTCGTACGATCACCTATATAATGAAGAATTAAATACGGAGCTGGAAGGATTCGAGAAGGGGCAGTTGACAGAACTTGGTGCCGTTAACGTTATGACGGGTGTATTTACAGGAAGGTCTCCTAAAGACAAATACATTGTTAAAGACGATATTACAAAAGATACCATTTGGTGGACATCAGAAAAAGCGGTTAACGATAACAAACCAATTTCTCAGGATACCTGGAATGCTTTAAAGGAGACTACAGTAAGTCAGCTTTCCGGAAAGAAATTATATGTTGTGGATGCTTTTTGTGGCGCTAACGAAAACACGCGTTTAAAAGTGCGTTTTATCATGGAAGTGGCATGGCAGGCACATTTTGTAAAAAATATGTTTATCCGTCCTACGGAAGCAGAACTTGAAAATTTCGGTGAACCGGATTTCGTGGTAATGAACGGTTCAAAAGCAACTTTCAAAGATTTTGCGGCACACGGATTAAACTCTGAGGTATATGTGGCTTTTAACCTTACCGAAAAAATCCAGTTGATCGGAGGAACCTGGTATGGTGGTGAAATGAAAAAAGGGTTGTTCTCGATGATGAACTACTACCTTCCGTTACAGGGAATTGCTTCAATGCACTGTTCTGCAAACAAAGGCAAAGATGGTGATGTAGCCGTATTCTTCGGATTATCCGGAACCGGAAAAACAACCTTGTCAACCGATCCGAAACGTGAGCTAATCGGAGACGATGAGCACGGATGGGATAACGAAGGGGTGTTTAACTTCGAAGGTGGTTGTTATGCGAAAACAATCGATCTAAGCAAAGAAAACGAACCGGATATCTTTAATGCAATCCGCAAAGATGCGTTACTGGAAAATGTTACGGTTGATGCTGATGGTAAAATTGACTTTAAAGATGGATCGGTAACACAAAATACACGTGTTTCGTATCCAATCTATCATATTGATAATATTGTGAAGCCGGTATCAAAAGCAGGACACGCTTCAAAAGTGATCTTTCTTACGGCTGATGCCTTTGGAGTAATGCCGCCGGTATCCAAATTAACGCCGGAGCAAACCAAATATTTCTTCCTGTCTGGATTTACAGCTAAATTGGCTGGAACGGAGCGTGGTGTAACACAACCGGAGCCAACTTTCTCGGCTTGTTTTGGAAAAGCATTCTTGTGTTTGCATCCAACCAAATACGGAGAAGAACTGGTTAAGAAAATGGAAGAGCACAATGCAACGGCTTATATGGTAAATACGGGTTGGAATGGAACCGGAAAACGTATTTCGATTAAAGATACCCGTGCGATTATCGACAGAATCCTGGACGGATCGATCGAGAAGGCTGAAACGGCTATCGTTCCGATTTTTAATCTGGAAGTGCCTACAGCATTAGCAGAGGTGAATACGGAAATCCTTGATCCTAGAAATACGTATGCAGACGCGTCGGAATGGACTGCGAAAGCAACGGATCTTGCCGGGTTGTTTGTTAAAAACTTCGTACAGTATACCGATAATGAAGAAGGTAAGAATTTAGTTAAGGCTGGTCCGCAACTATAAGGTAACCTACAGAAATAAATAAAAAAGCTATCTCGAAAGAGATAGCTTTTTTATTGACCATTATTGAGTGTTAGTTGTCTGTTTTTGCCTGTGATTTTAGGGTATATATAGGTTTTAAAAATGTTATTTTTATGTTGTTAATGCGTTATGTTAACAATTTGTGTAATCCGTAATAAAAATGTAAAAAAACCGTAATTTTTATCTTGAATTTCGCAGTATTTTTAAGTGGTTGTTTAAGTAAAAGTATTTTTAATTTTAACAGTTGCTGGAGAGTAAGCAGTAGGCGGGGCTATGTTGTTGAAATCCAGTTCTGTTGAAATTGAAAGACAGTATTTAAAAAGTGGAATTATTAAAATTACCAGAACACGAACTGAAGAATATTGACGCTGTAGTTGGTTGAATTAGACAAGCTATATAAGGTTTTTCTTTAATTTCGATTTAAAAATTTCGGTTTTTTGTTTGAGAGCTGGTAGTTTGATAGAAAGAATCACATCATAAAAGGAATTTATTAGCTGATTTCTTTAGATGATGGGGTTATATTAGAATAGTCGGATCTATCCTTTATATATTCGATTTTGTTTTTTTGAGAGTTTAAAAGAAAAAAGCTTCCTTTAAGGAAGCTTTTTTTATTTTGGACTATTTGTCTTTGGATTCTTTGTTGGCTTTGGTAATGTATTTTTCAAGAGCCATGGTCATCGATGGTGTTTCCGGTGTTGGAGCCATGATGTCTACGCGTAAACCGTGTTCGATAGCTTCTTTTTGTGTGGTACTTCCGAAAACAGCAATACGAGTGTTGTTTTGTTGGAAATCCGGGAAATTCTTGAATAAAGATTTAATTCCGGTCGGGCTAAAGAAAGCCAATACGTCATAATAAACATCCTTTAAGTCGGAAAGGTCACTCATAACAGTTCTGTAGAATGTTCCTGGTGTCCAGTCAACTTTTAGATTATTTAAAGTTTGCGGAACGTCTGCGTTTAGCTGATCGGATGATGGAAGTAGGAATTTCTCATCTTTATATTTTTTAATCAGCGGTGATAGGTCGACAAAATCTTTTTGACCCACATAGATTTTTCGTTTTCTGTAAACGACATACTTTTGTAAATAGAAAGCGATGGCTTCTGACTGGCAAAAATATTTCAAGTCTTCAGGAACTTTGTAACGCATTTCCTCGGCAACTCTGAAAAAGTGATCAACGGAGTTTTTACTGGTAAGAATGATAGCGGAATAATTGTTTAAATCGATTTTTTGCTGTCTTACCTCTTTAGCAGGAACGCCCTCTACGTGAATAAATGGTCTAAAGTCGACTTTGATTTTGAGCTTTTGTTGTAGCTCAAAATACGGTGAATTTTCTACTTTAGGTTCTGGTTGCGAAACCAAGATTGTTTTCACTTTCATATTAAAATAATTGTAATGCTCTAACTTTTCGTAAACCAATAATACATGAAATAATAGGGGGCTATTTCAAGAGTGCAAAGATACAAAATAAAATAGAACAGCTTGCTTAGTATGGAATTTTGATAAATCTTCAATGTAAGCGCGTAAGTTGATATGTTTATTATTAAAATAGTAATGATAATCCCTAAGATTAGATTTTTTGATGGGAAATTGTTATAAAAAAGGATCAGATTGAGCGGTAAAATCAGTAGCCCGATGTAGGTGCGATAGTTAACTTTTTGTAAATTAAATTGCTCGTTAAACTCCTCAATGTTAAATGATGTTGCGATGATCTTTTCAATGAGGTATTTGGAAAGAATAAATACGCCTAAAAGGGTAATGATCTGAATGTAGGAAATCCAATTGGTTTTGGTGGTATAACCGTAATAACTCAGAATAATTTGAATCAGGAATGCAAAAGAAATCAGCTGTACCAGAAACATCGAGATCGTAAACCAACTCTGCATATTGCCGCTATCCTTGTAAATTTTGATGTATTTGTCGGATATCCCCAGTCGGATAAATTCGTTAAAACGGACTTCAAATATGGTTTTGTTAATCGCTAATAAGGCAAAACACAGTACAAATAGTACAGTGGCCCAGTCTTTATTCTCAACGACTCTCTCGGTAAATAGTAGATCCATCATAATGCCCGTAAAAGTACTAATTTTTAGGTGGAATATTTTTATTATACTTTTATTATGAAACAACCATCGGAAATAATGTATTTTTGCAGGCAAATTTAGTTAAAAAATGAGCTTAGGCATAGTTGTTATTCCTACATACAATGAAATCGAAAATATAGAAGGCATCATCAGAGCTGTTTTCGAATTGGATGTTTCGTTTGATGTGCTGATTGTTGATGACAATTCGCCGGATGGAACTGCGGCTAAGGTAAAAGAACTTCAGGGGTTGTTTCCGAATCGCTTGTTTCTGGAAAGTCGCCTTAAAAAAGCCGGACTTGGAACGGCTTATGTGCATGGATTCAAATGGGCATTAGCGCGGAATTACGATTGTGTTTTTGAAATGGATGCCGATTTTTCCCATAATCCGAAAGATCTTGAGCGTTTGTATAAAGCCTGCGAAGACGGTGCCGATATGGCGATAGGATCACGATATGTTACCGGAGTTAATGTGGTAAACTGGCCTTTGAATAGGGTATTACTGTCCTATTTTGCCTCTGTCTATGTCGACTTGATTACCGGTATGAAAATCCATGATGCCACAGCGGGTTTTATCTGTTATAAACGACAGGTATTGGAGCAAATCAATTTGGATAAAATTAAGTTTGTGGGCTATGCTTTTCAGATAGAAATGAAATACAGAACCTTTGTCAACAAAATGAAAATAGTGGAAGTGCCTATTATTTTTACCGACCGAACGAAAGGACAATCCAAAATGAGCAATGCGATTATAAAAGAAGCTATTTTTGGCGTGATTACACTGCGCTTTAAAAAAATGATAAACCGATTATAGATTATAAGATAGAAAAGTACGATGAGCAAGATATTGATCAAGAATGCGAAGATTGTTAATGAAGGAGTTATTTTTGAAGGAGATGTACTGGTAGAAGATAAATACATCAAGGAAGTTGCGGCGAGCATCAGTCCGAAATCTTCCGACTGTATCATCATTGATGCAGAGGGGAACTATCTTATTCCGGGTGCGATCGACGATCAGGTGCATTTCCGCGAACCGGGGTTAACCCATAAAGGGAATATTGCATCCGAATCGAGAGCAGCAGTAGCGGGCGGTATAACGTCTTTTATCGAACAACCCAATACGGTTCCGAATGCAGTAACACAGGAATTGTTAGAACAGAAATACCAGATTGCTGCCGAAACATCTTATGCGAATTATTCGTTTATGATGGGGGGTACCAACGATAACCTGGAGGAAGTGCTGAAAACAAATCCTAAAAATGTTGCGGGAATTAAGTTGTTTTTAGGATCGTCTACTGGAAATATGTTGGTGGATAATGAGGAGACCTTGGAAAAAATATTTTCGAGTACGTCAATGCTGATTGCTGTTCATTGTGAAGACGAAGGGACGATTAAAGCCAATCTTGAAAAATACAAAGAAGAATACGGGGATGCTATTCCGGTAAAATTCCACCACCTGATCCGTAGTGAGGAAGCGTGTTATATTTCGTCTTCAAAAGCGATTGAACTGGCGAAAAAAACAGGCGCACGCTTGCATATTTTCCACGTATCGACGGCAAAGGAAACGGAACTGTTTACCAATAAGATTCCATTGGAAGATAAAAAGATCACAGCAGAGGTATGTGTGCACCATTTGTGGTTTACGGATGCCGATTATGAGAAAAAAGGTAATCTGATCAAATGGAACCCGGCGGTCAAAACAGCGAAAGACCGTGATGAATTATGGAAAGCCTTGCTTGATGATCGTATTGATGTGATTGCGACCGACCATGCGCCACATACACTTGACGAAAAGCAAAATCCGTATACCAGTGCGCCTTCCGGAGGTCCGTTGGTGCAGCATGCGGTTGTTGCGATGTTTGAAGCCTATCATCAGGGGAAAATCTCATTGGAGAAGATCGTTGAAAAAATGGCGCACAATCCGGCGAAAATCTTTAAAATTGAAAAAAGAGGGTTTGTCCGCGAAGGGTATTATGCCGATTTGGTTTTGGTAAATGCCGGACAACCATGGACGGTTAAAAAAGAAAATATATTATATAAATGTGGCTGGTCGCCGTTTGAAGGGGCTAATTTTAAATCGAGAATTACCCATACGCTGGTGAACGGTCAGTTGGTTTATGTAAATTCAAAAGTAAAAGACATTCGTTGTGGAGAACGGTTGTTATTTGACAGATAAAATTATGAAAAAGATCGTATTGCTAATTGGTTTGCTGAGCTTTGTTGTAGCCTGTGATAAAAAGGTGATGGAAAAGCCAGTCGGTTTGATTCCAGAAGATAAGATGGTGGAAATATTGACGGATATAAGTATCTATCAGTCAATAGAAGGGTATGATCCGCAAAAATTGTCGACCAATAATGTGAAGTTAAGCGAATTTATTTTTAATAAATATAAAGTCAATGCGAAGTTAATCGAGACGAGTAATAAATACTACGCTTCCGATGTGGAAGGCTATAAAAAACTATACGAAAAAGTAATCCAGAATTTGGAAGAACGACGCAAAGAAGTCGGCGTTGAAGTTGAAAAAACAACAGGTGTTAAGCCTGTCGATGCGCAGTAATATAGCGTTTCGCTAAATCAGAAAGATACGACTCCATAGGAGTAAATGAATAGTCCAATTGTTGGGCTATTTTTTTTTGGCTAAATGTTTCCCTGGAATGTGCCGATTTGGCTGTTGCTTTGGTAAAACTTCTTTTTCGGAAGAAAACTGCCGAAAACAACCAATCCAATCGCCAGGCAATCGCAGTTGCAAATGGACCGGTATAAAAAGAAGGGCGCTTTTTGGACATGCCATCGGCAATGGTAAACAGGATTTTTTCCAACGAAAGATTTTCGGCTACCAATGTAAAACGTTCTCTCGAAACCGGGCTGCTCATTAGCAGAATCATGATTTTTACGACGTCTTCTACGGCAACAACACCGGTTAGTCCTTTGGAATAAAACGGAAATCCGGAGGCAATCTGTTTAAAAATCTGTCCGCTGCCATTGTTCCAAAAACCACTACCAAAAATAATACCGGGATTGACAACCACAACATCCAGTCCCTCCTGTGAGGCCCGCCATACTTCCATCTCGGCGCCAAATTTAGTAATGGCATAATCGCCATGTAGTTTCTCCGGATTCCAATCGGTTTCTTCGGTAATAACGGATTGCCCTTCCGGAGCATCGCCTAAAGCGGCAATTGAGCTTACATAGCACAATTTCCGAACCTTAAAATGAAGTGCGCAATTAACGACATTGGCCGTTCCTTCGATATTTGTTTTTCGTAAGTTTTCTTCGTCCTTTGGATCGAACGAAATCAGTGCGGCACAATGATATACATAATCAACATCGCGAAAAGCCTTTTCCAATTGTGGGATATCGGTAATATCGGCTTGATGCCATTCAATGCGTTCGAATGCTTCCAATTGTTGGGATGTCTCGAAAAGTCTTCGGGTTTGTATGATATTGGCTTCAGTACGGTAAATAGCACGAACGCTTTCCTTTTTTCGAAGTAATTCGAGAAGAAGGTAAGCACCTACTAATCCGGTTCCGCCTGTAACAAGTATCATATATTGCAAATGTACTAATTATCGTCACGGATAAAAGTAAGAAATAGTTTAAAATTAAAAATTGTCAAAAAACAGGGGGTTTCGAATGCTTTAATTCGACTATCTTTGTGCAAATTGAAAAAAAATGAAGAATTTTATTGAAGAAGTGACTTGGAGAGGAATGCTCCACGACGTTATGCCAGGCACGGAAGAACATTTGTTGGAGCAGATGCGTGTAGCGTATGTGGGAATTGACCCAACAGCGGATTCATTGCATATTGGACATTTGGTAGGCGTAATGATGCTGAAACATTTTCAGTTAAGCGGCCACAAGCCTTTGGCGTTGGTTGGCGGTGCAACTGGAATGATCGGAGATCCATCGGGTAAATCGAACGAACGAAACCTGTTGGATGAAGCTACATTACGACACAATCAGGATTCGATTAAGGCACAGTTGTCTCGTTTTCTGGATTTTACCTCCGATGCGCCTAATGCAGCAGAATTAGTGAATAACTATGACTGGATGAAGGAATTCTCGTTTTTGGACTTTATTCGTGATGTAGGAAAACACATTACTGTGAACTACATGATGGCTAAAGACTCCGTAAAAAAACGGCTTTCATCGGAATCGGCTGAAGGAATGTCTTTTACCGAATTTACGTATCAGTTGGTTCAGGGGTATGACTTTTTACATTTGTACAAAGCGAAAAATTGTACGCTTCAAATGGGAGGAAGTGACCAATGGGGTAATATTACCACCGGAACAGAATTGGTGCGCCGAATAGAGAGTGGAAAAGCGTATGCGCTTACATGTCCGTTAATTACAAAAGCCGACGGAACCAAATTTGGAAAATCCGAAGGTGGAAATATCTGGTTGGATGCCGAAAGAACATCGCCATATAAATTCTACCAATACTGGTTGAATACGTCCGATACGGATGCGGAAAAATATATCAAGATCTTTACCTTTTTATCAAAAGAGGAAATCGAAACCTTAATCGAGCAACATAGGGGCGAGCCGCATTTACGTGCTTTACAAAAACGTCTGGCGGAAGAAATTACCATTATGGTACATTCGAAAGCCGATTTGGAAAATGCAATCAAAGCATCGAATATTTTGTTTGGAAACTCCACTTCGGAAGACTTAAAAGACTTGGATGCCAAAACATTTTTGGATGTTTTTGAAGGCGTACCACAGGCGGAAATTTCCCAATCGGAAATCGAATCCGGAGTGGGTATCATCGAAGCGTTATCGGGTAAATCCGGTTTTTTAGCTTCCAATAGCGAAGCGCGTCGGGCTTTAAAAGAAAACTCGATTGCTGTGAACAAAGAAAAAGTAACAGAAGAATATCAGATCACGAGTAAAGACCTGATCAACGGACAGTTTGTGCTATTGCAAAGAGGGAAAAAGAATTATTTTGTGATTCGTGCCGTATAAAAAGAAAGGGAGTTTTAAACTCCCTTTTTTATTTTATAAAACCATCAGGTTGCAACCCCGTATATCGGAATTGTCAAACCGTCCGAGTACTTCAAAAGAATGGTTTGAATATTTTTTACCTAAATCCTGTGTCGCGATAAACGAGCAGGAGTTGATGTTGGCCAGATCAATCACATTAATACCGCCGGTTTTTCCGGTTTCGATATACGATAGGGCATCTTCCGTATCGCGAATCAGAATATCCATCCAGGGTGGACATTCGAAAATGCCGTCACCTAACGAATAGGCCTGCGAAAGTAATTCTGTCATTCCATATTCGGAGTGGATTTTGGAAACGCCAAAGCCGTTGGATAAGATGTTGTGCAATTCTTCGCGGATGATCTCTTTACGGCGTCCTTTCATCCCGCCGGTTTCCATGATAATCGTATTTTTTAAATCGAACGATTGCATTTCGATCAGATCCAATAGTGCATAAGTGACACCAATCAGAATTACATTCTGACCTTCGTTGTCGAGTTTGGTCAATTTAGTGATCAGTTCGTTGTAATTGTTTAGATAAAAGCCGCTATCCGGCTGATTGGAGCGTTGTATCAGGTCTTCGACCATGTAAATAAGGGAAGAGCCTTCGCGTTCCAGATAAGAGGGTAAAAGGGCTAAAATGACATAGTCTTCGATGTTGCCGTAGAATTGCGAAAAACCCAATTGAAAACTTTCTTCATAATACTGCAAATCGGTTACCAGATGCCTACTCGTACTTGTGCCGGTTGTTCCGCTACTGGTAAAGGTGGTTTGAACCGGATCGGTACTGCTTACAACGTCATGACTTTTAAAAAACTGAATGGGTAAAAACGGAATGTCCTGTATTTGTTTAACATTGGCCTTGTCCTTTTTTAAAAGGGTGCAAAAATCCCGGTAGACACTATTGTTGTCGAACTGATGACGAAAAACTTTAAGCGTGGTTTTTTCAAATTCCTTTTTAGAGGCAATCTGAAAGATATCGGCAGAAGTGATCAAGAGTATTAGCTTTTTAGGCAAAAATACAAAATAAAAAAGCACCAACGAAAGCTGGTGCTTGATAAGGTTAAGGATATGGGAGGTTATTATTTAATAATCAGTTTTTGTGTGGCTGTTTTTCCTTCTTCGGTGATCTTTACAAGATAGATTCCGGTGGTCAGGTTGGAAAGGCGAATCGGGTTGTTGTTTTCGGATTTTGCACTTTGAACCTGTTTTCCAGGAATATCGTAAATCTCGATCGTTTTGTCGGCGCCAGAAACAGATGTGAGGTATAGGTTGTCGTTATTTCCGGCAGGATTTGGATATAATTTTAAACCGTCGATCTGATGATCGGCTAGTCCCATGGTGGTGTTGTTTACGATTGAGAAATCGTCATAATAGATAAAACCGCCTACGCTGGTTGCCGACTGTCGGTAGGTACGCGCCTGAAAGCGGAAATGTGTAGCGTTGGTCGGAGCGGTCAATGTGAATGTCACTTGTACCCATTGTGTGCTATTGCTGGAATAGGTGGTTGGGTGTAATATATCTCTGTGGTCGGTTAATTCCGATTCGTTTCCGTTGGAAATGTTCACCCACGAATGCCATGCACGGCTACGGGCTTTGGTATCGTTGTCTAAGAACCAATAGGAAATGGTATAGTTGTTCCCGGGAGTAACCGGGATCAGGTCGTTCGGGCTTACCGTTTGGGTGTCGTCCTGAGATTGGTGTTTTACAGCTGATGCGCCGCTTTTAAAAATGCTGGTTTCGCGGGTGATAAAGTTATTTGCCGAGAATGTTTCAGTATTTACGGATGAAAAGCCGTTTGGAGTAGTGTTGTTGGTCCAGGTTTCAAAATTCCCGTTTGGAATTAAGTTCGTTTGGGCGTTGGCGGTTACGCTCAATGCGATGCTGAATAAAGCCAGGTAAATTTGTCTCATGGTTTTTTGTTGGCAAGATAGTTACCTGATGTTTGCTTTTGATCATCTAAAAGTAAAGGATAGTTTAAGTTTTGAAAATGGAGTATAAAAAAAGCGCCAACATATTGTTGGCGCTTTATTATGTATTGAGAAGAGAAAAATTATTTGATAACTAATTTTCTAGTAGCTGTTTTTCCTTCTTCCGTGATTTTAACGATGTAAACACCAGCGTTTAAGTTAGAAACGTTGATAGCTGCTTCGTTTTCAACTTGCGTGTTGATCACTTGTTTTCCTAATACATCATAAACAGCAACTGATTTTACAGCAGAAGCGTCAGAAGAGATGTAGAAGTTGTTTCCAGATACCGGGTTAGGGTATACTTTTAAACCAGAGATTGCATTTTCTTGTAATCCTAGTGTGGTATCTACTAATGTTACATCATCATAATAGATAGCTCCTGAACTTCCAGTGTCTTGATATACACGGAAATCAAAACGTAAGATAGTTGCACCAGTTGGAGCAGTAGCCGTTACAGAAACTTGCTGCCATCCTGTAGTGTTTCCATAATAGTCAGGTTGTAATGAAGTGTCAGTGATACCAGCTGAGCTAGTTCTCCAAGCTCCCCAGTGTCTTCCTTTAGCATTGTCTGTTTCGTCTTTGTACCAGTATGTCAATGTGTATTGGTGACCAGCAACTACAGCAAAGTCAGCAACACCAGCTCTTACGTTACCTGTACCTGCAGGTGCTGTAAATTTAGCTGAACTTGTACCACCGTGGATGTTACCAGCAGCAGTTTCACGCGTAACAGATCCTCCGTTTGCAGGAATAGTTACTGTCCATGAATCTGGAGCACCAGCAGTCCAGTTTTCAAATCCACCATTAGGTATTAAGTTTTGAGCATTGACAGCATACGATAATGCAACAGTTGCTAATAAAGTGTAAAGTTTTTTCATGTTTTGAATTGTTTTTTAAAAAGTGGACAACAAAGTTAAGAAGTATTTCGTGATAAATGAAAACTTTTAATGTAAAATTATGGTTAAATGTAAGAAATAACCCTTTGTTAACTATTTGATAATAAGCTTTCTTGTTGCGGAAGCTTCGCCTTCTTTGATTTTGATGATGTAAACGCCGGCATTTAGATTGGCTATATTTAATTCTTTTGAATTTAAAGTGGCCTGTAAAATGCGCTTCCCTAACACGTCAAAAATCTCAACTTCCTTATCTTGTGCCGATTTGGAAGTAATGTATATTTTGTCTCCGTTGGTTGGATTTGGATAAATGTTTAGACCTTCGATGGTAGTACCCGAAGAACCTTTTCCTTCCTGCGCAAATAAATTGGCGGAAAACAGAAAAAAGGCAACTAAGATAATATAAAAGTAATTTTTCTTCATAGGTCTGAATATGGCATAAAGATATAAAAAAAAGTTCAAAATTTATGCCAAAAAAATATCCCCCTTGCGAAAGAGAGATATTTTTTTTTGAAAAAGATTATTTTTTAGGGATTAGAATCCAACTGTCCATCCGGTAGCCCAGCTTGGAGCAGCAGTTCCGTTACCAGCTCCTGTTGCAGCAGTAGATTCGGTGAATACTGCATTTACGTCAGCATTAGATCCGTCAGTTTTCTTACCTTTTGCGTTTGATCCGATTCCTTCGAATTTCGTGTTGGTTCCTTTTAAAGTAGTACCTACGAAAGAGATTGTTTGATCATGTTCTACATCATATCCGGTTTTGAAATCTTTCAATACCACATTGTTGAACATACCTTTAGTTCCTCTTCTTAATTTTAAAGCTTGGTTTTCTGGATAAGCTGTTGCATCAGCAGTACTTCCAGGTCCGATTAAAGTTAAGTTAGTGATTGTAGGGTTAGAAACCGGGTTAGCGTCAAAGTTGAACTCATAGTTGTCAGCTTCGATACCTCTGTTTCCTTTTCCGAAAGCAAGTTTACCATACCAGTTTGTATTAGTACCATTCCATCCTTCAGTCCAGTCAAATTGATCATCCTCGTTTCCGATAGAGATTAAGTTTGAAGTGTTTACTGTTCCACCGAAGAATTCGAATCCGTCATCAGAACCGTGGTATACTTCAACGTTTTCAACTACAGTACCGTTACCTACTCCGAAGAAAGAAATACCGTTGAATTCTTTTTCAGTGTTGAAAGCAGCACCAGAATATTCTACTCTTAAATATTGGATTACACCTGAGTTATCGTTTGCAACGGTTCCACCGTATGTTAAGTCAGCAACTTCAGATTGCGCAGTAACAGTTCCTCTGTTGATTGGCGCTTTTCCACAAATTACTAAACCTCCCCAGTCACCAGCATTTTTAGTTGCCAAACCACTAGTCATAACTACCGGATTTGTAGCAGTACCTAAAATGTTGATTTTACCACCTTGTGCTACTGCAATATAAGCAGATGTTCCTCCAGTACCTTCGATTCTTGTTCCAGCAGGGATTGTTAAAGTAGCACCGCTGTTTACCTGAATTTTCCCAGTAAGTTTATAGGTTGCTCCGGCAACTAAAGTTACTACACCATCGTTGATAACTCCTTTGAAATCGTTAGCGTTTGCTACGAAAGAAGAAGAAGGTCCACTTGGTGTGCTATCGTCAGATGAAGAACAACTTGCTAAAGTTCCTGCAGTTACTGCGAAAATCACAAATAATTTTACGATTGATTTTTTCATTTTTTTTCTAAATAATTTTTTAGTTATGTTTGATGCAAAAGTGCTTCGTTTTTTCGGAAAGGAGGTTAAGCCATTGTCACGGTTGGATTAACATATAAAGAAGTAATTATTAAGCAAATGTTTCGTTTGTTAAGTCAACTTTACTTAAAAAGCGAAGGAGCGACTCGTCGCTCCTTCAGGTATAAATTTTGAAATCAGATTAAAACTGGTAGTTGATGTTAAGTCCCAGGTTCATCCCTTTGGTATAGGTTAACAAGGTAACGTCACCATTGTTATTTTCCTGCACACGTTCGATTTTAGGATTCAAAATGTTTTTAACAGTTAGTCCGAAACCTAAGTTTTTATTGATTTTCGATTTTACAATAAAATCTAAAGTTCCAACTGCTTTGTCTACCTGATCACCACGTAAATTCGTTCCTAATGCATAGATACGATCCGAAAAATAGGAGTAGGCTAATGTTGTGGAAATGTTCGATTCTTTGTTGTTCCATTCTTTAAAGAACGATACATCTGCATTTAATAATAATGGAGAAGCTCCGGTAAAAGCACTTTTCGATTTTGTGAAGTCAACATTGTAGCGGGTCTCTTTGTCTACTTTCGAACCGTTTAAGTCCTGAGTTGTATACATATAAGAAGCGTTGATTCCGGCAGTTACTTTTTTGCTGTTGTTTTCGCCTGATTGGAAGATCAATTTGCGGAATTCAGCTTCTGCACCGGCAACATAACCGCGATCACCTGTGTTTACGAATGAAATATCATTTGTAGAGGAAGCGATTGTTACTTCGTTAATCGGGTTCAGGATATATTTTCCGAAAGCGGTAAAGGAAATCAACTCCTCGCTTTTAGGGAACATTTCCCATTTCAGGTCTAAGTTGTAGTTGTCGGATGGATATAAATCCGGGTTACCTACTTTTACTTCGGTTACATCTTCGTAGATAAACAAAGCTCTTTCTTTAAACTGTGGTAATGTATAGGTTTTACTCATTCCCAAACGAAGGTTTTGTTTTTCGTTTAATTCATACTTCATGATCAAGTTTGGAAGGAACGTTGTTTTTTTGAATTCATCTTTGTCTCCAACTGGATCCAACTGTGTTTTCCAATCCACTTTCTGAGAGATATATTCAGCGCGCAATCCTAAAACAGCTGTTAATTTAGTGTTGAATTTGTATTCGGTATTCAAATAACCACCGTGGATGATTTGTTCTCCGGTATATTTTTGTGGATCAAGGGCATTTGCAATTTCAGCATTTCCAACAAACGTACTGATTTCAAAATAACCATTGCTTAGGTTTTGCTGGTTGTAGAACAAATCCAGGTTTTCAGGATCTACGATAGTAGTCGTGTACGGGCCAAACGTTTTAAAGTTGAATTGCGTTGCTTTGAAATCTCTGTTTTTAAAACGACCGTTGTAACCGGCAGTGAATTTCCCTTTGAAATCACCATCGTTGGTTTTGTTGAATTTATAGTCAACCGATGCGGTAGCAACTGTTTCGTATTCTTTTAAACGTTGGAAATAACGGTGATTGTCTGGTTTTGACTGACTAATGATGGTGTAGCCGTTATCGTTTTTTCGTAAGGTATTGTACATCCTGTCCGGAGTATCACCAGTGATGTTGTTTTGTGCAACACCCCAGTTGAATTTCGAACGATCACTAAGTGTGTGTTCGCCTAATAATTGGTTTACAAATAAGGTGTTTTTTACATATTCCGAACGACGGATTAATCCGTTTCCGGCATCGGCAAGGTCGGCGATATAACCGAAATACTCGTCTTTAACCTGACTGGATGTGTTGATGAATAACGAGTTAAAGCTTACTTTGTGATTGTTGTTGATTTTATAGCTTACGTTTACTAAACCGGTAGTATTGGTGTTGTATCCCATAGAGGAAAACGACTTGAAGTTTCTGTTGATCAAACTTCCATCACCGTTTACGCTACCTTTAGCGCTACCGTCGCGTTTTGACGTGTATTCGTTCCCGAAAGACCCGGTTGCGAAAATACTTAATTTACTCTCCGAACCGATGTCGAACGATTTACCTCCTGAGATTCCGAAAGACCCGGCTACAGGAGTTTTTCCTTCAAATTGTAGTGTGTTGAAATCGTAAGTGGAGATCGTTTTAGGATTGGCAGGATTGCTGAACCCAAAACTGTTTGGTCCCTTTGGTAGACGGAAATTGTCTTCGGCCAAAGCATTTGTGTTGGCGTTAGAACCAATGTCTAGGCGTAAAAAACCTTTGCCCTTATAGTCTTTGGAAACGATATCAACGTTACCTCCGGCAAAGTCACCCGATGTTTTTCCGTTGTATACTTTGTCGATCGATACATATTCTACGATGTCGGTTGGGAAAATATCCAATCGGATGTTTTTCTTTTCCGGATCGTTCGATGGAATAGGTAGGCCGTTCATTGTAGTCGAATTATAACGGTCGCCTAAACCTCTCACGTAAATATTTCCGGTGCCTTCCTGTTTGGTAATACCGGTAGTTTTGGTAACCGCTGTGGCTACATCACTTACACCTTTACGGGAAAGCTCCTGTGCTCCGATGCTTTGTTTTATCTCAATAGCTTTTTTCTGTTCTACTAAAAGCGCACTTTCTTTCTGACGGTTGGTTTCGATTTTTAAAACCACATCTTCCAGTTGTACACCAGCCGTACCAAGCGCTTTGTCAATTGTCTTCGTTTCGCCCGAAGCAATCTTAAAAGGAACCTCTACGGTTTGGTATCCTAAAAAGGCAATCATCAGAATGTGGTTTCCTTCCGGAACACTCAAACTAAATGTCCCCTTTTCGTCGGTATTTGCGCCAATTGTTGTACCTTTAATTGTTACGCTGGCAAAAGGAAGTGGCTCATTGTTCATCTCCTTGTCTGTTATCGTACCTTTAACTGTCCCTTTTTGAGCAAAGGCAAAGACGGTGAACAATAATGTTGTTAGTAATAACTTAAGTTTCATTGTGTTGTTGTTTACGTGTTGTATTAAATTTTGCGCAAAGGAACCTTTTCGAAGTTAACCGGAAGTTAGTAACCTGTTATCGTTTTGTTGGGAATGTATTACGAAATCGTTAACAGATTAAATAATCGTTAACACATATAATCGTTTTGTATTATCTTTACCTTTACAACCCGAAAACACACATAGAGTGTCCATTATGAAGAAAAAAGACATTAAGATTTTATTGGTTGATGATGAGCAGGATATCCTCGAAATCGTAGGGTATAATCTATCACAGGAAGGTTATCAGATCGTAACGGCAAGCAATGGTAAAGAGGCCATTTTAAAGGCAAAAAAGGAAATGCCGCAACTGATCATTATGGATGTGATGATGCCCGAAATGGATGGGATGGAAGCTTGCGAAAACATTCGTAAAATCCCGGAACTGGCAAATGTGATCATCACATTTCTGACCGCAAGAAGTGAAGATTATTCACAAGTGGCAGGGTTCGATGCCGGAGCCGACGATTACATCGCCAAACCGATTAAACCGAAAGTTTTGGTGAGTAAGGTAAAAGCCTTATTGCGTCGCTTAAAAGAAGAAGAGCAACAAGGAGATGTATTGCGAGTGGGGGAAATTGAAATCAACCGCGAAGAATACAAAATCGTAAAAGAAGGGGAGGAAATTATCCTGCCGCGTAAAGAATTTGAATTGTTCTACTTATTGGCTTCCAAACCCGGAAAAGTATTTAAAAGAGAGGAAATTCTCGATAAAGTATGGGGTAACGAAGTTGTGGTTGGCGGACGAACCATCGATGTGCATATCCGTAAACTACGCGAAAAAATCGGAGACGATCTATTTAAAACCATCAAAGGAGTCGGCTACAAATTAGAAATATAAATGTCCATAAGCTTTAAAAAATCATACAGATTTGCAGTTAAATCTGCGCTCTATATTACCCTTTTTTCCACCTTATTAATCGCAGGATTGACGTATTGGTTTTACGAGCTAAACTATAAATTCTGTATTGTTTTTGCTTTAGGCGTTTACTTTTTTTCCTTTTTCGTACTGCAATACCGCGTAGAACGCTTTATCTACCGCCGGGTTAAAAAAATCTATGACGACGTGTCGTTGCTGGATTCGACCACACTCCGAAGTCAGCCGGTTACTACCGATATGGCAACCCTGATGAACGAGGTACAGAAATTCGCAAAAGACAAAAAAATAGAAATTGAAACGTTAAAAATTCGTGAGGAATACCGCCGGGAATTCCTGGGGAATGTTTCTCACGAATTAAAAACACCATTGTTCACTGTTCAGGGCTATCTGCTTACTTTGCTGGACGGGGCGATGAACGATAAAACCATCCGTAAAAAATACCTGCAACGCGCCGAAAAAGGAGTGGAACGATTGATTTATATCGTAAAAGATTTAGATATGATCACCAAACTTGAAACCGGTGATTTGAATCTGGAATTTACCGAATTCAATATTGTGGATGTGATTCAGAATGTTCTGGATCTTTTGGAAATGCGTGCCGATCAGAAGAACATTATATTGATGTTCGATCGGAAATACAGCAAGCCGATAAAGGTTTTTGCCGATAAAGAACGAATTCAACAGGTCGTGACGAATCTGGTTGAAAACTCCATCAAATACGGAAAAGAAAACGGAACTACCGAAATCAGTATTGAAGACCTGGTAAATAACAAAGTGATTGTGCGGGTAACCGACAATGGGGAGGGAATTCAAAAACAGTTTATTTCCCGATTATTCGAACGCTTTTTCCGGGTGGACAAAAGTGGTGCGCGCTCCGAAGGCGGATCCGGTTTGGGGCTGGCTATCGTGAAACACATCATCGAAGCGCACGACGAACGTATTTATGTGGAAAGTAAAATCGGAGTCGGATCAGAGTTTTCCTTTACGCTCGAAAAGACAAAATAACTGACGCCAGGTGATTTCCTGAGTGATGTTTTTCAGGCCTTTATACAAATCTACCTGATTCAAATCGCCTACTTTAAATTCGTCTTGTCTTGCATACGGAACCAATCCTTTTTTCTTCAATTTTTTGGCCAGGTATTCCTGTTCGTATTGACCTGGAGTTGGTATAAAAAAGGCTTTTTTACCCAAATGCGCCAAATCCATAATCGTAGTATATCCCGAACGGCTTAAAACCATTTTACTCTGGTTAAAGGCCATTTCCAGCTCTTCGGTATTCATAAAATTATAACAGGTGAAATTCAAACGTCGTGAGATGGTTTGCTCTTCTTCGATCACACCGCGGACAAAAAGAACTTTGCCTTCAAAATAGTTTAACTCCAGCTTTAATTTTTCTTCCAACAGCGTTCGTTGCGGTTCCGGTCCGGATAGGATGACCATCAGGTCGTATAATGGCTCAACAGTCTTTTTGTGCAAACGACTCAACGGGCCGATGTATTTTACGTTCATTACCGGCGTTTCCGTATGCCCCAGTTTTCCGGAAAGATTTGGACTTCCGGCGATATCCGGTACCCAGCATTCTCTGTATTTTCGGATAAACTGATGGTGGATTTTGGTTGTAATCCAGGACGTATTACCGGTTAAAACATTCAATTGATGCGTAATAAAAACGGAAGGTACCTTTGAGGAAAAAACACCAAGACGGTTGTCGGAAATAATCCCGTCTATGGCTTCTTCCTGAATCCAACGTTCTACCATTTTCCGTTCGTCACGCATGGCGCGGTACATATTCGGAATCTGAGTGATCATTTTCCATTTAAAGTTGGCTCCGTTTTGAGCATACTGGATTTTATAGGAAGGAAGCTGAAGGGCTTGCAGATGCGGGAATTCTTTTTCCAAAAGCGACAACGCAACACCATCGGAAGCAATCACCGGCTGAAACCCGTGATTCTCCAAAGCTTCGATAATCGGGATGCAACGTGTGGCATGCCCGAGGCCCCAATTTAACGGGGCAACTAAAATTCTTTTTTTTCGTTCTTTATGCATTGTACTAAGTATTCCAAAAGTTTTTCATTTTACCCCGCGGGCAATCCAAAAGACACAAATCAACCCCTGAAATAACAGGTCTTTGTTAAAACCTGTGATGCATAACGGGAAGCGTAAACCGATCCGAATATCCGGATATAAATAAGATCGTTTTTGATAACTTATTTAATAACTGCAAAGTAAAACTATTTTAGTTCTTGGATATTTCCGTAATTTTACCAAAATTTTAAGTTTAGTCGTGGGAAGTAAAAATAAATTAAAAAGATTTAAGGAGAACGAGACATTTGGGAACGTATTTCAGCCAACTCGGGAAGAGGTGGTGTCGAATACTTTTCCGTTTAAAGGCAAATGGAAACAGGAGGTTTTTAAAAATGATAATCCGTTGGTGTTGGAATTGGGATGTGGAAAAGGTGAATACTCTGTTGGATTGGCAACGCGTTACCCGGATAAAAATTTTATCGGGATCGATATAAAAGGGGCACGGTTTTGGAGAGGTGCAAAAACAGCCGTAGAAAACGGATTGTCGAATGTTGCTTTTATACGAACGCAGATTGAATTGTTGGAATATGTATTTGCAGAAGCCGAAGTGGATGAAATCTGGATTACATTCCCGGATCCGCAAATCAAATACAAGCGTACAAAACATCGTATGACAAACTCGGAATTCCTACAACGGTATAAAAAAATCCTGAAAAAAGACGGGATTATGAACCTGAAAACCGATAGCGAATTTATGCACGGTTATACGCTGGGATTATTACACGGCGAAGGTCACGAGGTGTTGTATGCCAACCATAACGTTTATAAAAACGAAGGCGCACCCGAAGTGGTAACTGCCATTCAGACGTTTTACGAACAACAATATTTAGAACAAAACAAAGCGATAACCTATATCCAATTCAAAATAAAATAGATGAATTATTTCATGCCCCTCATACTTGGTTTTACAGTGGCTTCGATTGGGATCACACCACCCGGTCTGCTCAATATGACCGCTGCAAAACTAAGTGTGCGGGATGGCAGAAATAAGGCACTGATGTTTGCGTTGGGAGCTACATTTACCGTGCTTTTTCAGACCTATCTGGCGGTATTGTTTGCTAAATTTATCGACCGAAATCCGGAGATTATCAACCTGCTACAGGAAATAGGTCTTGGGATTTTTGTGTTGTTAACGCTTTACTTTTTTACGATTGCCAACAAACCAAAGAAGCCCAAAGAGGAGCTTAAAATGAAAAGCAAAACCAGCCGTTTCTTTCTGGGAATGCTACTGTCGGCACTCAATCTTTTTCCGATTCCGTATTATGTTTTTATAAGTGTATGGCTATCGCGAAACGGATATTTCTTTTTTAATCAATCCTATATTTCCCTGTTTGTACTGGGCGCAGTCATCGGATCGTTTCTGGTGTTTTACCTCTATATTCTGTTTTTTAAGAAAAAAGAAGGTGGAAAACCCTCTTTCCTGATCAACAATATCAATTATATTATCGGATCCATCACCGGACTGGTTTCTATTGTTACCCTAATTAAACTGATCAATAATCATTTGGGATAATGAAAGCCGAAAACGAAAATTTTTTCGAACGGGTCTACGAAGTGGTACGGCAAATTCCGTACGGACAGGTAACTTCCTATGGTGCCATTGCCAAAGCATTGGGCGCAGCGCGTTCGGCACGTATGGTAGGCTGGGCGATGAATGCCGCACACGGAAAAGAGGACGTTCCGGCACATCGCGTGGTAAATCGCGTAGGAATGCTCACCGGGAAACACCATTTCGATGGAACCAATCTGATGCAACAGCTACTCGAAAGCGAAGGCGTTAAGGTGAAAAACAACCAGGTGGTACAGTTCGAAAAATTATTCTGGAAACCGGAGGTGCAGTTGTAGCAGGACTTAATTTTTACCTTCCATCAGACTGATAACAAACGTTGTATGCGCACTGTCGCGTTGGTAATTCAGATAACCACCATGCGCCTCAATTATATTTTTGGATAAGGTTAAACCGATACCGGCGCCTTCTTTCCGGGTGGTAAAAAACGGAAGGAAGATCTTATCCTGGATTTCTTTTTCAATACCGGCACCACTATCGGAAATCACGATAAACAATCGGTTATCGGCCACCGATGCAGCTAGTTTAATGACTTTGGAATCCGTCGCATCTCCCGTCAGTGCATACATGCTATTGGTCAGTAGGTTTAGGATAACCTGTTCCAATTGCTTGGGGTCGACATACAACCAGCGGTCAAAATCAATGGTGTTGTGTACGCTGATACCATGGGTTTTAAACAATGGCAGCATGGTGTTAATACACGATTGTACAAGCGACTGTAAGGCGGTTTTTTCCTTTTGTGGCGAAGGCAACATCGCCAGTTTCCGATAATTATCGACAAAGAATTGAAGATGATCACTTCGGTTGATAATCGTCGACAGGCTCAACCGGATATCGTCCAGGTCTTCGGCACTTAAATCCTCCTGATCGACAATTTCCTGTAAGTTTTGTGAAAGCGACCGAATCGGTGTCAGCGAGTTTAATAATTCATGTGAGATCACTTTCATCAGGTTGATCCAGGCTTCTTTTTCTTTTTTCTCGATCACCTTCTGAATGGAATCCAGAAAAATAATATAATATTCGGTATTGTAACTCTTACTTAAAGAGGCCTGTAAACGAAATGTCTGATATTCCGCATCGGCATTGGCCCGAATCTGAACGGATGTTTTGACTTCCTGAAAATTGAATTGTTCGATAGCCGAACAAAACGATGGAAGTTGTTTTTTCAGATAATGCCATTTGGAAACCTTCGGTACCGTAAACTGATTTGAAAAATAATCGTTCATCAAAAAAATGCCCCATTCCGTATCCCTTTTTTCGAGGATTAAAACACCACTTTCGATATTGTTTAAGATCGTCCGATACACGAGTTCCTTCGAAGTCTGCTCGTTTCCCCGTTCTTTTAGTGTTTGGTAAAGCTGGTACAATTTGTTGTAATTCCCGGTTTTATAGGCATCGGAATAACTGGCCGAAAAATCCTGTTGTAAAATAGCGGTGATGGTTTTATCGTAAAATAAAAAAGCATTTCGGATAAAATAATACATTTCCAGCGTGAGTAGGATTCCAAAAAAAACGAAACCAAATAAGGTATAGTAAAGTTGTTTTTGATACAATACGATACAACTTCCGAGAAGTACCAACAGTAGTAGGAACCGGATAAAAAAGGCATTGTATAGTCTCCAGGATTTTGTCATAAAAGCGGATTTAATCGTTGGTTTCGATTCCGAATTTTTCGATCCGGCGGTATAAAGCCGCTCGGGAAAGTCCTAACTCCTCAGCGGTTTTACTAATGTTGTACTGATGTTTTTGCAGTGTTTTTTCGATGGTTCGTTTTTCCAGATCGGACAATTGCAGGTCTTCTGCTGTGGCGTCCGGTTCGGAAATGGAAGTCAGATCCAGGTCGGAAGCCGTGATCGTCACATCGTCACAAAGGATTACCGCTCGCTCGATTCGGTTTTCCATTTCCCGGATGTTGCCGTTCCAACGATGCTTTTCCATATTTTCCAATGCTTTCTCCTGAAATTGCAATTCCTCCCGGCCATATTTTGCGGCCAATTGCGCCAATAAAAAATGGGCAAGTGGAATAATGTCCTCGTTTCGCTCGCGCAATGAGGGCAACGGAATCGTCATCGTATTGATCCGATAGAACAAATCTTCCCGGAAATTTTTTAAGGCGACCTCTTGTTTCAGATCGAGGTTGGTTGCGGTGATAATCCGCACGTTTAAAGGTCGGGCTTTGGCCTCGCCCAATCGGGTTACGGTTTTATTCTGAATAACCTGTAGTAATTTGGACTGCAAATGCAATGGCACATTTCCGATTTCGTCCAGAAAAATCGTTCCGCCCTGTGCGGCTTCAAAACGTCCGGCGGTATCCGATTTAGCATCGGTAAAAGCACCCTTGGTATAACCGAACAGCTCGCTTTCAAAAATATTTTCGTTTAACGAACCGAGGTCAACCGCGATAAAAGGCTGGTCTTTTCGGTCGGAATGCCGGTGAATATAATCGGCAAACACATATTTTCCGGTTCCGTTTTCACCAAGGATAAGGACATTGGCATCCGTTTTGGCGACCTTGTCGGCAATGGTATACGCTTGTTTGATTCGGGGAGCCGTTCCAATAAAAACCGACTGACCGGTTTGAGGTTGCGACGGACTCTTTTTCTGATCCTTCCGACTTTGGGCTACGGCATTGTTGATCACGGTAAGCAATTTGTCGTTGTCCCAGGGTTTCATCACATAATCGAAAGCCCCGGATTTAAGCCCCTCGACAGCTGTTTCCACCTTTCCGAAAGCCGTCATCAGTACAACCACCGTGTTTGGAGCCAGTAATTTAATTTCTTTTAACCAGTGAATGCCTTCCCGTCCGTCTTCAAAACCGATACGGTAGTTCATATCCAAAAGAACCACATCAATAGGGTTATCAGCGAGTAATTGCACTAATTTTTTTGGGGAATTAGCGGTATGAATGGTCTCAAAATGCTTTTTTAACAACAGTTTTGCCGCTAAAAGAATATCATCCTGATCGTCGATAATTAAAATCTGGGCTTGCTTTTTTTTCATGGCTGTTCGGTTTCGGACAAAAAAGTGTCCGATACTGAACACTTCAAAATCATGGCGAATTATAAAACAATTGATAATCAGTAGGTTGTTGATTTTTAAAACAATGGCACGAAATTGTCTTTGTATATCGTATCAAAAAATCAAAAAATGGATACAGTTATCACTCGTAAAAATAGAAAAAATAGCTATCGTATTGGGATAGTGCTACTTTTTTTGATCGTTAGCTATTTTGCCTATTCCATGATTACAAAAGAAAAAAGCCTGAACATAAAACGAGACGAAGTTACTATCAAACCTGTGAGTAAAGCCTACTTTGAAGATTTTATTATTTTTCAGGCGAAAGTCGAACCGTTGCATTCTATTTTGATCAACATTATTGAAGGTGGTTCGGTACAGGAAATTTTTGTGGAAAACGGAGGACATGTCGAAAAAGGACAAGCATTGGCCAAATTGTATAACCCGAATACAGAGTTAAGCTACCTGACACAGGAGACATCAATGATTGAGCAAATCAACAACCTAAACAAAGCGCGATTGGATATCCGAAATCAGGAATTAAACCTCGCAAAAGACCTGATCGCGATCGAACACGATTATAATACGGCAAAACAGTTGTACGATCTTAACGAACGACTGTTTAAAAAAGGGATCATTGCCAAAAACGAATGGGAAACTACGCGGGAAGGCTTTCGTTACCAACAGGAGCGCAAGAATATCATTCAGCAAAGTATCCAAAAAGAAAAACAAACCAATCAGATTCAGATTCAGCAAATCAATCGTTCGATAGCTACGATGGAAAAAAGCCTTGATATTTTGCGAGGAAATAAAAAGAACTTTTTGATTACGGCACCATTATCCGGACGACTTTCTTCGTTTGAGCCGATTTTAGGTAAAAACTATCAGGCCGGAGAAAGTATCGGTAAGATTGATGTGATGCAAGGTTATAAACTACTTGCTAAAGTCGACGAATATTACCTGGAACGCGTGTCGGTTGGACAAAAAGGAACAATCGAATACAAAGGGAAACAGCTTCCGGTACATATTGCCAAAGTAATCCCGGAAGTAAAAGAAGGTAAATTTCAGGTCGAACTGGATTTTGAAAACGCCAAAGAACTGGATCTAAAACAGGGATTAAGTTTTGGGGTGAAATTAATCCTTTCCGAAAGTCTTAAAACACTGGTGTTGCCCAAAGGAAGTTTTAATCAGGAAACTGCCGGTAGTTGGATCTTTGTGGTTAATGGTGATAAAGCTATCCGCCGTCCGATCAAGCTGGGTCGGGAAAATCCACTGTATTTCGAAGTACTGGAAGGATTAAAAGACGGCGAAAAAGTAATCACCTCATCCTATCAGGATTACAAAGAAGTAGCGGTTTTACAATTTGAGAAGTAAAAAAGTACAATCGGACAAATTGTCTAAAATTATGGAATTAATAATAACTTTAACCGGACCATTTTCAAACCGGAGCAACAAAATACAAAAAACCGAAAGCGAAAAATCAAAAAAATCAATCAATCAAAAAACGAACAGTTATGATCAACATTCAGAATCTTTCTAAAGTTTTCCGGACAGAAGAAGTCGAAACAGCTGCATTACATCAGGTCGCGCTGCAAATAAACGAAGGCGATTTCATCTCCGTTATGGGACCCTCTGGTTGCGGAAAGTCGACCCTTTTACACATCATCGGGTTGCTGGACAGTGCTACCGATGGCAGTTATCAACTGTCGGGACAGGAGATCATCGGATTAAAGGAAAATGAAAAAGCGAAGTTGCGCAAACAGCAAATCGGTTTTATTTTTCAGAACTTTAACCTCATCGACGAACTGTCGGTATACGACAATATCGAGTTGCCGCTGATCTATAACAATGTGGGTAGTGCGGAACGTAAAAAACGAGTGGAAGCTATTGCCGAAAGGTTGTCACTTTCGCATCGTCTAAAACATTATCCGCAGCAACTTTCCGGAGGACAACAGCAACGGGTGGCTGTGGCGCGCGCTTTGATTACCAATCCAAAAATTATTCTGGCCGATGAGCCAACCGGTAACCTGGACAGCCGCAATGGAAATGAAGTAATGGAATTGCTAACCGATTTACACGCGAATGGCGCGACTATTATGATGGTAACCCACTCCGATTATGACGCATCGTTTTCACAACGTACTATTTATATGAAAGACGGTGTGGTTCTCAGTGAAAAACAAAACGCCCGAAATGTAGATGTTTTGGTAGATGCCAAAGAAAATTAAAACCAACCCTAACCTTAAAAAAGAAATACCATGATACGAATTGTAATAGCCATGACCTTAAGTCTTATCGGGTTTGTATGCCAGGCACAGGTAAGCGAAAATAGAACGGTAGCCGCTTTCACAACGATAGAAGGATATACCGGAGTTGAAATACGTTTTACACAAAGCAAAACAGCCGGGATAAAAGTAACTTCCGATACGGCTGACAAAGTACAAATGATCACTACTGAAGTGAGCGGGGGTGTATTAAAAGTTAAAATAAAATCGACTAAGGAAGTTAATAATTTTGAAACCGCACGGGTGGAGGTTTCGGGGCCGAATGTAACGCATTTCAAATTGGCTTCCGGAGCGAAAATGACCTTCGAGAATGACGTGGAAACAGCCAATGCACACGTTAGCCTTACGTCGGGAACTCAGTTGAATGGCAACATCAAATCGAAAAATGTACAGTTGGATATCAGTTCCGGATCGGCTTATAAAGGCGCTATTCAGGCAACGACGCTAAAAGCATCCTTATCAGGTGCCGGAAAAGCTACAATTACCGGAAAAGCTACCGAATTAAAAGTGGATGCAAAATCGGCATCGGTTTTGAAAGCCGGTGATCTGGACGCAAAATACGCCATTGTAGACGCAGCCAATGCTTCGAAAGTAACGGTGCGCGTAACCGAAAAACTGGACGCATTTGCCAGTTCGGTAGCTGCAATCGACTATTACGGTAAGCCGAAAGCGGTTACGGCCGACAAAAAATCATTAGGAACCATTACAGCAAAATAAAGATGATACAAAACTGGTTAAAAGTGTTTGTGTATCATTTTAAACAGCACAAACTGTTTTCCATACTCAATGTGTTGGGATTAAGTATCGGGATTTCCGGATTGATCTTCGCCATTCTGTATTGGAATGAGGAACATTCGTATAACGAGTGGAACCCTGAAAAAGACAAGGTTTATGAGGTGATCAACGATTTAGGAGAATCGGGTAAATGGGCGTGGAATGTAGCGCCAACAGCTCCGATTCTGGAGGCATCTTCGAAAAATATTGAAAGTTACTGTTATTATACGGCATGGTATTCGGAAGAAATTCTGAGCTATAATGGCAAAAAAGAAATGATTAAGAAAATTGGCGCTGCCGAAAGTAATTTCTTTTCGTATTTTCCTTTTGAATTTATAGCCGGAAATCCAAAAACAGCGATACAGGATCAAAGCAGTATAGCCGTGTCGGAAGCCGTTGCGAAACTGTTTTTTAAGGATGAAAACCCGATAGGAAAACAACTTATTTACGATGGGAAACCCTACGCGGTAAGAGGTGTTTATCGAATTCCAGGTAAATCGTCGATGGCGCCTGATGTGATGCTGTATTTAAAAATGGATAAAAACAGCGAAAGTTGGGGTGATTTTAACTACGGATTGATGTTAAAAGTCAATTCGCCCGAAAAAGCCGCTGCGGTTGCTAAAGAAATCGAAACCATTTACTACGAACATCGCATCCGGAAAGAGGCCAAAAATCTGGGAATTTCGGAACAGGATTTTATTAAAAAATATGGAAAAATTACCGTAAGTCTGACATCGTTGGCCAAAGCAAGATTGGGCGATCAGATCAGCGGTTTGGTGGAAGGAAAAGGAAATTATCAGTTTTTGTTAATCATGATGGGGCTTTCGGTGTTAATTCTGGTGTTATCGATCGTGAATTATGTTAATCTGGCAACCGCCAATGCGATTAAAAGAGCCAAAGAAATCGGTATTCGTAAGATTATCGGAGCGACCAAAAAACAAATTGTCTGGCAGTTTATTTTCGAAACGGTACTGGTGGTATGTGTCGCGTTAATTTTGTCGCTAATGATTGTGGAACTGACCTTGCCGTATTACAATTCCTTTTTACAAAAAGACCTGCAACTGATTGGAAGCCAGTTTTATTTGCAATTGCTGCTGATCGTTGTGGTCGTAATCGCATTAGCCGGTATATTTCCATCGGTATATGTATCGAATTTTGAAACCTTAAAAGTGCTGAAAGGTAACTTTGGACGAAGTAAAAACGGAGTATGGCTTCGAAACGGAATGCTGATTCTTCAGTTTTGCATCGCGACCTTTTTTATTATCGGTTCGTATATCGTATACCAACAGGTTAATTATATGACTAATAAGGAGTTGGGGTATAAGGGGGATCAGGTTCTTACGATTCCGTATCGCTCGAAAAGAGATGGGGCTGATTATGAACGATACAAAACGATACAACAGGAATTGCAAAAAATAAAAGGTATTACGGGAGTGGGAGCCGGAACATTTAATTTTTCAGGGAACGGCGCTACATCTTCTACCGGTTTTACGTATAACGATAATCCGATTCAGGCACAAAACATGGGGGTCGATTTCGATTTGCTTAAAATGCTAAATATAAAATTGCTCCAAGGTCGGGAATTGAAGCCGGAATTGGCTTCTGATACTGTTAGCACAATGTTGATTAATAAAACAACATGGGAAAAGATGGGCGAGAAGGATCCCGTTGGAAAAGAAATCGAATGGAACGGCCAGAAATTAAAAGTTGTAGGGATCGTCGATGATTTCCATTTGTTCGGGTTACAGCGAAAAATACCGCCTATGGTTTTCTTTCATATTAAAACCATTCCGTGGATGCAAACCAATATCAACAGGATTTATATAAAAGTGGATCCGAAAAATATGGATCAGACGATTGCCGGTCTGGAGAAATTCTGGACGCAGAAAGTCGATACCGAATATCCGTTCAAATACGATTTTGTCGATAAAGAATACGCCCGGACGTATGAAACCTATGTCAAACAACGCAATCTGTTTTCGCTGCTCAATATTGTGGTGATCACGATTGCCTTATTCGGATTGTTTGCACTGGCATCCTATTCTATTGAAAGACGGATCAAAGAAATTGCAATCCGCAGAACACTGGGGGCTGAAACCGGAATGCTGCTTAAAAACCTATCAACACAATACATTGTTTTCTGTATAATCGGTTTTATTCTGGCGGCAATGCCGGCCTATTACCTGCTCAATAAATGGTTGGAAGATTTTGCTTTCCGGATTTCGATCACCGTCTTGCCATTTATCATTGGTTTTGTGGTCTTATTGGTGCTCACATTGCTCATCGTACTTTCGAAGGCTTATCAGGCCACGAGAATCGATATTCTGAAATATCTGAAATACGAATAATTCACTTTGATTTTATACTACCTTTTGCTGCAATCGGACTTGTTTCGGTTGCAGCATTTTTTTACAATAACCGTTGCAAAAGCGATAGCGCCGACCTGAAAATTGAATTTTAAAAAACATTTTCGGAATTTAATCGGAAATTCTCCAAAAACTAAGCCGGCGGCAACCGGCGGGAACTACTGTTATAGTGCCGAATTGAGGACTTTTGGATTCAGAGTGTAAAGCGAAGCTATTGCGCGATAAACAAATACAATTCTTTATCTTTATTTTAAGAACTTTTCATCTTATCTTTGTAACATAAAGTCAGTCTTAATAAACGACTTAAAGCGAATAAAATAATGAAATTAGACAGGAAAGAAATTCTAAAAGCATTGGAAACGATCTCCATTGCCGGAGAAGGTAAAAATATGGTAGAAAGCGGTGCGGTACAAAACGTAATCACTTTCGGAGATGAAGTAGTAGTGGATTTATTATTGCACAGCCCGGCGTTGCACATCAAAAAACGCGCGGAGGTGGACATTATGAAAGTGATCCATGAAAAAATATACGATAAGGCAAAAATCAAAGTAAATATAAAAGTTGAAGCACCGGAAAAACCGGAGATCAAAGGCAAATCGATTCCGGGAATCAGCAATATTATCGCTGTTTCGTCTGGAAAAGGAGGTGTTGGAAAATCGACTATTACGGCCAATCTTGCAGTAACGCTGGCAAATATGGGCTTTAAGGTGGGGGTTTTGGATGCGGATATCTACGGACCATCAATGCCGATTATGTTTGACGTGGAAAAAGCACGTCCGATTTCGGTTGAGGTTGACGGAAAATCCAAAATGAAACCGATCCAAAGCTATGGTGTTGAATTATTGTCGATCGGATTTTTTACCAGTCCGGATCAGGCGGTAATCTGGAGAGGACCAATGGCTTCGAAAGCGTTAAATCAGATGATTTTTGATGCCGATTGGGGGGAACTGGATTTTATGTTGTTGGACTTACCACCGGGAACAGGCGATATCCACCTGTCGTTAATGCAATCGCTTCCAATTACCGGAGCGGTAGTGGTCAGTACGCCTCAGGCGGTGGCTTTGGCCGATGCCAAAAAAGGAGTGGCAATGTTCCAGGCCGAAAGTATCAATGTACCGGTTTTGGGAATCATCGAAAACATGGCCTATTTTACACCGGATGAATTGCCGGAAAACAAATATTATATCTTCGGAAAAGAAGGCGCCAAAAACCTGGCAGAAGATTTACAAGTACCTTTCTTAGGAGAAGTTCCAATTGTACAAAGCATTCGTGAAGCAGGCGATTACGGTCGTCCGGCAGCCCTGCAAACGGCTACGCCAATCGAAAAAGCATTTGAAGAACTGGCGCGTTCCGTAGTACAGGAAGTAGTAGACAGAAATGAAAGTCTGCCACCTACAGAAGCAATAAAAATTACCACGATGGCTGGATGTTCAGCTGTAAAAAAGAAATAAAATGACAACAGAAGAAATCAAACTAAACGTTGAAAGAGCACTGGAAGAAATTCGTCCGTTCTTAAATTCGGATGGTGGCGATATTACCCTTATCGAAATTGAAGACGATAAGCACGTAAAAGTTCGCCTTGAAGGTGCCTGCACGGCTTGTAGCGTAAACCAAATGACGTTGCGCGCCGGTGTGGAAACTACGATCAAAAAATATGTGCCGCAGATCGAAACTGTGGTTAACGTAGCATAAATTCAGGATACAGTACCCGGCTTTTGAAATACAGAAGCTGGGACTTTTTTTGTCTTCAGGATTTTTCCTGACAGGCTATATAATGCCTTCCATCGTTAGATTTCTTGATATTTGTCATAGAACAAGAAAATAATTCGAGGGACATTTGTGTCCTTAATTAATCCATTACGTAATGATTGAAACAGATATACTAATTATTGGTGCAGGTCCCACAGGACTTTTTGCCGTTTTCGAAGCCGGACTTTTAAAATTAAAATGCCATATTATCGACGGTCTTCCACAACCGGGAGGACAATTAACCGAGTTATATCCTAAAAAACCAATTTTTGATATTCCGGGATTTCCATCCGTATTGGCGGGTGATCTGGTGGATAACCTGATGGAACAAATCAAACAGTTCCAACCGGGATTTACGTTAAATGAAAAAGCGGAAACCATAGATAAACTGGAAGACGGAACGTTTATTGTAACCACCGATAAAGGTACGCAACACCACGCAAAAGCAGTAGCGATTGCCGGTGGATTGGGAAGTTTTGAACCGAGAAAACCGATTCTGAAAGATTTGGAGTTTTACGAACAGGAAGACAAAGGGGTGGAGTATTTCGTAAAAGATCCGGAAAAATTCCGCAATAAAAAAGTAGTGATTTCCGGAGGTGGGGATTCTGCTTTGGATTGGAGTATCTTTTTGGCAAATGTGGCATCGGAAGTAACTTTGGTACACCGTCGAAACGAATTCCGTGGGGCGTTGGATTCGGTTGAAAAAGTTCAGGAATTAAAACAAGCTGGAAAAATTCGTTTGATCACACCAGCTGAGGTGGTTGGTTTTAAAGGATCCGAACGTATTGAATCGGTGGATATCGAAATCAATGGCGCCCGCATGAATGTAGAAACCGATTATTTTATCCCGTTATTTGGATTAACTCCAAAATTGGGAGCGATTGCCAACTGGGGACTTGAAATCGAGAAAAACGCGATTAAAGTAAACAACGCATTGGATTATCAAACCAATATCGAAGGCATTTACGCCATTGGCGATATCAATACCTATCCGGGGAAATTAAAACTGATTTTATGTGGTTTCCACGAAGCAACTTTAATGTGTCAGAGTGTGTTTAATAAACTGAACCCAGGTAAGAAATACGTATTAAAATATACCACCGTGAGCGGTGTCGACGGTTTTGACGGTACTCGTAAAGAGGCTGAAAAAGCAGTTGTAAAATCAATTGACTAGCCATGTCTCAGGATGTAACGATAATCATTACAGACCGTGAAGGAGCGGTTCATGAGGTACAAGCACCTACAGATATGAACATGAATATCATGGAACTGGTGCGGGCCTACGAACTGGCGCCGGAAGGAACCATTGGTATTTGCGGCGGAATGGCCATGTGTGCGTCCTGCCAGTGTTATATACTCAACGATGTAGACCTGCCGGAAATGAACGATGATGAAGAAGCCATGTTGTCGGAAGCATTTAATGTAAAAGACAACAGTAGGCTCGGATGTCAGATTCACATCACGGAAGCATTAAACGGACTACAACTGGAATTGGCTCCGGAATAATAAATAATAAAGCGAAGATTTTTCTTCGCTTTTTTTGTAACATTTTGGAAAGTCTGCCGTATAATCACCATACGCGATAAATTTCCCGAATGGGTATAATTAATGACACAAACTTCGTATTCTCCCGGATTACACCAACTTCTGACACTTTCTGTTCCAAACAGTAACAAGCTTACGGCGGCACAGGATTTTGTTCTTTTTACGGACACGATACTACAAAAATACCAACTCGAAAAAGTAGGTGTGGTAGTGCATTCTTTTGAAAATGATAGCTTTACGATCGCTGTCTGCTTAAAAGAGTCGCATATCTGCATTCATACCTGGCCAGAGTACAACCAGCTCACCATGGATATTTATTTGTGCAATTACCTACAGGATAACACCGCGAAAGTGAAGACTATCGCAAACGATTATATCGAATATTTTCAAGCGGATGTTATTAAAAATTTTGAAATTAACAGATAGATATGAGAATTACGTGCTATCAATGTGATACCCCTACAGCTATTGAAGTGCCGTTTCCGGTAAAACAATTTGTCTGTTCCAATTGTTTTAGTATTTATAAAGCAACAGAAACAGGCGACTTTACCTTTAAAGACAAATACAAATACGACAAAGGGATAGGGAGCCTTACACCGGGACTAAAAGGAATACTGGAAGAGGAAGAGTATACCGTTACTGGCGTTGTTGTTAAAGAATATATGAATTACTATTGGAGAGAATATGTTCTTGCCTCGGCGACAGCTAAGTTTTTGTATTTATCGGAAGTGAACGGACACTGGATTTTGTTACGGGAAATTCCGGATGATTTTATAAAAGGCCATCCCAAAATAATCGATTATAACGATAAGGTTTTTAAGCTGTATGATATTGCAAGGCCGAGAATCGCCGCAGCGGCTGGTTTTTTTGATGTGAGTTTGCCAACAGGATTGGTAACCATGGCGGAACTTATCGCGCCACCGTATATGATCTCTTTTGAAAAGTTAGAAAAAGAAGAGCGAACGGTTTTTTTGGGCGAACATATTTCAAAGAAGCAGATAAAACGTATTTTTAAGCCTACGGCAGAATTGCCCAACCGGATTGGTATCGGATTGGTACAACCTTATTTTTTTAATGTCCGACAATTGGCTTTGATATTGTGTTCGGTTACCTTGTTGATTCTGTTAACGCATTTGTATGTGTATCACGATAAGCAGGAAGAAGTCGTTTTTAGCAATGATATTTCTTTTAGCGAATACAACAACAAAGAGTATATTTCACCCTCGTTTACACTCGAAGGCGGCGCATCACCACTAACCATTTCCGTGCATTCCGGAGTGGATAATTCGTGGGCCAATGCACAGGTGGCGTTGGTAAACGAAACGACAAACGAAGAGATCTATGCCAATAAAGATGTCGAATATTATCACGGTTATTCGGAGGGCGAAAGCTGGTCCGAAGGCGATACATCGGACGATTTTAGTATCTGTGGCGTGAGTGCCGGAAAATACCACTTGGCGATTACGGTTGTAAAAGCACCGGAAGACCTTAATAATACCGGAATGAGGGTAACAGCAACCTGGAACAAAGCGTCCTATTGGAATATTTGGATGCTGGTTATTATTATGGCCGTGATGGTGTTAATTGCCTACTTTGGAGAGCTGTATAACGAAACAAAACGATGGAGCGATAGTCCGTATACTCCTTATGAATAATAGTGATGACAATGAAAAATAACGTGCTGGCGTATATAAAACAAAATAAATGGCCTCTATTATTAGGGGTGATCATTTATGTAGTGTATTTGCAATTTGTAATCGGAGGAAACCGGATATGCGATTGTGCCACAGTGGAAAAATACGGCACGTCAGAATCGCGTACCCATCATGTAAACCGATTTTATCATAAATAACCAAAAAATAAAAAATATGGATTTTATCAGTACAAAACTTATTTTAAACTCCTTGGTCTTTTCCGTGTTGGGATTGTTGATCTTGTTAGGGTCTTATTTTGTAATCGAAAAACTAACACCAGAAAATACGTGGAAAGAAATTACCGAAAAAAATAACGTGGCGGTAGCAATTGTGCTGGCGGCTTTCATTATCGGGATTTCAATGATTGTAAGCGCAGCGATTCATGGGTAAAAAATTCCTCCGATTTGAATTTTTATTGCTTATCGCCGTTTTTACAATTGCGACCTGTGGATTGGTATACGAACTCGTGGCCGGTACACTGGCGAGTTACCTGTTAGGGGATTCCGTAAAACAGTTTTCGTTGATTATTGGTGTATACCTGTTTTCAATGGGGATTGGGTCGTATTTCTCAAAATTCATTACCAAAAAACTGCTGGACACCTTTGTCGAAATCGAAATATTGGTGGGCTTAGTAGGCGGTTTAAGTTCGGTAGTGCTATTTCTTTTATTCGAAAGTGTCGATTATTTTCAGTTTATCCTGTACCTGCTGGTGTTTACCACCGGCTGTTTGGTGGGACTGGAAATTCCGCTGCTGATGAACATACTGAAAGATCGGGTGGCCTTCCGCGATCTGGTATCCAATGTGTTTACGTTCGATTATATCGGGGCACTATTGGCTTCGATATTGTTCCCTCTGGTATTGGTGCCACAGTTGGGCGTGATGCGAACTTCTTTGTTTTTTGGGATGATCAATATTGGAATTGCAATTGGGTTGTGTTTTCTGCTTAAAAAAGAATTAAACCGACCATTTGTTTTAAAAACAAAAGCAATCGCTTCGTTTTTGTTTTTGTTGCTTGTTTTTATATTTTCGGAAGCTATTTTGTCCTTTTCGGAGGGGAAATTGTATGGAGAAAATATTGTTTATACGAGCTCGACGCCTTACCAGCGAATCGTACTGACGCATAATAAAAGTGATTATCGTTTGTATCTTAATAATAACCTTCAGTTTAGCTCGGCCGACGAGTACCGTTACCACGAAGCTCTGGTACATCCGGTAATGGCTGCTGCCAAAAAAGTAGATCATGTATTGGTTTTGGGTGGCGGTGATGGTTTGGCCGTTCGGGAGATACTGAAATATAAAGAAGTGAAGAGTATTACTTTGGTCGACCTGGACGAAGGAATGACAAAACTGTTTCAAACCAATACGATTCTAACCGGTTTTAATCAAAATTCCTTAACCGATTCGAAAGTAAAGGTGATCAATCAGGATGCCTATATCTGGGCTAAAAACTGTCCGCAAAAATTTGATGTGGCCATTATCGACTTTCCCGATCCGTCGAATTATAGTCTTGGGAAATTGTATTCGCTTAATTTTTACAAATCGTTAGAAACGATTTTAACTCCCGAGGCTTTTGTTGTGGTTCAAACTACATCCCCATATTTTGCACCGAAGTCATTTTGGTGTATCAATAAGACGATAAATGAAATTTTTCCAAAGGTGGACGCCTATCATGCCTATGTGCCGTCATTCGGTGAATGGGGCTATACCATTGCAACGCTTAATCCGCAGGCTACGTTTGCCACTGTAAACAGGAAAGTCGAAGGATTGCGATTTTACAATTATCAGTTTGATAAGTTTAATTTTTTTTCCAAAGATATGGTTTCCAATAACGTGGAGATTAATCGTCTGGACAATCAGATCTTAGTACGCTATTTCGATGAAGAGTGGGGAAAATTATAAATCAAGACGTACTTTTTTAAAAGGTATCGCTGCATCATTGCTGTTGATTCCGCTGGCGCAATCCTGTAAAGAGAAAGTTCTGAAGATGGCGATCCGCTTGTCGGGAACCAATCATATACTGGGGCATCGTTTATGGACAAAAAACTTTCCGAAGCCAACTCGGGAGATCCGTATTCCATACCTGATTGTAGGGGGTGGAATTACCGGTCTTAGCGCGGCACGACAACTTCATAAAAAAGGAATTTCCGATTTTTTACTGGTTGAGATGGAAGACCATTTGGGAGGTAATTCGTCCAATGGCGAAAACCGGTATTCGAAATATCCATTGGGAGCACATTACCTTCCGTTGCCCAATTTTCAGGATAAAGAACTGCTGCAATTTCTGGAAGAAACCAAAATAATTACAGGATATGATGCCAAAGGTTTTCCGGTATTCGATGAAGAACAGCTGACTTTTTCGCCTCAGGAGCGGCTGTATTATAAAAACAGCTGGCAGGAAGGCTTGGTACCGCGATTGGGAATGACCAATGCGGAAGAAGAACAGTTTGAGCGGTTTTTTGATAAAATGGCGTTTTTTAGAAATGCAAAAGGATCGGATGGTGCCTATTTGTTCGATATCCCCTTAGCCCTTTCGTCTACCGATACTGAAACAAGAGCCTTGGATACGATTACCATGCAGGAGTGGATGGAACGCAACGGATTTACAACGGATGTGTTGCGGTATTATGTCGACTATTGTTGCCGGGACGATTACGGTTTGGGCGTTGCCTACGTTTCGGCCTGGGCGGGAATTCATTATTTCTGTGGTCGCAAACACGATGCTACAGCCGATAAAAAAGAAAACGTACTCACCTGGGCGGAAGGAAATGCCAGGCTGGCGTCGCATTTGAAAAAATACACCGATCAGAAAATAGTAAAAAAGCATCTGGTATATCAGGTGGAAACCCGTAACGATACCGTTGCAGTTACAGCATTCGACAATGAAAAACAGGAATCGGTTACCATTATAGCCGATCGGGTACTTTTGGCTACACCACAATTTATAAATCAGTATTTGCTCACCGGAAGAAAGGAATTTTCCAAAGCATTTCACTATGCGCCTTGGTTACTGGCGACGATAACGGTTGCGGAATTAACCGATAATCAGCGTTATCCATTGTGCTGGGACAACGTGATACACGATGCGCAAGGACTGGGATATATTTATGATCAACATCAATCGTTGCAACAGTTGCATCCCAAAAAAGTGATCACCTATTACCATAGTTTTTCATCGGGGAATCTACCGCAGACGCGAAGAGCAGTATACAAAAAAGATAAAGAATACTGGAAACAACAGGTCATAGCCGATTTGCAAAAAGCCCATCCGGATATAGAACGCTACATCGAAACCATCGATATTCATCTTTTGGGACATGGAATGATCAGTCCTGTTCCCGGATTTTTATTCGGAAAAGAAAAAGAACTGGCGCGACAACCCATAGCCAATAGAATCTATTTCGGGCATTCGGATCTGGCTGGAATTTCTATTTTCGAGGAGGCTTTTCATCAGGGGATTAACGCCGTAAATAAAATGATAAACGATGCAACCCTGGATTCATAAAGCGAAAACCGACAGTCTGTTTATTCTGTTACCACCATTTTTGGTGTTGGCAGTGATTGTGCTTTTTCAGAAAGAAATCCTTTGGGCTGAACAACACTATTCGTTTTATACCTGGTTATTCCTGATTGTTTTTATCGACGTGGCACATGTGTATGCGACCTTGTTTAAAACCTATTTTGTTGCCTCCGAATTTCAAAAGCGAAAAAAACTATTGATCGGTGTGCCGATAGGATGTTTTTTAATTGGGATGCTACTGTTCTCTTTTGGGAGTGCCTTTTTTTGGTCGGTATTGGCCTATATTGCCGTGTTTCATTTTATCCGACAGCAATATGGTTTTATGCGGTTGTATTCCAGAAACGAACCCCGGATCAAAGCAAATAAAAATTTCGATAGTCTGGTTATTTATACGGCTACCGGATATCCGATGTTGTACTGGTTTTTGTCGCCACAGCGAAATTTCAGCTGGTTTATGCCGGAGGAGTTTTTGAAATTTGAAAGTAGTTCCCTGTTGGATATAACAACGGTTCTGTACTATGGTATATTGGGTGTTTATATAATACGAACCGTGTATCGGGCCGTAAAAGAACGCTATTTTAATATTCCGAAAAATATGGTGATTCTGGGAACGGCCTTATCCTGGTATTTTGGAATTGTCTATTTTAATCAGGATTTGATTTTTACCGCTTTAAATGTGGTGTCGCACGGTATTCCCTATATGGCCTTGGTCTATTTAAAAGAAGTAAAACCGAAAGAAGAAAGAGAGCAGGCTGTTTCGCGTAGCGGAATAAACGTTACGAGTCTGTTGTTTTATATTGGAATTTTATTGGGTATTGCTTTTGCCGAAGAATACCTTTGGGAAATTACTGTCTGGCAGGAACATTTTAATGCGGCTTCGTTTGATTTTACCGCCTTACATTTTCTTTTAGTGCCCTTGTTGGTCGTGCCGCAGTTTACCCATTATATACTGGACGGTTTTATATGGAAATCCAAATAAAAAAACATCCTGAAAAGGATGTTTTTTGTTTTATGTGGTTGCCAGGTTTTTCTGACGGATAGTTTCTTCAATGGCATTCCATAATCCGATGCGTTTTTCCAACGCCAATATGGAAACGCTTTCCACTTCACTCCATTTTTCGGTATCGTTACCGCAAAGTTCGGAAATCATCTGCATGGCCATCGGACCGTGATCATCGGCATCGAGTTCGATATGGCGTTCGAAATAATAGATCAGTTTGGAAAGATCCGTAGCCGGGAAATTCTCCTGAAAATGTCTTAGGATGGCAGTAAACATCCCCGGAATCAGGTCCTCACGACCGAAGGTGAAAGCAGCCGCAATTTCATGTGGTTTTCCCTGCTCGATTACGCGGAACGTAAAATCAAGGAAAGCCTTGATATTTGGGTGTAAACTGCTTTGTTTGATCGATACAAAAATATTCTGAGTCGTTACCACATTGTCCAGGAATTGGTGAACCGGAGTCGTATTGGCCTGACAATCGTTCATGGCATCAATATACATTTCGAAATGACTCAGTCGTTTTCCATCCAAAGAAATATCGGATTCTTCTGCGAGTACAATTTCGTTGATCAAATAACGGGTTTCCGGGTTTTTCGTAGCAAACCACGGTGTAGTCGTACAGGTTAATTTCGACTGTAAGGCTTTTAGCAATGACATAAAATCCCAAACGGCATATACGTGTCCTTCAAGAAAACAATGCAGGTCGTCTATATTTTGAATCTGGCTGTATAAAGGATGGTTTAAAAGGATATCCTTTTGGGGTTGAATCTTTTTATTGATGGATGGTATATTCATTGGTGAAAATTTAGTACAAAAATAAACAAGCTAGCGGTTATGCGAATAGCTTTTAACATTGATTTACGTATAAAACGATCAATTGGTTTTATAATGTCTCGTTTTGACCATAAAAAAAGAGCTTGGTTGCAAGCTCTTTTTAAATATATCGGGATTTTAAATCCTATTTGAATGCGTTTAATCCGGTGACATCCATACCTGTGATCAACAAGTGGATATCGTGTGTACCTTCGTACGTCACAACCGATTCTAAATTCATCATATGACGCATGATCGAGTATTCACCTGTGATTCCCATACCACCTAACATCTGACGGGCATCACGGGCAATGGTTAAAGCCATATCCACATTGTTGCGTTTTGCCATAGAAATCTGAGCCGATGTAGCTCTTCCTTCGTTACGCAATACACCCAATCTCCAGGTTAATAACTGAGCCTTAGTGATTTCGGTGATCATTTCGGCTAATTTCTTTTGTTGTAATTGTGTTGCTCCAATTGGTTTGTCAAACTGGATACGCTCTTTTGAATAACGTAAAGCAGTATCGTAACAGTCCATTGCGGCACCGATAGCACCCCATGCAATTCCGTAACGTGCCGAATCAAGACATCCCAGTGGCGCTCCTAATCCGGATTTGTTTGGTAATAAGTTTTCTTTTGGAACTTTTACGTTGTCGAAAATCAACTCACCTGTTGCCGAAGCACGTAGTGACCATTTATTGTGTGTTTCAGGAGTTGAAAAGCCTTCCATACCTCTTTCAACGATTAATCCGTAGATTCTTCCTTCTTCGTTTTTAGCCCAAACCACAGCGATATCGGCAAATGGCGCATTGGAAATCCACATTTTAGCACCGTTTAGTAAATAGTGATCCCCCATATCTTTAAAGTTGGTCACCATACCACCCGGGTTTGAACCGTAATCCGGCTCTGTTAATCCGAAACAACCGATAAATTCTCCGGTCGCTAATTTCGGAAGGTATTTCATACGTTGCTCTTCGTTACCGTATTTCCAGATCGGATACATTACCAATGAAGATTGAACGGAAGAAGTAGAACGTACTCCAGAATCTCCTCTTTCAATTTCCTGCATGATTAAACCGTACGAGATCTGATCCAATCCGGCACCACCATATTCCACAGGAATATAAGGACCAAAACCACCGATTTCTGCTAAACCGTTGATGATTTGTTTCGGGAATTCCGCTTTTTGAGCATATTCTTCGATAATTGGAGATACGTCACGTTTTACCCAGGCACGGGCAGCATCACGTACTAATTTATGTTCGTCTGATAATAAATCGTCTAATAGGTAATAATCAGGAGCTTGAAATAAGTCTGGTTTCATTGTTTATAAATTTTGGTTCACAAAAGTAAGCAAACAAAATCAACTTTTCAATACTATAGAACGCTATAATATCGAATTGTCCTAAATTTTAGACGTATAAATTGGTGGTTTTGAAATTATTTTTGTTTTGAAAATGTGAAAAATTCAAAAACCAATAAAATGTTTTAAGCGGGTGTGGTTTGTTGTAAATATAACAAATGATTGTTTGGAATAAAGATGAAAGAAATGTTTTATAACTTCAGATAGAAGTCTTTGGTCAGTGCGGTATATTCCGGGGTATATTGATGGCGGGCTATTTCGATAATAAGCTCGTTCGTTTCCGTTTGATTTTCCGGATTTCGGGAAAAGGCGATTAGGCTTCGCTTGATTTCGGTGGTTGGGGTGCCTTTAACCCGGGTGATTTTAAAAGGAAACAAATCACATTCCTGAGCCAATCCGATAAAACGTTCTTCTTCTTTAAATGGAATGATCACGGCAAAAACACCGTTGTCGGATAATAAAACCGAAGCTGCTTCCGTCAGATCTTCAAAAGGCATGGCGTCTTCAAATCGGGCGCGATCCCGTTGTTCATTTTGGGAATAGTAGGTGTCGGTATAAAACGGCGGATTGGAAACAATCAGGTCGTATTCGTCTTCAATCTCTTCTGCGAATTCATCCAAAGCGGCATGATAGCAAAACAAACGATCATTCCACGGACTGTTTTCAAAATTTTCGACCGCCTGTTCATAGGCTTCTTCGTCAATTTCCAAGGCATCGACTTGTTCGGCCATGCTGCGTTGTGTCAGCATTAATGCAATTAAACCGGTTCCGGCACCAATATCCAGAATACTGTACGGATAATGGTGAAGTGGAGCCCAGGCGCCTAATAAAACACCGTCGGTACCCACTTTCATGGCGCAACGATCCTGAGCGATGGTAAATTGCTTAAACTGAAACATCAGCTATTAATTGTTCAGGTAGAGGTCAACCAGACCTTCCGGAGTGTTGAGAACCACTTTTTTGTTTGGTCGATCAATGGCAACGATAAAATCGTCGATCATCGGGACTAAGATTTCGATCCCGTTGTGTTCGATTTCAAACAAGGGTTGTGCGGTACTGTCGTTAATCGAAACGATTTTTCCGATAATCCCTAAACGGGTATCTTCCACATCGAAACCGATTACTTCGTGGAAATAAAATTTGTTACCTTCCAATTTCGGTAAGGCACTTAAAGGTAGGTATAAAGCACAGCCAAGTAGCTTGTCGGCTTCTTCCTCGCTAGCTACATCTTCAAAACGGATTCTAAGGAAATCGTTTTTGTGTAGCGAACAGCTTTCAATAAAAAAAGGAACCAGATTATTGTTGAATTCAACAAAAACTGATTCCAATTCTTCGTACATTTCCGGTTCGTCCGTGTCTAAATAAGCCAGAACTTCCCCTTTAAAGCTGAATTTTTTAGCGATTTTACCTAAATAGAAGCATTCTTCTTTACGCATGGAATCGCCGGGTAAATTAAGCTTGAGTTTCTTCGTTGTTTTCTTCAACAGCAGGAGCCTCTTCGGCAACTTCTTCAGCAGCAGCTTCTTCAGTTGCAGCAGCCTCAGCAGCTTTAGCAGCTTCTTCAGCAGCAGCCAAACGCTTAGCGTTTACTTCTTGCTCTGCTTTTAACGCTTTAGCTTTAGCATCAGCCTGAGCTTTGCTTAAACCATCTTTTTTAGCGTCAACTTTAGATGCTTTTTCATCTAACCAAGCAGCCAATTTAGCGTCAGCTTGCTCTTGCGTTAAAGCACCTTTACGAACACCTCCGTCTAAGTGGTGTTTTAATAAAGCACCTTTGTAAGAAAGGATAGCTCTTGCAGTGTCAGTTGGCTGAGCACCGTTGTGTAACCATTGTACAGCACTGTCAAGGTTTAAGTCGATAGTAGCTGGGTTAGTGTTTGGATTGTAAGTTCCGATTTTTTCTAGGAATTTACCATCTCTTTTTGCGCGAGCATCAGCTGCAACAATCCAGTAAAAAGGTTTCCCTTTTTTACCATGTCTTTGTAATCTAATTTTTACTGACATAATCTTATGATTAAATTTTGAGGTACACGACCTCTGTTAATTAAGGGTGCAAATATATAAAACTTTTAAATACAAACGAATACAAAATGGATAAAATCCGAAGTGTCTGGGGTGGACAAAAGATGGAGCTATCGTTTTGAAAACAAGACAACTTAGGCGTTTTTGTGATTTTTTATGATTTTATTAGCTTATTATCTATAAAAAACTATTTTTGTAGAAATAAAAGAACCCAAATATTAATTCGAATTTAAAATGAAAAAAATACTTTCTCTTGTAGTTCTTATGGCAGCATTCACTTCTTGTGAGGAGAATGTACAGTTTAATGATCCGTCTCTTCAGGGTGAAAAGAACTATGGTTTATGGAGAGCTGCTGATGCACACGCTACTATTGGTGCGGATGGATCGGTTACAATCGAAGGAATCACAGTAGACGAAGAACTGATTTTAAGAACATCGTCTTTTCAGAACGGAACGTATCCATTAGGAACGACAAACCAAAGTAACAGAGCCAGTTTTATTTCGACTATAAATGGGATGGAAGACATCTATACAACGGGTGTTTTTAGCGGACCGGCTAGTAAAATTGCTTTAGAAGACGGAGGAACAGGATATAGTAATGGAGGGGCTGTCTTTACCACTGGTGGTTCTGGAACAGGATTACAGGTTATGATTCAGACGACTGCCGGAGCGGTTAGTTCCGTAGCGATTCATTTAAGAGGTACCGGATATGTACCAGGTGACATCGTAACAATCGTAGGAGGAGACAATCAGGCAAAATTCCGAGTGGTTAACGTTCAGGGAAGCGACGGAGAAATCAAAATCGAAAGCATCGAAGACGGAACGATTACCGGAACCTTTAAGTTTAATGCGAAAAACGATAACGATAGTATCGTAAATTATCAAAAAGGAGTATTCTATAGAATTCCAATTTACTAAGAGAAATAAAAATAATAAAAAAAACCACCTTTTGAGGTGGTTTTTTTTATGAATTACAAATGTCTGAAATGAATAAATATTTGGCTTTTTAAGATTTTAACACTCAATAAAAACACACCAACTTTGCCTCATATTTATTGATGGACCTATGCATCGCAACAGGCTGGTTTTTTTAAACCACAACAAGAAGAGCATTTTACATAAACTGCTTGCTATCATTTTACTACTTTCGGGCACCGTAACGATAAACGCCCAACAGATTACCCGGTTAAGGCTGCACGATGCCTGGCAAATGGCCGAAAAAAACAACCGGTTTGTCCAAAAAGCCCGTATCGAGGAACAGATTTCCGGCGAAACGCTAAAAACAAAAAAAGAACTCCGCTTACCCGAAGTGGAATTGCATTCGCTCTATTCCCGGATCACCAACCTGACGGAATTTCAAAGCGGCTTTCTGCAAGGAAAACAAGTCACCAAAACCATCCCGGAAATTTACGACGTGTCGGCCGCATTCCGAATGCCGTTATATGCCGGAAATAAAATCAACCATACGGTAAAAATTGCCGAAAAAGAATCGGAGTTGCAGACTTTGAAATCTGAAAAAACGACCAACAATATTAAATTACAGGTGGTGGTTTCGTTTTTAGGGATTTATAAAATGATGGCACTTCAGGAAATAATTGCCGAAAGTATCAAAGAAGAACAGGAGCGCTTAAAAGAGGTACAAGCGTTTAAAAAACACGGAACGGTAACTAAAAATGAAGTCTTGCGTGCCGAATTGCAATTATCCGATCGGGAACTGGACGCGCTCACCAATCGCAAAAATATGGCGATCGCCTTACACGATTTGAAAACCATGATGCAGCTTCCGGAAGGGCAGCTTATAGAGCCCGATACCACACAATTGCTCTCCGGATTACAGCATGTCGAAAGTTACGATTACTTTTTAAAAGCCGCTTTGGACAATGAAGAGATAAAAATGGCGCAAAAAGAAGTCGAAATTGGACATCTGGAAAAGAAACTCGTAAAATCCAATTATTATCCGACAATCAGTCTTTTTGGAAATTACAGTTTTAAATATCCGAACTATATGTTTTTTCCACCGGATCCCTATCTGTATTCCTTAGGACAGTTGGGAATTGAAGCCACGTTTAATCTTTCCGCTTTGTATAAAAATAAAGCAAAAGTACGTTTGGCCGAGCGGCAATGGGAACGTCAAAAAATGGAAGCCGGTATTGTAAAAGATGCTGTCGAGGATAAAATCTTTGCCGATTATACGCACTATCAGGAAAGTCTGGCCCGAATTCCGGTTACGGAAAAAGCACTGGCATTGGCTGTTGAAAATTACCGGATCGTCAAATTAAAATACCTGAACCAATTGGTTTTGATCACCGAAATGATCGATGCGGATAATGCCTTGCTCGAAGCCCGGTATAAAAACACGGCGACTAAAATTGAGGCGGCCTTAAAATATTACGAACTACTGCATACGGCAGACCGACTGCATTAATTATTCCAACTCAATATTCTAATTCAATTTTTACAAGATGGGAGCACAAAAGGCGCCAAGGGCACATCGTTCTTTTCATACATTGATCACCGTGATAGCCGGTTGCATTGTTTTTTGCGGAATCGTACTCGGAATATGGTTTCTGATTTTTTATAACAACCATGAAGAAACCAACGACGCGCAGGTGGATCAATATGTTACACCGGTCATGGCGCGGGTAACCGGATTTGTACAGGAAGTGCGTTACGAAGAAAATCAGTTTGTCCATAAAGGCGATACACTCATCGTAATCGACAACCGGGAATACAAATCCCATCTCGATCGGGCGTTGGCCGATGTGGACAATGCGAGACAAAATATAAAAGTAATCGAAAACAGTGTTGCCGCCGTATCGAATAAAACGTCCGAACAGGAAGCGCAACTGGAAGCCGCACGAACAGACGTCTGGAAAACAAAACAGGATTACCAGCGGTATAAGGCACTATTGCAGGAGGAAGCAGCAACCGAACAACAATTGGAACAGATGAAGGCGGCCTATGAAACGGCAAAGGCGCATTATAATGAAATTCAGAAAACCATCCGGACAACGGCTTTGTATACGACGGAAGCCCGATCCAAATTGCCTACGGCTGCTGCGGTAGTACAATCCAATCAGGCGATGGCGGATAATGCCTCCCTTTTTCTGTCGTATACCATAGTAACGGCTCCGTATGACGGTTGGGTCGGACGGAAAACGATACAGCCGGGACAAATGGTCAAAGAAGGACAAACGCTAGTCTCGATTGTCAGTAAAGAAAAATGGATAACGGCGAACTTTAAAGAAACGCAGTTGCAATACCTAACGGTTGGTCAGCAAGTGGAATTAAAAGCCGACGCGGTGCGCGGTCGTGTTTTTCGCGGAACGGTAGAATCCCTATCGCCGGCTAGTGGTGCGCGTTTTTCGTTATTACCACCGGACAATGCTACCGGAAACTTTGTCAAAATTGAACAACGGATTCCGGTTCGGATTAAGCTGGCTGAAAATGATGAACAGACCGAATTTTTACGGGCGGGAATGAATGTTATTGTAATAGCCGAACACCAATAGGCGATGTCGCAAAATAGTGTTTTTAAACCTTGGGTTCCCAATTGGGCGATTGTCCTGATTCTCATTTTGTGTATGTTGCATTCGATGGTATTGTTAGGGGTATATACCGCGAATGTGACCTATTCGGCCAGTTTTCTGGATGTGGATGTGGAAGATTTGCAGTTTTCGCTATGCGTGACCTATGGAACCTTTCTGGCTACGATTATGATCGAAAGCCGACTGTTTAAATTTTTTCCGACCAAAAAGTATTTTGTCGCGATTTATAGTCTGGCGGCAATCACCTTTATCTTGTCGGCCTATACCGATAATTATTCGGTATTCATCATGCTGCGGATGGTAGAAGGGATATTGATGGCCTTGCCGTGGATTCCGTTGCGTCAATTGTTGATCACCCGGTTTAAGTCGAAAAATGCAGTGATCATCGGATTTAGCTGCAATTACGGAGCCTTGTTGCTGGCATCGCCTTTTATTATGAATATCGCCGTTTGGTTGCTGGAAAATTACGACTGGACGTATATGGCCTATGGTTCGGCCTTGTTTCAGATACTTTGCGTGGCGTTAGTCATGCTGACGTTTAACAACAATCGTTTTCATAAAAAGATCCCGTTGTATCAGGTGGATTGGGCGAGTTATATATTGGTTTTGACGGCTATTTTATGCGGTTCTTTTTTCTTTATTTATGGCGAACGAAAATACTGGTTTGATTCGCCGCAAATCATTCTGGCGCTGATCATGGCGTTAGTGACCAGTGGATTGTTTGTGATCCGACAACAATTGGTGAAAAGACCTTGTTTCGATATGAATGTGTTCCGCTATGCGAACCTCAGAACTGGTTTTTTTCTTTTTGTGATTTTTTATACCGCTCGGGCGACGCTAAATATTTGCCATAGTGCGATGTTTACCGTTTGGAATTGGGAGCCATCACGTGTAGCGCAGGTGCAATATCTTAATGTGATTGGAAATGTGATCGGAATGGTTTTGGCGGGCATTTTCCTGGCTAAAGGTGTGGCAACCCGATTTATTTTTAGTCTTGGATTTCTGATTTTTGCGATCTATCACTTTTGGTTTACCTTTTTGTTTGTACCCGATGTAAGGCTGATGGATATTCTTATGCCGTATATGTTGCAGGGTGTGGCGGTTGGAATTTTATTTGTACCGTTGGTGTTGTTTACAGTATCGTCGGTTCCGATTCATTATGCGCCTTTTTCCGGGACGGTAGGGGTAAGCGGACGTTTTTGGGGGAGTACAATTGGGTTTTGTATACTGCAAAATGCCCAAGTATTTTTGCAGCGATCGCATTTTACCAAACTCCGCCAGTTTGTACTGTCCGAAAGCCCGGAAACCAGTGAACGACTGGCAAAACTGATGCAAAGTTTTAGGGCAAAAGGTTTTGCCGCCGATGAGGCTTATAAATTAGCCGTACAGCAGTTGATTCAGACGGTTTCCAAACAATCGGTATTGCTTTCGAATATGGAAATTTTTACCGTCATCGGCTACGGACTGTTATTTTTAGTAGTCTTATTATTACTCAATGCTCATCTGAAACAAACCTTCGATCTGTTTAAAAACCGCATATGGGGGAGTTAACGACTGTTAACAAATTCTGCTATATTCTTTCTCTAAAAAGCAGTACATTTGACAATTACTTTTTTTAAAATACTACAGATTTTAAAATACTGATTTTTAGCTATGTACTTGATATTTGATACCGAAACAACTGGTTTACCGCGAAGCTGGTCGGCACCCATTACCGATACCGACAACTGGCCGCGTTGTATCCAGATTGCGTGGCAGCTGCACGATGAAATGGGGAACCTGGTCGAACATCAGGATTATCTGGTAAAGCCCGAAGGGTTTAATATCCCGTACGACGCCGAACGAATTCACGGTATCTCGACCGAGTTGGCTCTGGAACAGGGCGTGGCACTGATGGAAGTGCTCGAAAAATTTAATATTGCGCTGTCAAAAGCCAAATATATTGTAGGTCAGAATATTGGATTCGACGTCAACATTATGGGGTGTGAATTCCATCGGATGAACGTAGGAAGTGATATGGCTCAAATGCCAATTCTCGATACCTGTACCGAAGTGACCGCCGAATTGCTAAAATTGCCTGGAGGTAGAGGTGGACGATATAAACTACCAACGCTAACGGAATTGCACCAATACCTTTTTGGGGTGCCGTTTGCTGAAGCGCACAACGCTACTGCCGACGTAGAGGCGACGACCCGTTGTTTCCTTGAATTGATCAAACGGGAAGTATTCACCAAAGAAGAACTGGATGTAGATCCGGAGTACTTCTTTAACTTCCGTCAGAGTAATCCGGGCGAAATCAAACTGATCGGATTAAAGCATATCAACCTAAAAGCGGCTTCCGACGAGATCCGGAAACGACTGCAGCAGGAAGAAGGGCAAAACCGTCAAACCGTTTCGGAAGAGGACAAAAAAGAACTTAAAGATGCGGCGTTTGCCCATCTGCACAACCATACGCAATTTTCGGTATTACAGTCGACTATCGGGATTAACGACCTGGTAAAAGAAGCTGTAAAATTTAAAATGCCGGCTGTGGCAATGACCGATACCGGAAACATGATGGGGGCTTTCCAGTTTGTGAGTGCGGTTTTAAATCACAATAAAGCAGCAGCAGCCAAAAATAAAGAAGCCGAAGAAAAAGGAGAGGAGCCTACCGAAACGGAAGTAAAACCGATAGTGGGTTGCGAATTCTATATCTGCGAAAACCATAAAGACAAAACCAAAAAAGACAACGGCTACCAGGTGGTTCTTTTGGCCAAAAACAAAAAAGGCTACCACAACCTGGCTAAAATGTCGTCGATAGCCTATACCGACGGATTTTATTATGTGCCGCGGATCGACAAAGCGGTAGTCGAAAAATACAAAGAAGATATTATCGTTTTAACCGGTAACCTTTACGGAGAAGTACCGAGTAAGATTTTAAATATTGGAGAAAATCAGGCCGAAGAAGCGTTGCTTTGGTGGAAAGAACAGTTTGGTGCTGATCTTTATATCGAGGTGATGCGCCACAATCAGGAAGATGAAAACCGGGTAAACCAAACCTTGATAGCATTTTCAAAAAAACACGATGTCAAGCTGGTTGCGACCAATAATACCTATTATGCGGCCAAAGAAGATGCCAATGCTCACGATATTTTACTTTGTGTAAAAGACGGGGAAAAACAGGCAACACCAATTGGTAGGGGGCGTGGGTATCGTTACGGCTTACCCAATCAGGAATACTATTTCAAATCGGGAGATGAAATGAAAAGGCTCTTCGCCGATCTGCCGGAAGCGATTCTTTCGATTCAGGAGATTGTCGATAAGATTGAGCCATATTCCCTTTACCGCGACGTACTACTTCCGAAGTTCGACATCCCGAAAGAGTTTCAGGTACCCGAAGACGAAGAGGATGGCGGAAAACGCGGTGAAAATAAATTTTTGCGCCACCTGACCTATGTTGGAGCGGCGAAACGTTATGAAGAAATAACCGATGACATTCGGGAGCGACTGGATTTCGAATTATTAACGATTGAAAAAACGGGTTATCCGGGTTACTTTTTGATCGTACAGGATTTTATTGCCGAAGCCCGGAACCTCGATGTGTCTGTTGGGCCCGGCCGTGGATCGGCAGCGGGATCGGCTGTAGCCTATTGTCTAGGAATTACCAATATTGACCCGATTAAATACGACCTCCTTTTTGAGCGTTTCCTGAATCCGGATCGTGTATCCATGCCCGATATTGATATCGACTTCGACGACGAGGGGCGTGGTCGGGTTATGGAATATGTAATTAATAAATACGGATCGAATCAGGTGGCTCAGATCATTACCTATGGTAAGATGGCTACCAAATCGGCTATCCGGGATACGGCGCGGGTATTGGATTTACCCTTATTTGAAGCCGATCGTATTGCCAAACTGATTCCGGGTATGATGCCATCCAAATGGAACCTGGCGCGTTTCCTGGCGGAAGAGGAAGATCAGGTTAAAAAGGCCTTGAAATCATCCGATGAATTTGATCGCGTTAAAGAACTTATTGCGATTGCAAAAGAACCGGATCTGGCTGGTGAAACCATTCAGCAGGCCAAAACACTGGAAGGATCGTTACGTAATACCGGAATTCACGCCTGTGGGGTTATCATCACCCCCGACGATATCACGAATTTCGTACCGGTTACCACAGCAAAAGATTCCGATTTATACGTGACCCAATTTGACAACTCCGTGGCTGAAAGTGCCGGATTGTTAAAAATGGACTTCCTGGGTCTGAAGACCCTTACCCTGATTAAAGACACCGTAAAACTGGTGAAATACCGAACGGGAACGGAACTGGATCCGGAGAATTTCCCAATCGACGATGTCAAAACATACGAACTGTTCCAAAGGGGTGAAACCGTAGGGATCTTCCAATACGAGTCACCCGGGATGCAGAAATATATGAAGGAGCTAAAACCAACTGTTTTTGCCGACCTTATTGCGATGAACGCCTTGTATCGTCCCGGACCGTTGGAGTATATTCCGTCGTTTATCCGTCGTAAAAACGGATCCGAACCGATCGAATACGATTTGGATGCCTGCGAAGAATATCTGGGCGAAACCTATGGTATTACGGTATACCAGGAGCAGGTAATGCTACTGTCGCAAAAACTGGCGAACTTCTCCAAGGGGGATGCCGACGTATTGCGTAAAGCGATGGGTAAAAAGCAAAAAGACGTACTGGATAAAATGAAATCCAAATTTATCGATCAGGCCGTAGCCAACGGACACGATGCGGTAAAACTCGATAAGATATGGAAAGACTGGGAAGCGTTTGCGAGTTATGCCTTCAATAAATCCCACTCGACCTGTTATGCCTGGATTGCCTATCAGACGGCCTATTTAAAAGCGCATTACCCAGCCGAATACATGGCGGCGGTACTGTCGAATAACATGAACGATATCAAACAAGTTTCCTTCTTTATGGAAGAATGTAAGCGAATGGGCTTACAGGTATTGGGGCCGGATGTAAACGAATCGTATTATAAATTTACGGTAAACGAAGACTATGCCGTTCGTTTCGGAATGGGAGCGATCAAAGGTGTAGGAGGAGGTGCTGTAAATACGATTGTTGATAGTCGGAAAGACGGTAAATACCGATCGATATTCGATTTGGCGAAACGTATCGACTTACGGGCAGCCAATAAAAAAGCATTTGAAAATCTGGCGCTGGCCGGAGGATTCGACTGTTTTGCCGCGACACACCGGGCGCAGTATTTCCATACCGATGGGGACAACCTGACGTTTTTGGAAAAAGCGATCCGCTATGGCGCAAAATTTCAGGAAAACGAAAACTCCTCACAGGTAAGTCTTTTTGGAGAAGCCAGTGATGTACAGATTCCGGAGCCGGTAGTACCGCCATGTGAAGAATGGAGTACGATGGAAAAACTGGCGAAAGAAAAAGAAGTCGTGGGGATTTATATTTCGGGACATCCGCTGGACGATTATAAATTTGAAGTGAAATATTTTTGTAATGCGAGTCTGGATACCTTAAAAAACATGGAACAGCATGTTGGAAAAAACCTGAGTTTTGGCGGCATTGTAACCGGAGTCGAACACCGGGTGGCCAAAAACGGAATGGGATTTGCCAGTTTTAACCTCGAAGGCTACGATGAAAGTTACCGCTTTTCGATGTTCCGCGAAGATTATCTGAAATACCGCCATTTTCTGGTAGCCAACTACTTTATGTATTTTAAAGTCAATATCAAGGAAGGCTGGGTGAATAAAGAAGGAAAACGTACGGAACCACGGATCCAGTTTTTGGATGTAAAACCGTTGCAGGATGTATTGGCGTCTTTTGCAAAAAAACTGATCATCCAGATGAATATAGTAGAATTACAACAAAACCTGATTGCCGAATTGAACGAGATTTTCCAGATGAACCGTGGTGATCACAGTGTGACTTTTGAAGTGATGGAACTGGAGAAAGTCAAACGTGTTGTAGAAACGCCAGCAGTTGTGGAAGACGAGGCTGCGACCGATGAGGTATTGGAAGATGCTGAAATCGATATCCCGGAAGAAAAGGAAGAAATCCGCGTGGTGACGAAATTAAGCATGCCAAGCAGAAAGCTAAAAGTGAATATTTCGGGCGAATTGCTACAGGAATTGGAAAAGATGCAACTCAATTTCAGACTGAATTAAATGCGGGTGTTTCGTTTTCGAATGTCCGATTGGGATTTCCTTAAAAAAATGTGAAATCGATTTTAACAATTCGGACATAATGAAAACTGATTTTGAGGCGTTTTAAAAATGAAAATAAAAAACTACTTTTGTAGCTAATAAATCCTAAAAGAAAATAAAATGGCACAAGCAATAACAGATGCTACTTTCGAAGAATTAGTATTGAAATCAGATAAACCGGTTTTGGTTGACTTTTGGGCGGCATGGTGTGGTCCTTGTAGAATGGTAGCTCCGATCATTGATCAATTGAGTGAAGAATATGCAGGAAAAGCCGTTATCGGGAAAGTTGATGTAGATGCTAACCAAGAGTTTGCAGCAAAATATGGTGTACGTAACATTCCTACCGTTTTGGTATTCCAAAACGGAGAAGTAGTAGGACGTCAGGTAGGAGTTGCTCCAAAGCAAACCTATAGCGATGCAATCGACGCATTATTATAATCCTTCCGATTATTCGATATAAAAATCCCCGCCATGGCGGGGATTTTTATATTTTAGTGCCAACACCTGACAGGTTTTTAAAACCTGTCAGGTGTTAAAATTTCATTAAAACGAGAGTTTAAATCCAATTCCGTTGGAACTAGTCGTAAGCTGCATTTCATGCGAATCGGTATTACCTACAGTTTTTAGATTTTTGTTATAGTGTTCGATACTTTTCTCCAACTTCTTTGACCTTCCACAAAGGACTGGGATTGAAATTACGGTAGCGGCCAATCCTATATAAGTAAGCGGTGTCGGATATTGGCCATCTGCAATAGCGCCATAAATCACATCGCTAGCGGTCAATCCGATACCCAAGCCCATTAATATTCCTCCAGCTATAGTCTTGTCACGGGCTTCTTGATACAATTCCAATGCCACAGCATTGAACTGAAGTAACTCTAGCACTTCTCTGTTTTTAAGTTTTTTTTCCTGCATAAATACCTCATTTCTTTTCCAAGATAACTCCTGTGAAAAGGCCAAACTGCTGATAAGTAATGCTAAAATTACCATTGCTTTTTTCATAACTGCTATTCTAAAGTTTGGAAGCGAGTAACGCTTGTTGTGATAAAGGTAGCAACTGCACTCTATTTCTATTTATTCAGGTATCATTTGTCCTTAGTTTAATACTATTTGTATGTTTTATAGCTTGACTGGAATTTGTAAATGTTCTTACAGCACCTCGCCAGAAATTCCCACCGGTTAGTGCGGCTCCGGAAACAGAACTAAAGCTATTATAATCCATAGCCTAAATTTTCTATAAAAGAATTCCCTTTATACCAGATACTTTGGTTTATTCTTAGAACTATTTCAATACTAAAATCGTTCGTTTGATCTTATGATATTTTGGCTATCCTAATACAATTAGTAAATGGGCAGTCATGATTGCAACGGTATTATTAGTTATAATAGTCTCTTTTAGAGAACAAAAATTTTCTAATAATTTTAATTAGTTATATTTTCGAATGAATTCGTCTATTTTATTCCTCAGCATATCAGTATTCAATTTATAATTTAAATTTGCAGTCAAATCTATAATCATATTGTTTGATTTTGTAATAACAAAAAAATGTTCTTTACCTTGTATAGTTACAATTAGTGCCATATCAACATTAATTTTTATTTGTTTATGTTTTTTTATAGCGGTATTATTCAATAGAAACTCAAAAATATTTACATCTTCATTTTTTACATAGGTAAACGAAGTGTCAATTTCATAGTCCAATGGAGAAATAAAAATGTTTTTCAGTAAAGAAGTGGTTCCTGCTTTGTAAAAGTTTTTATAGATAACAATTTTTTCAATTATTATTTCTTCTTCTATTGGCTTATCTGTACCATAAAAAAATAAATAGATTAATAATAAGTAATTCATTTTAATGATTATTTATATAAGTGTGAGTAAACATATATGGTCTCTTAGCCCATTCGCCTAAAATTCTTATTTCCTTTATTTTGAATCATATCTATACACAATTTACTATATGAATCTTACTTAACCTCATTTTATATAAATAATCCTAAGAAAGATATTTAGACTTATTTTTTAACCAGATACTCATAAGGTGAGTTTAGAAAATTTTTAAAGTCCTGATTAGGTTCCTTTAGATTATAATCTCCATTATATTTATTGTAATAATACATCTGAAAAATACCGTATCTGATTTTTTTTATTTTAGATGATTTCTTTACATTTTTTAATTTGAATTTTCTCTTTCCTTTAATTCCTTCATATTGAAAATAATAACAAGAACTATCTTTATACAAATAACACTTCTTGTTTTGACTTGAAGCCAATGTATTTATATTATCTATTTTTTCAATCTTTCTAAAAAGGATAATATAATCTCCTCCCATTTTAATTGATGTTCCTCCAATTTCGCCAACAATAACGGGATCATCAATATTTGAAATATAAACAACAAACCCTGGAAAAACCTTTCCTTCGTAAATGTCATTTTTTGAAACTAGAAAACAAGTTAAAAGAATAGTGTAAAAAATAGTCGTACTCATAATAATTTTAGTTTTAAATTATCTTGTTAAATAATGACTTAGGTAAGTTCTAAAACCGATTCCTCTTAAATATACTTGAGCGTGTAAAATGTATGGATGAATCCCGATATTAAGAAAACCAGACATATTTAGGACTCTGCTAGTATGGGTAACACAACTACTAAAATACACGTTATATTTTGGAGGATTTTTAGATAATTCCATGCCATAAGAATGTATTTTACTTTTGTTTACCCCTGATATTGTCGATCTCCATAGTGGTGATCCATCGCTTGTATGATTCATCCAATTATTACTACCTCTAACACTTTTAAATGGATTTAATGAAAAATCTTGATCAGGAGGGCCAAAGGAGACAATAGAAGAATTATTATTAACAGTACCAGGTTCAACCAAAGCAGAATGGCCAATAGTATCAGAATGCTCCGTTGTTAATTCGAGACTTCCAATATCTTTTGAACTGAAACCTACCATAGCATCATTAAAATTTGCAATCGCTCCCAATCCATAGCCTAAATTTTCTATAAAAGAATTCCCTTGTTTACCCAAATATCCCCACGTACCATTGGTGAAATCATAAGAAGCAACTCCAAGGCTTACAGAAACAGGAGTTTGACAACCGGTATAAATAGATGTTCCTAATGAATTAATAAACGAGGCACTCGCTATGGCGGCAGTATTAGCCATAGGCATACCCGAACTGGCTATTATCGAGCCGGTACCTCCGGATATACCCCCAACAACTGCCCCGGCAGCCATATAACCTCAGGTTTTTCCCGAACTGTAATCCCATTTAAAAGGGTTTATTGTTCCGTTGGCAATACTTCCACCGCTCCACATACCAATATCGGCACCAATTGCCCACGGTAAGAATACCTGCCCACCCGGAATAATACAGGCAAGTGCTGTAAAAATAAACTCTCCGTCAGGATCGGTGTATTTGGTCGGGTTGTTCAGTACATAACCATACCGGTTATAGTTTTGGGTATTATAGGGATCCTGCACATAATTATCGGGTGACAGGAATCGGCGTAATTTCGGGTCGTATAAACGTCCGTTCATATTGATAATCCCGACACTTTGTATATGCTCGTGTCCGGTATAGCCTCGGTCTAAAACCGTTAACCCGGCTAGTTCATTCCCCTGTCCGTCCTGAACTTTTAGTAGTTTTCCCCAAGGATCAAAAAGTCGTTTTTCGATAAAATACCCATCCAGATTGGATAGTACGACGTTACCTCCTTGATAATACCGAAACAGACTCAAAATAGCTTTTATCTAATGGTCGTTTAAAATTAAAGTTTTTATTTTCGATTGTCTTTATATAAGATTTAATGTCTTTGTTTAGTTACTATTTGTCTAATGCGGACATTTATTTAGTCAACTTTTTTCAGGACGAGACAATTCTTAATGTCGATTTTTATTGACTCATTTATTTTACAATCTGGACAACTTAAGTATCTATAACCTGTCCTAAAGCTATCGGTAATAGCATCATTAATAAATTCTTGTCCATACTGTTTACAAACAAATTTGCTACTTTGCTCTCCTGTAATTTTACAACCTTTAAAGATCAACTTCACAAGCTCTCCCTCAATAACAGCCCAATAACCATGTAAACCTCTAATCATAAAAACAAAAACATTAGGATTCTCCAAAATGTATTTATGGATTTCCTTTTCTATTTTTTTGTTATCTGACATTACGGGCCTTCCATGCAAAGAAAATGGAACATTATTTATACTGTCTTTCTTTCTGTTTTCTTCATTGTAGGAATCAAAAACCTCAAATGCCCCAACCTTTAGATTATCTTCTTTAGTCACAACAAATACCATCTGGAATAAGAAATTCAGCTTAAATGCTATTAATGGTTCAAGATTATCCCCACACTTATATGACTGTTGATTCCACCCCAAAACGGGTATTGAAATAAAATCTAATTCTTCTACTTTGTATTTATTTGATAACAGAGTTGTTGAAAAAACAGGGGTAATGCTATTTTTTTCTTTTGAATTTAAATTCATAAATCGCTCTTTAGCAACGTATTTATATCCGTATTTGTCATAATTAAAGTATATTTTATCTTGTTGTGCCATCAGCAAATTGCTACAGACTATTAAAATTAAATTTAAAACAGTTGCTTTCATACTAATATACTCCGAAAATTAAGTGGAAAAGATTGACACTTGTGAACCTTGTGGTTGACCCTCCGGGATTCATTACATTAATAATAAATCGCCCATTATCAAATATTCTCACTCTGGTTACGACCGTAGCATGACCAAAAACAATTCTTTGTCCAGCAGAATTTACACCCCCACTGATTCCGGTATTATAATTTAAAACAACTGCCTTATTTGTACTCATTGTATTAGCAATATCACTAGCAGTCGAAACAGGGTTAGAAGTATTTATTGAAATTGGTCTTGCTCCATATCCAGCTTTACCATACATACACCCGATTTCTACATCAGTAAGCCCTTGGCCATTTCCTGGTTCTAATGTTTGAAAGTAATTTTGATTTCTTCCATTACCATAATAATCGTCAACACTCTCAGCACAAGCATAATTACAATCATATTGTCCAGTTTGATTTACTTGTGGTATAGGCAAATTTACGTCTACTGTTTTTGTTCCGCCATGCCAGAAATTTCTTCCATCAGTAGCAGCAGAAATTCCACTAGAAATTCCACCAAGTAAGGCACCAGAAGCTCCTCCAATTACCCCATCTTTAGCTCCGTTCCATAATGCTTGTCCAAAGTTCTGTCCTGCTATTAAACCATTTCCAAAACCTGTTGTAAATCCAGCACTAAACCCAGCTCCACCACCTATAGCTGCACCGGTTGCAAAACTTGTTGTTGCCGTCATTGCCGCTGAAGAACCAATAAATCCGGCACCAAAAGAACCTCCAATCATTGCAGAACTTATTCCTGCTCCTACACCTACACCTAATGCTCCTGCTGCTGCCCCAATTCCAAAATATCCAAGACCTTTTAAGTTGAATTTTGCTCCATGTGTTGCCCAGTTTACAATTCCGCCAATAACGGCACCTATAATCAAATGTATAAACTCTCCGTCAGGATCGGTATATTTTAGGGGGTTGTTCCAACAATAGCCATACCGGTTATAGTTTTGGGTATTATAGGGATCCTGCACATAATTATCGGGTGACAGGAATCGGCGTAATTTCGGGTCGTATAAACGTCCGTTCATATTGATAATCCCGACACTTTGTATATGCTCGTGTCCGGTATAGCCTCGGTCTAAAACCGTTAACCCGGCTAGTTCATTCCCCTGTCCGTCCTGAACTTTGAGTAGTTTTCCCCAAGGGTCAAAAAGTCGTTTTTCGACAAAATTTCCGTTTTGGTCGGAGATGGCAACGATGGTTCCTTGGTAATCCCGATGCAGGTAAAGGTATTCGCTTGTCGTTCCGTTGTCTTTAAAAACAGCCGGAGCAGTATAGGCATCACCACCCACAAAAAACACAAAAGTAGAGGCTCCTGTTTGCTGGTTCGTGGTAATTTCGATCGAGCCATCGGCGGCATAATCCTTACGGAAAGGTTGCTGTTCCGGTACTTCCAATCCACCATAATACATGGCATTTCGAAAATGACTGTCGGTATACGAAAAGGCAACTTTTTCCACTCCGGTTTCGGTAATGGAGACGGGTTTTTTAAAGAGGTCGTAGGTGACATTCAGCTGACGCAAATCGGTTTTTGGGTTGCTGGTTTTCCGGATTC
>Ga0206118_100131_pt1 | contig 92098 bp, 76 predicted proteins | sample 3A20Ametagenome_FD_177999 | JGI IMG/M metagenome (GOLD analysis project Ga0206118, IMG submission 177999) | Enriched microbial communities from leaf-cutter ant dump, University of Wisconsin, Madison, United States - 3A20A | ecosystem: Environmental > Terrestrial > Nest > Insects nest > Nest dump... | reverse complement strand
TTATCTCCCCCGTCACGCTGCAGACGCGCCCAGTAAGCCCGTACGGTGGGCTTATCTCCCCCGTCACGCTGCAGACGCGCCCAGTAAGCCCGTACGGCGGGCTTATCTCCCCCGTCACGCTGCAGCCGCGCCAGTAAGCCCGTGCAGCAGGCTTATCTCCCCCGTCACGCTGCAGACGCGCCCAGTAAGCCCGTACGGCGGGCTTATCTCATGAGCAGAGGATGCTCTGGGGCCGTTAAGGACACAATCGCGAGGAGGCGGTCTAATTCTTTTCGTTACATATAGACACGAAAAGTATATTAAAGTATTATTAAGTATACTAAATTATAAATATTAGCTGCAGAGAATACCGGAGGTTGGGGAGCGATGGAGAAGTGGGAAGCAAGCTGGATCTGGGTGAGCGAAGAACTGAGACGAAACAATCAATATATGGAAGCCCGAGGTTCGTTCGAGCTTCGGACGTCTCCCGAGAGGGCGACGCTTCGCGTAACGGCGAATCAGGAGTACGTGCTGTACGTGAACGGCGAGGAGATCGGAAGAGGGCCGTCGCCATGCGATAACGGCTCGCAATATTACGACGTATACGAGATCGCCGGTAAGCTGCGTTCCGGACGCAACGTCGTCGCCGTGCTGGCCTACAATTTCGGTACGGACAGTATCGTCACCGGCCAGCGACAAGGCCCGGGAGGGTTGTTGTGCCAGGTCGATCTGCAGCCGGACGCTGGCGTTGACGGGAGCGTCTGCGTGACGGCTACGGGAGAGGGGTGGAAATGCCGCGTTTCTCCGAGGTGGAGGCCGGACTCGATTCGCATGCATATGTGGGGCGGGTACCGGGAAATTTACTTGGCCGAGCGGGAGGACGGATGGGAGCTGCCGGAATACGACGATTCGGATTGGTCGGCCGCGACGGTCGTCGTCGGGGCGAATGTCAAGGAGTCGCCATGGCCCAAACTGCTGGAGCGGGAAACTCCCCATCTGAAGCAAACTTGGCTGCGGCCGGTCGGCATCGTCGGAGAGCAGGCCTATCTCGGAGCGATTGTTAACTCCGATTCCGTACTGGAGGGCGCAGAGAGCTCCGATTCAATGTCCGTCGATGCTTCTGTGCCGGGCTCCTATCCAAACGCCACCTACGATTTCGGAACGGAAGTCGTCGGGTACCCCGAGTTGGAGCTTGAGGCTCCCGAGGGCGGGATCGCCCATCTTTTTTACGGAGAAGGACTTGAGCTGGAGCTTACCGATACGTTCGTTCTGAAGAGGGGAAGCAATCGCGTGCGTTCCTTCGGCAGACGGGCTTTCCGGTTCATGAAGCTTGCGCTGCAAGGGACACCGTCGCCCGTCGAAGTCTGCTCGGTGCGAATGAAGTCCGTGCATTACCCGTATCTGGAGCATGGCAGCTTTGCTTGCAGCGACGAGAGGCTGAACCGGATCTGGGAGGTGGGCAAATATACGGCAATCGTCAACAGCCAGGAGCACTTCGAGGATTGTCCCTATCGCGAGGCCGCATTGTGGGTGGCGGATGCCGTCGTGATGGCCAGAGTTGTCTATCAAACTTTCGGAGATTTGTCCCTGGTTCGCAAATGCTTGCTGCAGATCGCCCGTATTCAGAACGAAGACGGCTCGATTCCCGGAACGGGACCGGAGAGGAACGACTTTATGCTCCCGGATTTTTGCGCGCATTGGCTGTTCGGCGTGAAGGAGTACGTCGATTACAGCGGGGACGACAGGTTCCTGGCCGAGCTGTGGCCTTCCGTAAGCAGACTGGAAGCGTGGTTCAAGGCGCAGGAGGACGAAGAGGGTTTGTTCGCCAATGCCGACCGCGACGGTTGGTGGTGCTTTATCGATTGGTCGGACGACATTGAGCGCAAGGACAAGGTGACGGCGATCTCCTGCTACTATTACAAGTTCCTTCTTACCGTATCGCAGCTTGCCAAGCGCATGGGAGAGGTGCCGAGAGCGCGGGCACTGGAGGAGAAAGCGGCCAAATTGCGCATGACAGTCAGGGAGCGCATGCGTTTGCCGGAAGGGCCGCTGTTCGCGGATTGTTTGTCAGCCGGCGGGCTGTCCGACAGCGTAACGGCGCAGACGAACTTCGTCGCCGCCTGGTGCGGAATCATGGAGGAGGAAGAGGCCAGAAGCTTCATTGAGGACTTCTACTTGGCCGGCAAGCTTCCGCCGATCAAGGGGGCGTTTTTCTACCATATCGTTCTGGAAACGTTGTTCGCTTACTCCTATCGCGAAGAAGCGCTGAAGGAAATCCGTTACTTCTGGGGAGCCATGCTCGATCGGGGAGCGACGACGTGGTGGGAGACGTTCGACCCGTCGCTGCCCGCATGCACGGTGCCGAGCCCTTATCTGGGCCATACGCCGACATATATGCAGGCGTCTATCCCGGTCAGCTTCTCCCACGGCTGGGGCGCTTCTCCGACTTATTTGCTGTCGCGCGAAGTGCTGGGTGTCGATACCTCCCGGCTGGGGGAGGGGCTGGTCGCCCTTCGTCCTGCCGCCGCGGGAGGGCTCGCTTGGGCCAAAGGTACAATTCCGACGCCGCAAGGAGACATCGAAGCCTCCTGGTCAGAGACGGACAGCGGCACTGTCGCCTTCGAAGCCCGGCTTCCCATCGGGCTTGGCTGGTCCGCGTGCGAGTCGCTTGAGCGCGTCTCAGAAGTCAAGGACGGGGAGAACATCATCGTCACCGGCACCTTCACCGTCACTCGATCCGACTATAGCTGCGTTTAATGCGTGCTTAACGCGCGTCCAATACACATCTAATACGCATCCTACAGAGACGGCCGATCCCGGCCGTCTCTTCTCCTATTCCCAACCTTGAGCCCGCACTGTCAGCCATCGTACTATCGTCTCGCCTGAGAGCACCAAGGCACTTTCGTGGCCTTGACCTCGCGCACCATCGCCTCGCCGAAGAGAGCCAAGGCACTTTCGTGGCCTTGACCTCGCGCACCATCGCCTCGTCGAAGAGAGTCAAGGCACTTTCGTGGCCTTGACCTCGCGCACCATCGCCTCGCCGAAGAGAGTCAAGGCACTTTCGTGGCCTTGGCCCTACAGCCCCGGCATCGCGAAGGCACTTTCGTGGCCTTGGCCTCGCACACCATCGCCTCGCCGAAGAGAACCAAGGCACTTTCGTGGCCTTGGCCTCACGACCCCGGCATTGCCAAGGCACTTTCGTGGCCTTAGCTCACTCGCCATCAGTCCATCGAAGCGCTCCACCGCCCCGATACAGCACCTCAAGGCACAAAACTGGCCTTAAGCCCCCGGCGACCATGAGTAAAATAGTTCCTCAGCAACATTTATGTATACTTAATTAAATAATTGTTGAATAAAGAATACTTATTTGTTATGTTATTTGCGAAAACATTCTTAATTTTATGGAGGAGGCTATTTATGTCTCGAATGCGGAACGTATCTGCCGTACTGGCTATGCTGATGCTTTTGCAGTTGCTGCTTGCCGCCGCCGTCTCGGCGGGCAAATACGATCCGGCGCTGCAGCAGTCCGCCCGGGTGTCGACGGGCAAGGACGTGTATCCCGCGATCGTGCTGGACGATTTTAATGCGCCGGAATCGGTGCAGGCGTGGCAGGCCGGACAAAATACGGACGCCGTCCAGTATGTGACGAGTCTGCTGAACGGTCCCAACCAGCCGTTCGAAGGCGTTGGCGCTTTGGAGCAGGTGCCGGAGCTGGTCAAAGTATATGAGTGGAGATCGATCTATCGCGAGTATGAGCAGCCTCTGGATTTGAGCGGATACCGCTACTTGGCGCTGGCAGCCAACAGTTGGGGCTGGCAAGCGACGGCCGACTATGCGCTTAAGATCGCGCTGTACAACGGAGACGACCGCTTCGAGAGCGTCGCCATGATCCGGCCGGATTCCTGGAGGCCGATCTTCATCAACCTGGAGGAGTGGGCTGGAAGAAGCAACATCACGAAGCTGGAAATTTCCTTCATGCAGAACTTTGACCTGGAAGGCATCGCTCCGGGAGCTCCGGGCTACGATTACTGGAATGGCCGCTTCCAGATCGACTACATTACGGCGACGAACGCGCGCGACCTCAGCTTCGACATCGAAGGCGAAACCGAAGGCTTCGCCGCCGCGGGAGGAAGCTTGCAGGCTACGGGCGGCCAACTCGTTTACTCGCTCGGAGGCACGGCCGGAACGCTCGAATCCCCGCAGCTGGCAATCGACGCGGCGAAGCGTAACGGATTGTCCGTGACGATGACGAACGGAACGGGGGCCGAGCAATTGACCGTACAGTGGAAAACGGCGGGAACCGATTGGGACGCCGCCCGCGCGAAGACGTTCGACATTCCGGCCTCGGGCACGTTCGCCCGCGATTTCAATTTCTCGGACCGCGAGGATTGGAGCGGGACGGTAACGGCGTTCCGCTTCATCCTCCCTTCCGCTTCGGGCACGCTGGCGATCGATCAGATCACGCCCAAATCGATGCCCGTTCTGGAGAAGCCGTTCGACGGAACGGCGCAAGCTCGCATTGAGCAAGGCGGAGTGATCGCCATTGAAGGAACCGTTAAGCCTGAGTTCGTCGCCAATCATCCCGAGGCGAGGCTGTATTTGTTCGAATTGGCCACCTACGAGGATGCACAGACGGCGTTGGCGTCGCATACGCCGCTGGCGGACGAGGTTCTCGCCGGGGCGTTCCGGTTCGAGACCGGCTTGACCGACGGAACGCGGAGCCGGCTGTACTCCAAGTTCGCGGTTGCGGCCCGCGAGGACGGAGGAGAGTACACGCTCGTCGCCGCCCCGCAATACATCGCGAATGCGGAAACGCTCGCCGTCAACAACGAGCCGTTCCCTCAAGCCGAGAGCATCAAGGGGCTGCAGGTGCAGATGACCGGCGACGCTCAGGAGCTGGGCATCAGCCACGCGGCGCTGAACGTAGCCTACAACGAGCTGATGTACAAGAACGGCAATCACCCGAACAATTCGATTCCGTTCGAAGTCGAAGGGCAGACCTACTTTTTCCGCAAGGATCGGATCGAGCAGATGGACCGTCAGGTCAAGAGCCTGTCCGACAACGGCATTATCGTCTCCCTCATTCTCATCATGTACGATACGAAGGATTCGGAATCCGCAAACGAATATTTGCTCCATCCGGACTCGGAGCCCGGCGGCATCGTCTACGCGCTGAATACGTCCAACGCGGTCGGCGTCGAGTATGTGAAAGCGGCGACTAAATTCCTGGCCGAGCGCTACTCCAAGTCCGACCAGCAATTCGGGCGCGCGGTCAACTACATCGTGGGCAACGAGGTCGGCCAGAACAAAGTATGGAACAACATGGGGCCGAAAAAGCTGGACGCCTACGTCCGCGAATACGCCCAGACGCTTCGGCTCGTCGATACGATCGTCAAGTCGGCTTACGCGAATGCCAGAACGTACATCTCGCTTGACCATTTCTGGAACGAGAACTTGAGCTCCGATTCCTTATGGAAATACGACAACAAGGCGATCGTCGACCGCTTGACGCAATTGACGCGCGCGGAAGGCGACTTCGGCTGGAACATGGCGTTCCATCCGTACCCGGAAAACTTGTTTAATCCTCGCTTCTGGAACGACGCGACGGCGACGGACTCTTTCGACACGGAGCGGATTACGTTCAAAAATCTGGACGTACTCGTCGACTACATGAAGCAGCCGGACTATACGTACGACGAGGAGATGCGCCGCATTATCCTGTCGGAGCAGGGCTTCCACAGCCTGACGAACTCCGAGAACGATCAGAAGGTTCAGGCCGCGGCTTATGCGTATGCGTACTACAAGATCCGGTTCCTGGACGGCATCGACGCCTTTATTCTGCACCGTCACGTCGATCACGGCGAAGAAGGCGGGCTGAATCTCGGTCTGTGGACGCATACGCCGACTTCGGTCGTCACTCCGGACCAGCACAAAGCGATCTACGACGTGTTCAAGTATATCGATACGGAGCGGTCGCTGGAGGTGACGGATTTCGCGAAGGCGATCATCGGCATTCCGAGTTGGCAGCAGGCGATTCCGGGCTTTAATCCCGCCCTTCTGGCCGATCGGAGCTTGCCTGAAGTCAACGGTCTCGAGTTTATCGCAAGCGCCGATCAAGCCGGACCAGAGGGCGGCTTCGAAACGGGGACGGACGGATTCGCGGCATCGGACGAAGTCAGCTCGATCCGCTCTGAGCAGGGAGCTGCTTTCCGGGGCGGCAGCTACTTGGCGGCGACCGTGAACAGCGCCTACCGGCTCAACTGGGCGGGCGTGCAGAAGAAGCTCGCTCAGCCGCTAGACGCGAAGAAAACGCCGTTTTTCACGGCTGCGATTCAACTGCCCGGGGCCGATCCGAGCCAGGCGTACTACGCGAAGTTCATCGTCTACAGCGGCTCCGAGCGCGTGGAGGGCACGGCGAAGCTGGATCTGTCGAAAGGGTGGAACCATCTGGCGCTGCCGCTTAAAGGCTGGGACGGTCTAAGATCGGTCGACGGCGTCAAAATCTGGGTCCGCTCCGTCGGAGGGGCGCCTTGGCAGGGAGAAATCCGTATCGACGAGGCGAAATTCGTCAAGAAGGTCAAGGAAGAGAAGAAGTATCCGAACGTCGAAGTGGAAGCGAAGCTTGTCTCTCCGGCTCTCGAAGCGGGGGCGGAAATCTCCGTAACCGTAACGAATTTCGGCTCCGACAAGCTGAATAAGAAGCTGAAGCTGGAACCGACGCCCGGCCTGAAGCTTTCCAAGAAGGACATTCAACCGGGCGGCATTCGCACCGACGAAAGCCGGACCTTCACCGTGCAGGTCACGCAATATACGCCGGCAAACGGAGCAGAGCCCGAACTGAAAATCAAGCTGGAGGATCGTACTTACACATTCCCGTTAAAAGGAAAAGCCCCGGTTACCCCGGAGGACGGCGTACTGTACAACTTCGAGGACGGCGTACAGGGCTGGAGCGCGGGGACTAACGTGGCGAGCGTAGCGGCCGTGCAGTCGTTCCCGAACGGTCCGGGCACGCCGAGCGAAGGGCAGCAAGCTTTGTCGGCACGTTCCGCGATCGCGGCGGCTTCGGCCTGGAAGACGGTGAAGGCGACGCCCGAGCAGCCATTCGACCTGAGCGAAGCTTCCGTATTCTCGTACGACATCGACAGCTACGGCGGCGTTCCGGGAGCCACTTATGAGACCCGGGTAACGCTGCGGAGCGGAGAAGACAGCTTCAGCTACACGAGCGCCATGAGCGCGGATCGGTGGAACCGCATCTCTGCAGACATATCGGCATGGACGGGCCGATCTTCGGTTACCGACATTGAAATTTCCTTCCGGGCGGTCGGCAGCGACATCGCTTGGAATCCGGAATTTCAACTGGACCGGATCGGCGTGGAATAACGGCAGCGCGGGAGAGGGAGAGAGAGGAGCGACGTGTTCGCCCTCTCTCCGAGCGCCCCGAATCGCTGGTTATCGGCGGGAAGCCGCGACAGATAAAAGGAGAGAAACCGGATGGAGAACAAAGGCTTTGAAAGCTGCACGGGCATTGACGGCTTGGGAAGGAAGCTGCCGACCCGGGAGGAGGCCGGGCCGCATCGGGAGAATCGGTTCGTCGGGCTGTTCTATTTCCTGTGGCTGGGGCAGCATGGAACGGAAGGGCCCAACGATAACACGCGCATCCTCGCCCGGTGGCCGGAAGCGGTGCATGACCCGGAACATCCCGCTTGGGGGTCGCCCGAGTCGTTTCACTTTTGGGGAGAGCCGTTGTACGGCTATTACTTGAACGACGACGAATGGGTGCTGCGCAAGCATGCTCAGCTTCTGACGGCGGCAGGTGTTGATTTTCTCGTCTTCGATACGACGAATGCGGCGACGTACAAGAACGTGTACGACCGGCTGTTCCGCATTCTCGACGAGCTTGCCGGGCAGGGATTCAAGGTTCCGCAATTCGTTTTCTATACGAATACGGAGTCCGGGCGAACCGTAGCGGACATCTACGAGGACATCTACAAGCCGGGGCGTTATCCGCACCTGTGGTTCCGCTGGAAGGGCAAGCCGCTGATCATCGGCGATTCTTCGCAATGCGAGGAAGAGCACCGCGCGTTCTTCACGTTCCGGTTGAACCAATGGCCGAATGAAGCGGAGAAGACGAACGGCTTTCCGTGGATCGAGTTCCAGCGTCCGCAGCGGGTGTTCTACAGCGACGAGGGAGCCAAGGAGACGATCAGCGTATCCGTCGCCCAGCACCCCAGCGTGGCGATGAGCGACACTCCCTTCTACGGCTACGGGGACAACTGGGGCAGAGGCTATCACGAAGGCGCGGGTCCGGGGGAGACGGATTCGGAGGAGGCGATCGTTCGGGGTGCCAACGTGGCGGAGCAGTGGGCGTTCGCGCTGGCTGAAGACCCGGAAATCGTGTTCGTGACGGGCTGGAACGAATGGATCGCGATGCGTCTGCCGGGCCGGCCGGAGAGGCCGGTGCTGTTCGTCGATCAGGCGACGCTGAACTTCAGCCGCGACATCGAGCCGATGAAGGGCGGTTACGGGGACAGCTACTATATGCAGTTGATAAGTTATATCCGGCGCTTCAAAGGCATGCCGGACGAAGCGGGGCCGAGCTGTCGCCTCGAGCGGCCGATTCCAATCGCTCCCGATTTCGGGGCGTGGCGGGGAGTCGGCGCGGAGTATCGCGATTTTCGCGGCAAGACGCGGCCGAGAAGCCATCCGGGCTACGGCGAGCTTCATTACGTGAACGAGACGGGGCGCAACGAGCTTGTTGGGCTCAAGGCAGCGCATACGGACGATAAGCTGTTTTTCTACGCGGCGTCGGCGTCCGACCTGACCCCGTATACGGATCGCAACTGGATGATGCTGTTTCTTCGCATCGAAGGAAGCGAAGACAGCGACTGGGAGGGCTACCACTTCGTCGTCAATCGGTGGATGCCGGGCGAATCCGCGGCTTATCTGGAGAAGAGCTTGGGTGGGTGGAACTGGGAGTCGGTCGGAGAGATCGACTACGCGGTGCGAGGGAACGAGCTGCATCTGGCGATTCCGAGAACGCTGCTCGGCCTGGAGAAGTCGGACCGGGAGCTCGCGCTGTCGTTCAAGTGGGCCGATAACCTGCAGAACGAGGGCGATCCGATGGACTTCTACCAGTACGGTGACGTCGCGCCCGCGGGGAGGCTGAATTACCGTTATTCGATCCGGGCGGGCGAATAGGACCGCACGGCTTCCTAAGTTCGGAGGTACTAACGCAGAACAGCGGCGAGGATCGGCGACAATAAGCGCGTATGGCGGTACCGCTATGCGCAATAGAGCGGGAGCGAGCGAGGGACATAACCCCTTGGCCCTCCCGCTCTGTTCCGTCTTGCGAAAAATGCGACGCTAAAGTATACTAATCCCAATTCGGGAGGAGTGTAGTCGCATGGACATGGATAGGTCGGACAAGACTCCGATGTATCGGCATATTATGAACGATATCAAGCGCAAGATCGAGACGGGAGAGCTGAAGGCGCACGACCCGCTCCCGACGCAGATCGATCTGGCCAAAGAATACAACACGAGCGAGATCACATCTCGCAGAGCGCTCTCGGATCTCGTCCAGGAAGGATACGTATACCGTATACGCGGCAAAGGAACCTTTATTCAAGAGTCTGTCGCTTCCGCCGGGCCGAAGCCGATCCGGACGATTTTCTTCGCACATAAAAATCATGAAGTGTCGGATTTCACCCATCCGTTCTTCGCCGATATGTTGGAAGGAATCAAGGCGGTGTGCGACGAGAGCGGAATCGCCTTCCACATGTGGAACATCGGGGAGAATTATGAGCTTCCGCAGGACCCGGGAGCCGGCATCATCCTGCTGACGACGATGGATTCGTTCGATCAGTCCCGCCTGTCCGCCTGGCAGCAAGAGAAGCGGCGCATCGTCACCGTCCATTTCTACTATCCGCATTTGGGTATCCCGTACGTCATCGTGGACAACTTGACCGGGGGCTATCTCGCGACGCAGCACTTGCTGTCTCTCGGCCATCGGCGCATCGGGGTCATTCTGACGGGCAATTCGATTCTGGAAATCAACCAGGAGTTTTCTCTCCGGCTGCAGGGCTACCGGCTTGCGCTGTCGCAGAGGCAAATTCCGTTCGATCCCGAGCTGGTCGCCATTATGAGCGGAGATCACGAAAGAGTAAGCATGGGCAACGACGGATTCCGGCGGCTGATGTCGCTCGACGATCCTCCGACGGCCATCTTCGCGACGAGCGATTACAAGGCGATGGGGGCCGTCTACGCGGCCAAGGAGCTCGGTATGAAGGTTCCGGAAGAAGTCAGCATCCTGGGTTACGATGACGTAAAAGTGAGCAAGTATACTTATCCGACGCTGTCCACCGTTAATCAGAATACGTATAAACTCGGACAGAGAGCCGCGGAAATTTTGCTTTACGAGATGAAGGACGGAGAAAACCGGCTTTTGAAGGACGAGATCGTACCTACGTTAGTCCAGAGGGACAGCACGGGGCCGGCTCCCGCAAAGCGATAAGGGCAAGCAATTGAATAGTAGGAGCTCCCATTGGGAGCGCGGGGCTGTCGGGAAGTTGGCGACAGCCTTTCTTATTCCGATTACGGCAAATCGGAGGCGCGGAGAGCGAAAAAGATGTTGCACTGCGGCCTCTTATATAGTATTCTTTTAAAAGTAAAGTATACGAAATAATAAACATTATACTTTACTGGCGACAAGGATAGGGTTTGATCGACAGCATGGCCGACAAGCCGGGTTCGTTCGGGAAGCTTATCGGTCAAGTAAAGAAAGCGCTTCACTAAAAATGACGAAAACGAGGGTGAGATCGACATGTTCAAAAAGAAGGGGCTGGCTTTGCTACTTGGTATACTTATGGTGTCCTCGCTGCTCGCGGCATGCAGTAAAAACAACGCCGCCGAGCCGAGTCCTTCCGGCACGACCCCGAGCTCCAGCGCGCCGCCGTCGGAAACCGCTTCCGAAAGCCCTGCCGAAGCTGCGCGGGAGTTAAAGGGAACGATCAACATTTCATTGCCCAACGCTTCCTCTTCCGTATGGAACGCGGTGGCCAGCGGTTACATGGCCAAAAATCCGGGAGTTAAGGTCACGGTCGACAACAAGCCGATGGAAGGCTACAAGGAATGGCTGACGGCCCAGTTCGCAGCAGGCACGCCGGAAGTGGATTTGGTCGTGAACAACGAGGTCGCGGCCCTGGTCAACGAACGCAAGTTCATGGACTATTACGCTTATTTCGATAAAATGAACCCGTACACGGGCAAGCCTTGGGTGGAATCGCTCGATCTCGGAGCGATGGGCATCAACCTCGAGGGCGTCAGCTCCGAGGACTTCCTGGCCAACCTCAATTTCGAGTCGGTGCAGATAGTATGGGTGTACAATAAGGAGATTTTCGAGAAAGTCGGCATTACGCAAGCTCCGAAGACGTTTAACGAGCTGATCGACGCATTCGAGAAAATCAAAGCCGAGGGCTATACGCCGCTCGCGCTGGCCGGAGATTCCACTTCGATGTGGAGCGGCGAGGCGGGATGGCTCGTGCGGATTTACGCCGACCAGTATTTGCGCGACTTCATCAACGTTATCCGCTCCCAAGAGCAGGACTACTCGTACGTGCCGGATATCGACAGCGTATGGGAGTACGATTTGACCGACCCGTACAACGATTCGAACAGTAATATCACGAAGAACGAAATGCGCCACTTGAAGGCGATTCGCGATAAAGAAGGGCCTTATCAAGTGGAGGGCAATCCGAAATGGGTCGCCTATGCCGACAACTTGAAGCGCTTGTTCCAATACGTTCCGGAAGGCTTCTTCGGAGTGAAGGCCGAGCAAGCGTACAATCTGTTCCTGACGGGCAAAGCCGCTACGCTGATGGGAACGCCCGGCCACTATTTCCAACTGCCGAAGGACTTCGCGGATGAAGAGAAAACCGGCGCTCAGGGCGGCGTGAAGCCGTTCCAATACGGATTCTTCAACATGCCGTCGATGGAAGGTCCGGAAGTGATGGCTCCGGCCAGAACGATTCAAATTCCGATCGGCTTCTACGGCTTCGTGAACAAGTCGGCCGAGCAGAACGAGCTGAACGCGGACTTCATGATGTATTTGACGAGTCCCGAAGGTTACGGCGTATACGTTAAAGCAATTCAAGAGAGCGACGACGCATCGCTGGCGGGTTCTCCTGCACTGAAGGATATTACGCTTCCGCCGGAAATGGCTTCCGCTTTCGCGGACTTCGCGCCGATCGGCAATACGGAAGGCTACTGGAGCCCTGGCAACCAATTGGCCCGCGGACTGATGGACTATCAGCCGTCCGTGCAGGACTGGGTAGGCAGCGTACAGCGTTTCTTCGACGGCAAGCTGACGACGGAGCAGTATTTGAAAGAACTGCAAACGAACATTGACAAATATCTGGAGCCGGCGCTGAAGCAAGCGAAGAAGGAATTGTCCGATCTGGACACGCCGGAAAGACGACCGCCTGAACGTCAATAAGCGGACGCCAACGGCACGGGCCGGCATTCGGCCTGTGCCGTTGGACCTTAAAGAGGATCATGCGCGGAAGGGGAGGAAAGGCAGCATGAGAAAAATCGCATGGCTTGCGATGGCATTGTTGTTCCTGCCGGGAATCTTCCCGGTCGCCGCGTCGGCGCAGGAGGGCTGGTCCATCGAGAGCGGCGCCGATATGACGTCCATCTCCGCGGCTCCGGACGGGAGCCGTATTGCCGTCGGCAGCCGGGACGCCAAAGCGCTCGTCTACGAGGCGGACGGAGGCTTGGCGTTCGAAGCGCCGGCCGGCAACGTCGTGAACGCGGTCGAGCTATTGACGGACGGCAGCCTGCTGCTCGCCTCGGACGACCGGCGTCTGTACGCTTACGATCGCGACGGGAACCCGCTGTGGGCAACGGATTTGAAGCGCCAAGTCAAGAGCATGTCCGCTTCGGACGACGGCTCCTGGATCGCCGCGGTCGTGCAGCGCAACGACGAGCTTCTCTTCATCGACGGCAAGACCGGCGAGCAGGTCGGTTCCGTACCGATCAGCGCGACGATGCGAACGGTCAAAGTATCGGAGAACGGGCAGTGGGCCGCCGTAGGCTCCTCCGACCAATACGCGCATTTGTTGAACCGGGACGGCATAGTCGGCAAGATCGGCGCCAAAGGACAGATTCAGGCGATCGACGTGTCCGCCGAAGGCTATACGGCGATCGGAACGAAGCTGAACGAAGTGGAGCTGTTTAATCCCCAAGGCCAGCCGGTTCATATCGCCAAGACGCGGGATCACGTGACGGACGTCGCTTTCTCCGCGGACGGAAGGACGATCGGGGTCTCGGATTTATCGGGTTATTTCTATATTTTCGACGCGGACGGGAAAAAGCTGTGGGAATCCAAAGCCGGCGGCAACGGCCGCGCCGTCGCGTTCGATCCGGAAGGCAAGACGCTGTACGGGGGTACGAACGATGGCCGCATCCTCTCTTTCGATGTCGGAAGCGTCGTCGCCAAGTCGAAGAGCGAAGCCAAAATGAGGACCATCTTATGGGGAGTAGCCGTTCTCGCGGCGTTGGCGTTGAGCGCATTCCTGCTCGGATGGATGAAAAGGCGCAACAAGCTGGGCATTTTCCGGGAAATATGGCGCTCGAAATGGATCTATGTCGGACTGGCTCCGAGCTTTATTCTCATTTTCACGTTTTTGTATTTTCCCGCATTCTCCGGTCTGTTCCACTCGCTGTACGAATGGCAGCCGGGCGGCAGGACGACCTTCATCGGGCTGGACAACTTCAAGCGCATGCTGAACGACCCGTTCGTTACCAAAGGCCTCGGCAATCTGGTCATTCTGGTCGTGACGGGACTTATCAAAACGCTCATTCCCCCGCTGATCGTCGCGGAGCTGATCTACCACCTGCGCAGCAAGAGGCTGCAGTATGGCTTCCGCACCGCGTTCACGGCTTCGATGGTCATTCCGGGCGTCGCGGGGTTGCTCATATGGCAAAATTTTTACGACCCCAACCTGGGGCTGTTCAACAACTTCCTGAAGCTGATCGGGCTCGGCTCGTGGGCGCACGGCTGGCTCGGCGATCCGGATACGGCGCTGTGGGCGCTGATCTTCATCGGCTTCCCGTTCGTCGGCATTCTGCAATTGCTCGTGTTCTATGCAGGACTTCTGTCCATCTCGGAGGAGATGATCGAATCGGCCAAGATCGACGGGGCTACGCTGCCTCGCATTATCCGTTCGATTCATCTGCCGCTGCTGGCCGGTCAATTCAAGTTCCTGATCATTCTCGGGCTGATCGGGATCATTCAGGATTTCAACGGCATCCTGATCGTCACCGGGGGCGGACCGATGGATTCGACGTACGTTCCGGCCTTGCAGATGTACTATGCGGCAACCAAGTTCAACGAGCTGGGCTACGCGTCGGCGCTTGGGGTCAGCATGTTCGCAATCATTCTGATCATTACGGTCATCAACCTGAAGTTTATCAAAACGGAAGATCATTAAAGTACGTGTTCAAAAAGTCCGGTTTTCAGCACCGAGGCTGGTCGTTCGCCTTACGGCGAACTGCTCGCCCATGCATCCTGGAAGGTTGGACGAAGACCGTGATGAGGAACGGAGCGTAGTGGGAGCTACGTGAGTACCGGAAGAACTGGCTGAGTTCAAGATTCGACGTCGAATCCGCTTCCTGTTCCGCTTCGTGATCAAAATTGGACTTTTTGAACTACCTCATTAAGGGGGATGAGACTATGCGATCGTTTAAAACCAGCCATGTCCGCCAGCTCGTCATCATCGCGCTGCTGGCCGTGCTCGTCTTTCTGACGCTTGTGCCGATCTTGTTCATGCTCGTCAGCTCCCTGAAGAGCAACGCGCAAATTCTGGGCAACTTCTGGGGATTGCCCGCACCGGCCAGATGGGGCAACTACGACGAAGCTTTCCATAGCATTTGGCGCTACATCGTCAACACGATCGTCTACGCCGTCGTCGGGAGCGTCCTCGTCATGGCGCTGTCGTCGGTGTCGGGTTATCTGTTCGCGAAGAAGACGTTTCCGGGCAAAAATTTCTTGTTCATGCTGATGCTGGCCATGATGATGGTTCCCGGCATTCTGACGCTCATTCCCTCCTATGTTCTCTATGAAAATATGGGACTGACGAATACGCCGTGGGCCATCATTATCGCCTGCGCGGCCGGAGGACAGATCTTCGGAACGTTCCTATGCCGGACGTTCATGGCCGGGCTTCCCGGCGAACTGTTCGAAGCGGCGCGCATTGATGGAGCGACAGAGCGGCGCGTATTCCTGCAGGTTGTTCTTCCGCTGTCGGTGCCGATTCTGGCGACGCTGTTCATCATGCAGTCCGTCGGCGTATACAACGATTACATCTGGCCGCTGCTCACGATCCGGGACAGCAATCTTCAGGTGATCGCGGTCGGGCTGACGATCTTCACCAAGCAGTTCGGCATTACCGACTTGGGAACGCGTTTCGCGGCGTATACGATCGCGTCGCTGCCGCTGCTGGCCATTTTCTCCTTCGGGATGAAGTACTATATTCAAGGCATGACGCAGGGCGCGTTAAAGCTGTAGAGCGGAGGGGATTCGAAGTGATCCGCATATCGGACAGAAGCGCGCCGATGTATCAGGTCATGATGGACGACCTGAAGACGAAAATCCGCAGCGGACAATATCCGAAAGGATGGCCGCTGCCGAATCAACAGGAATTGGCCAAGCTGTACAACGCCAGCGAGATTACGTCTCGCCGAGCGCTGACCGAGCTGGTGAACGAAGGGTACGTCTACAGAGTGCGCGGCAAGGGGACGTTCGTCCTCGGCTCGGAGCAAGAAGAAGAGGAAACGAGTCCGCTTCCCGTTCGGCATGTCTTCTTCGTCTACCATAACTTGTCCGTGGATTCGCTTAATCATCGCTACTGGGGAGACATGCTGGAAGCGATGAGGGAGGTGTGCGAAGAGAACGGGGTCGAGTTCTACCTGTGGGCGGTCGACGAACGGTACCGGCTGCCGGAGAAGCCTGGCGCGGCCTATGTATTGGTGACGCCTCCGTACAGCTTCGACCAGAAGTCGCTCGAAGCGTGGAGGGACGAGGGCAAACGGCTCGTGACCGTGCAATTTTATTATCCGCATCTGTCGGTTCCTTACGTCGTCGCGGACAACTTGACCGGCGGCTATCTGGCTACGCAGCATCTGCTGTCGCTCGGACATAGGAGGACGGGCATCATTCTGACCGGCAAATCCGTCGTCGATCTGAACCAGGAGTTCTCGCTCCGCTTGCAGGGCTATCGGCTGGCGCTTCAGCAGCACCAGATTCCGTTCGATCCGGAACTGGTATGCGTCATGGACGGTCCGTCCGAGAACGCGGAGATGGGTTACGAGGGCTTCAAGGCGCTGCTCGGACGCAGCGGCGGGGAGCCTCCGACGGCGATCTTCGTCACGAGCGACCTGAAGGCGCTCGGCGCGCTGAAAGCGGCTCAGGACATGGGACTCGATGTCCCGGGAGACGTCAGCCTGATCGGGTACGACGATCTGAGGATTAGCGCGTACACGTATCCGCATCTGACGACGATCAATCAGAATACGGCTCAGATCGGTCGCCGGGCGATCGAGATTTTGCTGCACGAGCTGCCGAGAAGTCCGGGAGAGCTCGTCAAGGACGAGATCGTGCCGAAGCTGGTGGCTCGCGAAACGACCAGGGCGCTGCGGCAGACCGAGTGAACGGCGACGGTTTACTTCAATTGATCGGGGTGCACGGGCAGGCTTTGTATAATCTCGTTCATGCTGAATGAAGCGCACGGTACGGTCTGGGAGTTGATCGGATCGTCTTCCGCATACACCTCGATCAGCTCATAGTAGTCCCCATCCAATACGTATTGCTCCAAGGTGAGATTGGAGGGGTCCACGATCCAATATTCCGGCACGCCGTACGTGGCGTACACGATGCGCTTGCGCACCTTGTCCCGTCTGCGCGAATGCTCGGACGTCACTTCCACGACGAGATCCGGAGCGCCGTTAATGCCTCTGTTGCTGATGATCGACATCCTGCTGCGGCGGACCAGCACGAGATCCGGCTGCCGCACCTCCGTATCGGACAAGATGACGTCGATGGGCGAAGCAACGATAATGAATTCGTTCCGGCAACTGGAATTGAGCATGTATTGCAGCTGGAAGACGATAGATTGATGCGTAAATGTCGGCGAAGGGCTCATCAGCTCCAGTACGCCGTCGGAAATCTCGTAGCGATTGCCGTCGTCGACCATATTGGCGTATAACTCGTAAGTAACGGGCGACTCTTTGATGACCTCTTCGTACGTTTTCTTTTTCATGGTTCTCCCCATTCCTTTCGCTTCGTTCAAGGCGCATAACGGATGATATCCGGGCCTTGGACGTTTTTGGTTTGAACAAAAAGAGCACCCCAGCAAAGAAACACGTCCTGTGTTTATCTTTGTGAGGTGCTTCCCCGACATTTATTTCTTTTATTATGCTTGAATTACTAGGAACTGTCAAATTCCGCCGAGGCTCTCCATCTTGACATGAATTCGGGTTAATGTGAAAATATAGCTGTGTTGGCACTCTGCTGAAGTGAGTGCTAAGCGTTAAGCGATTGCACCGATGATAGTCTCATTTACATAACCCGAAAGGAGAACAATCATGGCCAAGAAACAATTCAAAGCGGAATCCAAGCGTCTGCTCGAAATGATGATCAACTCCATCTACACGCAGCGGGAGATTTTCCTGAGGGAGCTGATCTCCAACGCCAGCGATGCCGTGGACAAAATCTACTACAAAGCGCTGACCGACGAAAATCTCACGTTTAATAAAGAGGATTACTACATCAAGATTACCGCCGACAAAGCGTCCCGCACGCTGACGGTTACCGATACCGGCATCGGCATGACGAAGGAAGAGCTGGAAAACAACCTCGGCATTATCGCCAAGAGCGGCTCGCTCGCGTTCAAGAAGGAGAACGAGGCGCAGGACGGCCACAACATCATCGGCCAATTCGGCGTCGGTTTCTACTCGGCGTTCATGGTCGCGGACAAAGTGGTCGTGACGAGCAAGGCGCTGGGCAGCGAAGAAGCGTACCGCTGGGAGTCGACCGGCGCGGACGGCTATTCGATCGAACCGACGGAGAGGGCGGAGGTCGGCACGGAAATCGTGCTGACGATCAAGCCGAACACGGAAGAGGACCAGTACGACGAGTTCCTCGAGCAGTATCGGCTCAAGGCGATCGTCAAGAAATACTCCGATTTCATCCGCTATCCGATCAAGATGGATATTACGGGCAGTCGCCCGAAGGAAGACGACGACAAGGAGTTCGAAGAGTATACGGAAGAGCAAGTCGTCAACAGCATGGTGCCGATCTGGCGCAAAAACAAAAGCGAGCTGACCGACGCCGATTACGAGAACTTTTACAATGAGAAGCACTACGGTTGGGATAAGCCGCTTAAGCATATCCACCTTAGCGTGGACGGTGCGGTTCGTTACCAGGCCATTCTGTACATTCCGGAAAATACGCCATTCGATTACTACACTAAGGAATTCGAAAAAGGGCTGGAGTTGTATTCCAACGGCGTCCTGATCATGGAGAAATGCGCGGACCTGCTGCCGGATTACTTCAGCTTCGTCAAAGGGATGGTCGATTCCGAGGATCTGTCGCTGAATATTTCCCGGGAGATGCTGCAGCACGACCGTCAGCTGAAGCAGATCGCGAAGAACATCCAGAGCAAGATCAAGAGTCAATTGCAAAGCTTGCTCAAGGACGAGCGCGAGAAATACGAGAAGTTCTATGAAGGCTTCGGCCGTCAGCTCAAGTTCGGCGCTTACAACGATTACGGCGTGAACAAGGACGTGCTGCAGGACCTGCTGCTGTTCTATTCCTCCAAGGAACAGAAGCTGGTGACGCTGGACGAATATGTGTCGCGCATGCCGGAGGAGCAGAAGTTCATCTATTATGCGACCGGCGAATCGAAGGAACGGATCGAGAAGCTGCCGCAGACGGAGATGGTCGCCGACAAAGGCTACGAGATCTTGTACTTGACCGACGATATCGACGAATTCGCCGTCAAGGTGATCGCGAAGTACAAAGAGAAGGAATTCAAGTCGGTCTCCAGCAGCGATCTGGGCATCGAAGCGGACGAGAAGGACAAGGAGAACGAAACCGAAGAGAGCAAGGAGCTGTTTGAGGCGATGAAGGAGTTCCTGGGCGACAAAGTGAAAAGCGTCCGGGCGTCCAAACGTCTGAGAAGCCACCCTGTCTGTCTGAGCACCGAGGGCGAGCTGACGATCGAGATGGAGAAGGTGCTGAACTCCATGCCGAGCAGCCCGGCAGTGAAAGCCGAGAAGGTGCTGGAAATCAACGTCAACCACGCGGTGTTCCAATCGCTGAAGGACGCGCACGGCAAGGACCAGGAGAAGCTGAACCTGTACACGAGCCTGCTGTACAATCAGGCGCTGCTTATCGAAGGCTTGCCGATCGGCGATCCGGTCGAGTTCACGAACGATATTTGCAAAGTGATGGTGTAAAGTTGAGGGAGGCCGCCGGTCGATTCGAGGTTTAGCGCGAATCGGCCGGCGGTTCTTTGCGTCCAGGGGAGCCCGTGGCCGGGCGAATAGGCGTGCCGGGCGACACTATCGGTGAGCCGAGGGCCGAGCCCGGACCGGTAAGCGCGCCGTGCGAGCTTACCAGCCCGACCGGAGCAGCGGCTCAGCGAATAAGCGCGCCGTGCGAGCTTAGCGGCCCATCCGAAGCCGAGGCTCAGCGAATAAGCGTGCCGTGCGAGCTTACCGGTCCGGCTGGAGCAGAGGCTCTGTGAATAAGCGCGCCGTGCGAGCTTACCAGCCCGACCGGAGCAGCGGCTCAGCGAATAAGCGCGCCGTGCGAGCTTACCAGCCCGACCGGAGCAGCGGCTCGGTGAATAAGCGCGCCGTGCGAGCTTACCGGTCCGGCTGGAGCAGAGGCTCGGTGAATAAGCGCGCCGTGCGAGCTTACCGGCCTGCCTGCACCTACCGACCGTCGTCAGGCTGGTAGACGCAATAGGTGTTTTTGCCCAGCTCCTTCGACTTGTACAGGGCGGAGTCGGCGTTGCGGCACAGCGTGCGAGGGTCGGAACCGTGCTCGGGGGAGAGAGCGATGCCGATGCTCACCGTGATGGCCTGCCCGAACGACTCGACTTCCGCGGAGATCGTCCGGCGTACCGCACTCAGCACGCGGGAGGCGGTGCCCTCCGCCTCCGGAAGCGCAGCCGACGGCAGGAGCGCGACGAATTCGTCGCCGCCCAGCCGATAGGCGTAAGCTTCGCTGCCGACGGCCGCGCGGATTTCCCGGGCGACGCCGCGGAGCAGCCGATCGCCGGCTTCGTGGCCGAGCCTGTCGTTAACGACTTTGAAATTGTCGAGATCGATCATGAGCAGTGCCAGCGTACCGGCCGGTTTCGCCAGCGCGACGCGAATGTCGTCTTCGAAGGAAGCCCGGTTCTTCAAGCCGGTCAGACTGTCGTGGAACGCCAAATACATCGGTTTGGCTACCCAACCGGCGATCAGCAGCGATAAGCCCGCGGCTACGATAAGAATGCCGAGCAGTTGGGAGAGAAACGTTCTCGTATTGACATCGAGCACCCGGTCCAGTTCTTTTTCGTTGTAGACGATTTCCAGCACTTTGATCTTGGTCACGCCTTCGTCGTATTGCGATCCGTGCCGAACGTACCGGTAAATCGCCGGCTCGCCATTCCACATTCCCTTGTATTCGGTTGTCGTTCCGGTGGCGAAAGCGGCATCGAAAGCCTGCTTTCTGTCCCCTTGAAGGATCTCGCCTCTTTCGGAGCTGCCCAGACGCCGGCTGGCAAGATTCAGCACTTGAATTTCGTTGATGGACGGATTGCCTTGTATAAGCCCTTCGACCGTGCGGGAGAAATCGAATTCTTTGAAAATCGGGCTGCTCTCCAGAGAATAGCCGAGCTGCACGATATATTTCTTGTCCCCGGTCGCGAGGTAGCTGTATTTCTTCAATTTTCCGGAATACTGCTCGGTGTCGATGCCGTCGTGGAAAAAGCCGCCGTCGGCCCGCCGCTCGTCCAGCACCTTGGCGAGTTTCCCGCAGCAGTCGTTGAAATCCAATCCGATGTCGGGCGGATAGCTGCTGTAGACGATTTTATTTTCCTCGTTGATCATGTACACGTCGAATCGGTAAGCTTCCTTTAAGCGTTGAAAATTCCACTCGTCCAGACGCGGATCGGCTTTGTACTTCACGATCAGCTCGTAGGAGATTTCTCTCATTCTTTTCGCCAAGTTTTCCCCGAACAGGTAGTAGGCTTTGTCCAGCGTATCCAGCGCGTTTCTGACCGATTTTTCATAGAGCTCGATTTGCTTCTCCGTATTCTCGATCGCCTGATTTCTCATTCTGAGATGGTCCGAGGTGGCCAACAGCGTCGAGATCAGCATGGCGAACAGGATGAGGGCGGAGGCGAGCTTGAATTGAAATCGCGATTTGACGTTGGACAAAGGGGATCTCTCCTGTCTGAACAAAGGTGTGAAAGCCGTGCCGATAAGACCTTGATTGCGAACGTCGAACTCTGTCGAAATTGTATAATTTTGGATGGAAAATAGGCAATAAATTTTATATAATTACTTCCATTGTTTTCCTCCGCAGAGGAATATACCTATCTAGAGGAGATGTCGACGTTCATGAAAAAAATCGTATCCGCCATGCTTGTCCTGCTGCTGTTGACCGTCAGCGGCACCGCAGCGCTCGCAGCACCGTCCACGGCGCCTTCGAAAACCCAATCCGCCGTCATTTCGAAGTATTTGACCGCAGTCGAAACCGGGAACCAGAAGCTGTTGAAAAGCATTCTGCATCCCTCGATTAAACTCGACAGCTCCGCGTTCGACTCGATGAACAATATCAAATCTTTTATCGACGAATACGACGGATTTATCAAGCACGTAGACCTGAAAATCGTCAAATCCGGCTCTCCGGACAAGAAGCTCGGACAAGCCTTCAAGCTGAGCGGCTATTTGCTCTCCGCCGCGCCGGAGATTTTCACCCTGTCGAACTACAGCGTCACCGTTTACTTGCTTAACGACAAGGGCAATCCGAGATTCGTCACCGAGAAATCCCCGAAGAACGTTCCGATCGAAGATCTGGACACCGTGCCGGACAAAACGTGGGCGAAAGTAGAGAAGCTGCTGACGGACAAATACGGCGAGGATTATTTCGAGCTGCTTGCCGGCGCCGAAGAAGCCGCGGAAGAAGAGTACGGAGCGTACTACACGGCCAAGGAACTGATCGGCGATGCACTGCTCGAATATGAGGATCTGAAATTCGCCAACGGCGTCTTCACGAACAGCGGCAGCCATTTCTCCCAAATCGTGCTTTCGGATACCGGGGCGACTACCGTGACGTTCAAGTTCGAGAATACGGGAACGGCCGATCTGATCGTCATCGCGAGCGGCTCCGGAGAAGACGAAGTGAAGGTGAAAGCCAAGTCGACGAAGACGATTACGTTCGAAGCCGATCCGACGGATTCGTACCTGTTCATTATCCGATTCGACAAAGATTACGACACGAAGAACAGCAGCGGCAAAGTCGCCTTTAAGCTGTCCGACCTGAAAGTGTATACCGAATAGCGGACTGTCGGTCCGCTTCGCAAAAAGGGGCCGTATCCCGAGTCGCCCGACTTGGGATACGGCTCTTTGCCTTAACGATTCGGACGGCTACAGCATCAGCTCGAGCCACTGATCCTTCGTGACCGGGCCTACGTAGAAGGGGAGATCGATACCGTCCAGCAGAGCGCCGACGGCTTCCGCCTCGTAGCGGACGCCGACGAACTTGGCGGCCAGCTCGGCGCTGTCGCCGCGGCCGAAGAAGTCGCCGTAGAGCGCGGCTCCGGCGATGACGCCGTTCTCGACCTGCAGCCGCACGTCGAACGTGCCTGCGCCCTCGATTCGTTTCGTCTGACGTACGTTAAACGCCGGGGAGCGGCCGTAATTCCATTCCCAGCTCCGGTAGCGCTCGTCCGCCAGCTTGCGCACGTTGGCCCAATCCTGCTCGCTCAGCTCGTAGCGCGGAATGTCCGCTTCCCCTTCGAACAGGGAGACGAGCAGCTTCTCGCGGAATTGCTCGACCGTCATCGGCTCCTGAAGAAACTCCGATATGTTCGCGACCCGGCTGCGAATCGACTTGGTCGCCTTGGAGACGTATTTCTCGGCGTTCGCCTTCAGCGCGGATACGACGTTCTCGATCTCCGAGTCGAACAGCAGCGTGCCGTGACTGAACATTTTCCCCTTCGTCGAGAACTGCGCGTTGCCGGAAATCTTCCGTTCCCCGACCTGCAGATCGTTGCGCCCCGTCAGCTCCGCCTCGACGCCCAGCTTGCGCAGCGCGAGCACGACCGGCTCGGTAAACTTCTTGAAATTATGAAACGACTGGCCGTCGTCCTTCATGATGAAGCTGAAATTCAGATTGCCCAAGTCGTGATAGACGGCGCCCCCGCCGGACAGCCTGCGCACGACGTGAATGCCGTTCTGCTCCACGTACTCCGCGTTGATTTCTTCCACCGTGTTCTGGTTTTTGCCGATAATGATCGACGGCTCGTTGATGTAGAAAAGCAGGTAGTCGTCCGTATCCGGCAGCGAGCGCAAAATATATTCTTCCAGCGCCAGGTTCAGCGTCGGATCGGTGATGTCGTTGTTGCTGATGAATTTCATCGCGTGTCCCTCCGTTAGGCGGATAATGAATTGTCCTTCCATTGTACCTCCGCGACTCGCGGCTGTCACATCAAGCCGTATTTGGCCGATAGCTCGGACAGCAGGTTGCGGATGTGCGAGACGAGTTCCTCCGGACCTTCCACGGTCGCTTCGCCGCCCAAGCCGAGAAAAAACTTGGCGAAATACGGAAGCTCGCTCTCCGGAACGCGCTGATCCAGCCGTCCGCTTCCGTCCTTCTTGCGTACCTCGATGAATGGAACGTGCGACAGCTCCCCTTGGCATCGCTGCACGCCTTCGCGGCTCAACTCGGCGACGATGCGGACGTAGATCCGCTCCTCGCGACCGAATTCCTCCCAGTTGCCGAGGTGAACACCGCGGTGATCAAGCGGCTCTATCCCGGTCTCGTCGAAGGCGGCCGACCGGATCCGGTCGCAGCGGAACAGACGAAACTCCCGGCGCAGGAAGCAGTAAGCCGGGCAGTACCAGAACCCGTTGCTCGCATAGATGCCGACCGGCTGGATGCTCCGCTCCGAATCGTCCTGCTTGCTGCCGTAACGGATCGTCACCACCCGCTGCCGCACGGCCGCTTCCAGCAGGAGCCCGAGACAGTCGACCTTCTGCCGCCGGTCGTGCGCGTGGAAGTCGACCCGATTCTTCATCTCGTCGATACGGTCCCTGACGTCTCCCGGCATGTAGTAGTAGAACTTCTGAAGCGCCGAAGACGATTCGGCCTCGAAGGGAAGCGACAGGTAGTGGCGCAGCGCATGGCTGGCGAAGAACATGGCGACCGCCTCGTCCACGCCGAACGCGATCGGAGGGAGAATCCGCTCCTTCAGCACCTGGTAGCCGCCGTGCGGGCCGACCTCGGAATAGAGCGGGACGCCCAGCTCGCTCAGCTCCTGCAAATCTCTCAGAATCGTCCTGGACGATACGTTAAACTCGGCGGCCAGCTCCTTGACCGTAAATTTGCGCATCCGGTTCACGGTCATCATCAGTTCCATCAGACGCTTCGATTTCGACATCGTTTGTCCTCCATTTTCTACAGCCACAATAATGACAGAGGTTGTCACTATTATAAGCTATAGTAGGGAGCGGGACCAACTTGGCCCCCCCGCAGTCCACTTACGAAACGGAGAGATCGAAGATGAACGAGCTTAAAGAAATGAAGCATTTGCTGTTCGAGGAACTGGAGTTGATCATCAGGACGTCTTCCCATCTGTTCGCCAAAATCAAGGCCGAGCATTGGGCGTACAGACCGGCGGCCAATATGAGAAATTTGCTGGAGCTGGCAGAGCATCTGGCGGGAGTGCCTTCCGTGGACTTGCTGATTTTGCAGGAGAGTACCCAGGAGGAAGTCAGGCAGCTGGAAAGCCGCATCGAGGCCGACGGCGGAGATTCGGACAAGCTTGCGGCCTGGATGGCGTCGGGGACGGCGGATTTGAAGCGGTATATGGACAGTCTGTCGGACGAGGATTTTCTGCGGAAAAAAACGAAGCCGTTCTATCTGGAGCACGGATCGGCGCAGGCCAAGTGGTTGATCGAGATCGTCACGCACGCCCAGCACCATCGCGGGCAGATGTTCAACTACTTGAAGGTGCTGGGCTACGAGATCAGCATGTTCGATTTGTACTAGGGCGGGTTTGCATACACGCCCTAGACAGAATAGGCGCTCTTCATTTTGTCGAGGCCGTGCCGGGCCAGCTCGAGCGCCGAGCGTCCGCCGACGTCCTTGAGGAACAGCTCCAGCGACAGGAAGCCCCGGTAGCCGAGCCGATCGAGCCGGCGCGCGAACTCCCCGGAGGGAGCGACTCCGTCGCCGGGAAACAGCCGGTCTTCGTCGCCAATCGTCTCCCGCGGAGGCTGTTCGGGGTAATCGTTCGCGTGCACGATACCGATCCGTTCTCCCGACAGGAAGTCGAGATCGGCGAGCGAGCTGCCGCCGGTGTACATGTGGAACGGATCGAGCAGAAGCGTCGCGTCCGGAACGCGGCTCTGCATCGCGACGTAAGCCGCTTCGCTCAGTCGGGACAGCTTGGGGGCGCGGCCCCAGAATTCCAGCACCGGGGCGACGCCGTGGTTTCGGCACTGCTCGGCCAAGGCGGCGAAGCGGACGGCGATAGCGTCCAGCGAAGCGCCGGCGACGTCGCCGAACGGAGGCGCGGCGAATGACGGGCAGCCCAGCTCGGCCAGCAGCGACAGCTCCTCGTCGGTCTGCGCGGCGGCGCGTTGGCGAACGCCCTCGTCCTCGTCGGCCCACGGAATGAACGAGATCGCGTTGGCGATCTCGATGCCGGCGTCCGCCGCTTCGCGGCGCAGCTCGGCTGCCGAGCCTCCGCCTGCGACGTATTGCTGCAGGTCCTTCATCCAGATTTCGATTCCGTCGTAGCCCGCCTGGGCTGCGATGCGGATTTGCTCCCGGATTCCGAGCTGGTACGGGAACAGGGTGGACGCATTAAGCGCCGCGCGAAAAGGAAACATCGAATGCACGCTCCTTCTGAATTAGAAATCTCCGAAAAACACGCGATTGGACGGATACGAGGCTTCCTCATCGCTCGCCGGCGCCAGGTCCTCGTACTGAGGCTTGTAATACTTGGTCCGGTAGTCGGTGGCGGTGATCGCTTTCGTCGCTTTGAACACCCGGCAGAAATAATTTTCGTCCGCGAATCCGACCTCGAAGGCGATTTCCTTAACGCTCTTGTGTCCGTAGAGCAGCAGTTGGCAGGCGCGGTCGATCTTCTTGCGCACGATCGTTTCCTTCGGCGTCATGCCCAGATGGCGGGAGAACGACCGGGACAGATGCTCAGGCGTCCAGCCGACGCGTCTGGCCAATTGCTCCACGGACAGCGGGGAGGACAGATGGCCGTCGATCACGTTCAGCGCCTTCGAGAGCTGGGGAGGCAGCCGATTCGTGTCAGGCGGTTCGTCCGCGGCCAAGGCGTCGATCTCCGACAGCAGGGAGAGCAGGAGCAGACTTCCCCGATCCTGCAGCTTCTCCGGCTTCGAATAGGCGATGACGTTAATCTGCTTCATCAGCGAGAAGAGCAGTTCGCCCTGATACGGAATGACCGACGGAGCTTCCGGCTGCAGCACGGCAAGCAGATCGTCGGGGAGCGCCTTCAGCCAGAAATGGATGAACAGATGTCTCGTCGGCTTGTGCGGATCGTAGCGATAGCTGTGCACTTCCCCGGGCCGAGTCAGAACGAAGCAGGGCTTGTTCAGGGAAAACTCCCGATCCCCGACCCGGTAGACCGTCGAAGTCCCCTCCGGAAAATAAAGCACCTCGTAATCGGGAATTTCCCGCTCTTCCAGTCCCGTTCCCTGCTTCTTCACGAAGTCCCCCAGCACGCGAATGGACGGAAGGTTCAGCGCGGCGCGAAGTCCGCCCGGGGGCTTGCCGTTGTCTGTCGCCGAGGCTGCGGCTGTCTCTGTCATGGTGCGGACACCTCCCATCCGGTCTTACGGCCGCGTCTAGCCGGCGTTCTTGCGGTTCAAGTCCAGCTTGGACAGATTGCGGTAGCTGATGGCCAGACTGTCCAGCGGATCGCGGCGGGACGCGTCCTGCTCGACGATCAGCCATTCCGTTCCAACCTCGGCCGCCGCGTCTGCGATGGCGTGGAAGTCGAGAACGCCTTCTCCGATCTCCGCGAAGAAGCGCTCGTCTCCGGCTTCCATGTCCTTGATGTGCAACAGCGGGCAGCGCCCCTTCAGCTTGCGCAGGAAGGCGGCCGGATCTTCTCCGCCCTTCGCGACCCAGTACGTGTCCAGCTCCAGCTTGACGAGCTCGGGATCGGTCTCCCGCAGGATGAGGTCGAGCACGTACTCTCCGTCGTAACGTTCGAATTCCCAGTCGTGGTTATGGTAGAGGAAGGTCGTTCCCGCGTCCCGGCACAGCTTGCCGATCCGGTTGAATCGTTCGGCTTTGCGCAGCACGTCTTCCTTGGATTCGAACTTCATCGAGACGGCGACGTATCGTCCGCCCACTTCATGAAGATAATCGATAAGCTTGCCGAAGTCGACGTCAAGATTGTCGAACGAGGCGTGGGCTCCGACGACTTGCAGGTTCAAGCGGGCCAGAAGGGCCTTCTGCTCGGAGACTGTCATCCCTTCGGGCGGCGGGCCGAGCTCGATGCCTTCGAAGCCGATCGCGGAGAGCTTCTCCAACGTTCCGGCGTAATCCCGGCTTAATGCTTCTCGTACGGTATAGGGCTGGACGGCAATCGGAAATCTGTTCACGGACAGCAGCTCCTCTATGGGAAAAATGGCAGGCTCTTGCGGTCGGTCAGGCGATTAGACGTCGAGACGGTTGTACTTCAGCCCGAGCGGCAGCGGCTCGGGGCGTTCGACGGTCGAAGCGACGGCGATGTGCCGCTCTTCCCGCGACGATTCGAAAATGCCGAGCGAGACGTCGAGCACGTGACGGGCCAGCGCTCCGCTCGCGCGGTGGCGTTGGCCGCCGCGAATCGCATACGCCATATCGGCCAGCCCGATGCCGCGGGTGTCTTCCGTGAAGCCATGGGCGATCGGAAATTCCTTCGTCTCGCCGCTCGGGAACTGCACGGCGACGCGTCCGCCGAAGAAGTTCGGATCGTTCGCGATCAGGTTGCCCTCCGTACCGAAAATCTCCAGCCGCGGCAAATAGCCGAAGCTTTCCTTGCCAGCCTGGAGGCTGCCAACCGCTCCGCCGGCGAAGTCCAGCACGGCGGAGACGTTCGTCGGCGCTTCGATCGGCACCGTCTCGCCGTACGCCGCCGACTTCGGGTTCCGCACCGTCATCTCGCGGTGCAGCTGCTGCGCCGTTCCGGACACTCTGCGCACCGGTCCGAGCAGGAACACCATAGCGGTCAAGTAGTAGGGCGCCATGTCCATGATCGGGTCTCCGCCCAGCTTGAGGAAATTGCGGAAGTTGGGATGCAGTCCGTTCCAGGCGTTGCCCATGATGATCGTGCCGTTCGCGGAATACGGCGTACCGATCCAGCCGTCGTCGATCAGCTTGCGGCACGTTTGCAGCCCGCCGCCGAGGAACGTATCGGGCGCGCAGCCGACGAGCAGACCTTGCTTCTCGGCCAGCTCCAGCACCTCGTTCGCGTCCTCGCGGGTCAGCGCGAACGGCTTCTCCGTATAGACGTGCTTGCCAGCCCGCAAGGCGGCGAGATTGATCGGGGCGTGCGCGACCGGAGCGGTCAGGTTCAGCACGAGCTCGATGTCGGGATCGGCCAGCAGCCGCTCCACGGTCCAGGCGTTCGGAACGCCGAACTGCTCCGCACGCTTCGCAGCAAGCTCGGGCACTTGGTCCGCAACCGCTTTCACTTCGATGATGTCGTCGAACGTTTCCGTTAAGTTTTTCAGGTAGATACCGCTGATCTGTCCCGTTCCTATGACTCCTACGACCACTTTGCGCAAGGGAATCCTCCTCTACGAAATAGCCTATCTCGCTCTCATTATTGCTCAGCGCGCCCAAACTCTCAATAGAGAAAGCAGGCGTCGAACTGGACAAATCTGATATTTTTTTCGCAAAGCGATGTCGTACTTAGGGGCTCGGGCTGCGGCAGCGGTTAAGCGGGCGGCTTGGCGCGGGGCTTGCAGATGATGCGCTCTGTTACACTGGTCTCAACGACTTTCGTCATGAAGGAGAACGGATGAAAAATCTGCTGATTACCGGATACCGCGCCCACGAGCTGGGCATTTTCGATCAGAAGCACAAAGGCATTCCCTATATTCGCCGGGCGATCGAGGCGAGATTGATCCCGCTGCTCGAGGACGGGCTGGAATGGATTATTACCCCCGGCCAGTACGGCGTCGACTTATGGGCATGCGAGACGGCGCTGGAGTTGAAGGAGCAATACCCCCATCTGAAAATTTCGATTCTGACCGCGTTCGCCGGACAGGAGGAGAAGTGGAAGGAGGACAAGCAGGAATATTATCGCGGCATCGTCGGGCGCGTCGATTATTTCGGCTCGGTCAGCAAGCAGCCGTTCAGCGGGGCTTGGCAGTTTCAAGCGCGGGACGACCTGCTGCTTCGCAAGACGGACGGTATTCTGCTTGTCTACGACGACGATGCGGGAGAAGGGAGCCCCAAGTTTATGAAGATGAAGGCGCTGCGGAAAAACGCGGAGGAAGGCTACGGGTACATCGCGATCGGGGCGGAGGAAATTCAGAATGTCGCGAACGAGCAGACTTACGGCGATTTCGGCTATGACGACGAGTTTCGTCAAAACTAGCGATTGTCAAAACGGAAATTATGAATTATAGTATAGAAAACGTTTTCTTAATTCGGCGAAACCAGCTCGTAGAGAGAGGCATTCTATGGAGGCGCGTACCGCGGCGAAGAGGGGAAACGTTCTTTTTTTGCAGGTTTTAGAAAACGTTTTCTATGATGTCGGTTATTGAGTGGGAAAGGAGGACGAGAAGCGTTTGGATCGTTGCGAGTAGGTCTCATTCTATCGTTTGGAGGAGGATTCAACCGTGAAGAGGAGCATTCGGAAACGACTTCTTGTGTGGGCTATGATCGGATCGTTGTTGTTGGCGCTTTATCCTTTTGGGTCTGTTTCTGCAGTGGCGGGAATGGAGACGGGGGACGAGGTTCAGGGAGGGGGTTCGTCCAGCGTAACGGAAGCGGTATATTTGCTCGGCAGCGACAACGTGCTGAAGCCGTCCGCTGCGGGCGCGCTGCAAATCGTCGAGCAGAACGGGATGAAAACGCTGGCCGGGGAGGATGGGCAGCCGATTCAGCTTCGGGGAATGAGCACGCACGGACTGCAGTGGTTCCCGGAGATTATTAACGACAATGCGTTCGCCGCGCTGGCGGAAGATTGGGAGTCCAACGTCATTCGGCTTGCGATGTACGTCGGCGAGAATGGCTATGCGTCCAACCCTTCCGTCATCAAACAAAGGGTCATCGACGGCATCGAATACGCGATCGCCAACGATCTGTATGTCATCGTCGACTGGCACGTGCACGACCCCGGCGACCCGAATGCCGAAGTGTATGCGGGGGCGATGGACTTTTTTACGGAAATATCCGGTTTGTATCCGAACAACGAGCACATCATTTACGAATTGGCTAACGAGCCGAGCGGCAATGCGCCGGGCGTGACGAACGACGCTGCAGGCTGGCGGAAAATCAAAGATTACGCGGAGCCGATCGTCGGCATGCTGCGGGCGAACGGCAACGACAACGTAATTATCGTGGGTAGTCCGAACTGGAGCCAGCGTCCCGACCTGGCGGCCGACGACCCGATCGAAGATCCGAATACGGGGGAGACGGACCCTAATACGGTGTATACGGTCCATTTCTATACTGGTACGCACATGCCGACCGACGACAGCTCCAGCAGGGAGAACGTCATGAGCAACGCTCGTTATGCAATGGAGAACGGCGTCGCGATTTTTGCCACCGAGTGGGGGACGAGCGAAGCGAGCGGCAACAACGGTCCCTATCTGGCCGAGGCGGACGTCTGGCTGAACTTCCTGAACGAGCACAACGTCAGCTGGGTGAACTGGTCGCTCACGAACAAGAACGAGACGTCCGCGGCGTTCACGCCGTTTGAGCTCGGCAAGAGCGAGGCGACGAATCTGAACCCCGGCGACGACAAGCTGTGGTCGATTCCGGAGCTGAGCGTGTCGGGCGAATACGTCAGAGCGAGAATCAAGGGCATTCCTTACGAGCCGATCGACAGAACTCCGCGCGAGGAATTCTCGACGGTCGTCTGGGACTTCGACGACGGAACCCCGCAAGGTTTCGGGTTGAACGGCGATAGCCCGGTGAAGAGCGTGGAGGTCGCCGGAGACAGCGGCAGATTGAAGCTGTCGGGCATGGAAGCGAGCAACGACGTATCGGAAGGCAACTACTGGGCCAACGTGCGTCTGTCCGCGGACGGTTCGGCCGCTCGCCCGGATATTCTGGGCGCGCAGCGGCTGACGCTGGACGTCTTCGTCCCCGAGCCGACGACGGTCGCGATCGCCGCGATTCCGCAGAGCGCTTCCCATGGCTGGCTGAATCCGAATCGAGCGGTTCTGGCGCAGCCTGCCGATTTCGAAGCGCAGGACGACGAAACCTACAAAGCGACGATTACGCTCACGAAAGACGATGCGCCCAATCTCGGAGTTATCGGTGAAGACAGTGCAGACAGCGTCATGACCAATATCGTGTTGTTCGTCGGCGCGGAGGACGCGGAGTGGGTTGCCTTGGACAACGTGACCGTATCCGGGGTGCGGGAGATCGTCGAACAGCCGGTCGTGCACGATCCGTTGGGGACGCCGACGCTTCCGTCCACATTCGAGGATTCGACCCGTCAAGGCTGGGCCTGGGACGGCGGCTCGGGAGTGAAGAGCGCGCTGACAATCCGGCCTGCGAACGGATCGAAGGCGATCGGCTGGGAAGTCGCTTATCCGGAAGTGAAGCCCTCCGACGGGTGGGCGTCCGCGCCGCGCATCGTGCTGGGCGGGATCAACGCCACTAGGGGCGCAAACCGGTATTTGCTGTTCGATTTTTATTTGCAGCCGGTTCGCGCGTCCGAAGGCACGCTGTCCATCAATCTGGCGTTCGCGCCTCCGAGCCTCGGCTATTGGGCCCAGGCGGCGGAGAACTACGATATCGCGCTGAACGCTCTGTCCTCGCAGGTCAGAACGTCCGACGGCTTCTATCGCTATCAGGTCAGCTTCGATTTGACGAAGGTCGCGGACAACAAAGTGATCGCCGCGGATACCGTGCTTCGCGACATTACGATCGTCGTGGCGGATGGTGCGAGCGATTATGCCGGCACGATGTACATGGACAATGTCAGGTTTGCCGAATCCGCGATCGTACCTGGAGGAGGAACCGGCGACAATGGCAGTGGCGGAGGCGGAGGCGGTGGCAGCGGAGACGGCGGTGGAGGAGGAACCGCGGATACTGTTGAAGAAGGCGCCGTGCTCGTACGGGAGCCGAAAGCCGACGCTTCGGGGAGCATCGCCGTATCGCTTGGGGTCGGCGAATCGAGAGTGCTTCTGCCCGCGGACGCGGCGGCGTTGGCGGACGCCAAATCGCTTGCGGTGACCGGAGCCGGCGGCTCCCTCGACATTCCGGGAGACGTGCTGCGCAGCCTGCTGGCGCTCGTATCCGCCGAAGAACGCAAAGATTCGAAACTGTCGATTACGCTTAGACCGGTCGAAGCGTCGGAGGCATCCGCCTTGGCGAAGAGGGCCGACGAAGGCAGCGAGGCCGCTCTGCGCTTGGCTGGACCGCTGCTGGAGCTGGAGCTGTCAATCGTCTCGAAGGACGGCAAGACGCTGAAGCTGGCAAGTTTCGATCCCCCGGTTCAGTTGAAGATAGAGGCAAACGCTGGGGCGAACCGCGACTTGGCAGGAGTCTACCTGATCTCGGATGACGGAAAGATCGTCTACTTGGGCGGTCAGTGGATTAACGGCGAGCTGTCGGTTGCGCTTCATCACTTCAGTAAATATGCCGTGCTGGAGTACGACCGCTCGTTCGCCGACGTTCCGGCCGGCTTCTGGGCCGCGGATGCGATCCGAAAGCTGGCCGCCAAGCATCTCGTGGATGGAGTCGAGGCCGAGCGCTTCTCCCCGAACGGCAAGGTGACGAGAGCCGAATTCGCGGCAATGCTCGCGCGGGCGCTTGGGTTCAAGGCCGGAGGAGGCGCCTCATTCGAAGACGTCGATCCGGGCCAAGGGTACGCCGATGCGGTTGCGGCGGCCAGTCAGGCCGGTATTATCCAAGGACGGGACGGAGACCGGTTCGTTCCGAACGATCCGGTCACGCGCGAGGAGATGGCGGTAATGATCGTCCGCGCTTATGAGGCGAAGACCGGCAAGAAGACGCCGGAAGCTTCGACCGGATCGAGTGGCCCGACGGGGTTCACGGACGAACGGTCGATCTCCGGATGGGCGAACGATGCGGTCGCGGCCGCTCGTGAGCTCGGTCTCGTGCAAGGCAGAGGCTCGGGACGGTTCGAGCCGCAGTATTTCGCAACGCGTGCGGAGAGCGCGCAAGTCGTCTGGCGTCTGCTGGAAGCGACGAAATAAAGATGGGGGCTATTCCGACGACCGCGAACTTCGTGGCCGGGGGGATGGCCCCTTCTTCGTCTCATTTGCCGGTATCCCGTCGACTCAGCTTTTCTGCACCGTATTCTGAATGGGCACGTAGTGCTTTTTCCGTTCATTTGCCGGTATCCCGTCGACTCAGCTTTTCTGCACCGTATTCTGAACGGGCACGTAGTGCCTTCTTCGTCTCATTGGTCGGTATCCCGTCCACTCAGCTTTTACTGCACCCCATTCTGAATGTGTACGTAATGCCTTTTCCGTTCATTTGCCGCTATCCCGTCCACTCAGCTTTTCCACACCGCATACTGAACGGGCACGTAGTGCCTTTTCTGTTCATTTGCCGCTATCCCGTCGACTCAGCTTTTCTGCACCGTATTCTGAATGTGTACGTAGTGCCTTTTTCGTTCATTTGCCGGTATCCCATCCGATCAGGATGGTCGTACTCCTCCTGTGAGACCGGCTAAGACATATTCTCCATCTGTCTTCATCCCGGCAGCTCGGAAACCTGATTATTCAGTGATGGGCTGTCCCGTTTAGTCAGTTGATCATCCTCACGGCTGTGAATTAGCGTTCAGCAGCTTGCTGGACATCCAACGATTCAGTTTGAGACCGCCGCTAGACTTCGTGAGATCAGGAAACGTGACGGCGGAAGAATGGATGCAATCCGAGAGCAATTGGACGTGACTCCCAACTGACCGAAAGGGATAGCGGCAAAAGACGCGGAGAATGAAAGGTAGAGAATAGAACGAACTGATGGAAAGGGATATCGGTAAAAGGGATGAAAGGGCAGTGTGATGCAGCGGTAGTACTGACGGAAAGGGATATCGACAAAAGAAGCGGAAAGTGGAACGGATGAAGCAGACGGCCTGACGGAAGGGGATATCGACAAAGAAGCGGAAAGTGGAACGGAAGAAGCGGACGAACTGACGGAAAGGGATAGCGACAAAAGAAGCGGAAAGTGGAACGGAAGAAGCGGACGGCCTGACGGAAGGGGATAGCGACAAAAGAGGCGAAAGGAGACGAGAGGCAAACAATGTTCCCCATCGCATCGCCCCATTGACAACGGCATCGTTGATCTCTATAGTTTAATTTAATGATTATCTAATTAGATGAATATTAAATTAATGGGGGGAGAATAGCAACATGCAACTCGACAAAGTCGTCGCCTACCATAAGGCGCTCGCCGACCCGACGAGAATCCGGATGTTGATTTTGCTTGCGAGCGGAGAGAGGAACGGGCAGACGCTGGCGGAGAAGTTGGCGGTGACGCCCGCCACGATCACGCATCACGCCGCGAAGCTTCGGGAAGCGAGCCTGATTAACGAACGCCGCGACAAAAACACGATTTTTTTCTCGCTGAACGATTATTTCCTGAAAGGCAACGCCGAAGCTGCACTGCGCCTCATCTATCGGGGAGCGGACGGAACGGAAGGAGAAGAGGACATGGAAGAGGAACTGGAAAGAACGCGGGCATCGGTCATTCGCCATTTTTTCACGAAGGAGGGGCGCTTGAAGCATGTGCCTGCGCAGCTTAAGAAGAAGCTGATCGTCCTGGAGCATATCGTCTCGCACTTGGAGAGCGGAAGAAAGTATGCCGAGAAGGAGATCAACGAATTCATCAAGCAATATCACGAGGATTTCGCGACGATGCGCCGGGAATTCATTATGCATCAGTTCATGTACCGTGAGGACGGCGTATATGAGCTGAACCCGCCCGAGATGTGGGCCAAGTGGCAGCGTCTGTCATGAACGATTAAGGTGTACTGGTCGGGACGGAACGGGCAACTCGGTTACTTCATTCGGCGGATTACGCTATACTGGGAAAAAACGGCTTGGTCGAAGCCGGGAAGAAGGTCGGATATGCCTTTTTACATCGTTGCATTGCTGGTCATCGCCGCCGACCAACTGACCAAAGTTTGGATAAGGGCGCAGCTTGAGGTGGGAGAAACGCTGATTCTGTGGGGCAGGGAGTGGACCCGTTTTGAAAATAGCGGCATGGCGGGCAGTCTGCTGCAAGGCTACGGCAGGCTGTTCGGCGTGATTGCCGTCTTGTTCGTGCTGGGCGTGCTGATCTATCGGAAAAAAGGAGAAGTGCAAGGCATTCTGATGGACGTGGCGCTCGGCTTTCTCGTAGGAGGAGCGGTCGGCAACGGCGTCGATCGTCTGCTGTTCGGTCAGGTGACGGACTTTATCGTCCGATCGGGCGGCATCTTGAATGTTGCGGACCATGCGATCGAGATTGGCGCGGCGTTGACGGTGCTGACCATGATCGTGAGCTGGGCGAGGCGCAAAAGAGTAGAAAGGCACTCGTAAGTTTGTTGGAAAGAAGAGATCCGCTCGTCCAAACACTCGTGATTTCCTCGAATACGATAATTATTATGGGGGAAACGAGGTGCGGATATGGCAGATTCGTGCAACAGGCAAGCGATTGGCATGTGTTCGGATGCGGGCGGATTGAATACGACGGCGATCGGGGCAGCTTCTCATTCGGAGGGATCATCGACGTTTGCGATCGGAAACTCCTCTCATGCGGAAGGGAGCACAAGCGTCGCTATCGGTTCGGCATCGCATACGGAAGGTTTTATTACTCAAGCCTTAAGCGATACGGCGCACGCCGAAGGATATGGCACGATCGCATCCGGCGTAGCAGCGCATTCGGAGGGCTATGCCAATGAAGCAAGGGGGATAGCGTCGCATTCCGAGGGCGCGCTGGGAAGAGCGTTCGGAGACTATTCGCACGTCGAGGGCACGAATACGCTGGCGGAGGGGATAAACTCCCATGCGGAAGGGTCTGGAACATCGGCACTCGGCAATCAGGCTCACGCGGAAGGCGAGAATACGACGGCAGAAGGCGTGGCGTCGCATGCAGAGGGAGCAGTCACGACGGCGAGCGGTAGTGCGTCGCATGCGGAGGGAGCTGGCACGATAGCAAGCGGTGCTTCATCACATGCTGAGGGGCAGTTGTCGCAAGCGAGCGGAGGGACGTCGCATGCGGAAGGGTTTAACACGAGGGCAAGCGGCATTTTTTCACATGCCGAGGGGGTTACTTCGATAGCGAGCGGAGAAGGATCGCATGCGGAGGGAGGGTTAACGAGTGCGAGCGGTAGTGCGTCGCATGCGGAGGGGTTTACAACGGGAGCGATCGGCTTTGCATCGCATGCCGAGGGGGACACAACGACAGCGAGCGGTGGTGCGTCGCATGCAGAGGGGCTTGGCACGACGGCAAGCGGAGATCATTCCCACGCGGAAGGACTGAGGACCGACACGAACGACTTTGCAGGAGCGCACATCATGGGGCGCTTCGGTTCCGCAACGGAAGAGTACTCATGGTTTCTGGCGGGCGGAGATGCGGTGACGCCGGACTTGGCGGCCCGAATTTCCGGGCCGGGGGAACAAGGCGTGACCCAGAACGGCTGGCTGGCCGCTCCTGCCGATTACGCCGAGATGTTCGAGATGCGCGACGGAGAGCCGATCGATGTCGGTTATTTCGTTACGTTGGAAGGCGATAAAATCCGCAAAGCGACGTCCTCCGACGACTATGTGTTAGGAATAACAAGCGCAACGCCAGCCTTCATCGCCAACGCGGAGGAGTTAAAGTGGCAAAGCAAGTATATGAAGGACGAATGGGGCAGATTGATTTGGCAGGAAATTTACAGCGAAGAGGAACTGCACCAAGACGGAACGCTGATGCGCCCCGCCCGGACAGAGCAGAGGAAAGTGGTTAATCCGGAGTTCGACCCGGACCGAATCTATATTCCGCGTTCCAAGCGGTCCGAGTGGGTGGCCGTAGGTCTGGTCGGTCAGTTGCGCGTCCGGGACGATGGAACCTGTCGTCCGAACGGGTATTGCCGACCGAACGACGACGGTACGGCTTCGGAATCTCCGTCGGGCTACAGAGTGCTGAAGCGAACGGGACCGAACCAAATTGTCGTCATGCTCGGCATCTGTCCTAAACTTTGGTAAAAGTTTCTGTTCCCCATTCTGCCAATCGTGCGCAAGGGAGGATTTCGTTTTCCTGAAAGCGAATGGTTAACGTATCTGGCGTTGACGGGGGAAGGGATCATCATGGCGAAACTCGTATTTTTTATCGGCGGGGCGGGAGCGGGGAAGACGACGTTGGCGAAAAAGCTGGCGGCCAAGCGGCGGGCAGTGCTGCTGGACATGGATACGCTGCTGAGACCGGCGGCGGAAGCGCTCATGACGCAGGCCGGATTGGACCCGAGCGATCGGGATTCGGCCGAATACAAGCGGCTGTGCCGGGATCTGGGCTACCGGATCACGATGGACGCCGCGCTGGAGAACCTAGAGCTGGGCAACGACGCCTACGTGATCGGTCCCTTTACGAAGGAGACGGAAGACCCGGAATGGATCGGCGCGGAGCTGGCGAAGATTGGGACGGCGGCATCCGCCGTCGAGGTGAAGGTCGTGGTCGTCTATCTGGCCGACCTGGCCGTCTATCGCGAGCGGATCGAGCGCCGGGCGACGGAGCTTGATCGCTGGAAGCTGGAGCATTGGGCCGATTTCAGCCGATCGTTGGCGAAGAGATCGCCGAGATGGCCGCTTCCGGACGGCAGCGTGCTGGATTACGACAATACGGCCCTTCTTGACGAAGAGGGGCTATTGCGGCTGGAAGCGTTTGTTTACGGAACGCCAAACCGGTCTTAACATTAATTAGCCGCCTCCACTTGGACGCGATAAATGAATAGACATCCCGCAAAGGGGCTGACCCCTAAGTAAGGGCGTACAAGATTATCGATGATAAAGAAGGGCATCTATCTCCTGGAGACTGCCTCATACGGTCCTGAAATTACCCTGGTACGGGTTAACCATTCAGATTTCAGGATCGTATAGCATCGGAAGGAGATAGATGCACCTGGCACGCATTCATCGATAATCGTTCTGTACGACTCTATTTGCTTATGGGACCAGCCCCTAAGTCGTTTGTACGCTTTTTCGACAGGCGCCCCCGTCTGGAAACAATTATTTTCGGAAAAAAAACCAGTCTTAAGTCTTATTTGAAACTCGACCTTAACAAATTGAGTATATAATAGTATAGGTATAGTATTTCTAGTAAGGAGGACCGCTTGGACATCGACCCACAACCCAAGATCGTTTCGGATAGGAGCCGGCTATGTTTCAAAACTTGATTGACACATTAATGCAATTTGGCATCTGGGGATTATTTATACACTCTTTCGCCGACGCGATCTTTTTTCCGATTCCCGCCTTTTTCCTGCAAGTGCCCTTAAGCTTGATTCATCCCTCCAACGCATTGTGGCTGGCGACGGCCGGCTACGTGGCGTGTATGCTCGGGACCCCTTTCGGTTACTTGGTCGGCAAGCTGCTGGGACAATCGGTCTTGCATAAATTTCTGAAGAAATCCTGGATCGACAGCGCCACGCGGATGTTCCAGAAGAGCGGAGAAGCCGCGATCCTGATCGGCTCTTTCACCCCGATCCCGTTCAAGGTGTTCACGATCTTGTCCGGGTGCTTGAACTATCCGTTGTGGAGACTGATGCTGTACGCCGCGTTCGGACGCGCGGTCAAGTTCTACGCTGTCGGCTTGCTGTTCTATAGCTACGGCCGGGCCGCCGAAGGCATGGTGAAGGATATTTCCCTCTATATGGCCGCGATTGCGATTCCGCTCGTCGTTATTTTCCTCCTGATCAAGAAGAAAATCGCCAAGAAAAAAGCCTCCCAAGAACCAGCCCAAGCCGTTCAAAGCGAATCGGACTAACGGATAACGGGTAAGATGTAGGGGAACGGGGGGATGACGAATGCCGACGGCCGATGAAGAACGGATCACGCTGCACGGGTTCAACAACTTGACGAAGACGCTCAGCTTTAATATGTACGATATTTGTTATACGAAAACGAAGGATGAACGCGAAGCGTATATCGCTTATATCGACGAACAGTACAATTCGGATCGGCTGACTCATATTCTGAGCACCGTCTCCGACATGATCGGGGCGCACGTGCTGAACACGGCCAAACAGGATTACGTGCCCCAGGGAGCAAGCGTAACCTTGCTCGTCTCCGAAGGGCCGATCGTGGAAGTGCCAGCCGCTTCGTACGAGGAATCGCCCGGGCCGCTGCCGGGCAACGTCGTCATGCAGTTGGATAAGAGCCACGTCACCGTGCACACGTACCCGGAGTACCATCCGAGCGAAGGCATCAGCACGTTCCGCGCGGACATCGACGTCTCGACATGCGGAGAGATATCCCCTCTTAAGGCGCTGAACTATTTGATCAGCTCGTTCGACACCGACATCATGACGATCGACTATCGCGTCAGGGGATTTACGAGGGACATTCACGGCCACAAGCTGTTCATCGACCATAGCATTAACTCTATCCAAAATTACATTCCCGAAGATGTCGTGCGGCAATACGACATGATCGACGTTAACGTGTACCAGGAGCATATTTTCCATACGAAGTGCAAGCTGCGCGAATTCGATCTGAACAATTATTTGTTCGGCTACGGCAAAGACCAGTTGAGTCCGCGGGAGCAAGAGGCGATCACGAGGCAGTTGAAGGCGGAGATGGACGAGATCTTTTACGGAAAAAACAGGACTTGAACCGCCGCGGTGTTGTAGAATAGACGGGATACGATCATGGGGGCGAGAAAAATGGACGACAGTCGCGCGAATCCGGCCGCTGAAGGCCAAGACGGGGATGACGGGAAGAAGCTGAGCCAGGCCGAAGCGATCAAGCGCATTCTGGAGCGCAAGAAGCAAGGGCGCCAAGGCGCGGGCGGGAAGGGCGGCTTCTCGACGGAGACGAAGAAGATGAAGACGCAAATTCACAAGGTGCAAAACAACCAGAAGCGGCGTACGGGCGTCTGATCGCCCTGAGCAAGCCGTTTCGACGCAGAAGGCTTTGTCTCCCGCGGGATCGCGGAGAGACAAAGCCTTCTTTCGACGAGTCGGAAAGTCTAAAATCCGCTATCCTCCAAAGGACGCCGAAGGCGTTATTGCCTGGATGCTGCGCCCGGAGAGGGCGGCGTCGCTTAGAAGTTAAAGTTGTCCGGGTCCGATCCGACCCGCTGGTTGCGGTTAAGGGCGTCGATGGCCGCGACATCTTCCCCGCTGAGTTCGAAATCGAACAAGTCCGCATTACCGATAATGCGTGTCGGCTGAACCGACTTCGGAATCGTGACGATGCCGCTCTGCAGATTCCAGCGCAGCACGATCTGCGCGGCGGTTTTGCCATACTTGGCGGCGAGCGCCTCGATGGCCGGGTCCTTCAGCACGAGCCCTTGGGCCAAGGGGGACCAGGCTTCGATCTGAATCCCTTTGGATTGGGCGAACTCGCGGAGCTCGACCTGTGTCAAGTACGGGTGCAGCTCCACTTGGTCGACCGCGGGAACGATTTCCGCTTCGGCAAGCAAGTCTTCGAGATGGTGGACGTGGAAGTTGCTGACGCCGATCGCCCGGACTTTGCCCGACTTGTAAATATGCTCGAGCGCTTTCCACGTGTCTTTGTACTTGCCTTTGACCGGCCAATGGATCAGATAGAGGTCCAGATAGTCGAGGCCCAGCTTCTTCAGGCTGAGGTCGAACGCGTCCAGCGTCGACTGGTAGCCTTGATCGGAATTCCACACCTTGGACGTGACGAACAGTTCTTCGCGAGGCACCGAGTATTCGCGGATCGCTTCCGCGATCGCTTGTCCGACGCCTTCCTCGTTCCGATAGATCGCCGCCGTATCGATGCTGCGATAACCGTGCTTGATGGCCGTTTTTACCGAATCGACGACTTCGTTTCCTTCTTGGACTTTGAATACGCCCAGTCCGAACCATGGCATATGTACGCCGTTGTTCAGCGCTACCGAGTCTTGCAGATGAGAGGCTGTCGTATAGCTCATGATCAATGTCCTCCAATTCGTATGGGAATAGATTATATTTCTAGTATACGCAAGCAGCCGAATAAATTCAAAACGACGGAATTCCGCATGGACGGCAATGCCCGCTTGTCCGCCGGACCGCTCCGAGGGTATAATGAATGTGTGACTTAGCTTTTTGCGAATAAATTAGTCCAGTGAATGAAATAATTGGCGGATGCAGCGTCGGCGCGAAAACTCGTTCCGGCTTATCTCTCCCTGACAGATATCCGCCGCAGGGCAGGAGGAACGGAAGTCGTGCACGTTAAAGGAAATCTGCAATTGATGAAAGAGATCAACACGGCGATGATCATGAATCTGCTTCACCGGGAAGGGCGCATGACCCGGGCGGAGCTGGCGAAGATCACCAAGCTGAGCGCGACGACAGTATCCGCGCTGATCGAAGAGCTGATCGGGAAAAACTTCGTCGAAGAGATCGGGGAGAAGCCGTCCGCCGGAGCGGGGAGGAAAGCGATCACGCTGCAGATCAACAAAGACGGCGGTTACGTGATCGGCATTTCTTTTGGCAACCGGTATTTGATCTGCGCCGTGTTGAACCTGCACGGTCAGCTGATCTCCGAGTACAAGACGAAGATCGCGTTCGGCAACGATTCGCTGGCGGAGCAGATTCATTCCGCGCTGCGGGAGTGCATGGATCAAGCCGAGTCGGTTCGATCCGAGCGGATCAAGGGAATCGGCATCTCGACGCCCGGCATTATCGACGAGCAGGAAGGCACCGTCCTGTTCTCGAGCTTGCTGAGGCTGACCAATTTCAACTTGAGAAGACAGGTGGCGGCTTTCTTCCCGGACGTGCCGATCAAGATCGTTAACGATTCCAACGCGGCCGCCTTCGCGGAGCATTATTCCGGAGCGGGGAAAGACAAGAGCAGTCTCGTCTACTTCACGATTAACGAAGGCATCGGCGCGGGAATCATTCTGAACGGTCAGATTCATTCGGGCTACCGGGGCTCGGCCGGAGAAATCGGACATATTCCGGTGGATTCCCAAGGGGAGATCTGCAGTTGCGGTCAGCGCGGCTGCGTGGAGACCGTATTGACGAGTCCTTTTATCTTGAAAAGGTGCCAGGACGCGGCCGGAGAGCTGGGTGTCGGCGTTCCTGCCGACTTCGAAGAGGCGCTTGCCCGGTACGATGACGGAGAAGCGTGGCTGGAGCCGATCTTCGACCGGATTCTCGACGTATCGCGGCTGATGATCGCGAGCGCCGTCAACTTCATGAGCCCCGAGGCCGTCATTATCGAAGGCTGGATGAACCGCTCCGCAAAATTTTCCGACAAGCTCTCGGACGCCCTGGAGAAGTTTCCTTTTCCGTTCCCGTTCACCCGGGATCGGGTACTGCAGGCGTCGTTCGGAGACAAAGGAGCTTTGTACGGCTCCGCAACGATCATGTTGCAAAAAATATTCAGCGCATCCGTTCTGGACTAATTGGGAGGTCATACACATGAGCAACAAAGTTTACGCAGGCATCGATCTGGGCGGGACGAAAATTCTCGCGCTTTTGCTGGACGAGCAAGGAGACGTCGTCTACCGCTCGGAAACCGCCACACAGGCGCACGAAGGGGCGGAAGCCGTTATCGGCCGGATGGTCGGACTGATTAAGGACAGCTTGACTTCCGAACGCGAGCTTGCAAGCATCGGCGTCGCGACGGCAGGCACGTTAAACGCGAGAGAAGGCATCGTCGCATACGCGGCGAATCTGGGCTGGAACGATATCCCCTTGGGCAAGCGGCTGGAGGAAGAGTTCGGCGTGCCCGTCAGCCTGGAGAACGACGCCAACGCGGCGGCTTACGGAGAGTGGGCGGCAGGCGCGGGAAAAGGCACGCAAAACTGTGTGTACGTGACCGTATCGACGGGAATCGGAGCGGGCATCGTCAGCTCGGGCCGTCTCATTCGCGGCAGAGATAACAGCGCGGGCGAGTTGGGTCATATTACCGTCGATATGAACGGTCCCCGCTGCACCTGCGGCAATGTAGGCTGTCTGGAGCTATACGCCTCCGGAACGGCAATTGCGAGAAACGCCGGGAAGCTGGCCGCCGAATATCCCGAGAAAGCCGCGGCGCTGCTCGGCAAAGCCGGGGGCGCAGCGCTGACCTCCCGCCATGTCGCGGAAGCCGCAGCCGAAGGCGACGAGCTGTCCCAGCGCGTGCTGAGAGAAGCCGGTCAGGCGCTGGGCAACGGCATGGTCACCATCATCCACGTCATGAATCCGGAAGTGGTTGTCATCGGAGGAGGCGCCGCGAACATCGGCGCAGCGCTGTTCGACCCGATGCACGAAGCGATCGCCGACCACTGCATCTCCTCGATGGCGGCGGGCGTCCGCTTCGTTAGCCCGACGTTGGGCAAGGAAGCCGGAGCCGTCGGCGCGGCGCTGCTCGTCGGGCAATAGTCGGGCAATAGGAGCAGCCGATGGGGCTGTCCCATTGGGACAGCCCCATGCGGGCCTTCGCGCGAACAAGCGGAAGGAGGAGGCGGGCAGGATGGCGATTCCGAACAACGCGGAAGTTCCGAAAGAGAAGTTCCCGATGGCCAAGCAGTATCCGATCTACGTCGCCGACACGGTCGGCGTCAACTCCCTCTACCAGAAGATGCATTGGCACGACGTGCTCGAAATCAATCTGATCAAGTCGGGCACCGGTCATTACATCATTAACGGGCAGACGTTCGAATTCGGTCAGGGCGACATTCTGCTGATCAACTCGAACGATCTTCATTGCGCTTACGAGACCGAAGGGCTGGTCATGCTGATCGTCTCCTTCGATCCCGCATGGCTGCACGGGCATCTTCGCTACGATCCGGACATTTTGTCCCCGTTTAAGGAGATGGGTCTTCGATTTGCGAACTTGCTGGAGCGGAACCATCCGTCTCTGGAAGGTCTGCGCCGAACGTTGCTCGATCTGCAAGAGGAGCATGTGGAGCGGCGTCCCTCGCACGTCTCGCTGGTGTACTCCCATCTGCTTCGTTTTCTGGCGCAGGTCAATCGCGATTTTCGGATGGACGATGTCCGCAAACCCGAGAAGAAGATGAATCCCGAGCAATTGCAGAAAGTGCGCAAGGTCATCCATGCGATGGAGCAGCATTTCGCGCATCCTTGGACGTTGGACGAACTCGCCTCCCTCGTCTACTTAAGCCCCTCTCGTTTCAGCGATATTTTCCGCCGTGCGGCGGGCATCTCTCCCCTGGAATATTTGATTCGCATCCGTCTCGAACACGCAGTCGCGCTGCTCGACACGACCGATCTGAAGATTACGGAGATCGCGATGGAATGCGGCTTCCGGACGCTGTCCAACTTTAATCGCCTGTTCAAGCAGCACCTCGGTTCCTCCCCTCGGATCACCAAAAACAGAATGTTCAATTCACAGTAGGATTGAGTCGGTTTTCAAGCGTATAGGCGGAGAATCCGCCTTTTTTTGCTTTTAAAATACAAGAAGAAAGCAGGCAATCGGATCGGCATCGCTTCTTGAACGGCAGCGATGCGATCTATCGAGGAACGGGGGGTTCAGATGGACATATCGGGTAGAAGAAAAAACGAAACCGCTTACGCGAAGCCCGGTACGGCGAGAAGATTCCTGAGGCAGTGGGACATTCAACTGATGGCGCTGCCGGCGATGCTGTTCGTGTTCGTCTTCAGCTACATCCCGATGTACGGCGTGCTGACCGCTTTTCAGGATTACAGCTTGTTCAGGGGATTTCTGGGCAGCCCGTGGGTCGGCTTCAAGCATTTCGAGGCGTTCTTCCGCGCACCGGTGTTCTGGGATGTCATGCGCAACACGCTCGTCATCAGCTCGCTTAAGCTGCTGATTGGATTTCCGGCGCCGATCCTGCTCGCTCTGATGCTGAACGAGGTGCGCAGCCGCGTATTCAAGCGAACGGTGCAGACGATCAGCTATTTGCCGCATTTCTTGTCTTGGGTTATCGTAGCGGGCTTCGTCTCCTCGCTTCTGTCCACGGACAACGGCAGCCTTAACCTGCTGCTGCAGAAGCTGAACTGGATCGAGGAGCCGATCAACTTCCTGTCGATGCCGGAATACTTCTGGTCGATTCTTGTCGCGACGGGCGTGTGGAAGGAGATCGGCTTCGCCTCGATCGTCTATCTGGCGGCCATCGCGGGAGTCGATCCGCACCTGTACGAAGCGGCTTCGATCGACGGAGCGGGCAAGCCGAGGCAGATGTTCTCGATCACGCTGCCGTCCATCGTTCCGGTCGTCGTCGTGTTTCTGATTCTCGCGATCGGCAATCTGCTGAACGCCGGCTTCGAAGATATTTTGCTGCTCGCGAGCAACCCGATTCTCCGGGACGTCAGCGACGTCATAGACACCTACGTGTACCGGATCGGAATCGAGAACTCGCGCTACTCCTACGCGACGGCAGCGGGATTGTTCAAAGCCATCATCAGCGTCGGATTGCTCGCCGGGGCCAATTACTGGGCCAGAAGATCCGGCAACAGCCTGTGGTAATCGCGGCGGCCGCCGGGAAGGGGAGGAATTGCACATGAAGCTGTCAACCGGCGATCGGGTTTTCGTCGCCGCCATCTATATCGCGCTTGCCGTCGTAGGATTTACCGCTTTCTATCCGTTCTGGAACGCGGCGGTCGTCTCCTTCAATTCGGGGGCGGATACGCTGAAGGGCGGAATTACTTTCTGGCCTCGTGCGTTCACGCTTGAAAATTATCGGGTCGTGTTCGAGGACGCGCGCCTGATAGACGGGTTCGTCATCTCTATCTTGCGAACGCTCGTCGGGACGGTCTGTTCGATTGCCGCGACGGCGGTATTCGCCTACAGCATGACGAAGAAGGAGCTGATCGGGCGCAAGGCGTACATGGTGGCGTGCATCGTCACGATGTACTTCAGCGGCGGGCTCATTCCCAGCTACCTGCTCATCCGCGAGCTCGGCCTGATGAATTCGTTCTGGGTCATGGTCGTGCCGGGACTGATCAGCGTGTGGAACATGATCGTGTTCAGGACCTTTTTCGCGGGCTTGCCCGCGGGCCTGGAGGAGTCTGCGAAAATCGACGGATGCTCGAACTGGGGCATTCTCGTCCGCATCGTTCTGCCGCTGTCCGGCCCGGTCCTGGCGACGCTGTCGCTGTTCACGGCCGTCTATCACTGGAACGACTGGTTCGCCCCGAGCATCTACATTACGAACGCGGACCTGCTGCCGATCCAGACGAAGCTCCAGCAGATTCTCAATTCGAACATCATGCACGAGCAGTTGGCGCAGATGGACAGCTCGGCAAGCAGCCATATGGGCCGAATGCGCTCGGTCACGACGAAGTCTCTGTCCATGGCCACGATGATGGTGGCTACGGTTCCGATCCTCTGCGTCTATCCGTTCGTGCAGAAATACTTTGTGAAAGGCGTCCTGATCGGATCGTTGAAGGAATGACCAAGGGTTCAAAAGCTTGCGCTTTTAACCATAGATAATCATTCGAAGGGAGTCATGGCCATGGCATTTCGGAAGAGAGCATTGCATCTGGCGCTCGCGGCGGCGTTGACGGGAACGGCAGCATTGACGGGCTGCGCGAAAAACGAGGGGGCTTCTTCGTCCCCGTCCCCGGGGAGTTCCGCCCCGCCGGCAAGTTCGGCCTCGGAGGAGGCGGGCGCGGGATTTGCGCTGGGTGAACAGCCGATCGAATTTTCGTTCTACGGACATTACGACTGGTACACGATGCCGCCCTGGGGCGAGGATTTGGCAACGAAATGGATCAAGGAGAACAAGAAGGTTAACGTCGTGCCCGTCAGCTCGGGCGGCAACGCGAAGCAGAAGCTGAGCACGATGATCGTCTCCGGGGAGCTGCCCGACGTGATCTGGATGGAGCGGGGGGCTGACGTGGAGAAGCTTCGTTCCGAAGGAATGCTCGTGCCGTTCGACGATTATCTGGACAAATATCCGAATTTGAAAAAGTGGGCGGGCGAATCGACGCTCGACATGCTGCGCTCGCCCGACGGCAAGATCTATCAGTTTCCGAACTGGTACACGACGCAGCCGAACGGCAATTCGGGCTACTTGGTCAACAAGAAGATCTACGAGGAGCTCGGCTCGCCAAGCCTGGAGACGACGGACGACTTGTACGCATACTTGCGGCAGGTGAAGGAGGGCTATCCGGACGTCGTGCCGTTCGAAGTCGGCCAGGGAGCGGAAGGCATCGATATTCTGACGTCGGCGTTCGCGGAAAACCGTCCGTATCTGTACAGCAGCCTGCATATGTTGGCGGTGCCGTCCGGCGATCGATTGACGTCCGTGTTTGCCGACCCCGTGTTCCGCGAGACGCTGCAATTCGCGAACAAGCTGTACCGGGAGAAGCTGATGACGCAGGACGCTTTCACGCAGAAGCTGGAGCAGGTCGAGCAGAAGGTCGTGACGGGCAAGATCGCCGTCTATGCCGCTTCCAGCCCGACGGAGTTCGGCTCCAAAGGCAACGCGGCGCTGTCGTCGGAGGATCCGAGCGCGGGCTACATCATCGTATGGCCGGTTCATAAGGCGGGGCTGGATCGCAACAAGATTTTCCCCGGCGACTACAAGCAGTTGGGATGGAACGTCAGCGTCATTACGAAGGCGGCGAAGGACCCCGAAGCGATCTTCGCTTTCCTGGATTGGTTTACGGGCCCGGAAGGGCAGCGCACGATCATGTGGGGACCGGAAGGCCTGTATTGGGAAGGAACGGACGACGAGGAGGCTCCGCTGTTCACCGACAAGTTCACGAGCGATTCGCAAGGACGCGACGAACTGATGAACTCGACGGTCAACTTCCAATGGAACGGCAATACCGTGTACGTGGATCGGTCGAAAACGAAGTTCGAATCGACGCTTCCGCCGGAAAAACGCAACTGGGAAACGCGCTGGCAGACGGAAATCACGTGGAAGACGCAATACAACACGACGGAGTTCGTGAATCTCGCTCCCGCCGGAGATTCCGACGAAGGCATCATCTCGCAGAGCGTCATCGAGATCTATGAAAAGGCGAAAGCCAAAGCGGTCATCGGGGCCAAGTCGGAAGACGAAGTGCTGGCCATTCTCGACCAGGCGGAGAAGGACGCTCAGAAAGCCGGCTACGATCGCTTGCTGGAGTATAAAACGAACAAGTGGCGCGATAATTTGCAAATGCTTAACCCTTAAGCGGATTAAAATACGAACAGACATAGGAGAGAACCTACTTGGCTTATTATTTGGGCATAGACGGAGGAGGCAGCAAAACGTTGGCCGTCGTCGCCGACGCAGAAGGACGGATCGTCGGCCGCGGCCGCAGCGGCTGCGGCAATCATCAGCTGGGCGCCGCGCTGGCTGAGCGGAATATCGCGGAAGCCGCGGCAGGCGCTATGCGGGAGGCGGGGCTGGGCCTTGCGGATATTCGCTTCGCGACGTTCGGCCTGGCCGGAGCGGACCGCGAAGCGGACTATCGCGTCCTGCGCCCGATGATCGCTCGGCTCGGCTTCGAGAGCCACGCGATCGTCTGCGACACGGTCATCGGCTTGCGGGCCGGCACGAGACAGCCGGACGGCGTCGTGCTTGTCTGCGGCAGCGGGACGAATTGTTACGGGATCAACCGTCGCGGCGAGGAGTTTCAGGTTGGCGGCTTCGGCTACGCCTTCGGAGACTTCGGCGGGGGCAGCGAATTGGCCGTGGAAGTGTTCCGCTCGGTCATTCGCTCCTGGGAAGGCCGGGAGAGCGCCACGCTGCTGACGGACGCGACGATCCGCGAGCTGGGCTACGGCTCCGTGGACGCCATGTTTCATGGATTTCTGGACGAGGGGCGAGAGATTCCGCACCGGTTGGCCAAGCTGCTCTTCGAGGTCGCGGAGAAGGATCGGGTCGCCCGCGTCATCTTGGAGAGACAGGGCGCCGAGCTGGGCAAGGCGGCGGGCGCGGTTATTCGAAAGCTTGGCATGGAAGAGGACCGCTTCGATCTCGTCTTGATCGGCAGCATCCTTACCCGGGGCGATAACCGATACGTCGTTCCCTCCATCGAGCGGGAGATCCGGGCGATCGCGGAACGCTGCACGTTGCGGACGCTGGAGACGGAGCCGGTCGCGGGAGCGATTCTGCTGGCGTTGGAGCGGTCTGGCGCGCTCGTCTCGGATCGCGTCTACGACAATTTGAATCGGTCTCTGGCCGTTAGAGAGGAGAAGCCTGCATGAGCGCGAAGCTGAAGGTCGCCGTCATCGGCGGCGGATCGTCGTATACGCCCGAACTGATCGAAGGCTTCATCTCCAATTACGAGACGTTCCCCGTCTCGGAGATCGCGCTTGTCGACATTCCGGAAGGCAGGCGCAAGCTGGACATCGTCGGCAGCCTCGCGCAGCGAATGATTGCCAAATCCGGCCTGCCGATCGAAATCAAGCCGACGCTCGACCGGCGTTCGGCACTGGACGGCGCGGCCTATGTCTCAACGCAGATGCGGGTAGGGCAATTGGACGCCCGCGCGCGGGATGAGGCCATTCCCCTGAAGTACGGGATGATCGGCCAGGAGACGACCGGCCCCGGGGGCATGATGAAGGGGCTGCGCACGATTCCCGTGCTGCTAGACATTTGCAGGGAGATGGAGGAGCTGTGCCCCGAGGCATGGCTGCTGAACTTCACCAACCCGGCCGGCATGGTAACGGAAGCGATCCTTAAGCATTCCCGCATTCGTTCGATCGGGCTGTGCAACTCTCCGATCGCGGCGTACAAGTGGCTGTCGTCCCTGTATTCCGTCCCGGCCGACCGGATCTATTGCGAATTCGTCGGCCTGAACCATCTGCACTGGATCAGCCGGATCGAAGTCGACGGCCGACCCAAGCTCTCCGAACTGCTGGACGAAAGCGCGGAATACACGGCCAAGAACGCCTCCCCTTACGCGTGGAACTCGGCTCTCGTTCGTTCTCTCGGCGCGATTCCGTCCTACTACTTGAAATATTTCTATTTGCAGCGGGAGATGCTGGAGGAGCAGCAGGCGGCCGCCCTTCGAGGCGAGACGCGCGCGGAGACGGTCAAACGGCTCGAAGACGAGCTGTTCCGGATCTACGAGAATCCCGATCTGGCCGAGAAGCCGAAGCAGCTTGAACAGAGGGGAGGAGCGTATTACTCCGAGGCGGCCGTTAATCTGATGAACGCCCTTCACAACGGAAGCGGGGAGATTCAGACGCTGAACGTGCGCAACGGGGGCATTCTGGATTTTCTCCCCGACGATGCGTGCATCGAGACGAATTGCCGCGTCGGCAAGCAGGGACCCGAGCCTCTGCCCGTGACGGCGGTTCCTCCTGCGGTCAGAGGGCTGATCGCCGCGGTGAAAACCTATGAGCGGCTGGCGATCGAAGCGGCGGTGACGGGAGACAGGAGGACGGCTTTGCTGGCGTTGGCGCATCATCCCCTCGTCCCTTCCGCCAACGATGCAGAGCGGCTGCTGGAAGAGATGCTGCAGGCGAACAGGGCGTATTTGCCGAAGTTTTTTCCTTGAGGGAGGAGAGGGGGATAACTCAATGTTGTCAGGTTAAGCTCGAGGCACATAACGCCAAGGCTAATAAAGTGTCTTGACGGCATGCGCTCGGAACCGGCGGGGAGGCCTCAAGGCCAATAAAGTGCCTTGGCGGCATGCGCCCGGAACCGGCGGGGAGGCCCCGAGGCCAATAAAGTGCCTTGGCGGTATGCGCCCGGAACCGATGGAGAGGCCCCTAGGCCAATAAAGTGCCTTGGCGGCATGCGCCCGGAACCGGCGGGGAGGCCTCAAGGCCAATAAAGTGCCTTGGCGGCATGCGCCCGGAACCGGCGGGGAGGGCCCAAGGCCAAAAATGTGCCCTGGCGGTATGCGCTCCGAGGGGCGAAGGGCCATACCTCTTAACCTGACAACATGGGAGGATAACTAGGGGAGCGCTTCGCCGTTCCCCTTACGAGAGGGGGCGAGCCGTATCCGATTCGTTGTTTCCCTGATGTGACGCGGACGGCTCATCTGCTTCTTCGTTCTCGTGACGCGACTCGGGAGGCACCTCTGCACCGTCGTCCCTTTTAGGCGATGCGGGAAGCGCATCCATTTCATCATGAAATAGAAACGTAAGCGTTGACAGCGAATGGCATACCCCGTACTATATAATTAGTCCAGTGGACTTATTAATTAAGCGATATTCAAAGGAGAGGTCTGACATGGAGATCAGAAAGACGTTGGGCACGGTTCTAACTCTGGCACTTATCCTTGTTCTTGCGGCTTGCGGAGGCGGCGGCAAAGAGAAACAGACGGCTTCGGGCGGCGACGCTCCAAGCTCTGCGAACGCATCTCCCGCATCACCGGATGCTTCGCCGGTCACATCGGCGGAATCTTCGGATGCGCAGTTGGAAGGAGATTTCGAAATCCAATACTTCGTCGGAGGATACGGGGACGCTTGGTGGAAAGACGTCATCGCCCAATTCCAGGAGCTCCATCCGAACTTGAAGATCAAGCAGTCCGCCGGACCGAAGATCAACGAGCAGATGAAGCCGAGATGGATTCAAGGAAGCCCTCCGGACGTCGTGTACATTGACGGCGCAGGCTCGAATCCGCGGCAGATGATCGAGGACGATCAGCTTCTCGATCTGTCCGATTGGATCGGCCAAGCGACGAACGTCGACGGGGAGAAAATTCTGGACGTCATGATCGCGCAGCCGGAGCAATACGGCGGCAAGACGTACAATATCCCGCTCGTGTTCGGCTCCTACGGGACGTTCTACGATAAGGCGCTGTTCGCGAAGAACGGCTGGGAAGCGCCGTCGACCTATGAGGAATTCCTGACGCTCAGCGAGAAAATCAAAGCCGCAGGCATCAGCCCTTACATTCATACGGGCGTCTATCCCGACTATATTCTCGGAGGCTTCCTCTATCCGGCGATCATCTCGGCCAACGGGGACGACGGACAGATTTTGCAAGACATGGGCGACATGAAGGAAGGCGTCTTCGCCAGCGAGCCCGTCATGAAGGCGCTTAACCAGCTTGCCGAGACCGGTTCCAAAGGCTTCATCGACCAAGGAGCGCCGGCGCTGAACCATACCGATTCGCAAATGCTGTTCCTGCAGCGCAAAGCCGCGATGATCCCGAACGGCCTGTGGCTGGAGAGCGAGATGAAGAACGATGCACCGGCCGATTTTGAATACGGGTTCGTCCCTTCGGTGACGCAATCCGCAGGGGGCAAGTACGTGGCTCTCCCTTACACGAGCACGATGGCCGTGGCGAAGAAAGCGAAAAATCCGGAAGCGGCCAAAGCGTTTATCCAGTTTATTTTCACGAAGCAAGCTTCCTTGAACTGGGCCGAGAAGACGGGCGCCCTCATGAACGTGAAGGTCGATCTCGAATCGTCCAGCGCCGGGGACACGGCGAAGAACGCCATGAAATATTACAGCAGCGACAACACGCTCGTAGCGCCGGTCGTCGTCTTCAATGCCGACGTGTTCAAAGTGATGTGCGACGCGACGGTAGCGCTGTCGGTCAACAAGATTACGCCGGAGCAATGGGCGGAGCGCGTCGAGGCCGCAGCGGCCAAAGCGAGAAAATAAAACCGCCCGGCTGAACGAAGCCGGAGAATGATCAACCGCCAATAAGCCGATCGCCGGACGGTCGCGCTTATTGGCGTTCGGTCTTCCGCAGCGTACCGGAAAGGAGAATAAGCCGATGTCCCGTCAATTGCAGAGAAAGCTGTTCATCGCGGCGTTTCTCGTTCCTACTTTTTTGTTTTTCAGCGTGTTCGTGCTGTACCCGGTCGCCAAAGGGGCTCATATCTCCCTGTTCGATTGGTCCGGGAGCTCGGAGCATATGACTTACGTCGGCTTGGACAATTTCAAGGAGATCGTCCGCGATCCCATCGTGTGGAAGGCAATCGGCAACGATTACTTCCTCGTGCTCGGCAAAACGATCGGAATCGTCCTGCTGGCCACCTTCTTCGCGGTAGCGGTGACCCGATTGCGAATCCGGGGAGCTTCCTTTTTTCGCATCGCCTTCTTTATTCCGAACATCATCTCCATCGTGGTGATCGGCGTGCTGTGGAGATTCGTCTACAACCCGAGCATCGGCTTTCTGAATTCGTTCCTGTCGCTGTTCGCGTCCGAGCCGGTGAACCGTCCTTGGCTGGGAGAAGAGGGGACTGCACTGTGGTCGATTCTGTGGCCTTCGATCTGGGCGGGAATCGGGTTTTATTTCCTGCTGCTGGTCGCGGCCATCATGGGCATTCCCGCCTCGTTGTACGAAGCCGCGGAGATCGACGGGGCCAAGCAAGGACGCCAATTTTGGACGATCACGCTTCCTCTCGTCTGGGAGCAGGTTAAAGTGAGCATTCTGCACATCGTCATGACGACGCTGAACGGTTCGTTCGTGATGGTGCTGCTCATGACGGAAGGGGGGCCCGACAATTCGACGCAGGTGCTCGGTTCGTATTTGTACCAGATGGGCTTCCGGCAATTCCATATGGGATACGCCGCCGCGCTCGGGGTAGTCATCCTGATCGTGTCCTTGCTCACGACGCTAGTCCTGCAGCGCCTGCTGCGACGGGATACGGTCGAATACTCATAATAAGGAGGCATCCCCATGCTGAATCAACCTTCCAGAGCGCTTAAGGCGGTTGCCTTCCTGATCCTGTCCGTATGGGCCGCCGCCGTGCTGTATCCGCTGCTCTGGACGTTCCTGAGCGCATTGAAGGACAATCCGCAATTTCTGGTGAACAAGCCGTGGGCGCTCCCGGAGACGCCGCTGTTGTGGAAACATTTCACCTACGTCTGGCAGACGTACAACTTCGGGAGTTATTTCATGAACTCGGTGCTCGTTACCGTCGCCAGCTCGATCGCGGCGATCGTTCTGTCGGCTTCGACCGCCTATGTCTTCTCCCGGTTCGAATTTCGCGGGAGCCGACTGCTGTACGTCGCGTACTTGTCCGCGATGATGATTCCGCTCATCCTGGGATTGATCCCGCTCTTCTTCCTGTTGGACGATTTCGGACTGATCAACAAGCTGGGCGGACTGACGATCGTCTATACCGCTTGGGCGATTCCGTTCGGGGTTTTCGTTCTGGGCGGATTCTTCAAGTCGCTGCCCAAGGAATTGGAGGAGGCTGCGTACATAGACGGGGCGGGCTACTTCCGGACTTTCTTCCAGATCATGCTGCCGATGGCCAAGTCCGGCCTCGTGACCGTGACGATCGTGAACGCGCTGAATAACTGGAACGAGTATATTATGGGAACGGTGTTCATCAACGATCCGACGCAATATACGCTGCCTGTCGGCATTGCGATCATGCAGGCGGAGATGCAGTACCGCACGGAATGGGGGCCGCTGTTCGCGGGTTTGCTGATCTCGATGGCCCCCGTGCTGCTCATGTACATGTTTTTCCAGCGGCAGATCGTCTCGGGCCTGACGGCCGGCGCAGTCAAATAAGGCGGGCCGGCTGCCGGATGGGACTGTCTCATAAGTAAGGGCGTACCAGATTATCGATGAAAAAAAGAAGGGCATCTATCTCCTGGAGACTGCCTCATACGGTCCTGAAACCACCCTATCACGGGTTTACCCAATCAGGTTTCAGGATCGTATAGCATCGGAAGGAGATAGATGCCCATTACCTTGCATCCATCGATAATCTTTTTTGCTCACGGTCAGGTAAAGAACAAGAAGTTCGTAGGAAGCTTGCGAAGCTGGCCGTCGGACGGATTGTTGAGGACGCGCCCGTTCCAGACGAGAGACGTCGAGCCGCCGCCGTCGAGGTTGTAGCCGTTGATCGCCCCGAAGCGCTTCAGCAAAATTTGCATCTCCGCCAGCGTCGCGCCCGAGCTGCCTTTCTCGTTGTAGCCGTCGACGACGAGGAACAGCAGCTGGTCGTCCTTGTAATTGGCGATGACCGTGCGCGGAGCCCGTTTCGGGCTTGTCTGCCACTTGGCCGGAATTTCCGCGGATCGCCCGTTCTGCAGCAGAATCGGCACGAAAGAAGCGCCGAACTTCGGGCTCTTCGCGTCGAGCTGCGACTTGTTCGAGAATTTGCCGCCGATCAGCTTGTTGCTCTCGTTCATGCCGACGAAGAACAGGTCCCTGTATGTCGGCTGGAACCCGCCTACGTATTCGCCGTCGACGATCGTCGTTCCGAGCGGATACCGCTTGCCGCCGCCGTCCGCGAAGCCGCCGCCGTTGATCCCGATGGCGGCTTTGTACCGTTTGACCGCCTCGAGCGTCGTTTCCGCCCCGCCTTGAACGTCCTTGCCGAGCACGAGCTTCATGGCGTCTTCCTTCTTCAGCTTGATTTTCAGCGCGTAGCCATTGAAGTGCTGGGTGTTCAAGGAGAACAATTGCGCCGTCAGCTTGTCCGAACTCATCGTGGAAGCCGGCTTGCCAAGCTTGCTCGTAATGCGCTTGTCGTAGATTTGATAAGGCCGCGCGGCCTGCTTGGAGGCGACGTCAGCTATCTGATTCATGTCGGCGTTCGTCTTATTGTACAGAGCGATCTGCTTCTTGATCGATTGGCCGGTGCCTTGGGCCAGAAGCTCGGCCTGACTCAAGCCGTCCCTCACCGGAGCGGTGTCGGCGCTCAGATCGGACGATCGCGCTTCATGCGCCGGGTAAGCCGAGTCGGTCAGAGTAAGCGCGACGTTCGAGACGAGCACCCAGGCCAGCAGACCGAGAAAAGGAGCGGTCGCCAGGAGCAGCGTCCGGTTCATCGATCGGATGGAGGCGCTGCTCATTTCAGCACGTCCAAACTCTTCTTCAGCTCGTTAAGCTGCTTTTTCACTTCCGCCAACTGCGTGTATAGCTTGTTGCTGTTGTCGGTTTTCGTATCGGCGTTGTCCTTGGCGAAGGTGAGCAGCTCGTTTAACGTCTGCACCTGGCCGTCCAACTGCGCCATTTGCTCCTGAAAACCGGCCTCGAGCTCCGCGATCCGACTCTCGTAATCTTTCTGCATTGCCGCGATCTGTGCGGCGGTCTGTCGTTCCAGATTAGCGGACACCTGCTGCTGAATCCGGTCGGAATACCATTTCGTTCCGTAGACGCCCCCGGCGATCAGGGCCATCCACAATAGGACGAAGAAGAGCGCAGCGCCCTTGCGCCTGCGCCTGGACGATCTCTCTCTGTAAGTGTCGGCAGGTACGGTCTGGTTTGTCTCCACTCCCAATTCTCTCATCTCTCTTTTGCTTGCACCTCTCTTGTTGTCTATCGATATCCGCAGACTTCAGAATAGCTTGTCGAATTATGAACGCAGAACAAGCCGTAAAGTTGCTCCCGTCATGGGATTGTAACATACTTTCGAGCGGAAGATGTCGTTCGGGACGGAATAGGTTGTTGCCAATAAGTTCATCTTGTCCGGCCGGAATTCAGTCCTTCCCGCCGCGCGGGGCGCGCCGGAAGCCGAAGACCTTTACGTGCACGAGCCATTTGCTGACCCAGTACGACGCGATATACAGCACGATGAAGACGACGAGAAGCGGGCGGAACAGCAGCCAGCAGGCGACCCAGAGGAGAAGAATTTGCCAGGGCTTCATTCTCTTGAGGAAGTTCGGGAGCAGCAGGATCCGGTAAAACCAGTACGATTTCTGCAGCGTCTCCAAGTATTCGTCGCGCGTTTGCTGGTTGTCGGGATCCAGGCGAACCGCGGCGCTCATTCGCTCCAGCGCCTGCTTATAGTCGCTTCTCTGATCGGCCGCCCAGCCGGTGTAGAGCAGCACTTGCACGTTCTCCGGCTCTTCTCTCAGCGCGGTCCTTTCCGCTTCCATGGACGCGTTGTACTCTCCGGACAGCGCGGCCGCGTACGAATAAACCGCGTAGCTCTCGGCGGAATGGTCCAAGGCGACGGCTTGCAGGAGCAGGTCCCTGGCTTCAGTTACGTTTTTCGACATCAGCAGGTACTGGGCCTTTAAACGATAGATATAGCCATCTTCCGGAAATAACCGCAGCATCTCCTCGGCGGTTCGCTTGAACGGCTCCCAATTTTCTCGCTCGTAATAGACGAACAGCCGGGTTTTCCACGCCAGCTCCGATTCGGGATCCCGCGCAAGCGCCTCTCCGCTCCAATGGAGCGCCTTGTCCATGTCGAGAAATCGGTATACGTAGGCCAGCCAAGCAAGCGCCTCGGCATTGTCCGGATCCTGCCGGATCCATTCCTCCGCTTCGCTCAGGGCGTCCTTATACCGCTCCCAAGAGAGTAACTGCAAGATTTTATTCAAATACGGATGGCGGACTTGAAGGTGTTCCACCGGCGATTCCTCCTCAACGCAGCCTATGCTCTTTCATATAATCCAGCACTACCTGATAGTCTTTGTTCGAGTCGCTGAAGGTGGCGTAGTTTTTGGCCGTTTGAAACCACTCCAGCGTGGAAGGCTTTCTTTGTTTCAAGCTTTGCAAGAGATCGTCGTTCGTGATCGGTTGGATGCTGCCGGATTGCAGCGATCTCCGAAGAGCCGATTGCGTTGCCTCGTCCACGAGCCGGTTCAAGTCCGCCCCCGAGAAAAGGTTCGTCTGCGACGAAAGCTTGCGGAAGTCGAGCTCCTGCTGCGGTTTTCCCGACGTTTTCAGCCGCAGGATCGTTTCCCGTTCCGCTGCGCCGGGAGGGGCGACGAAAGCCAATTGGTTGAACCGTCCGGGCCGGCGCAGGGCCGTGTCCAAGTACCAGGGCGTATTCGTTGCCCCGATGACAAATACCTCTTGATTAAAGGAGTGCAATCCGTCGAGTTCGATCAGCAGTTGGTTAACGAGCATGCGTTCATGATGCTGGCGCATCTGGTGGCGGCTGCCCCCCAGCGCGTCCAACTCGTCGATAAACAGTACGCAAGGCTTCTCCGCGCGCGCCTTCTCGAACAGATCGTGCAGGTTGTGCTCGCTCTCTCCGATATACATCGATAGAATCGCCTGCAATTCGAGATGGATGAAGTTCGCTTTGATCTCCCCGGCGACCGCCCGGGCGAGGAACGTTTTGCCGCAGCCGGGCGGACCGTAGAGCAGCAGGCTTCCGCCGGCTTGCATGCCGAACGCCTGGAACATCTCGGGCTGCTGAAGGGGAAGAATGAAGTTCATGCGTATCGTCTGCTTCACTTCCTCCAAACCGCCGACGTCTGCGAACGTCGTGACGGGCTGCTCCGTCTCCACGAGCGATTGCTTGTCTTTGTCGAAATGGATAACCTTGAGTTTGGGACGTTCTTTGTTCTTTTTCTCGTCGTCGAAAATGGTAATCGCTCCTGTCAATAGAATGCATTTTACACCTATTCGTCAAAATGGGACAAAAATCCTTTTGTATAATGTATCAGGAAACGCAGGTTCGGAATGAACGTCTCGCAGCATTCCAGGCGGGCGCTTGATGAAAGGAAGCTAAACCGATAGACTCGTTGTAGGACGTCGAATCGGAGCGCGATCGACGGGAAGGAGGACGCCGCCATGATTGTCATAGGCTTGACCGGCTGGGGAGACCACGACCCGCTGTACCCCCCGGGGACGCCGGCGAAGGACAAGCTTAAGGGATACGCCCGGCATTTTGCCATCGTGGAGATGGACAGCGCCTTCTACGCGGTGCAGCCTCCGGACAGGATGGCGCGCTACGCCGAGGAGACGCCGGAGGGCTTCGGCTTCGTCGTCAAAGCCTACCAGGGCATGACGGGGCATCTGAGAGGCAAGCCCTATTACGAGAACGACAACGACATGTACGGCGCGCTGCGGGACAGCTTGACTCCGCTTCGGGAAGCCGGCAAGCTGACGGCCGCGCTGTTCCAGTATCCTCCCTGGTTCGATTGCACGAAAGAGAACGTCCGCTTGCTGCGAGAGACGAAGAAGCGGATGGAAGGGTTTCCGTGCGCGCTCGAGTTCAGGCATCAGAGCTGGTTCGTGCCGGAGATGAGGGAGAGGACGCTTGCGTTCATGCGGGACGAGGGCTGGATTCACAGCGTGTGCGACGAGCCGCAGGCGGGCGTCGGCTCGATCCCGATCGTTCCCGTGGCGACCAGCCCGGACTACACGCTCGTCCGCCTGCACGGCCGGAACGTCGGGGGCTGGAACCAGAGCGGCAACGCCAATTGGCGGGAAGTCCGCTACCTGTACGATTACAATGAGAGCGAATTGGACGAGTGGACCGCGATCGTCCGGCGGCTGGCGGAGCAAAGCCGGACGGTGGGCGTCATTTTCAACAACAATTCGGGCGGGCATGCGGCGGGCAACGCCAAGCGGCTGATGCGCATGCTGGGACAGCCCGTATACGAGCTTCCGGTCGTACGCGAGCCGGAGCAGCTGGATTTGTTCAACTTATAGAGACGAAGGGATTGGCGAACATGCTTAGATTCGGCATTATCGGAACGAACTGGATTACGGACGACTTCATCGACGCGGCGAAGAGGAACGACGATATCGCGCTGACGGCGGTATTCTCCCGAACGGAGGACAAGGGCCGCGCGTTCGCGGACAAGCATGGCATTCCGCACGTCTATACGGACCTGGAGCGGTTCGCGTCGGCAGACGAGTTCGACGCCGTCTATATCGCCAGCCCGAACGCCGCCCATGCCGATCAAGCGATCGCGTTAATGAGCAAAGGCAAGCACGTGCTGTGCGAGAAACCGCTCGCGTCCAATGCGCGCCAGGTGCGCCGGATGGTCGAGGCGGCGAAGGCGGGCGGCGTGCTGCTGATGGAGGCGATGAAGTCGACGTTTACGCCGACGTTCCGGGCGGTGCGGGACAATCTGCACAAGATCGGAACGGTGCGCCGGTATTCCGGCAGCTACTGCCAATATTCGTCGCGCTACGATCTGTACAAGCGGGGAGAGCTGCCGAACGCGTTTAACCCGGCATTGTCGAACGGCGCGCTCATGGACCTCGGCGTCTACTGCCTCTACCCGCTCGTCGTGCTGTTCGGAGCGCCGGAGCGAATACAGGCGAGCGCCTTCAAGCTGGCATCCGGCGCGGACGGAGCGGGCAGCCTGCTGCTCGGCTTCGAGGGGATGGACGCGGTCGTGCATTACTCCAAGATCGTCGACTCCTACAACAGCGCCGAGATCCAGGGAGAGAACGGAACGATCGTGTTCGATAAAATCAGCCGTCCGGACACGGCGCACATCCGCTACCGCGACGGATCGGTCGAGGAGCTGACGCAGCCTCAGGAGGACAACGCGATGTACTACGAGGTGCGGGAATTCGCCGACCTGATCGCGGCCGGGAAGCTGGAGTCCGACGCGAACTCTTACGACAACTCGATCAAGGTCATGGAGCTGATGGACGAAGCCCGCAGACAGACGGGGCTCGTCTACCCGGCGGACAAGGAGTAACGCGTGTCGGTCGTCAACAGACTTCGGGCTTTCAACTTTCTGTACTTCGCCATGTTCGCGCTGTTCCTGTCGTTCCTTCCCGTCTATGCTGCGAAGGTCGGCATATCGGGAACGCACATCGGGTTCGTGCTCGGCGTGGGCAGCTTCGTCAGCATCGTCTCCCAGCCGCTGTGGGGAATGGTCAGCGACAGGACGAAGACGATCAAGAAGCTGCTGCTTCTGCTGCTCGTATCCATTCTGTGCGGCACGCTGCTGTTCCAGGCGGATCGCGTATGGAGCCTGCTCCTGCTCGTCGTGCTCATGAACGTCTTCTTCCTGCCGACGGACCCGCTCGTCGAGAGCCTGAACTTCCAGACGTCGGCGCGGGAGCAGGTCGGCTACGGCTCGGTCCGCATGTTCGGAGCGCTTGGCTACGCCTGCATCTCGTTGACGGCGGGTTATGCGCTGAACTCGTGGGGAATGGGCAGCCTGTCGTGGATTTTCCTCGGCATCGGCTGCGCGGCGCTGTTGCAGGCGTTCGGGCTGGCGGACGTGCAGGCTTCGGCGTCTCGCGCGTCCTTTCGCCGTCTGGGACAGTTTTTCTCCCAGCGGGAGACGCTGCTGTTTTTCCTGATCGTGCTGATCGTGGCGGTGCCGCACAAAATGAACGATACGTTCATCGGGCTCTACGTGGAGCAACTGGGCGGTGACGTGCGGCTGACGGGAATGTCGTGGTTCGTCATGACGATCGTGGAGACGGTGATGTTCGCGTTCGTCTCCCGGATCGTCAAGCCCGGCAAGGAAACGGCCTGGATGACGGCCGCGGCGGGCATGTACGCGCTGCGGTTCGCGCTCAGCTCAATGGTCGGCAGCGCTTATGGGCTTGTCGCTTTGCAGGTTTTTCAGGGGTTAACGTTCGTCATTTTCTATGTCGGCGCTTTGCAGTATTTGTACCGGATCGTACCCGAGCAGTGGAAGTCGACCGGACAGACGGCGATGACGGTGACGTTCTTCGGCCTATCGGGCATCGTCGGCTCGACGGCCGGAGGCTGGGTGTTCGACGAGTTCGGCGGAGCCGCGCTGTACCGGGGAATGGCAGCCATGGCGCTGCTCGGACTGCTGCTCGGCGTCTACCTGGTCAGGAGACCGTCGGCAAATCTATCTCGTGAGGCGGATAATCGTGGAAAATAAACAAATCGGAGTCATCGTGGAGCAAGGACCGCGGGATTGGGCGATCGTGCAGCAGAGGAACGGTTCGGCGGCCATCGGGCTGTCCGGGAAGTGGCGCACGGACGAGCCGGTGCGCGAGGCGCAGGCATACGCCCGGGTCGTTCGCGAAGAAAGCGCGGAGACGGTCGTCGATTGGACGAAGGCGGAGATGACGGACGACCGCGGTTGGCGCGTCGTCCTGGACAGCATTCCGGCCGGCGGCCTGTACCGGATCGAGACGTGCTTGCGGATCGACGGCAATCCCGCGCTGGAGTGGGCCGTTCGCGGCGATATGATCCACCACGTCGGCGTCGGCGACCTGTGGATTATCGCGGGGCAGAGCAATGCGGCCGGCTACGGCAAAGGCCCGTTCAACGATCCGCCGGAGCTCGGCATCCATCTGCTGCGCAACAGCGGCAGGTGGGATCTCGCCAGCCATCCTTTTAACGAGTCGACGAATACGCTTCATATTGAAAACCGCGAGACGGCGAACCCGGGGCATTCTCCTTTTCTCGCTTTTGCGAAGCTGCTGAGAAGAGAGACGAGTTATCCGATCGGACTCGTGCAGACGGCGCTCGGCGGGTCGCCGCTGAGGGCGTGGAATCCCGGGGAGGACGGTACGCTCTACCGCAACATGCTGAACATCGTGCGGACCGCGGGCGGTTCCGCGAGAGGCGTCGTCTGGTACCAAGGGTGCAGCGACTGTTATCCGGGAGATTCGGAAGCTTACGGGGAACGCTTCCGTCAGATGGTCGAGCAATGGCGGGCCGACTTAGGCGATTCGGAGCTTCCGTTCGCTACCGTGCAATTGAATCGGTACACGGGAAGCGATACGACGGAGGAGGACGACCGAGGATGGGGGCTCGTGCGCGAGCATCAGCGCGTCGCGGCCCGCGACATCCCGGGTGTGACGGTCGTCCCGGCGATCGATAGTCCGCTCTCCGACGAGATTCACAACAGTCCGGCCGGCAATCTGTTGATCGGAGAGCGAATGGCCCGAGCCGTGCTCGCTTCCGTCTACGGCAAGGACGTTCACTTCCAGGCCCCGGAGATCGCCGGCGCGCGCTACGAAGCGGCCTCGGAGGATGCCGGAACGCCCGTCGTCGAGCTGACGTACGACCATGTCGGCGGCTATCTGCTGACGATCGGACCTCATCAGCCGGTGTTCACGGTAGAGGACGAGGCAGGCCGGGCGGAGATCGCAGGCTGGTCGATCTCCGGCCGAAGCGCGATCCGGATTGCGCTGAAGCGTCCGCTTCAAGGCCGGGCATTCATCCATGCCGGCTTCGAAAGAAATCCGGCCGCCTACTATCCGCTCGACAGCTTGACGTATATGCCTCCGCTCTCTTTTTATCGTTTTCCGATCGGGTAATCAACAGGCGGGGCAGGCTCGGAGCAGGTCTCCGGCGCCCGTCCCGCCTGATTCGCCCCCGCTTTCGCATAACCGTTCGCCACCTTCGTTCGCAGCCCCCCCCCCTCTTTCTCCATCAAACCAATGTAAATAGAATGTAAAATTATCATCCTAATGTTAAATTTTTCAATATGAATAGGATTGCACCTGCCCGCGACGAACTACAAAAGGGAAGAAGCGCATCGATCGACAAAGACGCGCGCGCTTCGACATTCGGATAGCGGAGGTAGTTCGGACAGATGATTGAATTCAAGCGGGTAAGCAAGGTGTATCCCGGGGGCACGGTAGGCTTGAGCAAAATCGACCTGACGATCGGGAAGGGCGAGTTCGTCGTTATCGTCGGCTTGTCCGGCGCAGGCAAGTCGACGCTGCTGCGTTCGGTCAACCGCCTGCACGAGATTACGTCGGGAGAGATTCTCATAGACGGGCAGTCGATCACCGCGGCGAGAGGGAAGCAGCTCCGAATGATGAGGCGGAGCATCGGCATGATCTTCCAGAGCTTTAACCTGGTCAAGCGGTCGACGGTGCTGCGCAACGCGTTGGCCGGCCGGGTCGGCTACCATTCGACGCTGCGCACGATGCTGGGCTTGTTTCCGAAGGAGGACATGGAGCTGGCGTTCGACGCGCTGCGGAGGGTCAACATGCTGGACAAAGCGTATCAGCGCGCCGACCAGCTGTCCGGAGGCCAGCAGCAGCGAGTATCGATCGCCAGGGCGCTGGCCCAGCAGCCCAAAATCATTCTCGCGGACGAGCCGGTCGCCTCGCTCGATCCGCTGACGACGCGCCAGGTCATGGACGACTTGCGCCGCATCAACCGGGAGACGGGCATTACGACAGTCGTCAACCTGCACTACGTCGATCTGGCCCGGGAGTACGCGACGCGGATTGTCGGGGTACGCGCGGGCGAGATCGTGTTCGACGGCGCGGCGGCCCAAGCGACGGACGAAGCGTTCGCGGACATCTACGGCCGCCCGGTGTCGGAAGAGGAACGGTTGGGAGGCAGAGCCGTTGAAGCCGTCTAGACCGCCAAGCCTTCCGCCGAAGCCGCCAACCGGCATGAAGTCGTGGCTGACGGCGCTGCTGCTGCTCGCCATCCTGTGGCTGTGCGCCGGGGAGACCGAGGCCTCTCTAAGCGAGCTTGCGCGCGGTATTCCGGAGATGGGCAAGTTTTTCGCCAAAATGGTTCCGCCGGACTGGGCTTACTTCCGCGTCGTCTGGAAGCCGATGATCGAGACGGTGCAGATGGCGATACTCGGAACGACGTTCGGGGCGCTGCTGGCGCTGCCGGTCTCCTTCTTGGCGGCGAGCAACGTGACTAAGCTCAGACTGCTGCGCGCGCCGGCCAAATTCGCGCTTAACCTGTCGCGCACGATTCCCGACCTGCTGTTCGCCGCCCTGTTCGCGGCCGTCTTCGGCTACGGTCCGCTTGCGGGCACGCTGGCGCTCACCTTTTTCTCGTTCGGGATTTTGTCCAAATGGGCGTACGAGGCGATCGAGACGGTCGACGGCGGGCCGATGGAAGCGATGACCGCGGTCGGCGCGAACAAGCTGCAATGGATTCATTACGGCGTCGTCTCCCAGGTCATGGGCCAGTTCGTCGGCTTTGCGCTGTACATGTTCGAGATCAACATTCGCGCCGCGGCCATTCTCGGCTTCGTCGGAGCGGGCGGCATCGGCATCTACTTGAACCGGACGCTCGGAATGTTCCGCTACGACCAGACGCTGCTCATTATTTTGTTTACGCTCGCGATCGTTGTCGCCATCGATGTCGCCAGCTCCAGAATCAGGGGGAAACTCGCATGAATTATCCTCACCCATCGGCAGCGCCCAAGCCGCCCAAGCCGTTCTACGCTCGCCCGCGCACGTGGCTCTGGCTCGCGATTGCCGCGGCGGTCTATGGTTGGGCGTTCAATGGCATTCCGTTCTCTGGAATCAAAGAAACCGCCTGGCAGATTACGAAGGCGGTCGTCACGGGCTTGTTCCATCCGGATTGGAACTACGTTTATTTGGCGGAGGGAGAGGACTTGCTTCGAGGGCTGGGCGAGACGCTGGCGATCGCCGTGCTCGGAACGGCGATCTCGGTCGTGCTCACGATCCCGTTCGCTCTGTGGGCGGCGCGCAATCTGGTCAAGCTGCGGCTGCTCTCCGGCGCGTCCGCTTTTACGCTCAGCCTGATCCGTACGTTCCCGGACATCATTATGGCGATCATTTTCATTAAGGCCGTCGGCCCCGGCGCGTTCGCAGGCGTGCTGACGGTCGGGCTCAATTCCATCGGCATGCTGGGCAAACTGAACGCGGAGGCGCTGGAGGAGCTGGACATGGGGCCTTCGGAAGCGCTGAAGGCGTGCGGAGCGACCCGGCTGCAGACGATCTGGCATGCCATCGTGCCGCAGGCGATCCCGTTCTATCTGTCGTTCGCGCTGTTCCGGCTGGAGATCAACGTTCGGTCGGCCGCCATTCTCGGCGCGGTAGGGGCCGGCGGCATCGGAACGCCGCTCATCTTCGCTCTGGAGGGCCGAAGCTGGAGCCGCGTCGGCATCATTCTGCTCGGTATCATCGTGCTCGTCACCGCGATCGACTGGATCTCCGGCAAGCTGAGGAAGAGATTGGTGGAAGGCAAGAGCTGATCGGTCGCAGGGTGGCAAAAAGGCCCGGAAGGTCCGAAGTCCTCTGCGGGCTTCGAGCCGTCCGGGCCGTCCGTCTTATTGCAGCGCTTGAGCGTAATCGCGCACGGAATCGAACTTGCTGTCGTCGCTCTTGGCATAGCCTTGGTGCGAGTAAATTTCGAAGATGATCTGCTTGCTCTCCTCGTTCTGGCCGAGGCTGATGAAGGCGTCCTGGATTTTGGCGATCCATTCTTTATTCATATCGGAGCGAACCGAGATCGTGTCGTTCGGAATCGGAATCGTGAAGTGCAGGGCGGCCGTCTTCTCGAAAATGTCCGGGACGTCGCCTTTGACGACGTTGCGTGCGTCCTGGAAGATCGCCGCCGCGTCCGCGTCGCCGTTCAGCACCGCGAGCACGCCTTTGTCATGGCCTTTCACTTCAATGCTCTTCACGTCCGTGTTCGGGTCGACGCCGGCTCTTTTCAACTCGACGGCGGGGTACACGTACCCGGCCGAGGAGGTGACGCTTTGCCAGGCGATCGTCTTGCCCTTCAGGTCGGCCAGCGTCTTGATGTCGGAGCCGGCCTTGACGATGAACATCGACTTGTAGCTGTCGACCAGCTCGGTCGTAGGCGTTCCGTCCGCATCGTTGACGCCGAAGCGCTGCGCCTGCAAAATAACTTCGGCCGCGCCCATCCCTTTCGCTTGCACGTAAGTGTTCGGAGGCAGGAAGCCGACGTCGACCTTCTTGGACTGCATCGCTTCGATGATCGTATTATAGTCGGTCGACACGCTGACTTTAACCGGAATGCCGAGGGCGTCTCCCAGCAGTTTTTCCAACGGCTTCGCCTTCGCTTCCAGCGTCTCCGCGTTCTGCGACGGTACGAATTGCACCGTCAACTGGCTCGGAACGTATCCCGTATCTTCCGGACTCGGGCTCGGGCTGGGAGAGGTTTGTTCGCTTGCAGGAGCCGAGCTTTCGGCGCTGGCGGACGGCGAGGCGCCGGACCCCGCGTTGTTGTTGCTTCCGCACCCGGCGATGACGAGCAGAATGAGGGAAGCGGCAATCAGAAAACGAACTTTCGACAATCGGTTAAGCATGATTTCTTTGTCCTCCTCTATCTATTTTGGAAATAATGGGGAATACAAGCCTAAATCTACCACCCAATTATTCGTTTAATTGCTTCATTTGGTTAAAATTTCATTTTCGATTGTAAATTTTCGATTAACGGACAGGAGAGAACTGAGATGACTACCCCCGCAACAGATACGTTAACCTTGCTCTATACAAGCGACGTCCACGGCCATATGCTGCCGCATCGCTACGCCGACAACTCGCCCGCGGAATACGGGCTGCTGAAGCTGGCTTCCATCGTCAAGCAAGTACGCAAGGAGCGGCGCAACGCGCTCTTCCTCGACAATGGCGATCTGCTGCAAGGCACGCCGTTCGCCTACTATCATGCCTGCCTGGATAGCGAGACGCCGCATCCGGTCGTGGCGGTCATGAACGCGCTGGAGCTGGATGCGTTCATCCCGGGCAACCACGAGTTCAATTACGGGTTGCCGTTCGTCGAACGGGCCAGAGCCGAATCCGCCTATCCGTGGCTGTCGGCCAATCTTCTGCGGGAAGGAACGGAAGAGCCTTATTTCGGGTGCCCTTATCGCCTGTTCGAGCTGGAGAGCGGGGCGAGAATCGCGCTGCTCGGGCTGACGACGCCGTACATTCCGAACTGGGAGCAGCCGGCCAATATCGCCGGAATCGCGTTCCAATCGGCGGTCGAAGCTGCGAAGCGATGGGTGCCTCGGCTGAAGGAAAGGGAGCGGGCGGACATCGTGATCGTCTCGTATCACGGAGGCTTCGAACGGGAGCTGGACACGGGAGAAGAGGCCGAGGAGCAGACGGGGGAAAATGAAGGATGGCGGCTGTGCCAAGAGGTCGAAGGCATCGATGTGCTGCTGACCGGTCACCAGCACAGACGAATCGCAGGGGCTGTCGTCGGAGGGACATACGTCGTGCAGCCGGGCTATCAGGGCAGCTGCCTGGCGCAGCTGGAGCTCGGGCTGGAACGGGAAGATACGGGACGCTGGAGGCTGGCCACGGTCGAATCGAGGCTGCGGGAAGCGAGCGAAGCGGAAGCGGATCGGGAGTTGTTGGAGCGGTTGAGCGGCAGCGAAGCCCGCGTGCAGACGTGGCTGGACCGGCCGCTGTGCGAGGTGCACGGAGATATGCGGATCGCCGATCCGATGGCGGCCCGACTGCGGGAGCATCCGCTGATTGAGCTGGTTAACCGCATTCAGATGGAGGCGGCCGGAGCGGACATCTCCTGCACGTCGCTGTTCGACGACCTGTCTCCGGGCTTCGGGCCGCGAGTGTCGATGAGAGAGGTGACGGCGAACTATCCGTTCCCGAACACGCTGAAGGTGCTTCGCCTGAGCGGAAGGGATATCCGCGAAGCGCTGGAGAAGACGGCTTCCTACTTCACGCTGGACGAGCAAGGCGGGATCGCGGTCTCCCCGTCGTTCCTCCATCCGAAGCCGCAGCCTTACAATTACGATATGTGGGAGGGCATCGAATACGAGATCGACGTCTCCCGCCCGATCGGCAGCCGCATTCGGGCGCTTGCCCGCAACGGGCGTCCGCTGGACCCGGAAGGGGAGTTCGACGTCGTGATGAACCACTATCGCGCTTCGGGAGGCGGAGACTACCGGATGTTCCGGGGGAAACCGGTCGTGCGCGAGGTGACGGTTGACATGACCGAGACGATTGCCGAATACTTAACGAAGGCGGGTGTCGTTCGCGCCGGCGCGAACGGCAACTGGAAGGTTTACAACTGAGAAAGGCGGTGCCGCCGATGGCGGATACCCATATCTACACAAAAAGAGAGGAAATCGCGAACGCGATCACGCACGGCATCGGAACGCTGCTCAGCATTGCCGGGCTTGTGCTGCTGATCGTATTCGCGAGTCTGGAAGGGACGGCCTGGCACGTCGTCAGCTTTACGATCTACGGCGTGACGATGCTGCTGCTGTATACGGCTTCGACGCTCGTTCACGCCTTCCCTCCGGGCAAAGTCAAGGATCTGTTCGAGACGTTCGACCATTCGTGCATTTATCTGTTCATCGCGGGGACGTACACGCCGTTATTGCTCGTTACGCTGCGCAGTCCGCTCGGCTGGTCCCTGTTCGGAGTCGTGTGGGGACTGGCGATTGCCGGCGTCGTGTTCAAAGCCTTTTTTACGAAAAAATTTCTGGTGCTGTCCACGCTGTTCTACGTCCTGATGGGATGGTTGATCGTCTTCGCCTGGAAGCCGCTCAACGCGCTGCTCGTTCCCGAAGGCCTCCGACTGTTGATCATCGGCGGCCTGCTCTATACGATAGGCTCGCTATTCTACGTCTGGAGAGGATTCCCTTACCACCACGCGGTATGGCATCTGTTCGTCGTGGCCGGCTCCGTGTTCCATTTCTTCGCGATTCTGCTCTACGTGCTGTGAACGGGTTAGTCCTCTTGCAGCAGGCCGAGCCTCTGCGCCGCGATAACGGCCTGCGTCCGCGAGGACACGCCGAGCTTGCCGTAGATGCGGGAGGAATACACCTTGACGGAGCCTTCCGACAGGGACATTTTCTCCGCGATCCGTTTGTTGGACTCGCCTTGGCGAATCAGGTCCAGCAGACGGATTTCCGTACGCGTCAGCGGCTCGACAAGACCGGGCTGCGCCGCGGCCGCGACTTCCTCGCGCGCCTTGTCCGAGAAGCGGGATAGAAGCCCGTTAACGTACTCTTCCAATACCGTCTCCTCGGCGCTGCGTTCCTCGTGGCCACGAAACGCCAAATATTTGCGCAGCAGCTTCTCCGTTCGTTCCTCCCCCTCCAGGAAGGTCCAATAATAGCCATTTGCTTGCCCGATCGTCAGCGCTTCCTGCAAAGCTTTCATCGCCTGTGTCCGCTGTCCCATCCGATCGAGAAGATCCGCTTGCAGCAGGCCGATTTCCGCGAGCCCCATCAGGCTCCCTTCGCGCGCCGCTTGAGGTTTCATCAGCTCCAGCAGACGAAGCGCCTCGCGTTCCTTGCCCTGCGCCGACAGCAGACGGCACAGCGTCAAATAATCGTATTCGCGATGATACGCCGGCCTGTCCTTGGGCCCGATCCGAAGCTTGGACACTTCTTTCTTCGCCAGGTTCGGCGAACCTTCCCGCAGGAAGAGGCGCGCTCTGGCCGAAGCCAGATAACCCGTCCAGATTTCGTCGGCCTGATCGGCGACGAAAACCGTCGCTTCATCCAGCGTCTCGTGAGCGAGATCGCGCTGGCCGGCCGACCAATACAGATTCGCTTGGGTAATCCGGCAAGGCACGAACAGGCCCGGCACGAAGTTATGGCGCGAAGCCCGTTCGATTGTGCGCAGCAGCTCCGCGCTTTCCTCGAAGCGGTCCCATTCGTAGAAGCCTTCTGCCAGCGACTGCAGAACGTACAGGCTGATCAGGGAATCTCCCCAGCCATGCCGCTCGAGCGCGCCGACGAACAACCGTCCGATCTGCTCCGTCTGGCCGGAGAGCACGCCCTTCAAGCCGAATGCGGTTCGCCGGGCGAACGGCTCCGACAGGTTGTAATTGAAGTTGAAGAACCAAGGATTGTGCGGCAAAAGCTCGTCCAGAATGCCTTCGGAGAACGAGAACCATTGCTCGAACTCCCCGAACATGAACAGCAGGTTCGATTTGACGAACAGCAGGCCGCTTTGCAGCTGTTGACGGGCTTCCCCGGCGTCCATCGAGCGGGCTTGCGCCTCCAGCGTCTCCAAGCTCCGGACGGCGGGTTCGCGCTGCCCGGTTACGACGTACAGGAAGGCGCGCAGCAGCGCCATCTCCGCAGACAGCTCCGTCTCCGGCGGAAAGCCGTCGAACCATCGGAGCAAGGTCGGGAATTCGCCGCGCTTAAGCACGCTGGGCGCATGCCGGGTCAGATAGCTTTCGGCGAGTTCGTAATCTTCCGCCGCCAGAGCGCAGTCGATCGCTTCGTCGAGCAAGCCCCGGGAAGCGAAGCTTCTGCCGGCGGCAAGGTTGGCGCTTCTCCATAGCGAGGGATCGGTTTCTTTGATGCGATTGCGCAGAAAGTCCGCGAACAGATGGTGGTAGCGAAACCAGACGTCGTAGTCGTCCAGCGGGACGAGGAACAGATTCCGCGCCTTAAGCCGTTCCAGCATGCTTTTGCCGTCCGAACGCCCGGTGACGGCGTCGCACGACTTGGCGTCCAGCCTCCGCAGCGCCGACGTGGCATACAGGAAATGCCGAAGATCCGCCGGCAGCCCGGAGACGACTTCGTGGAACAAGTAGTCCGCTACATGGCGGTGATGCCCTTTGAACCGTTCGATAAACATGTCCCTGTCCGAAGCTTCCCGCAGGGAGATCGAGGCGAGCTGCAGCCCGGTGATCCAGCCTTCCGTCCGCTCGTGCAGCTTGCGGACATGGCGCGGTTCCAGGTCGGACGAGGCTTCGAGGCAGAAGCTTGCCGACTCTTCCGCCGTGAACAGCAGTTGGGAGGCGTCGATCAAGGCAAGCTCGTCCCGCGCGATCCAGCGGGCTACCGAGAAGGGCGGTTCCGCGCGGCTGGAGAGCACGAGATGGAGCCCGAAGGGCTTGTGTTCGATGAAATAGGCGACGCTCTCGTGAACCCGCGACTCCGTAATCGCGTGATAATCGTCGAGAACGAGAACGGTCGGCCGGCTTAAAAAGCGAAGTTGGTTGATGAACGCGTCGAGAAAGGTGCTCGTCGATACGCTCGGAAACGTGCGGACGAGCTGTTCGTATTCCTGGCGGCCGGCCGGAGCGACATGGGGAGACAGCGCCTCCGCCGCATACCTCCAGAAGCGGCCGGGATCGCTGTCCGTCTCCTCGAGCGATACCCAGGAGACGTCGCGGCCGGTCGAGCCGAGCCACTGGCCGAGCAGCGTCGTCTTGCCGAACCCGGCGGGTGCGCTGACCAAGGTCAGCCTGCCGCGAATGCCTTGTTCCAGGCGTTCTATGAGTCTGCTTCGTTCGACCAGGCTTTTCCTGGCGACCGGAGGATGGGTTTTCGAATAGAGCAGCACCGATTCTGTCAATCGTGTCATGATATCCCCGCGCTTCCTGACGAGTCACTATCGTTTTTTTTCTATTATAACCTCTCTACCATCGCTAGATCGACTATAACTGCTTGGCATCGGCCTGCGGTCCATTCTAAGCATTCATTAAGGTTCTCGCTATACAATGGTTGGCAAGACGACAGGCAGCGATGCCTGCGACCGGAGGGGCGAACCGATGAGAATTCTCGTGGTGGAGGACGACCGCCCGCTGCGCGACGCTGTGGCGACGGTGCTTAAAGAAGAGTCGTACCAGGTCGACGAGGCGGATAACGGGCCTGACGGCTTGTATTTGGCGCAGCAGCGCGTCCATGATCTGATCGTGCTTGATATTATGATTCCCGGCATGAGCGGGCTGGAGGTGCTTTCCGAATTGAGAGCGCAGGGAATTACGATTCCGGTGCTGCTGCTTACGGCGCGAGACGGCGTGGCGGACCGCGTCTGCGGGCTGGATTCCGGCGCCGACGATTATTTGGTTAAGCCTTTTGCGACGCTTGAACTGCTTGCCCGCATTCGGGTGCTGCTGCGCCAGCTGTCGCTGGGCGCTCCGGACGGAGAGCTGCATTACGGGCAGCTGTCGCTGAAATGCCAGGCCAAGGACGCCTATACACAAGGACAAGCGTTGAAGCTTACGTTGAAGGAGTACGAATTAATGGAATATTTCATGCTTAACCGGGAGCAGATTTTGACGAAGGAGCAGCTTCTCGACCGGGTGTGGGGCATCGACTCCGACGCGGGGCTGGGCGTCGTAGACGTCTATGTGCACTACTTGCGGAAGAAGCTGGCGCCGTCCGGATTCGATCGCTATATCCAAAACGTGCGCGGAGTCGGCTATCTGTTGAAGGAGAAGAGATGATGTTCAAACGAATCCGCACCCAACTGACGATTCGGAATGCGGCCGTGCTGTCCGTTATTTTGATCGGATTGAATATTACCGTGTACATAGTGATGAAAGAGATGCTGTTCGCTCAAGTCGATCGGGCGATCCAGAATGTCAGCTCCAATATGACCGTGACCTCGGTGTCGCCTCTGCTGTCCACCTCGATGGGGATACCGATCGATAAATCGGTCACGTTCCGGGTCGCGCAGATGGACAGGCCCGTTATCCAATTGCTCTGGACGGACGACAACCAGCCCGTGCCGTTGGCGGGGAGGAACGGATTTACCGAGGAGCAGCTCGAACGGTTCAAGCCGGGAAAGTATGACGAGCCCTATACGGTGAAGGCGGGAAATCAATATTTCCGGGTGCTGAACGTTGGCGATCTGAGCCTGGCGATAGCCAGCGGCACCGACGGCACCGACTACACGATTGCGACGCAGCAGATGCTCACCAACGTATCCGCCGAAATCGGCATGTTGCGCCGGCTGCGGCTCATTCTGCTGCTCGGAGGCGCGGCGGGACTCATGATCGCGGTCGGGGCGGGGTTCTATCTGGCGAACCGCGCTCTTATTCCGATTCGTCTGTCGATGGAGAAGCAGCGGAAATTCGTTTCCGATGCGTCCCACGAGCTAAGGACTCCTTTGTCCGTCATCCAGGCCCACGCGGAGCTTCTGCTGCGGCATCCCGATCATACGATCGAGCAGGACAGCAAACATGTGTCGACTGTGCTGCAGGAGTCCAGGCGCATGAGCAAGCTGGTCGGAGGTCTGCTGACGCTCGCGCGGTCGGATTCCGATCAACTGGATCTGGAGCGCAAGCCGGTTCAACTGGACAGGATTGTCCAGGAGAGCGTGAATAAGATGACGATGCTCGCGGAGATCAAGGATATTATTTTGAATGCCGAGATCGATGCCTCGATTCCGATGATCGCGGACGAGGAGCGTCTGCATCAACTGCTCGCGACGCTGCTGGACAACGCGATCAAGTATACGCCGGAAGGAGGCGTCGTGCGCGTCGTCTGCCGAAGGATGACGCATACCGCTCGCCTCGAGATAGAAGATACGGGCATCGGCATCTCGCCGGAGGATTTGCCCCATGTTTTCGACCGCTTCTATCGCGGCGACAAAGCCCGGGTAAGGCGGGAGGGCGGCACGGGATTGGGGCTGGCGATCGCGCGCTGGATCGTGGAGCGGCACGGAGGCAAAATCAAAGTCGACAGCAAGCTGTCCGTCGGCACTCTCGTGAGCGTGACTCTGCCTTTGTAAGAGGTTAATCTATGAAACTAGCCTTGCGCCTCGAGATGGCGTAGGGCTTTTTTTGTGCAACTGACCCATTCGCATACACGAGCAAATGAAACGCCCGCAGGAGAGGCTTTTGCAAGGTGACGGAGGGCGATGTTCTAAAGAATCGGTTAACGTCTTCCGATTGGCGCTCAAACGGAGGGAGATGTTCTAAAAAATCGGTTAACGTCTCCCGATCGGCGCTCGAACGGAGGGCGATGTTCTAAAGAATCGGTTAACGTCTTCCGATTGGCGCTCGAACGGAGGACGATGTTCTAAAAAATCGGTTAACGTCTCCCGATTGGCGCTCAAACGGAGGACGATGTTCTAAAGAATCGGTTAACGTCTCCCGATCGGCGCTCAAACGGAGGGAGATGTTCTATAAAATCGCACATTGGCCACACAGGTGAGGGAGTGACGAAAAAGATTCTTTACTCCAAAAGAGCCCGGCGAGCGGATATGATTCAGTTGGTCAGCCATAATTTTTTTCGCTTCTTCGCAGCCGGGGTTGACGAGGCGGGCCTTCGCGAAGCGATTCGGGATGATCGACTGTTCCGTACCGTCCAGCGGCTCTAACCGATTTTTAAGAAAACGAAAGCATACTGGCCTAGGGCGTGTATGCAAACCCGCTCAGAGGCATCTATCACCGCCTTTTCGCCTCCTGCTTCGTCACTTTTGTTTGACGTACCCCCGGTACGCCTTTACAAAAGTTCCTTGCATGGAACGAACATTCGGCAATATCTGCTTTCCTCGGAGTATGCATACACGCCTTAGCAACGATCAATCGATGAAGGGTGAGAGAAATGAAGAGACGATGGAACGGAAGGAACGGCGCAGCAATCGGGGCGCTGACGTTGATGGTGACGTTATCGGCGTGCGCGCCGTCGGGCGGCAAAGGATCGGTCGGCAAGCTGGACAGGGAGGATAAAGGAACGCTGAAGGTGGCGTATTTCAACGAAGATGCGTTCTTCATGCAATACGGCAACGCTTTTCAGGCGATGTTCCCGAATATCGAGCTCGAGGTCGTCTCGACGGAGTCCGTATTTGACGCGGAAGATCCGGTCGCGGAGATGGAGAAAATTCTCGCGGAGCAGCAGCCCGACGCGATGTATTTGTCGGAGGAACAATACGCGGCGTTGGCGGGGAAAGGGGCGTTGTACGATCTCGACGCCGTCGTGAAGCAGGACGAATTTGATCTGGACGGCTTCCTGCCCTCCGTTGTCGAGCTGCTGAAAGCGCGCGGAGCCGGCAAGCTCTACGGGCTGAGCCCGAGCTTCGTCAGCCAGGCGCTCTATTACAACAAAACGTTGTTCGATCAGAACGGAATTCCGTATCCGACGGACGGAATGAGCTGGGACGAATTGATACAGTTGGCCTCTCGTTTCCCCGCGAAGAAGGAAGGAGACGACGCGTTGGCCGGGCTGGCGCCTTCGATGTCGGCCGGCGACTCGTTTGGCTTGATTCGTTCGATCGGCGAGGCCAAAGGTCTCCTCTACGCGGACTCCGAAACCGGGACCGTATCGATCGCTTCTCCGGAGTGGAAGGAGATTTTTCAATCGGTGATCGACGGGTATAAATCCGGCAGCATCGCGATGCCTTCCGACGGCCCCGGCAGCGGCGGTATGGTCGCGATGAGAAGCACCGGCGGCAGCAGAACGACGTTCAGCTTCGGCGGCGATTCGATCAGCTTCATGTCCGGCAAAGCAGCGATGACGATCGACGGGCCGATGATGATGAGCATGTTGGACGTAGTGTCTTCAGGAGCTGTCCGAATGGAGCAGTCGGGGACGAGCGAGGATTCCGGCGGTATGAAACCTTTCGGTATGGCGCAGCAGATCGACTGGGACGTCGTGACGATTCCGGTCGATCCTTCCCAACCGGACGTCGCCGCTGGTATGGGGCTGGACAGCGTCTTCTCCATTAACGCGTCTTCGGAGAACATTCCCGCGGCGTGGGAATTTCTGAAATACGTCAACGGAGAGCAATTGGCCAAAACCGGGATGAAATCGTCCCCCACGCTCTCGGCCAGAACGGCGTTCAAGAAAGAAGGAAACGGGAAAAACGTGGATGCCTTCTATGTGCTGAAAGCCGATACCCGTTCATTGCTTCTAACGCTGCCGAACGGTTTCGCGGAGTCGTTCTCGAAGCTCGCGGCGGAACAGATCAAGAAGGTCGTCGAAGGAGCCGTATCGCTCGACGACGCGCTGCAGACGCTGCAGACGCAAGGACAGGACCAACTGACGAAAGCGAAAGCCGATGCGGAGTGACGGGGGCAGCGACGCGAGGACGGCGGAAGCCACGAAGCCGGAGCCGATCGCGGTACCTTGCCTTGAAGCGCGGGACGTTCGCAAATCGTTCCTTGCGGGCGGCCGGCAAGTCGAGGTGCTGAAAGGCATCGAGATGTCGGTGGAGTCCGGAAGGTTAACGATGCTGCGGGGACGGTCCGGTTCCGGAAAGACGACGCTGTTGAACCTGCTCGGCGGTCTCGACCGGCCGACCGAAGGCGAAGTCGTGTTCCGGGAGCGTTCCTTGTCCCGCTGGAGCGACAGGCAGCTGACCGTCGTTCGTCGCAAGGAGATCGGATTTATCTTTCAATCGTTCGCGTTATTGCCGTTGTTGACGGTGCAGGAGAACGTGGCGCTGAGCTTGCGAATGGCGAAGCTTCCGCGGTCGGAATGGCCGGGAAGGACGGCGGAATGTCTTGAGCTCGTTGGACTCGCGAAGCGGTCGGGCCATCGTCCGTCCGAGCTGTCCGGAGGCGAGCAGCAGCGCGCGGCGATCGCCAAAGCGATCGCTCACAAGCCGCGCGTCCTGTTGGCGGACGAGCCGACTGCGGAGCTCGATTCGGTTATGGCCGCCCGCATCATCGCGCTGTTCCGTGACATTGCGGATCGGGAAGGCATGGCGATCTGCATGACGACGCACGATTCTACACTATGGGGGGCGGCGGATGTTGTCTATCAAATGGTCGACGGCCGGATCGTTCCGGACTAAAGCCCGGCGGACGGCGGTCAGGGGGCTGATCTTGGCCGCGACGATCTCGTTATTGGCCGGTTGCTCCCTGCTTCCCCGAGAGGAGGAGCCGGAGAATCTGCCCGAGATCCGAACGCCGAAAATCTCGCAGAAGCCGGAATACCCCGTCAAGCGCGGGGTTCTGGAGCAGACGGCGAGCGGAAGCGGCAAGCTGATGTCGGACCGGGAGGAGAACCTGATGTTTACGGTCGACAACCGGCGCATCATCGACGTTCGGGTGAAGGCGGGCGATCGGGTAAAGAAGGACCAAGTGTTGGCCGAGCTGGATTCGGGAGAGCTCGAGAGCCAGATCGTTCGCAAAGAGATCGACATCGAGAAAGCGGAGTTGGACATGAAAGCCGCGCTTCGGGAATCGACGGCCGATCAGGATATCTCTCTGCGCAAGAGGCAGCTCGAATACGAGCTGCTGAAGCACGAGTTGGCCAAGTTGAGGGAGCAACTGGCCGAATCGCGGCTGCTTGCCCCCTACGACGGCACGATCGTCAGCTTTACGGCGGAGAAGGGGGACTTCGCCAAAGCCTACGAGAAAGTCGGGCGAATCGCCGATCTGAGCTCTCTCGTCGTAGCCGTGCGTTTTAATAGCGGCGATCTTAAACATATCGCTCCGGGCATGACGACAAAGGTGTCGCTGAACGCGGCCGGAGATGTGCAGGGAACGGTGCGGAGGCTGCCGGCGAGCACGGATCCCAAGGACGAAGATACGCTGGAAGCGTACGCATTGATCGATGTCGGCAAGCTCCCTGCGACAGCGCAGCACGGCAATCCGCTGACCGCCGCGGTGACCGTCGAGAGAAGGGAGAATGCGCTATACATTCCCCCGGCGGCGCTGCGGAAACAGAATAGCCGCAATTACGTGCTCGTAGCTAACCCGGACGGAAGCAAAGGCGAGGTGGACGTGGAGCTCGGCATACAGACCTCGACAGCCGTCGAAATCATCAAAGGGCTCGAGGAAGGCCAGAAGGTCGTGGGAAAATAATGCGGATTCTCGTCTACCTGTTTCTGAAAATGTGGCAGAATCGCTGGTTCACGATCAGCACTCTGCTCGGGCTCACGGTGGCCGCGGCGTTCGCGATGAGCATTCCGATGTATGCCGATGGCACGTTGAAGCGGGTAGTCGCCAAGTCGCTCGCGGAGAAGACGAAAGGGCTGCCGGCCGGCTCTCTGTATATGAAGTTTCAGTCCGGCGCCGCCAAGATGACCGATCTGGAAGGACTCGCCGAAGCGGACCGTTGGATCCGGGAGGAATTGCCCAGTCGCATCGGATTTCCGACGGAGGCTTTCTCGAGCCGAATCGGCTTGCCGCCCTCCACCGTGCGGAAGGTTCAGGCTGCCTCGGGAGCAAGCTCCGCCCAGCTTACCCGAATGGAGCTGGCGGCGCAAAGCGGAATCGAGGAGAAAGTCGAGCTAAAGGAAGGACGCATGCCGCAGGACGGCATGGCGGACGGACACGTCGAAGCGCTCGTCCTGGACGAGACGTTAAGCCGCTATGGCTGGAAGGTCGGCGATACGCTGACCTACGATGCCAAAGATGCCGACGGGAAGACGAGACGGCTTGGCATCCGGCTTACCGGGGCGTATCAGTTGAAGGACGAGAAGGACTTGAGCTGGGCCATCGACGGCAAAGAAAAGCTGGCCGATACGCTGCTCGTAACCCGCGGAACGATGACGGGAGCGCTGCTCGAAGAGCAGCGGCTCGCCCTCGATGCGGCGGGCTGGTTCTACGCCTTCGATCTCGGCGAGATCCGCATCGGCGATCTGTCCTCGTTAATCGGGCAATTAAGCCGATTGGAGATCGAGCTGCACCGGATGCTGGAGAATACGAAAGTGAACCTGTCGTTTATCGACATGCTTCATGAGTTCAACCGGCAGAGCGTCCTGCTGCAGGCGATGCTGTTCGCACTGGCGGCTCCGGTGCTGGCGATGGTGCTCTATTACGTCACGCTGAACGCGAAGCAAGCGTTGGATCGGCAGAAGGGGGACATCTCGGTACTCCAGAGCCGGGGAGCCAGCCCGCGGCAGATCGTCGCCCTCTATGCGATCGAAGCCGCGATACTCGGCTGCGTCGCGCTCCTGGCCGGTCTCGTCCTCGCCTGGTTCATGGCGAAGACGATCGGCTCCTCCAGCGGATTTCTCTCGTTCGTAGGCCGCAAGTCGATTCCGGTCGGCTGGAACGACGCCGCGTGGCTGTTCGGAGGTACGGCGACTTTGCTCGCGGTCGTCGCCACGACGCTGCCGATTCGCGCGTACGCAGGCACTTCCGTCGTCGAGCACGCCCGGAGTCGGGCGGGCTTGAATCGTCCGCCGCTCTGGCAGCGATGGTATGCGGACCTAGCGCTTCTGGCGGTCTGCGCGGCCGGCTGGTATTTGCTGGACGCCGGCCGGGTTCCTCTTGCCGGCGGCGCGGGCAGCGAGGCGGGTTTTCAGCCGATTCTCTTCGTTCTGCCGGCGTTGTTCCTGTTCGCGGCGGGGCTGCTGTGCCTGAGGCTGTTCCCGCTGATGCTGCGTGCCTGGAACGCCGTAATGAACAACCGTGTGCCGGTCACGATGTACCTGACGCTGACGCAGCTGTCGCGATCTGCGGCGACCTTTTACCCGTTGATGATCCTGATGATCCTGACGATCGGCCTCGGCGTGTACAACGCTTCGGCGGCAAGGACGATGGACGTTAACGCGAACGATCGGGCGTTATATCAATACGGAAGCGACGTCGTATTAAAGACGGCGTGGGAAGGCGTCCAAGACGAGAACGACGCGAACAAAATCTATTACAACGAGCCCTCTTTCCAGGCTTATCGAGATCTGGAGGGCGTGGAATCGGCAACTCGGGTTCTATCGGCAACCGGCAAAGCCTCGGTCGGCGGCAAGGCGGCCGGCAACGTCCGGCTCTTCGGCATCGACAACGCGGATTTCGCCGGCACGGCTTGGTTCCGGGAGGATCTGTTTCCTATTCATCCTTATGTTTATCTCGATGCGCTCGGTCAGACGGAGCAAGCAGCGCTCGTCTCGGCGGCTTTCGCCGAGCGATACGGTTTGCAGCCGGGCGATCCGATTCGCATAGGCATCGGTTACGGCAACGAGCCGTTGGATCTGGTCGTCGTCGCGATCGTGCCGTATTGGCCGAGTCTGTATCCCGACGAATCGCCCTTCGTGGTGGCCAACCTGGACTACATTTACCAACAGACCGAGAAAATGCCTTACGACGTCTGGCTGAACATGGAGGACGGGGCGAAGCTCGCTCCGGCGCTCGAGACGCTGGCTGAGAGGGGCATCGCGGTCGTGCAAGCCGACGACGTGCGCGGGGAGCTGATCGATCGGCGCAACCATCCCGCGCAGGGCGGCGTATTCGGCATTCTGAGCCTTGGTTTTCTCATCTCATTGTTGATCTCGCTGTTGGGTTATCTGATCTTTTGGTTTTTCGCTCTGTCCAGGCGGGCGGTACAGCTTGGCATCTTGCGGGCGATGGGATTGTCGCGCATTCAACTGACCGGCATGCTGCTGCTTGAGCAGTTGTTCACGACAGGCTTATCCGTCGCCGCGGGACTCGGGCTCGGCACGCTCGCGAGCCGGCTGTTCTTGCCCTTCCTCCAAGGCGGCGGCGAGACCGGTCGGCAAGTGCCGCCGTTTCGGATCGTCTTCGATTCGGACGATACGATGAAGCTGTACGCGGCGACTGGAATCATGCTGGCGGCTGGCGCCTGCTTGCTTGTTCTGCAGCTGCGGAGATTGCGAATTGCGCAAGCCGTCAAGCTGGGCGAGGAGAGGTGAGGTGGGGCGAGGATGCCGCGAAAAAGGAGGCAGAGCGATGATCCATTGCGAAGGTTTGGTCAAAATTTATAAAACCGACGACGTCGAAGTCGTCGCGCTTCAAGGCTTGAATCTGACCGTCGAGGACGGCGAGATGATGGCGATTATCGGCAACAGCGGGAGCGGCAAGTCCACCTTGCTGAATATACTGGGGGGCTTGGATCGTCCTTCGGCTGGCCAAGCGGTCGTAGGACCGTGGAATCTGCTGAAAATGACGCCGGAGCAGCTGATCGAATATAAGCGCGGGACCGTCGGATTTATTTGGCAAAACAACGGAAGAAACCTGGTTCCCTATCTCTCCGCCTTACGCAACGTGGAGTTACCGATGCTGATTCGGGGCAAAGCGGATCGCGCCTACGCCAAGCAATTGCTGGCCGCGGTCGGGCTCGAGCATCGGATGGGCAGCCGTCTAGCGCAGCTGAGCGGAGGGGAGCAGCAGCGGGTCGCGATCGCGATCGCGTTGGCCAACCGGCCGTCGCTCGTGCTGGCCGACGAGCCGACGGGTTCGGTAGACAGCGCCACCGGCGAAAAGGTGCTCGAGATCTTCCGGAGCCTTAACCGGGAATTCGGGGTTACGATCGTCATCGTCACCCACGATCTGTCCGTCGCGGATAAGGTCGATCGCGTCGTGGCCATTCGGGACGGCATGACGAGCACGGAGTGGGTGAAGCGGGAGGGGGAACCGGCGGAGGAGGCCGGAGCGAACGAAGTTTCGGGAGCACCTCACGCGTTCGGGGGACGCCACGAGGAATTCGTCGTGGTCGACCGGGTCGGACGGCTGCAAATTCCGAAGAGCTATCTAGAAGCAATGGGCGTCGAAGGGAAAGCGGTGCTGGAATTCGACGGAAGGAGGGTGATCCTCGGTCCGCCAGGCTCGTCAGCCGATGTCGACGGGCAGATCGGAGGAGGATGGAAGGATGGAACGGAAACGAGCTGAAGTGGCTGAATTGTATTCGCGGCATGCTCCGTATCTGAATAAATTCATGCTGCGACTGACCCGTAATCGGGAGGAAGCGGCCGATCTGGTGCAGGAGGTGTTCGTGAGACTGTGTCTGCAGGATCGGCTGCCCGAACATGCGAAAGAGTGGATGGCCTTAACCGGATACCGGCTGTTCGTGGACCAATGGCGACGCCGCAAGCGTACAGCCGGACTGCTGCGGTTCGAGGCTGTGCCGCGTGCGGAGTTCATCGCTCCCGAGCAAGCGGCGCTCGACCGGGAATTCGAGAGCGCCGTGCAGAGGCTGCTCCTGAAGTTCAAGCTCCGGAAACGGACGGCCTTGTACATGCGGTTATACGAATACGCGGGCAGCGGAGAAATCTCCAAGCGGCTCGATTATCCGGAAAACACCGTCAAGTCGGATATTCGCCGGGGCAGAAAGCAATTGTCCGAATGGTTGCGCGAGGATACGGATTCATGGCGAACGAATGTTCGAAATAAAACTTCTCAATCGGTCGGATTTCGTCCATAATAAGACGAGTGTGTTCTAATACTCGACCGGAGGCGGGATGAAATGGCAACGAAAAAAGATAAAAACGCGCCCGAGGCGCCGCGGCTGCTCGAGCCGTTCGCGATGATCGACATGACGGTGCGAGATTACGAGATGGAGGACAAAATGCCGTTCGAGACGTGTCGGTTCATTCCGGGAACGGTCAAGAATCAATCGGCCGACAAGGTGCTGTTCGACTGCGTCGTCTTCGATCACGTCGTCTTCGACAACGTCGTATTGGAGAGGGCCGAATTCGTCGATGTCGTCTTCGACCATTGCGACTTGTCCAACGTCGTGTTTCGGGACGCCGTGCTGCACAGGGTGGAGTTCAAGCATTGCAAGATGCTTGGCCTGGATCTGAGCACGACGACGATGCGCAACGTGAAGTTCGAGGAATGCAACGGACAATATTCCGTCTATCGGTTCGCGGACATGAAGTACGTGTCGTTTCAGGACGGCAACTTCGATAAGGCCGACTTCTACGAAGCGCAGCTGGGCAAGGCCGAGTTCGCGCGTTGCGATCTCGACCAGGCGCAGTTCGTCGGCGCCAAGCTGTCCGGCATCGACCTCAGCAGCTGCGAATTCCAGACGATCGGGGCGACGCTGGAGGATTTGCAGGGCTGCGTGTTGCGAACCGACCAACTGTCCGGCGTGGCCCACTTGCTCGGCATCGTGATCAAGAACGATTAACGCGGCGGATGAACGCCTACCCTCGGCTTTGAATAGGATAATACCTATTCAAAGCTTTTTTTTCATGAGGGAGAGAACAATGATGAAGAAGAACAAGGGCAGAATTGCGGCATTGCTGCTGGCCGTCGCGCTGGTCGCGCTGACGGTGTCGGCCTGCGGCAAGGACGGCAAGAAGTCGGACGTGAAGACGGTCAAGTTTTCCGAGGTCATTCGCTCCATTTTCTACGCGCCTCACTATGTAGCCATGTCCCAAGGTTTCTTCGAGGAAGAGGGACTTAACGTCGACATGAATACGGCGCAGGGCTCGGATAAGGGGGCGGCCGCCTTGATCGCGGGAACGGCGGATATTTCCCTGGTCGGGCCGGAGACGACGATCTACATTTTCAACCAGAAGGGCGAGAAGACGCTTAAGGCGTTCCACCAGCTGACGGCCAAGGACGGCTCGTTCCTGCTGTCGCGGGAGAAGCTGGACGACTTCAAGTGGAGCGACCTGAACGGGAAAACGGTTCTCGGCTGGCGGCCGGGCAGCGCCCCTCAGATGGTGATGAACTCCACGCTGATCCAAGAAGGGACCGAGGGTGTCAACGTAATTACGAATATCGCTTCTCCGGCGCTGGCGGGGGCGTTCACGAGCGGCCAGGGGGATTTCATCCAGCTGTTCGAGCCGGTCGCCTCCATGCTCGTGCAGGAAGGGAAGGCGCACTACGTCGCCTCGCTCGGCGAAGCGTTCGGCGCATTCCCGGAGACGTCCTACGTCGCGACCTCGGACTATATCAAGAACAATCCAGAGGTGATCCAGAGCTTCGTCAACGCGGTCGCCAAGGGCGCGGAATGGCTGAACTCGGCTTCGGACGACGAGATCGCGAAGTCGCTGGCGCCGTTCTTCGAAGGAACCTCCGACGAGCTGATTCTTCAGTCGGTTAACCGGTATAAGGATCAAGACACTTGGCCGACGCATCCGGAGCTGACGCAGGAGCAATTCGACACGCTGCAGAACGTGCTGGTGCAGAACGGCGTGCTTAAAGACGCGGAGCGGGTCGCGAACATGGACGACATCGTCGACATGAGCTTCGTGCACAAACTCGGGAAAACGGAATGATGAGCCTATGGCGCACATCGAGCTGAGCAACGTCGGACTGAGCTATTTTACCCCGAAGCAGGAGACCGAAGCGCTGCGCGACGTCAACCTGTCGATCGGTCAGGGAGAGTTTATCAGCATCGTCGGGCCGAGCGGCTGCGGCAAGAGCACGCTGCTGTCCCTCGTCTCCGGCATGCTGGCGCCGACGAAGGGGAGCGTGCGCATCGACGGGGAACCGGTATCCGGCCCTTCGCGCAAGGTCGGATACATGCTGCAGCACGACCATCTGTTCGAATGGCGGAACGTGCTGAACAATCTGCTCGTCGGCGCGGAGATCCGCCGGATGGACCGGGAGCGGGCGAAACGCAAGGCGCTGGAGCTGCTGGAGCGCTACGGGTTGGGGGAGTTCGCTCTGCACGGGCCGGGGCAGCTCTCCGGGGGGATGCGCCAGCGGGTCGCGCTGATTCGCACGCTCGTGGCGGAGCCGGACATCTTGCTGCTCGACGAGCCGTTCTCCGCGCTCGATTACCAGACCCGGCTGAAGCTGTCCGACGAGGTATACCGGATCATTAAGGAGCAGGGCAAGACGGCCGTGCTCGTCACGCACGATCTGTCCGAGGCGATCAGCATGGCCGACCGGGTGATGGTCATGTCGAAGCGGCCGAGCACGATCTCGGCGGTGCACGAGATTCGCTTCGAGGAAGGCGAAGGTTTGTCGCCTTGGCAGAAGAGGCAGGCGAGCGGGTACAACGGCATGTTTAACGCGATCTGGAAGGAGCTGGAGGAGCATGTCGTCCCCGCTGTATGAACGCTACCTGCGCCTCCAGAAGCGCCGGCAGCAGCTGGTGTGGCTGTCTCGCTTGGCGGTGCTGGCCGCTTTCCTCGGCATATGGGAGTTCGCCGCCCGCTGGGGCTGGGTCGATCCGATGCTGACGAGCAGGCCGTCTCTGCTTGCGTCTTCTTTTCGTGAGCTGGCTTTCGAGGGGAACCTGCTGAGGCACACCTGGATAACCGGCTGGGAGACGCTTGTCGGCATCGTGATCTCCATGGCGCTCGGCACGGGCATCGCCGTCGGGTTCTGGTGGTCAACGTTTGCCTCCAAGGTGCTGGAGCCTTACGTCGTCGTGCTGAACGCACTGCCCAAGGTGGCGCTTGGCCCGATCTTCTACATCTGGCTGGGCGACCGGTATTCGATCTACGGCATGGCGGTGGCGATCTCGATTATCGTGACGATCATTATGGTGGAGAGCGGGTTTAAGGAAATCAGCAAGACGAAGCTGAAGCTGATGGAATCGTTCGGGGCGACGCGCGGACAGATGCTGCGGATGGTGCTGCTTCCGGCCAGCATCCCGTATTTCATCGCAACGCTGAAGGTTAACGTCGGACTGACTTTGGTCGGGGTCGTGATGGGCGAGTTTCTGTCTTCGAAGGCGGGGCTCGGCTACTTGATCATCTATGGCGGGCAGGTGTTCCAGATGACGCTCGTCATGGTCAGCATCGCCATGCTGGCGCTGCTCTCCGCGCTCCTGTACGGCGCGGTCAACGCCTTGGAGCTTCTCGCGCGCAGGCGATATCATCATGAGGGGTGAGCGGGGGCCACGTAATCTTTCTTCTCGGCTAGGCGATGTCGGCAATCCATCGATCGGTTGTCTCTTTCCGGACCGGAAGCGGTCCAAAAAAATCAGCGCCCTCGCGGCTGCCTTTACGGCGGCACTGCGTGCGGCGCTGTTCTGCTTTCTTGTTCATGACGACTTGCGTTTGCGGCTTTCTGTGCCAGCGAATGCGGCTAAGCTCGGGATCGATCCGCCCGGCCTGCTCGGCTTCGCGCTTGCGCTTCTTGATCTGGGACTTGCTCATAGCTTCATTCCTCCTGTTTGTTCATAGTACGATCATAACTTATCGGAAACCCCTATCGCAACATAACAAGCACGCCCCACGGTACAATCGAGCGAGTACGGAGGAGCGGGAAAGGGCGTCATACGGGATGAGTTGTCAGAAAACTCTTTACATCAGGGTCTATTTACCTAGATAATCAAATTGAAACCGGAGCGGCCGCGAGCCGACGAAGGAGAGAACGCATTGAATTCTCAAATTTCGAACCCATCGATTGAATCTCATGAAATAGACGCCGTCATCGAGCGGCAGAAGCAATATTTCCGGACAGGGGAGACGAGATCCGTCTCTTTCCGCAAGGAGCAGCTGATCAAGCTGCGGGAAGCGGTGCTGCGATTCGAGCCGCAGCTGCTCGCCGCGCTGAAGGAGGACTTGAACAAGTCCGAGCAGGAGGCGTACACGACCGAGATCGGCATCGTGCTGTCCGAGATCCGCACTGCGCTGCGATACGTCCGGCGCTGGTCGAAGCCGGAGAGAGCGCGCACTCCGATGACTCATTTCGGAGCGAGCAGCCGGATCGTTCCGGAGCCTTACGGGACAACGCTCATTATAGGACCTTGGAATTATCCGGTAAACTTGATGCTCGTGCCGGTCGTATCGGCGATCGCCGCCGGCAACACGATCGTCATGAAGCCGTCGGAGATGGCGCCCGCCACCTCCCGCGCGTTGGCGGCGCTCGTGCGCGAGACGTTCCGTCCCGAATACGCGACGCTGATCGAAGGAGAAGCGTCCGTCAGCACGGAGCTGCTGAAGCGTCCGTTCGATCACATTTTTTTCACCGGGAGCCCGCAGGTCGGCCGCATCGTCATGGAAGCCGCCGCGAAGCAGCTCATCCCCGTCACGCTGGAGCTCGGAGGCAAGAGCCCGTGCATCGTCCACAAGGACGCCCGCCTCTCCCTTGCAGCCAAGCGGGTCGTATACGGCAAGCTGACGAACGCCGGGCAGACGTGCGTCGCGCCCGACTACTTGCTCGTGCACAGAGAGGCCAAGGCGGCGCTGCTTAAGGAGATCGAGAGCATCGTCGAAACCTTTTACGGCCAAGATCCGATCCGCGACCCGGATTACGGACGAATCGTGAACGAGAGGCATTACCGCAGGCTGCTCGGATACTTGGCCGACGGCCGCATTGCTTACGGAGGCCAGACCGACGACGCAAGCTTGAAAATCGCCCCGACGCTGCTGGAAGACGTATCGCCGAATTCCAAAGTAATGCGCGAGGAAATCTTCGGTCCGATTCTGCCGGTGCTCGAATACGAGTCTACCGAGGAGCTGCTCTCGATCGTGCGGGAAAATCCGAAGCCGCTGGCCCTGTACGTATTTTCGGAAAATAAGCAGTTCCAGCAGGACATTATTCGCGAGGTACCGTTCGGCGGCGGCTGCGTCAACGATACGCTCATGCATCTGGGCACGCCGTATTTGCCTTTCGGCGGCGTAGGCACGAGCGGCATCGGCAGCTATCACGGCGAACACGGCTTCAGGACGTTCTCCCACTACAAGAGCGTGCTGAAGCAGACAAGCCGCTTCGACTTTCCATTCCGTTATCCGAAGGCCAAAAACGGATTAAGCATCATACGCAAGCTGCTTCGATAATACGACGAGAGGAAGATCCTTCTGACGCCCGATTATGCGACGTACAAGCAAGCGTTCGCGAATATCCCGATGCCGTTCGCTTATTTGGACCGGGACTTGCTGGATCACAACATTCGCCATATTGCCGCCGCGGCCGGGAGCAAGAAGATCCGGATCGCCAGCAAGTCGATTCGTTCCGTGGAGGCGCTTCGCTACATTCTAGGATCGGACGACCGGTTCGAAGGCCTGATGTGCTACTCGGCGGAGGAGGCTTATTTTCTGGCGGGAAAAGGGTTCGACGATCTGCTGCTCGGTTATCCGACGTGGGAGGCTGCGGGCATCGGACGCTTGGTCGAGTTGATCGGCGAAGGGCGCCGCATCGTCTTTATGACGGATTGTCTGGAGCACGTAGAGCGAATCGAACAGATTGCCCAGGCGCGCGGAGTACGCGTGCCCCTGTGCCTCGATATCGACATGTCGTCCGACTATCCGGGACTGCGCTTCGGCGTATGGCGCTCCCCTCTGAGCGGATGGGATAACGTGCGCCCGGTCGCGGAGCGGATTGCCCGGTCCGAATGGGTGCGGCTCGAAGGCATTATGGGTTACGAGGCGCAGATTGCCGGAGTCGGGGACAGCGCTCCCGGCGCCGCGCTTAAGAACGGCCTGATTCGACGGATGAAAAAACGCTCGATCCGCGAGGTGGCGAATCGCAGAAGGGAAGTCGTGGAGAAGCTTCGCGCGATGGACGCGGCTCCCAGACTCGTAAACGCGGGAGGCACCGGGAGCTTGGCCAGCTCGCGCGAGGAAGAGGTCGTGACGGAGCTGACGGCGGGCTCGGGATTTTATTCGCCGGGGCTGTTCGATTATTACCGCGATTTCCGCTATGCTCCGGCCGCCGGATTCGCCGTCGAGGTCGTCAGGAAGCCGCGCGCGGACATCGTCACCTGCATGGGGGGAGGATACGTCGCTTCCGGGGCGGCGGAGAGGACGAAGCTCCCGAAACCTTTTTTGCCGCAAGGACTGGAATTGCTGCCGCTGGAAGGAGCGGGGGAAGTGCAGACGCCGCTTCGCCGCAAGGGGAACGCGGATACGGAGCTCGCGCTCGGCGATCCCGTGTTTTTCCGTCATGCGAAGGCGGGGGAGCTGTGCGAAAGATTCGATTCCTTGTACGTCGTCTCCGATGGAGTCGTCGTCGACCGGTTTGCGACCTATAGGGGCATGGGGGAAAACTTCTTATGATGAAGAGCGGACGCAAGTGGAGGAATTGGTCGGGAATCGTAAGCGCGACGCCGCGGACGGTTCTGTATCCTCTGCATATCGAAGAAGTCGTGGACGCCGTCAAGCTGTGCCGCGACGAAGGGAGAACGCTGCGCGTGCTCGGCTCGGGGCACTCGTTCACGGCGGTCGCCGCGTCGGACGACGTCTTCGTCTCGCTGGACCGGATGCAGGGCATACTGCATGTGGACAGGGAAGCCTGCACGGCAACGGTATGGGCCGGCACGAAGCTGCGCATGCTCGGGGAGCTGCTGCATTCGGAAGGACTGGCGCAGGAGAACCTCGGGGATATCGACGTCCAGTCGATCGCCGGCGCGATCAGCACAGGCACGCACGGAACCGGGCTGGCGTTCGGGAACATTTCTACGCAGGTGGTCGGCCTGACCGTCGTGACAGGTACCGGAGAAGTGCTGGACGTGACGGAGAAGTCGCATCCCGAGCTGTTCAAGGCTTTGCAGATTTCGCTCGGCGCTCTTGGCGTGATCGTCCATGTGACGCTGCGGCTGCGGCCCTCGTACAGGCTGAAATACGAGAGTGCCCGCGTGCCGCTGTCCGACTGCCTGGGGAGATTGGACCAACTGGCCGGCGAGCACCGTAACTTCGAATTTTATTGGTTTCCGTACGCGGAGCCGTGCCAGCTTAAAATAATGAACGAGACGGAGGAGCCGGCCACCCCGGACAAACTATCCGGATACCTGAGCGATGTCGTGCTGGAAAACGTCGTGTTCGGCGCATTGTCCGGACTATGTCGGTGGGTGCCGCGAATAAGCGCGCCGGTGAGCCGGCTGTGCGCCGCCGCCGTGCCGACCGGAAGCAAAGTCGAGCACAGCCATCGCGTGTATGCGACGAAGCGGCTTGTCCGTTTTAACGAAATGGAGTACAATCTACCGATCGAGGCGATAGAGCCCGTCATCCGGGAGATGAGGGAACAGATGGAGCGCGGCGGTTATCGCGTCCATTTTCCGATCGAATGCCGCTTCGCCAAGGGAGATCAAATCTGGCTGAGCCCCGCCTACGGCAGGGATTCCGCTTATATTGCCGTACATATGTATCGGGGAATGCCCCACGAGCGTTATTTTGCGGATATGGAGCGGATTTTCCTGCGGTACGGGGGACGCCCTCACTGGGGCAAGCTGCATTCCTTGAAGGCCGCGGAGCTGCGGAATGCCTATTCGATGTGGGATAAGTTCTTGAAGCAGCGGGGCGAGCTCGATCCGGAAGGGATCTTTCTGACCCCCTATTTGCGGAACCTGTTCGGAATCGAAGCCGAGAAATAGTTGAAATGCGTGTTCAAAAAGTTCCGCTTAAAAGAAGGAGTGTCCGGATCATGCCTCATCTGCTGTTCCGGGGCGTAACGCCGGAGCAAGTCCGCGCGATCAGCGCGCCGCTTGTCGCGGAGCTGGCTTCCGTGTGCCGGTGCCCCGAAGATTATATTATGCTGGAGTGTTTACATACGACGGCTTTGTTCGGAGGGGAAATCGTTCCTTCCTATCCGTTCGTCGAGGCGGCCTGGTTCGACCGGGGAGCCGAAGTACGGGACCTCGCCGCAGCTTGCATCGACCGCCACGTTCGTTCGCTGGGGGTGTCCGAGCTGGAGATCGCCTTCCGCAATTACGAACGGGAGAGCTACTACGCGAATGGGGAAAGGCTTGGCGAACCGGCGGAGGAGCCTGTCCAGCGGGACGCGGAAGCGCTGCTGGCGGAGAACAAACGGCTTAAGGACGAGCTGCACAAAGCGAGAAAAGCGATTCAGTCGAAGTCGGCCGGTTCGGGTTCGAGCATGTCGAGCAAGCTCTACGATGCGTTAAGAGAGTAGAACGCGATAGCGAGGTTGGAAGATGGCTGCCAGTCTGAAATTTCGCTCCGACGGAACGTTCGCGATCGCGCAGTTCACCGATCTGCATTGGACGGACGGGGGCAAGAAGGATTCGCTTACCCGTTCCTTGATGGAGAGGGTGTTGGAGGAAGAGCGTCCGGATCTGGTCGTGCTGACCGGGGACGTGATCGACAGCCTGCGCTGCGCCGATCCGGTCCGATCGTATCGCGACGCGCTGTCCGTCGTCGAACGAAGCGGAATTCCGTGGGCGGCGATCTTCGGCAATCACGATTGCGAAGGGAACGTGTCGCGGGAAACGCTGATGCGCGTGCAGTTGGAACTGAACGGTACAATTGCGGAAGCGGGACCGGACGACGTTGCCGGAGTCGGCAATTTTGCCGCGACGATAGAGGATGCGAAGGGGCGCGCGGGAGCGGCGCTCTATTTTGTCGATAGCGGCGCCTACTCCGAGCTTCCGGGCGTCACCGGGTACGACTGGATTCGCGCGGATCAGATCGCTTGGTACCGGGAGCGGTCGGAAGCGCTTCGGAAGGCGAACGGGGGCGATCCGGTCCCGGCGGTGCTATTCCAACATATTCCGCTTCCGGAATATCGCGATGTATGGAACTCGCGCAGTTGCTTCGGTCATCGCTATGAAAAGGTACACGCTCCTCGGATCAACTCGGGGCTATTCGCCGCGCTGGTCGAGACGGGAGGGGTGTCGGGCGTATTTTGCGGACACGACCATATCAACGACTACTTCGGCGAACTGCACGGCATCAAGCTGGTTTACGGCAGAGCGACCGGCTATAACACCTACGGCAGATGGTTGTATCGGCGCGGCGCGCGAATCATCCGTCTGCGCAGCGGAGAGCCGGGCTTCGAGACATGGCTGCGACTGGCGAACGGCAAGAAAGCCGCGACTCCCGAGCGCCACTGGCCGAGTTGGTTTTCACGCGCGTAGGGGGCCCCAAATCCCCGCCCGATGTTCGACAGAATCGGTTAACGCGCCTCGCCAACGCCGAATCCCCGCCCGATACTCGACAAAATCGGTTAACGCGCCTCGCCAACCCCCAAATCCGCGCCCGATACTCGACAGAATCGGTTAACGCGCCTCGCTAACCCCCAAATCCCCGCCTGATGCTCGACAGAATCGGTTAAC